>Ga0207670_10000019_pt1 | contig 158360 bp, 138 predicted proteins | sample KBSS23HmetaG_FD_184339 | JGI IMG/M metagenome (GOLD analysis project Ga0207670, IMG submission 184339) | Switchgrass rhizosphere microbial communities from Kellogg Biological Station, Michigan, USA - KBS S2-3H metaG (SPAdes) (version 2) | ecosystem: Host-associated > Plants > Roots >...
TTTGATGGTCGTAGTTCTGCTCGACGCGCATCACCACGCCGTTCCGTACGAAGGCGCGGACGCGGCAGGCATGGGTGTCATTCGGCGAGCAGACCCAGGTGAAGGAGGAATCATACCGGTATTGGTCATGATAGACCCGCTCCCAGGACCGATCCGGATAGTCCCCCAGCGGGTTCCCGACTTCGATGACCGGCTGGAGCGCGGTCAGCGCCAGCACGTTGTCCGCCACTGCCACTGCGGCCACAGTGCCGGCCGTGACTTTTAAGAACTGCCGACGTGACAAAAACATGGGTCCCACCTCCTTCCAGTGAGAGCTTTTAATAAGCCCATGAGCCGCTCACATAAAGTGGCTCAATCCTCGAAAATAATGAGCGGCAATATCAGCGATGCTAAGGACGGATGTGTTGAGTCCATACCGCCCTATATAGGTTCCTTATGTCCGAGGAATCTCTCTAGTTTCTTAGACTTGGATCGCGGTTTTCTCGACCCGAAGTTAGCTTATCAACATGAAGAATCGATGAACCCACGATGATGAATTCTTCATAAGTCGATAAGAGGTTTTTGGGGGAAGGGGGGCAGTAGATTCTGTGTGTGCTTAGTATTCATGAGAATCTCAAATCATCATGGTTAAGAAATGCCGCGATAAGAGGCCATAATCCATCGAGATTGCATGATGGCGCTCTGTCCAGGTTCATTGAATGGTTGAGAAAGCGCGAGGTAGCCCACGATCAGCGCGACTGAGCCCGCAAGAAACTGCGGCTAGGCGTGGGTTCTTGTGTGAGATGGGAGATACTGTGCGAAGGCGGCCGCGAGGTTGCTTGACAGTTCCATTCCCGCATCAGTAAGATTCTATCCCTCCAACCAGTGTGGGTGAGCGGGAATAGCTCAGTGGTAGAGCATCGCCTTGCCAAGGCGAGGGTCGCGGGTTCAAATCCCGTTTCCCGCTCCAGTTGAAACAGCTTCTGCCGTCTCCAGACCCCACGTTTTAGTCCTGCTCACATCGCTTGGTGACACCCGGCTAGGACTGGATCGGTGCACCAAGGAGACTTCATGAACCACTATTAGAGTTTCTTCATGATCCCTTCATTGTCTGTTCATGCCCTGTCCTTATTACAATAGAAATTGTTGTTGCACTCTGAATCAGTCTCGCGCATGTGAATGCGACCATTCCGTTGGTCCCCAGAATGATGAGCGCGACTAAGCATAGAGATGGCTGGCTGGCGATGAGCTCCCTAGGAGAGGTTCATCGAGCGAGGCCATAATTTCTATTTAATTTCTATTTATGGAGAATAGCCATGAAGAATCTACAGGGGCTGCCGGCACCTCCACTGATGGGGGCCAGAGTGACCAATCAAGCAGGAGATGTCATAATAGTGCCGGTGAAGCGATCCGATCCCTTAAACTGAGATCGTCGCTCTTGCAGGTTGACCAGGAGAGTGGAGCAAGGGGATCCATGCGAATATTGCTGGTTGAAGACGATCTGGATCTCGCGCAGTTTATCCGCAAGGGGCTGAAGGAAGAACGGTATGCGGTGGACTTCACAGCCGATGGCGAAGAAGGACTACAGTTGGCCTTGATGAATCCGTATGATCTTTTGATCCTCGACATCATGTTACCCAAGCTGGATGGACTTGCGCTCTGCCAGCGTGTTCGGGCAAAGGGGAATGTGACCCCCGTGCTGCTGTTGACTGCGCAGAATACCGTGGAGACCAAGATATCGGGTTTCGATACAGGCGCTGACCAATTTCTGCCGAAGCCCTTCGCCTTTTCAGAATTGCTGGCTCGAATCCGCGCCCTGTTGCGCCGAGGAGGCCCAAAACCACTGACTCAGATGACAGCAGCAGATCTCAAGCTGGATCAGATGTCACGTCGCGTCTGGCGAGCGGGGCAAGAGATCTGCCTGACCAATAAAGAGTATGCTCTGCTTGAATTCCTCCTGCGTAACAAGAATCGGGTATTGACCAGGACTGCGATCATCGAGCATGTGTGGGACATCAGTTATGATCCCATAACGAACATCGTGGATGCGCATATCAGGGCGCTGCGCGCGAAGATTGACCGAGATTTTTCACCCCATTTGATCACCACGGTGCGCGGCGCCGGCTATATGCTGGAAGAGCCGGAACCGGTCGCATGAAGTCCCTGGGTCATGTCATCAGCACGACTGCCGTCATCCTGATGGCAGGACTCCTCCTTGCGTTCTCCATCCTCATCTACATCGGGGGAGAGGTGTTATTGCGCCGTTATGTGGATGGCCGACTCTTAGCGTTGGCGGAGACGGTCGCCAAGATCGTTGAGCAACACCCTAACATCATCGAAGATTCCGAGGAGGGGCGTAGACTTGTTGCTCCCGAGATGATGCAAGGCGCAGACGCGCGGCGGGAATTCCAGGATGTCACCCATTCCATTCGAATCTTCTCGCCCGAAGGTCGACTCCTCTGGAAAGTCTCGGATATGGTGTCACAACGGTCGATTCCCGAAAATTTGTTAGAGCAGGTTCGCCTAGGGAATACGGTATTTGAATTTGCGCAGTCGCCTGATGGCACGACTGTTCGACATCTATTCATTTCCATTCCCCGATATGGTCAGGTGCGATACATATTGCAGACCGAATCATCTCTGCGCCGTTACAGGGAGACACTCATCGGTCTTGTGATCCTCCTGACCATTGGATCAGGCACTATGCTTGCCGCCGCCTGGATAGGCAGTAGATGGCTGGCCCAAAAAGTATTGAGGCCGATCGCGATGTTGAGTGCCGGCGCCGAAACGATCTCCGGATCAGAATTGGATAAACGACTTACTCTGGAATCTCCCTATCAGGAGTTGCTGCAACTGGCCCAAGCGTTTAACTCCGTGATGGAACGGTTTCAACGCAACGTTGAAAGCCAACGACGATTCATCGATCATGCCGCCCACGAGTTGCGAACCCCCTTGACCATCATGCAGGGGAATCTGGAGGTCGCGCTCCTCAAAGCCAGGACCCCTGAGGAATATCGCGAAGTGATCATCAACAATCTTGAGCAAGTGGGACGACTCATTGCCCTGAAACGGTCCCTGTTGACGCTCGCGAACTTGTCCAGCGACAAGCCTCCCGTTCTCCTCCTACCCCTAGCCCTCGAGCCGCTGATTCACGATGTCGTGGCTGAATTGACCATTCTGTTCGATGAGCGTCGAATCACATTGTCGTTTGAGTCTCAACCGGTCCCGCCCATCTTCGGAGACGCCCAGTGGCTCAAGCAAGCACTGATCAATTTGCTCGACAACGCGCTTCGCTATACGCCGTCAGGAGGAGCTGTGACCGTCCGCCTGCAGGCTCTTGGAGGAGGGGTCGTTCTGGCTGTCGAGGACACGGGCCATGGAATCGAGCCGGAACATTTTCCCCATCTCTTCGAAAGATTTTATCGAACCGATTGGGCCAGAGCGAAGGATTCCGGCGGAACCGGACTCGGGCTGCCCATCGTAAAGGAAATCGCGGAAGCCCATGGTGGATCGGTTTCGGTCACCAGCCAGGTGAACAAGGGTTCGACCTTTACACTGCGTCTGCCGGCCAATACTCACCAGACAACTCCCGCGCTGCCGATTCTCTGAGTCGGCCACACCATTCGAATTCGGGTTGTGTGGAACAAAGAATGTACAGGGGGGATGCTGCTGAAGCGGCAGTGGTGCTCTTCCTGATTTGCCGGGCAGGCCACTTGTTCAGATGGAAAACTTAGTCATATACCATGTCCAGCCTGGAAATAATTTTCGACACAACCGACTGGCCCAATCTCTGAATCTGAACTTCTATCTTCATCTCCCCGGAGCCTACTTCGTTGGTTGTAGGTGTTTAATTGACACTGCGTGGTCCACGAATCCACTTTTGTAAGGCCTCGATGACTCAGTGGTCTGGACTTGGACCTTGTCGCCGGCCTTGATGGTACTGTCCAAGACAGTGGTCTTGTCCGCATGTAGTCGGATTTCTTTACCGGCCATATTCTTCACCACGTAAAATTCTCCGTCGATCTTCAGCAGGTCCCCTTCGATCGTCTTCAGGATGGGTGACTCGGTCAGATCTGCAGCATAGGAGAAAGAGACCACCGCGACACCGACAACCATCGCGAACATGAGCTGAACAATGAGCTTTTTCATGAGGGAATCTCCTTGTAATGATGATGTCGCGTGTGTCTGCTTCGCAGCATCTCTAGCCACCTTGCCACGGATCATCATCTCCTCCTGTGTCGGTTCGACATGGATCTCAGTCCCCTTGACCCAGGCACCGGCGAACAGAGCAATTTGTACTTCGACCTCAGCCATGAGTCATTGATCGGTTTCTTCTCGTCGACCTTGCCCAGCGTGTTCGCCGAGCCGGTGATAAATCTCCCATTCCGTTACGGGTTTTCGATGCCCATGCCAAGCCCGATCCAGGCCCGCAGCAGGTCGTGTCGCGTAATTGAATGGCTGACTTTCCCATCGGTGACGACCGGAAGGCTCAGGAGTCGGTGCTCTTCCATGATCTTCACAGCCTCGTCAATGCTGGTCGTGCTTGTGACCGAAATATGTGCCTTGGCCATCACATCTTCTGCGGTCAATTGGTTCAAATTCCCCTGTGCCTCAAGAAGTACATGCAGGAGATCAAACTCGCTGACGAAGCCTATGAATTTGTTTCGTTCATCCACCACTGGCGCCCCTGAAGTATGCGTCGTCAGCAATTCGACGGCCACGCCCATCGCGTTGTGGGTCCGTTGAAACACCAACGCATTCGTCGCATGAATTTGTCCGACGGTTTTGAACCCCTCGGCAGGCACCCCCGCTCTCACCAATGTAGACATAACGTCCTCCTCTGTTGTTCCAGGCCGTTTGCCTGTCTTCCTTCCTGTTGTTGTGAGTAAGCCTTCGTGTCGCGTCGGACAGGTTGTCTGTGAATAAACCCACCCAGAGCCCTGTCCGAGGACACGCCCCAAGACACCGACTTATTTGCATATGCACAGCGCCAGTTGAACATCATCTTTACTTGCCTAAAGAGGCCAGCAGCTGTGTCCCCGTTTTTCGGTTGCAACAGCAACACACCGATGGGTCGGCCATCTAGTTGAGACCAGAGTCCGTCTTGATGATGTCGGGCTGCCACCACGACCACTCGTTCCCAGGGAGTTAGTCTGGCTGGGGGATCGAGCGTATGCTGGAACATTGAGCGGGATGCGACCAAGACGCAATACTGCTTCGGTTTCTCATGCCCGAGCCAGGCCAGCCAGCCTCTGTCCCTTTGCTGTAAGTTATGCCTTCTCACTCCACATTGCTGTGTGCCTGGAGTAATGATGATGCGGCCGTCCTGCGCCGACAAGTTTGGCTGACGGCCGGCATTGGTTCGCCAGAATCACTGGATCGATCCGGGATCCACATTGGACGCAACGATATATCTCGGTGTTATGTTCGCCGCTGTTGCGCAAGTCGTAGCACCAATCTCGCACGAGCAGACCTGCGCAACGGGCACAGGCTCGCCCGTTCAACTGATCACCGGCCTCGGGGAAGGTAATTGCATGGTCATTGCCGTTGCGTTTCATAGGTCCAGCACACAGTGATTCTGATTCAGCCTCCGGATTGGCGGGTCGCCAGGGATGCTTGGATTCCGAATGTCCACATCCTGAACTCCTGCTGACACTCTAGCCCGGCCGCATGAACAATCGATGAACGGTTCATGAAGGAGTGTTCATAAAGCCTGAATGACGAGCATCAATCCGTGGTGCCCTAGACAATCATGGAGAGAGATCGAGTCAGATGAAACAGGGGAAATGGTGAAATCTTGGTCACAGGAGTCATCAAGAGAGCTAGCGCGGGCGGTTCACGGACCTGCCTGGGGAAAATCAGATTCTTAAGATCTCGTTCATGCGATAGCAAGGGCAGGAAGGTGGAGGCTATCTACGGTTCATGCAGGGCACGACGAATGATGGGGTTATGCCTGTTTTTGAGTGGGATTCACTAATCTCCCAGTGGGAATTCGATGACCAAGCCACCCATAACTCCACCTATCTTAAAATCCTTCTTCGGACTATTGGGATGAGTATTATGGCAGGTGACGCAAGACTGACTCACAGCCAAATCAGCATAAACTGCATGAAAGTAGGTTTGATTCTCGATTTGAATTCTACGAGTGACAGTCTGTTCCGGTCTCTCAACCAAAGCTTCTAGACCTTTTCTATCTGCTTGATCGCGTGGCTTATTTTTCGGATTAATCGGCCAAAGACTTATCAATCGGTACCGGAGTCCCGTGAATGTGGAGTGCGTGCTTGATTCAGTCACGAACTGTTGTGGTAACGGTAACGTGTTCTTATGCGTACGCCACTCTGCATCCACTTTGATTCCTCCCTGCTCCTCTAAGCGTTCGACGACATGAACAGTGTAGAAGGCACGGTGGCTTTCAATAACAGCATATATATACTCTGCGACTTTTTCTGGGGAGACACCAGGCGCGTCTGCTGCGTGGCCCGTCACCGGGAACAAATAAAGGACGATCGCGAGGATCGCTGTGAGACTGATCGTCGTTTTCATTGATTACCTCTTCCTGCTTATGGCACGTGGCAGTCCGGTCAACGTACGCTCAAGGATCTTCATAATGCCAAATCCGGTCACCGAAGATGAAATGGCGGCTAGGCAATTCTTCATGGGGCGAATAACACCGCTTGCGAGGTTTGCGGGCGATTAATCGGAAACATGGGGTTTCGTCAGATCATTGTAGGACTTGGACCCATCTACATTGACGTCGATCCCCCCCACTGACTTTGGTTTATCGAGGTCAGTAAATTGAAACGTATTGAAAGGCTGAATCTGGTCATCGGAGGGGAGTTGGTTACGATTCCATCCCCCACCAAAGGCTCGATGGAGATCGACGGAGGACCTCAGCAGTTCTGTCTTGATTACCACCAAGTCGATGCGTGCCAAGAGCGTGCTGACCTGGGCATAAATCACTTCAAGGCTGGAAGCCAGGCCGCCCCGGTACAGCTCAAGAGTGAGCTGCTGTGTCTTCAGGTTCGCCCCCACTGCAGCGTCCTGTCTCTCTACAGCGAGCGTCAGCCGGTTCGTCAGACTCAAATTGTTCTCGACTTCACGAAAAGCGTTGAGCACGGTCGAGCGGTATTGATTCTCCATCTCGCGATAGGCTGCCCACGCCTGTTGCAATTGTGCACGCCGGTAGCCTCCCTGAAAGATCGGTAGATCGACAGTAGAGCCGTAGGACCAGAAACTGTTGACAAGCTTGATCAGACTGGCGCCGTCTTCGAATCCGCCATTAATACGAAATGAAACATTGGGGAAAAAGGCGGAACGGGCAATACCGATGGAGCGGTTCGCCTGCGCCATTCGTCGCTCGCTTGCGGCGATGTCGGGCCGGCGCTCCAGCAAGGTGGCAGGGAATGTTGCAGGAAACTTGAACTTCGGGATTCGAAACTCGTCCATCGAGTCAAGCGTGAAGCTACCAGGCGCCCTATTGAGCAGGATGGCGATGGCCTGTTCACCCACCTGGCGTTGACCTTGAATCTGCGCCAATTTTGTCTCGGTGCTGAATAACAACGATTCGACCCGGGCGACGTCGAGCGCCGACGCGATCTTCCCGGCGAACTGAGTTTTGGTCAGCTTGAGCGTATCTCTGTAGAGCGTAATCGACTGGGTATAGATCGCCTCCTGGGCGTCGAGGCCGCGGATCATGAAGTAAGTCGAGGCAATTTCCGCCTGCAGACTCAGGCGTGCGAGCCCCCAATCGGCGGCACGTTCCTCGGCGCGATAGATCTCCGCCCGTGTGGCATTCCGGAGGCGTGACCAGAAATCCGGCTCCCACGATGCAAGGCCTCCGAGTAATAGAGTGCTTTGTTGGGTGTGAACACCTTCCCCTTCAGGACGAAAGAGCCTGTCATCGGACTGTCTATTGTGTGAGGCCTCGAAACCTGTGCCAATCCGAGGAATGTACTGAGACCGGGCCTTCATCATCTCATCGCGGGCCTGCACGAAACGTTCGGCTGCAGCTTGAAGGTCCGGATTGGCATCAATAGCTTCCTCTATCAGTCTGTCTAGGACCGGATCGCCGTACAGCTTCCACCAATCAGGCCGCAATTCGCCATCGGCCGGAGTTGCCTCCACAAAAGGACTCGACCCATGCCATGAAGCAGGGACGACATATTGTGGCGGCTTATACTTAGGCGCCAGATCAACAGCCGGGAACCAACTACAAGCCGACAAACTGAAGATGACCAGCAAGAAGCCACTTCGCCCCAGCCAGGAAGGCCAGGTACCTATCACTGCTGGACCTTCTGCAAAGAAGTGTCCATATCGCTAAGGGAGCATGGTAGAGATATGACCCTACAGGTTCCGATTCGGACGCCTTTCATTCCTTCGCCTCCACATGTTTCGCTGTTGGACTAACAATGTCGTACCCAGGTGTCGACGTGACGACGATCACCTTTTCGCCTTCCAGTAACGCGGAGCTGGGGTTGTTGACAATGCGGTCACTTACGGAAATCCCTTCTGTGATCTCCATGGCATTGTCAAGGACTCTGGTTACGGCGATCGGTTTGAAATGCACTCGGTCTTCCCCATCCAACATGACTATCTGCGCGCCGTGCTCCTGGAAGACCATCGCAGTCGTTGGAACAGTGAGAACTTTCCTATCGACCGGAGCTGTGAGTGTGACTGTTGCGTAGGAGCCGGGCCAAAGCGCCCTGTCTTCGTTGCTAATCTCGAAGACCGTGATGGCCGTACGCGTGCTGACATCAAACCCCTTCGCCACGGTCAGAAACTTCCCGGTGAAATGACGATTAGGCAATTGTGGCACCGTGATATCGGCCGTGAGACCTGGCTGGAGAAAAGGCCCGAACGCCTCGGGTACGCTGACGAAGAGGCGCAGTCTACTGACGTCGGCCACGGTAAAGAGGTCCCTGACTCCGCCGGCACTAGTTTCTCCAGAGCTCGCTTCTTTGTTGACGTAGTTCCCGACGTTGATGTTGCGCGCGGTCACCACACCGTCAAAGGGTGCGGTGATCTTCTTGAATCGGATCAATGCCTCGAAGTTCTTGACATTTTGCTCCGCAGCATTGACTCTCGCCAATTGCGCCTTCGCTTCTTGAACCTGTACCGAGATCGCCTGTTCCGAGACCGCGTGGTTCTCGCGCATCGCCAGGTAGCGATTGGCGGTCAGTTCGGCCAGGACATTTTTGGCACGCTCGGTTTCCAAATCAGCCTTGGCCTGGGCATATTGGGCATCGAGAGCCGGCGCGTTGATGTCAGCAAGGACATCACCCTGCTTCACTATCGCGCCGTAATCCTTGTGCCACATCTTCACATAGCCGGTGACTTGTGCGTAGATCTGCGCCTCATACCAGGCCTGAATATTGCCGGGGAGTTTAATCGTTTCGGTCGGCGGCAACTCCTTCGGGGTGATCACGGACACTCTCAGCGTAGCGGCGTCCATAGTGGTTGCCTTGAGACCCTCCGCATTGAGTCCTCCTTCATAATATCGGTAGCCGAAATACCCTACACACAAGACAACTGCCAGGACCGCAAGGCCTTTTCCAGGTAGGCTACTCATTTGAGACAAGCTCCTTCTGTCGGGCAGATCGCCGATTGTAAATGATTCCATACATGCAGGGCACAAAATACAGGGTGAATATCGTAGCAACCAGTAACCCGCCCATGACCGCGCGACCCAATGGCGCATTCTGAGAGTTCGCCGTCGCCATCGGCAGCATGCCGATGATCATGGCTGCGGCAGTCATCAGCACCGGTCGGATGCGAGCCTTTCCGGACTCCACCGCAGCCCGCAAGGCGTCGCCATGGACGGCGAGCCGCTCGCGGGCATAGGACACGAGCAGGATCGAATTGGCCGTCGCCGTGCCCATCGTCATGATCGCGCCCATCAGCGCCGGCACGGAAATGTTCGTATGGGTCACGAACAACGACAATGCGATGCCGGCCAGTGCGCCGGGCAAGGCCGTAATGATGATGAAGGGATCGACCCAGGATTGGAAATTGACGACGATCAGCAGGTATATGAGTACGACCGCGGCGAGGAGGCCGAAGAGCATTTCACGAAGTGCGGCGCGCATCACTTCGGCTTGGCCTTTGATTTCGATGAGCGAGCCCTTGGGGAGCTCCGACTCCATGCCGTGGATGACCTCTTCTACTTCCTCCAGGACGGAGTTGAGGTCACGTCCCTCGGCGGACACGTAAACGTCGATCAGCGGCATGATATTTCCGTGCGTAACGGCGCCGGGTGTGCCAATCGCTGAAATAGTCGCCAAATTGCCGAGAAGCTGTACATTTCTCGTTTCTCCCTCTCCCGAGGACTCCGTCTGTTCCCGACTCACCGGAACAGTCATAAGATCCTTGATGCTCGTGAGCTGCGCCTGCGGCGTATAGACATTGATCCGATAGGACATGCCGGTCTTGCGATCCAGCCAATACTTCTGATCCACCTGCTGACTGCCGGCGGTCGTCACGAGCATATTGTTACCGAAGTCCTCTTGGGATAGGTTCATGCCGAGCGCGAACTGGCGGTTGGATTCGGCGAGCAGGGTCGGCATACCCATCGGCTGCTGGACCACCACGTCGCTGGAGCCGGGAATCTGCCGGATCTTACCGGCCAATCTACGGGCGAACTCATGGTTGGCATAGAGATCCGGACCGTTAATCTGCACGTCGATCGGCGAAAGAGAGCCAAAGTTCAGAATCTTCGCTGTCAAGTCGGCCGGCTGAAATGTGAATTCCGACCCGGGATAGCGTTCAGCCAGACCCTTACGGAGAATGCGTCTGAAGTCCCACACCGGTGCCTTGGCATTCGTCAAAGAGATCGTGAGGTCGCAATCCTGGGTGCCGACCGTGGGGGTCGGAATGAAGGCCAGATTATGCGCCCCGACCGGTATACCGCAATTGCTCACGATGTCTGCGACCTCGCCCGGTAGCAGCCGTTCGATATCCTGCGCCACCAAGGCCGTGATACGCGCAGCAGCCTCGATGCGTGTGCCGAGCGGGGCCCGCATGTGCATCGCCAAAATATTTGACTTGATTTCGGGGAAAAACTCGCGCCCGTTGAAGTAAAAGAGGACGAGGGAGGCTCCCGCAAGAACAGAAGAGATGACGACGAAACTGACACGATTGGCGACCACCTGTTCGAGCTGCGCCGTGTAGCCTTCACGGAACTGTTCGAAGCGCTGTTGGAACGCCTGCTGAAAGCGGGTAAAGGGATTCTTTGACGGCTTCGCTTCGTGCTGTCCGCCGTCACCAGGAGCATGCCCTGTGTGGTGCACCTTTAAAATATACTTCGCCATAGTGGGCACGAGCGTGTACGTCAGGATAAATGAAGCCACCATCGCAAAGATGACCGCCTCTGCCATCGGGGGAAACACCCAGCCGGATATCCCGCTCAGATGAAAGAGTGGGACCCAGACGATGGTGATGGCGAGCGTGGCGACAAACGTCGGGAGAAGGATCTGAGTAGCGGCGTCGACGATCGCCGTCTCCAGCGGTTTACCCATTTCAATATGTGTATCGAGATTTTCGATCATGACGGCTGCGTTGTCGACGAGAATACCGACGGCCAGCGCCAATCCACCAAGGGTCATGACATTGATCGACTCTCCGAGGGCGTGCAGGGCGATGAGCGAGGTGAGAATCGAGAGCGGGATCGAGGTGAGCACGATGACCGTCGGCCGCCAGGAGCCAAGCAGCAGTAGGACGATGAAGCCGACCAGCGCGGCGGCGATAATCATTTCGTGCACCACGTCCGAGATTGCCTGCTTCACGAAACCCGAGGCATCGATGAGCAGTTTCACCTTCACGCCCTCTGGCACGACGTCCTGGATCCGCGGAATGACATCTTTGATCCCCTGCACCACCTCCAGCGTCGACGCCTCGCTGCTTTTCATTACGACGACGATGACAGCCTGCTGGCCATCGACTATCACGGCGTTTGTTTGCACACGGCCCGCGAGGCGCGTCACGCTGACGTCGCGGAGATGGATCCAGGCATTGCCCTCCTTCTTGATCGGGATGTCGTCGAAGTCCTCGATTTTCAGTGGTTGTGCATTGGTCAGGACAATCCAGTCGATTGACTTGATCTTGATGTCCCCTCCCGGCAGCACGAGATTCTGCCTGTCGAGGGCTTTGTGGATGTCCGACGGAGTGAGGTGCCGGGCGAGCAATTTCTGTTGATCAAGATTGATCATCACCTGCATGTCCTGCCCCCCGTAGGGATGCGGTAGGATGGCGCCCGGTATCGTGACCAGGAGGGGCCGGATTCGCATGATGCTGAGGTTATAGAGCTCTGCCGGTGTGTGAGAGTCGGAGGTGACTTGCAATGTGGCCACCGGCACTTGGGATGGGAACAGACGCATGATCATGGGCGCGTTAATATCCGGCGGCAGGGCCTTAACAGACGTCTGCCCAATCGCCGTGATATCGGCTTCGCTGCCACCCAGGTCGACTCCATCCTGAAGATAGACATTGATGATGGCGTTGCCGAATAACGAATTGCTCCAGATGTATTTGATGCCCTCTACTGTCTGGGTTAGGAATCGTTCAAATACATAGGTAATACGCCCTTCGACATCCGCCGGCATCAGGTTGTCGTAGATCCAGACGACAGAGCTGACAGGAATTTGAATAACCGGAAATATGTCGGTGGGAGCTTCCTCAGCGGCCAATGCCCCGAACACCAGGATGAGGATGGCCAGTACAACAAAGGTGTATGGCTTACGCAGCGCAATGAGGACGAGGTTATTCATACACGAAACCTCACCAAACGGTGTGCAGGCTCAACCGTTTACGAGGAACTCCACGTGATACGTGCAGGATCTCGTAACGAATCGCTCGATTGCCAGAAGAGGCCGAATGACATTTTAATTTCGGCCTTCATATTCATATTCGCCGCTCAGAATATCACGATTATGCTGCTACCTTCAAGACGGTCGCCATGTCCCTTTGTGTATTTGTCGGCATGTTAGCTCTCTTGTATGTATCATGTGTCGAGGAAGAAATCATGAAGATATCTTCATCGACGCCACGAGCCCCACATTCTTGATTGCGTTGCCTAAAAAAATTACCAGGATTGTGGAGTAGAAATACGTGGTGTTTCATGCAGTTCCCCTAGAGCCAGCTTGGCGAACTAAATGACTCTGCTGATAGATTTTCACCGCTGTAACTTTCACCGGTAAGTTCCGCCGGTACAACCCCCGCAACCTCTCTATGAAAGCACGACCGAGGTTCCTATCACTATCCAGCTTTCGAGGTATGGCATGGCCGCCCCGAGTCCGTACGGATACATTTTCGACGCGGTTTGACCCGGTGGGACATTCTGCGCTGGACGAGATGCTAGAACCATTGGATGCAAGGCAGCACACGCCTTTCCATGAGCCTTTTCTACAATGGTAAAGGGAGAGGCGTTGTGTCTCGAACCATTTAACCACTTTGTCTTCCAGTACCCCCAACCACTCCGGATATGCTAGGCCACCACTCAGCAATAGCAGGAGTGCAAAAACCCAAGAAGTAAGTCAGTGGCAAGCAGCGATGCGAACGAATGGTGAAGGGCATGAGCGTCTCGAGGGAGACGCATTTTAGAAGTCTTGCGAAGGAAAGTACAATGGTCTGCCGCTGGTGGCCTTTCTCAACAGCCTGTTAGCGAGCAGTGCGGGCAAGGGATTGCAGCCGACCTAACTGTTCAGTGACACGAGAGAGGTCGCCCTGGGTGAGGGGGGCGCGACTGAATCGCCCCTGATGGTACAGGGCGGTCACATCAGCCACCACAGGGCCGGCTGCCTTCCATTCCCGTTCAACCAGTTTGGCAAATTCACCGGCTGTCGCGGCTGGAGGTTTGCTCACACCATGTCTCTCGACAATATGAAGCATGCGGCTATAGAGCTGGGCGATCGCGACTTGTGGGTGGGATTTTGGAAGAAAGTGTGTGACGGCCCAGAGCCCTATCCTATCGCGGAGCATGAGGAGGGCGAAGGACAGGCCAACGACAATCGATCCCGTGATGAGTCCCAACATGCCTGAATGAAATGCTTGGACCATTTGAGTCAGGCGGGTGAACACCTGGCCTATCGGAGCAGCCAGCAATGAAGCCCAGCGGCTCATCCTTTCACGCACCACGTCCCCGCCCTCTCGTACTCCATGAACGACTGCCAGTTGATCCCTCGCGCTATAATGGACGAACAAGCGATCCCATTGGAGCCGAACAGATTCTGCCACCCGTCTGAGAGGCTCCCAGCTAGAGGGAGCGACTGCGGCGCTGACGGCAGGAGTGGGGTCCATGGTGATCCACCCTGAGTGAGGAAAGTAAACCTCGACCCAGGCATGGGCATCCCGCTGGCGCACGGTGAAGTAACCTCCGTAGTCGTTCCATTCCGTGGCCAGAAACCCTGTCACAAGTCGAGCCGGGATGCCGACCGTCCGCAGCATCACCACCATGGCCGTCGCATAATGTTCGCAATACCCGGTTTTTCTTGTGAACAGAAATTCTTCGAGCGGATGATCGAGCTGGGCCGTGTCGCTTTCAAGGCTGTACCGGTAGTTCTCTAGGAGATGTTGCAGGATCGCTTGCGTCTGCTCGAAGGGAGTCGAGACCCGTTGGGTGACGCGATGCGCCAGGTCTGCGACCTGTTCCGACCCAGTGGGAACTTGAAGGTAGTGGAAACGAATTGAGTCGGGGTAGTCCAGGCTCGCGGCGGTTCGTTCGTTCCAGACAAGCTGCGGAACATGGGAGACGACGGAATACCTGATACGGGAGGCGGGGGGAAATGGTAAATGCAGCCCGCTCATGGAATCGGCCTGCAGAGTGAGAAACTCGCCGCTCACTACCTCAGCGAAAGGGGCCGCGAATAACACAGAAGTGTCGAGGGTTTCCAGCAGTATATCCTGACGGATGGCTTTTGATGGTCTATCTAGAGGGTAGCTGCCAGCAGGCCCGACGAGGAATGTGCCGTCAGCGACGAGATTTAACGAGCGCTGGCGGGTTCCGCTGTGGCTCCATGATTGTCCATTGTATTGATCGTAGGCAAGGCCTCTCAGATAGAAGCGATCCTTCTCAACAGCTAATTGGTCCGGTAGTTCGACTCGCATCACGATCTGAGGATCTTGCTTGACTGATCCGATCGTCCCCAGGTCGACCCGATCGGAAAACCCCGTCGTCCGCACTGCTTCCCCGCTCCTCTTTTGTAATGCCCCTACACCGATACGGGGGATGAGAAAGAAAATGGCGAGCGTCAGGGCAACCGTCAGGACGACGATTCCGTTCGTCAACCAAAACACCCTGTGGGTGATGCGGCTCGGGAATGTCGCGCGACAGGCACCCATACCTGAAAGGGTGACGGCGGCAGGGGTTGCGCTCGTTTCCTGCGTCAAGTGATAGAGCAAGAGTGTCCACACAGCCGTGAGCAAATACAGCATGAAAATGGGGACATACCACGCCTCTGTCGTCAGCGCAGCAGAAGCCAGGAGTGCCATGAGACTAATGACATAAAGATGCCGATAGTCACGGCGCTGTTGCAGTGTGAGTAACTTGATACCCAGAAGCACAACCAAAAAATGAATACCTGCCGGAAGAAGGTCTCTTGACACCACGAGAAGGTCGATCAGCAGGATGGCGAATGCGCCGATCAACAGAGCATTCCACAGAGTTGGAGAGTCGGTGATCTGCGCCATCGCCCCTCGAAGGAACAGCACCCCTCCCGCATGAAACAGCGAGACAACAAGGATGATGGCTATAGGGAGGGCGAGCCAGAAGGGTACGCTCTGTGCCAACACCAGCCCGCTAAACGCCGTAGCAGCAAGGGTGACGGAACTGAGGGCGAAGGCCTGATTAAAAGGCATGGGTTAATTCTTCAAGTTGCGCGGCATAAAGTACCCGATCCGCTTGCACCATGGTTGCGACAGTTGCCTGGTCCGACCAGGGCACGATCGCCAGCATATAGCCTTGCTCGCTTTCATGGCTGAGCGGAGGGTGTGGGCCGGGCTGACCGATATGATCGGATTCAGGTGGCTGTCTCTTGCACAATGCCAACAAGCGCAGGATCGCCATGAGATGGGCGGATCCAGATCCAAGCCCTGAATCTTCCGCCCCTACGATAAGCCGGATAGGGTGGGCCCGTTCTGTCAATTGCCAGAGAAGCGACGCCACGAATGTCACGCTCCGTTCGAACAGAGCGTCGCATACTTCAGGGGCCACGACTGAGAAGACAACGGTAATGTGTCGTTGATCTTCTGCTTCGGTTTCACGCACGATCAGCTGAGACGTGCGGGCCGTGGTGACCCAGTGGATGGCTCGTGAGTCATCGCCTGGTTGATACAGACGAAGGTTGTAGAGTTGGGCTCCGTCTCCCCGCCGGGTGAGTGCCGCCCCTTGCCCTTCGTTGACCAGTTCATCCACGAAACGCAGGGTGATGGGTTTGATCGGGGGGCTGACGAGCAGATGCGCTTCTGTGGAATAACGCCCTCTTTTTACAAACAGCCCAAAAGGAAACAATGTCTGCACCACGATGCCATCGAGCCGAAGCCAGCCCCTCTTTGTACCAAGAAGTGGATAGGACAGGAGCATGGAACTTTGCGCGGGCAGGAGGTGAATCGCAAGGCCCCGCTCGACCTCTTGACCCTCGACGACATCAAGCAGTCGGAGAGAAAAGCTGGGCAGATGCCGGTTTCGGTTGGTGACAGAGATCGTGAGAGTGGTCGGCTCATTGGCCATGATGAGATCGGGCACATGCCGATGGAACTCCAACCGTCTGAGACAGCACTCGGAGAGCAAACCGGAGACGACGATCAGGCTGAGCATCATCGCGAGGAGCAAGTAAAACAGATTGTTGCCGGTATTGATGGCTGCGAGCCCGATTCCGAACGTGAAGAGAAGAAACTTCGTCCCTTCAGATGTGAAACGAATCGACCGCCGCCGTGACAGGCCTCGTATGGAGGTAAGGGCTGTGGAGAGATCCAGGTTGAAGAAGGGATATTTCACAAGCGTCGCTCATCCCAGTTGACCGCCAGCAGGATGCTCAAAAGGCCCGCCCAGCAAGGCCGCAACGAGCGAAGAGGCGAGGCGTACTTTGTGCGTACGTCGAGCATCTGAGCGAAGCGAGAACGATGCTGGCGGGCCTTTTCAGCATCCTGCTAGACAGGAACGGGAACGGTCTCGACAATGTCGAGCACCATCCGCTCCGCTTGTTCGAAGCTCTGCGTCCGCATGCCATGGGTCCGGTTCAGCATGACACGATGGGACAGCACGATCGGCGCCAGCTCTTTGACGTCATCCGGGAGGCAATAATCTCGCCCCCGGACGACTGCCAAGGCTTTCGCTGCTTTACTGAGCCCCAACGCTCCTCTCGTGCTGACTCCCAGGGATAAAAGCTCGCTCTGGCGGGTCGCTTGCACAATCGCGAGCAGGTAGTCCGCCAAACTCTCTTCCATGTGAACCAGATCTACATGGGCCTGCAATGCCAATATTTCGCGGGCCGACAACACTGCTTCCAGCGTTTCAGCAGGATGCAGCGAGTGGGGGCGATCGAGCACCTTGCGTTCATCTTCGGGCGCAGGATATCCAATGCAGAGGCGCATCAGAAACCGGTCGAGTTGGGATTCCGGAAGGGGGAACGTGCCGTGATATTCGGCCGGATTCTGCGTGGCAATGACCATAAATGGCTGCTCAAGCGGATGCGTCTGATTGTCGACAGAAACCTGCGCTTCACTCATCGCTTCCAAGAGACTGCTCTGGGTCTTCGGCGTCGTGCGATTGATCTCGTCGGCCAGCACGACATTGGCGAAGATCGGGCCGGGAATAAATTCAAAGCCCTGTTTTTGCCTGTTAAACATCGAGATGCCGACAATGTCGGAGGGCAAGAGATCGCTGGTGAATTGAATGCGCTTGAATGAACAGTCCAGCGATCGGGCCAAACTGTGTGCCAGCGTGGTCTTGCCAACGCCGGGAACATCTTCGAGTAGAAGGTGCCCGCGGGCTAGAAGACAGACCACGACCATCTCGATCACATGGGCCTTGCCCTTGATGACCAACGCAATATTATCCTGGATGGCCCGGATACTGTGAGATGAATTCATGTTGGGATTAGTCGTCCTGATCGTTCACAGGCATGCATGGTGATTTGACACGCTCGAAGTCTAACAAAGGGTCTGGAGACGGTCAATTTTCACGCGTGTTTTTGCATCGACCTGGCTGGATATGGCGATTCGCAAGACTTGGCGACGGCTAGGCTGCCTCGCTCGCAGTTTTATCAGGCTGCGGAAAGACTATATGCTACACACGAGAGCCTCGGGGGCTCGCTCGTGTGCCATAATAACAGCAGGAGCGTCTCGCAAGAGGCTCAAACATTTCGCCCAGCAGGCCGCAGCGAGTGAAAACCGGAGGCGTACCCTCTGGGGCGCACGGTGCGACGAATAAGGAGCACCAAGCTTGTGCGCGCCGCCGAGTGGTGAGGCGGCTGGGTCCCTGGTGAGGATCTGAACGATGCGAGAACGCCGCTGGCGAATTTCTTCAGCCTCTTGCTATTCCGGCACGAGGATCAGCATCCATGGAGGGCTCTCTTCGGCCATGTCGGAGAACCGCCTTGCAGTACTGCTGGCGGGAAGTCCCGGGAAGATCGCTCCGCGGCGAACCTGAACGGAGCGGAAACGATAGGAGGGAGCCTGCGTCGATTGGAGAGGAAGAACCCGCGGAATCCGCTCACGTAACAAGCCGCAGTCTGACAGGCTCAGGGTCTCACCGACGACGAGACCAGAGAGCCGGTCGAAGACCTCGCCAAAAATCATGTGGAGATTATCCGGAGTGAACGGCAGATTTTTCGGTCGATAGCGGTCGTCGTCAAGGAGTTGTGCCAGGATTTCCCAGAAGACCTGGGTATCGACAGCACCGAGGATACAGAGAACACCTCGACGCGCCAGCAGATCAAGCAGGGCAAGGGGGCCTCGAATCTCAAATTTCCATACAGGGAATAGGAGTGCACGGCTGCCATGCTGGACCTCGAGGGCCGGTTCGCCTGAGAAGTTTGTCTGCCGAAACGCGCCTTTGGTTCGCGTGAGCTCTTGAGTCATGGTGTGATCGGACAATCTGGTCGGTTCATAGGCAAACGTGGGTGTTGCCGGAGCCCAGCAGGTCGCGATCGTGTAGCGGGGAGCAAGTTGTCCTCTCTGGTCGAGTGTCTCCAAGTCAAACATATCCTGGCCTCCGTAGAATTGAAACGAAAGGCCGATGCGAGATCGGAGGCTGTTGAGTCGCTCCCGATCAGGATGAAGCGGACCTCCCAACTTTGAGCCTGGCGTGAGACGATCGAGGGCATGAAGAATCAATTCATGTCGATCGTGAAGGCGCGCTATGTAGTGTTCCACAAGGTCCGTCGCGAAGGAGAGGTCGCCGGCTCCCAGATCGAGCAGGGAAGCCACATCTGCCTCTTGCAGCAGGTCAAATGGATTGGCGTGTGAGTGGACAAATGCTTCAATCTCTTCGCTTCGGAGGGAGGTCAATGGCCACCGTAAGATCGGGCTCTCGTCGATGCCGAACCATACACACAGTGCCCGCACGGCTTTTGTAGGCGGGAGTCCTGTGAGTTCTTTGAGGCGTGGGCCTGGAAGGTCCTGAATTCGTGCGGCTTCTGAATTTCCCAAGGCGAGGGTGACCGCATCACGAACGATGACGGGGAGATCAGCGCGATGAGCCTCTACAATTACCCGTCTCAATGTCGCAGCGAGTTGCTTCGCCTCAACAAGCTTGCGTGAGGCCTCCCACTCCTTGTCGCGTTCCTGCAAGAGCGTGGTAACCTGTGACCGAAAGTCTGCAAGCACCTGGGCGAGAGAACTCATGAATTGATCAGTGCGTGGACCCGATGGATGATCCGGCGCTGTCTGCGCTGAATTTATGGCAGCATAACGGCCTGGTTCATCAGGGTCAAGGTTTCGGATCGCGTCTTGCCCAATCCGAGAAGCCTGTGCTAGGTAGGAGCTATGATCAACAGGTCCAGGCCTCCGGCACCACAAGCCATCTTCGTCTTATACAGGCTGTTGATGGTCGTCACAGCGTTATGGCTCACCGTAGCCTGCACGACCGGAGAGGGTGCAAAAGTTTCTGGAGCTTCGCAGGACGAGCGTCATGCGCTGTTCAAGGAATGGCAGATCATTGATACCGCGACAGGGCAGCCGGTCGCTTTTGACCAATGGAGTGCATTGTTGCTCCAACAAGACATCATTTATCTCGGGGAAGAACATCACAATCGGTTCCATATCGAGGCGGCTAACAGGGTGCTGGAGCAGCTCAAGACGGGAGGGCGTAGGCCGGCCCTGGGTATGGAGATGTTCGGTTGGGACGGCCAGGCAGCATTGGATCAGTATGTTGTCGATCCAGTAATGACCCGCCAGGAATTCCTTCAAGCCGTCAAGTGGCACCAGAACTGGGGTGGTTCATACGACGATTATGAACCGCTGATCCGGTTGGCACGAGAATATCACTGGACGGTCGATGCCATGAATCCTCCAAAGCTGTTGGTGAGGATCGTCGCCAAAAATGGATTGGCTCAGGCAAGGCTTGACCCTATGATGGAACAATGGGGCATGAAGGACGAAGTCATCGCAGATGATCCCATGTATCGGGCACGTATTCTTGAGCAACTCCAGGCCTGTCATGGTGGGGGAGCTGACAGCCAGTATGAGACCATGTTCGAGGCATCCATGGTTCGCGATGAAGGGATGGCCAAGACATTGGTCCATCGCCTCAACCAGATTCGCTCCGGGAGCGATAGGATGGCCGGGCCGCTGGTCAGCTATACGGGAGGCGGGCATATTCAATACAACCTCCCGGTTCCGAAACGAGTGGCCCGCCGCCTGGATGGCCAGCTCCGACAAGTCAGCATCTTCATGACATCGTTCGATGCGGGACGCATCGAGGAGTTCAAAGATATGATCCGAGAGAAGATTGCGGACTATCTGTGGCTGACTCCAGTCAGCGCGAAGGGACCGCCACGCCGATGCTGACAAAACTGTGAGGGGTCATCTGCCTTCTCCCGTCGATAGAGAAGGCCGGCGCTGAATCAACCATGGCTGAAAACCTATAAGTCCTTGACAGTCTTACAGGTCTGTTTCAGACTGGCCTGCAATACCCGATGGAGTTATTTTCGATTGGGAACGCAGCGCATGAGAAATAAGATCCCCTGCTCCGCCGAGCGGTTAAGCCTCCTCGATCCTCCGATGATCCAGGCGGTGGTTGATCGTAATGCCTTTCACATCGGCAATCAGTACCTCTCAGAAAATCGCGTTCGGATCGTCGAGGCTGATGACGCCCAAATTTCCTCCGCTGTTATCGGGAATTCCGGCCTCTACGAGCAGACGATCAGACTCAAGGAAGGACATCTAGTCTCAAAATGCAGCTGCGCGCTGCCCGAAGAGCCGATGTGCCGTCATTGTATTGCAGCTCTGCTCGAGTATCATCGGTGGACACAGCCGAGGAATGGCCAACATAACAAGGCATCCCAGTCCTCAGGACCACAGCCGGCACAGGCTGCTTCGAATCACGAAACCGCGTCCTCGCCAAGCCCAGCGACAACGACCGACCTCAAGCTGGGCGAGGTGATGGCCTTCATTGAATGGCTCCAGCCCGCGATAAAGGCATTAGACCGCGGGCAACCGTTGGCTGATGCGCCAAAGCTCGCTGGAGATACCGCTCTGTGGGTTCAGACCATCCGTAATCTGGAGCTGCGTCGACGAGAGAGCGAGGAGAACCGGGCCAATTTAGAGTCTGACATGCGCGACCGAGAAGCCTATGTCAGCAGACTGACACAACAGGTGCAAGTAGCCATGGACGAGATCAAATCCCTCCAAACCAACTCTCAGCAATTGCGGAGGGAACTGATTGCTTGTAAAGAGACTCTCACGAAGGTTTCCGAGGTTGCCTCAGAGATCGGAAGCTACGATAGCCAACTCAAAACTCTCGCAGGCGAAGTGATGTCAAAGGGATCACAACTCGACAAGCTTGCTCATTCATTCAGAGAAGTCTCGACGGCATTGAGAGCCCTGACAAAGCCCCCTACCACCCCATAGCCTATCTCACTCAGAGCTCCAGTCATCATTGAAACGTGGTTCCTTTCCTGTGTCGTCACTCAATAGGTGGTTGGGAGACAAGGGTGGATCGAGTGATCCCCTCGGCCGGCCAGGCACTTCCGCTACCGGTAAATCTGGCACGATCGGACAGATTCATAGTCTGGCCAAGCAATCGAGGCCTCCCCGCGCGAAGCGCGTTCGTTCGTTTTGGAAAGGGACCCTGACGGGAGGATTCCATCTCGGTCAGAGAAACCCGTAAGGACCGAGTGATCAGCCAGGCGAGCGTTAAACTGGGACTCCAATACACTGCATCGCGCAGACGATCGACGAGATCACTGGGAAGACTCACCGTTAACCGCACCCGAGGCTGTTGTCGTCCTACCTTGCTGGGTCTGGAAGTCGAACTAGAAACATCTCGGCATTCTTTACGAATCGAATGACTGGGAGTGGCATGATCTCTCAGTGACATTGTGCACCTCTCCTGGTTGCATTGGACGAAACCAGCTCATGGACTCTGGCTTGATCTCCCTGATGGAGGGCCGCGCCGCTGTAAAAGAGACAGGGTGCGGCCCCGATGGCAGAAGCTTATGGCGGTGGGAGGGCTCCGGATGGGCACAATCCGGAGGTAGTCCCATCTGCGTGACAGACCGTTACCTGTCGGATGGGGCCCCATCGGCGTTTCGCTTTGCCAAGCATCTTCCGGCTATGGGAGTACAGCAACCCCCGTACCAGAATATTCTTGGTAACAGCTTTGCGGATCCAAACTGTAAGTCGTTGAGTGAACGCAGTTTCGCCAGGAAGCTTCAAAGAGGAAATTGTAAGATCGAGCGTATCTGATTCGGTACGCAACTAATCCCAGGAGATACAGGACGGGGAAATGCGTTGAGTAGCCGTTTGGAACGCCTATGATCTGGCACAATCTACTGATGGAGATGTTTCATCGCGGAGGCACAAAGGATGATGAGGAAGCCGATCCAGAGCGCGGCGCGTTGGAAGGGGATCGCCTCGTAGGATTCTTCTTCACCTTCTTCTACGTCATCGGACTTGAAGATCACCGTGTAGAGAAAAAGGGTGAGGAGACAGAGAACGAGAAACAACTTGATAAAAAAGACGGTCAGATATTGTGCATGGTGCTGAACCCCACTCCCCGTTTGCAAGGTGATGAGCTGATTGACGTAGTGGAGATTGATGCCACCGGTAAACAGCAGGACTACGAGCAGGATTCCCGCGATTTTTTTGTAATGTCGATAGAAGGCATCGGTGATCGGCTTGATCTGTTCCTTCGCAACCGCCTTCTTCAGCCCGGGTGTCACGGCCATGACCAGGAAGGCAATTCCCCCGATCCAGATGACCGCCGACACCAGGTGAAGCCAATGATTGACGATTGGGATCAGCGTGTAGAAGTCAGTGCCGGGGCTTTGACGAGGATCCATTCCAATGGCCGTTAGGCGTGACACGCAAGGCGTAAGGCGTCTCGACCGCGATTCGAGAGAATCCTTCTTACCACTCCTTACCCTTCACGTCTTACCCTTCACGTCAAGACTTGAAGACGGGCGCGTCGTTCCCGAATCGTTTCTTGCGGAGCTCTTCCATCAACTCAATGGTGATCAAGGGGATGTTGTTCTCGCGGGCGTGTTTTTCGACCCCTTTCTTGACCATGGCGCGCAAGAAATAGGGAATCCGGTTGAGTCGTGTTTCTGAGTCTGCATCCCAAGCCACAGGGCTGTCTTCAGGTGTATTAAAAGCGATCTTGATCCTCTCGCCACCCTTCGGGGTATAGAGGCACCATTGATCTTCATCCAGCCAGTCGCCATGGTCCACGTAGGGACGTGCGCGGCAGCCTCCACAGATGTCCGTATACTCGCAATCACCGCATTTCCCTTTTAGTTGCGGGTAGCGGAAGGAATTGAAGACGTCGGACTTTTCCCATAGATCCACGAAGCTGTGCTCACGGATGTTCCCGGCGGACAGCGGCATGTAGGGGCAAGGGGTGAGTTCGCCATTGGGAGTCACGCGCGCGTAGTTGGTGCCGGCGAGGCAGCCGCCGCCCATATACCCAGTCGCTTTGGTAATAGGAGAGTTTGGATCTTTCTCATACGCGAGCCGTTTGAAGTGCGGTGCGCAACGAGCCCGGATAAGCATACCCTTATAACTATCCTGGCAGTTCACCAGATAGCCAAGCACCTCTTCATACTGGGCCGGGGTGATATCCGTCAATTCTTCCCCGCGACCGGTGCAGACCATAAAAAATACATTGAGAACTTTGGCGCCAAGCTGATGCGCCCAATCAATCACTGCTGGTAGTTCCTGATAATTCATGGGCTGCGCGCTGAAATGTACTTGGAAGGCCAACCCGTTCCGCTTACAGGCATCGATACCGGCGAGTGCGGCTTCCCATGCACCAGGCACACCGCGGAAGCGATTGTGCTTCTGGGGATCGAGCGAATCGATACTGATGCCCATGCCCATCACGCCGATATCCACAAGCGTTCGGGCCATGTGGTCATTAATCAGCATCCCATTTGTCCCAAACACCACCATGAAGCCGAGCTTCACAGCGTGGCGCGCGATATCAAGAATATCGGGGCGGACGAGGGGTTCACCGCCTGTGATCACAAGGAGACAACCCCTGTTGACCTCGGCAATCTGATCGATGAGTCTGTAGCATTCTTCGGTGGAGAGCTCGTCGTTTCCACCAGCCGACTTCGTCGTCGCGTCCAGATAGCAATGGTCACATTTGAGATTACAGCGCTTCGTGAGGTTCAGTGCGATGAGGTAGGGCTTGAAGTCATCGACGGTTCGGCCGTCAGAGGGCCCTTCGCCTTGAGGGGCGGGCGTGAGGAACTGCGTGACCTGCTGTTGAAACGCCCCGATCACTCCGCTGAGCAAGGGGCCCTTGAAGATCGGAAGCGATTTACCCATAGTCAAGAAGAGATGTGGAGTTCTAAATTAGAAATGGAGAATGTGTGATGCGGAGAAATTGGCTGTCCGGTTAATTCCACATTCCACATTCATCATTCAAAATTGCAAAGCTACGATTTCGCTTTGCCGGTCAGGTTTGCAATCATGTCCTTGAGATTGCCGGTTTTCATGGCTTCTGCCATATAATCCTTGGCCTGCTCGATACCCTCGTGAGCGACTTCGGCTGTAATCACCATGACGCCGATCTTATCGGCATGCTTTTCGATGAGGGCACGGGTACAGTCGCGCATAAACCCTTCCGGTGCCCGTTCAAGTCGGACTGTCGCTTCCTGCGTCCAAGTATAGCGAGAGGCAGGAGCCGGTTCTTCTGCGTGGCCGTTTCCATGACCGTTCTCGTGAGGTGTCGTTGCACTATTGGCCCCGTTCGTCGCAACAGCTATCGAAGCCTGTGCCTCGGTCGAGGCTCCAGTTCCCTTATTCGCAAAGATGGGTGTGTAATCCTCTGACGCCGCTTCTTGAATCATCGGCGCAGCATACTCCAGCGTGATCGTGGTCATGCCGAGTTTACGGGCGGTCTTCTCAATCTTGGCTTTGGCCCGCCGGCGTTGGAAACCTGCCGGGACTGCACGGATTCCCTCTTTGGCGTCCTTTGTCCATTGCATGGGGACATCGTCGTAGGCCAGATCGGTTTCGAGGACCCCTTCCACGTGCGCCGCCGCTTCGAAAAGAGACTTATCAACCAATTTGAAGCGCTCACCCCCGGCAGCACAGACGGGGCATTTTACGGGCGTCTCACCCTTGCCGATGTAGCCGCAACCATCGCAGATGAAATAATCCTGAGTCATCCGATCCAAGTAGGCTTGAGTGTTTGCGCTGACCGCTGGTTTTTCTTCCACAACCTCGGTCATCATCCCGCTGAGCGTGGGCCCCATAAGATCCTTCACGACCGACTCGTCAGCCTGCATCTTGTTGCGGTCGATTCCAGCGGCATCCAGGTTTCCACCAAGGGCGCGCATGGCGTCCATCGCCCCCTTGGGCAGGATGTGTCCAATGGCCGTATCCACCACCGTGTTGCTGATGATGGTGTGCCCCTTCTCAATGGCATAGCGATGGATGGCTGTCTTGGCCACCCCTCTGGCAAACATCGGGATCTTTTCCATCCGACGGAGGGCTTCTTCCGTCCAGGCGATGGTATATTCCGCCAGCGTATCGATCGGTGGGACATATTTCCTGTTCGACACCAGAATATTGCAGGGCGCCGACCGCAACAGATTTTCGGTGTTGCTGCCGATGTCCATATCCTCGTCGCTGTGTACGCCGATTCGTCCAACGATCAGTAGCGCCGGGATATCCTTGCGAACATATTGAATGATCTTTTCGAAAGCCTTGCCATCCAAGAGAGTAGTCTTCACGTCGGTTTGTTCGGCCTGGGCGATCTCGCGGCAGATGTCGAGGTGCGATTGGTAGATCTTCGCGAGGCCGCTGTCGATGATTTCTTCATGTAGCTTTTCCTGCTCTTTGAAGCGGAAAACCTTGCCGGCCTCTTCGTTGAGCACACCTGAAATACTATGAAAGGCGGCATAATGGAAATAGGGATCGAAGGCCGAGATGGCCTCGACCGGCATGTTGAAGGCCTTTCCCAGTGCCAGGCCCGTCATGAGCCCACCGAAGGAGTAGGGACTGCCATCCACTGCCACCACGATTTTCCCACCGGTCATGGGCTGGGTTTGTTTAATAATCAGCATGTCAGAATTCCGCACCCGCCGAAGCACTCGCTCGGTGTTACTGCCGATGACGCTGTCCTTCACCGCGCCGACACCCAAGGCACCCATAATGACCAGGTCGTAGGCATTGGTGTTGATATCTTCAGCCAACACCTTCCAGTTCCGGCCTTCGAGTGAGCGACGCTCGATCGGCAGGTTGTTTTCCGCGCATTTCTTATCAACGTAGTCGAGATAGGAATCGGTGATGATTTGGAGGCCTCGGGTGATCAACGAATCGTGAATCTGGCGCTGCCGGTCGAGTTCTTTTTCGTCGTGGTATTCTTCCGGCAAGCCCGCTTCCATCTGTTTGAAGCGCTTGTCATGCATTTTGGCTGCATAGACGTGGCTTCCCACGATCTTCGAGCCGAAGGCCTTTGCGAAATGCACTCCGACATCGACGGCAGTATTGGAATGGTCGGAATTATCGACCGGGACATAGATCGTCTTATACATCGAAAGATCTCCTCCAGATGCTCTCCAGGCCAGGGCGAACGGGAGTAATTATCAAAATTTCCAAACGGTTGACGTACTTCCCCAGCGTAAAGGACGCTCATGCTAGCACCGCTCTGAATTCGAAAGCAAGGCGTCAAGGAGGTGCCAGGGCAATATCTAGGATGCCGGGGTTATGACGGACTTTTCGCCCGAATTCTTTTCGGATCGAAATGAAGGTCTGGAACGGCCCTGAGGCAGGCCTTGGCAATGAACGAGTTCAACGGCGCCGGGTTGTAGAGGAGCTGTCTGATGCTCGTGGGGGTCAGCATCAATGGCACTCATGATCGTACAAGCCTGTCACCCGTATGCGTAGACAACATCCTCATAGGGACATTGGTATGCACTGCCCGAAACATGCCAAAGCGGCAGAGCCCTGCCCCAAATGCCAGGCGCATTAACAGGAACGTGGGCACTTCTCGCAATGATTTAATCACCCCGGTCACACCAAACCGAACAATCCCGGCTGGACGGACAATTCCCTGCCAGATGGAATCGAGCCATGAGGGTAAGGTTTCGGCAGTCCAATCTGCTGTGGTGACTTCACCCGCCACCAGTCCAGTGGCCTCCAGTAATTCTGAAAACCCTTCAATGCTGGAAAATGCTGGATGAGACCACTGATCCAGCAGTTGCCGCATCACTGGCTTTTCCCAAAAATTGAGTGGAACCTGGCGATCGTCCCGCTGATTCCAATCGGCAACAATCAGAATTCCACCCGGTTTCAGAACGCGCAATAGTTCTCTAGCAAATTGGGCCTTATCCGGCATGTGCGGTCCTGCCTCGACCGACCAGACCACATCAAAACTGGCATCGGGGAACGAAAGTGCCAGCGCATCATCGACCTGAAAGTGGGCATTCACCTCGGGGGGGGTTAGTTCTTGAGCACGTCTGACTTGCTGTGGGCTGAGGGTGACTCCTGTGACAGCAAAGCCATAATCCCGCGCCAGGATGCGACTGCTGCCGCCAATGCCACAGCCCACATCTAAAACCGTAATACCGGAAGGAAGCTTGTCTAACCCACCCCAATGCACCATTTCATGCACAAAATCTGACTTGGCTTTGAGAAAACCCTTTTTGCGGGGTGGAGAACCGTAGTGTCCCAGATGAATATGTTCGCCCCAATAGAACTCTAGAATACCGTCATTCGTCCAGTCATCATAAGAATTGGCGACAGAATCGGCAGACTGATATTTGCGTGGAAATAGCAAGTACAGCACGAATCCCATCAGCAATAAGACCAGGAGAGCAACGCTCGCCAATATGAAGATATTCATCATATCGAATGTCTGAATTACCGTGATTTCATGATCATTTATGGACAATACAAAGAAAGTGACACAAGTAATCTAGGGCACACCCCATCCCTACTCTATTGATCTGCCAACAGAGGCGAAAAGAGCCGTAGATTAGCCCCGGAAATGCTACTAAGTCAATGCGAAGGGTATTGGAATCTCAGGTGGCACCCAATCAAAGGCATGCTCACGGGGCCGGTGACCATTTACGATATTCACTCGCCGCGTGTGCCGACCAAATAGGAGATGGCCAAATCTTCTCCTTCTTGCCGGAAGTCCTCTTCACTGAGCAGCTCTGGGTGAATCCGAATGCGGACTCAAGACGTGCGGATGGCCCGAAGTTGAGGCGGCAAATCGGCTCGACAGCATGTTGGTGGTATGACATCATGAATGATGGGCTGCTTGATCCATCCCGCTGTCCGCTCTTGGCAAAGAATAATGCGGCATGGTGGAAGACAGCGGGATCTGCTGTGCTTTGAATTGTCTAAGCCATCAGTCAAGCCGGAGTTGAACGGCTGCACACTCGCCCTCGGGGATGCGGAACAGATTCCCTATGAGACCGATCGGTTCGACCGGTATGTCTCGGCCGGCAGTCTTGAATATTGGCCAGACCCTACGCAGGGTATTGAGGGATGGGCTATTGGGTAGCTGTCCCCGAGATCCTGTTGCCATGAGAAACGGGAACGATATCCAGTTCCGGCGGTGAGCATCATCTAGCCAATGAACAAGGAAACGATCGAAACGGATGTAGCGATTGTCGGCGCGGGCGGCGGCGGGGCCGTCTTGGCTTTGGCACTGGCTCAGCAAAACATTCGCACGGTGGTCGTGGATCAGGCAGTCAGTCCACCCAACAGTTTGCGTGGAGAAATTCTCCAACCGAACGGACAGCACGTCCTTGACCGCCTGGGCGTCTTATCGTCATTGCCGGCCGATGCCACGCTGTCCGTGCGGTATTTTCATTTTTGCCGGGCCGGGGGCATGCGTCTTTGTAGCTTCGACTATGGCGACTTGCCGGCACCGTACAACCGTGCCATCGTGACCCTCGCCAACGTGGCCCACCATGCGATCATCGCGGCAATACAGCAACAGAAGAGTGTGACACTTCACTACGGAACCTCTTTTACAGGACTCATGCTCGAGGACGATCGAGTTGTTGGATTATCGACAAAAGGGCAGGATGGCCCACTCACGATCCGTGCAAAGATTGTCGTCGGTGCTGACGGAGCATTTTCGAAAGTGCGTGAAGCGCTCAAGATCCCCGTCGATCTGCATCTCTATCGTGATGGATATCTGATTGCGGCACTGGAGTCGGACGAGCAGATAGTGGAATCGTTCTACTACGTTGGAGACAAGACCATCTTGGGGCTGTTTCCGGTGACGGGAAAGAAGGTTTACATTTTATACATGATTCCCAAAGATTCGATCGAAGCCGTGAAGCAGCAGGGGATCCCTGCGCTCCAGCAGACCTTGAGTCGGATCGCACCGCCGTTTACCCAGCTCTTTCGGAATCTGCATGATTGGAGTCAGGTCGCGTATCTGCCGACGGGTCGGGTGCGCACGCCGAGATGGGTGGCAAATGGAGCTGTCCTGATCGGTGATGCCGCCCATGCGATGAATCCCCACGCATCGCAGGGGCGCATGCAGGCGATGGTCGATGCCATGGCGCTATCCGATCTCTTACCAAGTTGTCTCGCTGACCAGGACTATTCGGCTGCCAGGTTGAGTGCATTTGAACGTACCAGGCGACCGCAAGTGAACATGCTCCAACACTTGGCCGATCAACAAGTGTTCTATTGGGATACGGGGAATCCGGTGGTGGCCTTTATCCGCGATCGTGTGTTTCAGACACTAGACCGAAACGCACGGCTGCGTTATCAGGTCCTATCGACGACGGCGGGGTTGCGAACCGTGTCCCCATTTAGCGGGATCGATCGGATAATTGCAGCGGGGTTATTTCCGGATATCCGGTCGCACGAACGATCTCAATAGTCGATGATGCGCTGTCGTACCTCCGGCCTGCGGCGATAATAAAATCGGCGAGATAGGTCACCCTCACCACTTTCACTTCGTCGCGATATGGATCGCGACGATCCCGCCGGACAGGTTGCGATAGGTGACCTGACGAAAGCCTGCTTCTAACAACATCTGTTTCAATCGTTCCTGGTCCGGGAAGTTCCGAATAGAGGCAGGAAGATATTCATAGACGCCGGTCGTGTCATGCGCCACTTTCGTGCCGATCCATGGAAGAAGTCGGAAAGAGTACCAGTCGTACAGTGCCCGAAGCCACCCGAAGATCGGCCGGGAAAACTCCAGACACACAAAGCGTCCCTCCGGTTGCAGAATACGATGAATGTCTGAGAGCGCTTGCCGAAGATCACCGACGTTCCTCATGCAAAACCCCGTGGTCACGGCATTGAAGGTGCCATTGGGGAATCCCAGATGCTCGGCGTTCGCTTCGAGACAGGTGATCTTCTGTCCCCTACCCCGCTCGGTGATCTTCTTCAGCCCCTCGACGAGCATCGCATGGTTCAGATCGGAAGCGATGACGCGACCGCCAGCCCCCATACGCGGTTCGATCAAGAGCGCGAGATCAGCTGTGCCGGAGCCGACGTCAAGTGCCAGACCTCCTATGGTCATGGGCACATAAGAGGCAGTAATCGTCTTCCATCGGTAGTGCAGCCCAAAACTGAGTAGCGTGTTGTTCAGGTCATAGACGCCGGCAATTGCGGTGAACATCCGCTGGACAGCATCCTCGCGGGCTCTGCCCGACCAAGTCGAGACGGCAAGCGGAGCTGCTGGGGTATCTGTACCCTTCTGAGCGGGCGGTGTATCTACTTGTACCATGAGAGCGTGGTAGCACCCGGCTTCTGGGTTTGTCAAGGCGGCCTGGTCCCCATGGTATAATCCCGGCCCTGATGCAGAACTCGATCATCATCAAAGGGGCACGAGAACATAATCTCAAGAACATCGACGTCGAGCTTCCGCGCGACAAACTCGTCGTTATCACCGGCTTAAGCGGTTCGGGAAAATCTTCGCTGGCCTTCGACACGATCTATGCCGAGGGACAACGGCGGTATGTCGAATCGCTCTCGGCCTATGCCCGGCAATTCCTCGAACAGATGGGCAAGCCAGACGTCGATTCGATCGAAGGGCTCTCGCCCGCGATCTCAATCGAGCAGAAGAGCAGCAGCCACAACCCCCGGTCTACGGTCGGTACCGTCACGGAGATTTACGATTACCTCCGTCTCCTCTTCGCCAGAGTCGGGCGCCCCTCCTGTTTTCAGTGCGGCGATGAAATAACAGCACAGACTGTGCAGCAGATGGTCGACGCTATCAGCTCGCTCCCCGAGGGCAGTAAATTTCAGGTGCTGGCCCCGATTGTCCGCAGCAGGAAGGGAGAGTATCGAAAAGAACTCCTTGACATGCGCCGAGCCGGTTACGTCCGCGCCCGCATCGACGGCAAAATCATCGATTTAGGCGAGGACATCACCCTCGACAAACAGAAGAAACACACCATCGAAATCATCGTCGATCGCCTGCTGATGAAGCCCGGTGATGTATTGACGCGACGGTTGGCCGATTCGGTTGAAACCTCGTTGAAGCTTGCGGGCGGGTTGGTCGGGGTACTAACGGAAAACGGAAATTTATCCCTTTATAGTGAAAAGCTCGCCTGCATCCGCTGCGGCGTGAGTTATCCGGAAATTACGCCGCGCGTCTTTTCGTTCAACAGCCCCCATGGAGCGTGCCCGGCCTGCGACGGCATCGGCTACGCCATGATGCCAGGCTGCCCTGACGATGAAGACTTTACATTGCTGGAACCCTGCGAGGTCTGTAAGGGCGCGAGGCTCCGGCCTGAGAGCCTGGCCGTCAAGGTGGCGACACGGTCGATTTCAGAGGTCACACATTTCTCCGTCCGAGCGGCGGCCGACTTCTTCAATTCGCTGACATTCACCGAACGCGAACTGGTGATTGCCCATCGCATCTTGAAAGAAATTCGCGAGCGGCTCGGTTTTCTCGTCAACGTCGGCCTGGATTACCTGACGTTAGACCGCGCAGCCGCCACCCTATCAGGCGGAGAGGGCCAACGGATTAGGCTCGCCACGCAAATCGGTTCCGGTCTCGTCGGTGTCCTCTACATCCTCGACGAGCCGTCGATCGGGCTCCATCAGCGCGATAATCGGCGCTTGCTCCAAACCCTCCTTCGCCTGCGCGACCTGGGCAACACAGTGGTCGTGGTCGAGCACGATGCAGAAACCATGATGGCGGCGGATCATCTGCTGGATATGGGGCCTGGAGCCGGGACGCATGGAGGCCAGGTCATTGCCCAAGGGGCACCGACCGACGTCATGGGGAACCTCGACTCGTTGACAGGCCAGTATCTCCGCGGCACACAGATGGTCAGCCTGCCTCGCCGCCAACGCAAACCTAAGGGGCTGTTGTCCATTGTGGGAGCCGCGAAACACAACCTCAAGGGGATGACCGCCAAGATTCCCCTCGGGCTGCTGACCTGTGTGACCGGCGTGTCGGGGTCCGGAAAGAGCACACTGGTCCTTGAGGTATTATTCCATTCTCTCTCTCAGCTGCTCTATCACAAAAAGCCGAAGATCGACGGTTGCAAAGAGTTGTTGGGTGCCGATGCACTGGATAAAGTGATCGACATCGACCAATCCCCTATTGGCAGAACTCCACGCTCGAATCCGGCAACCTATACAGGCCTGTTCAGTTTTATCCGGGATCTCTATTCGAATCTACCCGAGTCCCGCGTACGGGGGTACAAGCCAGGCCGCTACAGTTTCAATGTGAAGGGCGGCCGCTGTGAGGCCTGTCAGGGCGATGGAATGATCAAGATCGAGATGCATTTCCTGCCGGATGTCTATGTGACCTGTGAGGTCTGCAAAGGTCAACGGTACAACCGTGAAACGATGGAAATTCACCATAAGGGGAAGAGCATTGCCGACGTATTGAATATGACGGTGGACGATGCTGTGGAGTTCTTCGAGCATATCCCGTTTATCAAGCGGAAACTCGACACCTTGCATGATGTCGGGTTGCATTACGTCAAACTGGGCCAGTCTGCTACGACACTCTCCGGTGGGGAGGCGCAACGAGTCAAGCTCTCGCGCGAATTGTCGAAACGTCCGACCGGACGCACCATGTACATTTTGGATGAACCGACGACCGGACTTCATTTCGCCGATGTGCAGCGGTTGCTGGATGTGTTGGATCGATTGGTCGAGGCGGGGAATACCGTGCTCGTGATCGAGCACAATCTCGATGTGATCAAGAACGCCGATTGGATCATCGATCTCGGACCGGAAGGGGGCGATCGAGGCGGCGAGATCGTCGCGGAGGGACCGCCGAAAGAGATTGCAAGATCCAAGCGGTCCTACACGGGACAAGTACTAAAAGAGGCGGGGATAGGATAAGGACATGCGGTTGACGGAATCGCTTGTCTGTCCGGTTCTGCGCCAGAATATCGGAAACCAGCCTTTCTTGATCAACGGCACACCACAGGTATCAACTGGCTCACGGCACCGACGCAGTGGTTTGGAATATCCTCGTCCACATTTGTCGCAACATCACCGCATGGTTTCGAAGCGAACGGTAAGACTTCGTTCGTCATCATGAACTCGACAACGCGATCACTCTGGCTGAAGCGAAAAATAGCCAAACTCATTGACTGGTCACATCGATGGGAAATCGATGCGGGGATCGCGGCGCTGAGAAATCGTCGTGTTCTTGCAGCCCAGCTACGTTCAAGTGACAATGCCTTCGTAGCTGGCAGAGTGTCGCACCGTTGGTCACGCACAGGACCGTATACGCGAGTGATGTACACTTCTCTACAAGGCCGTGAATCGGTTTTGAATCAATGACGTCGAGGAGGCACCCTGGATACTGAGTTGGTCACGCGAATTGTGAACAATCCGAACTATCAGGCGCTGAAAGCCAAGCGAACCCGTTTCGGCTGGTGCCTGACCCTGGTGATGATGATCGCCTACTACGGCTTCATTCTGCTGGTGGCGTTTAACAAGAGCTTTCTGTCACAGAAACTTGGCGCCGGCGTGATGACCCTAGGCATTCCAATCGGCTTTGGCGTCATCGTGTTCACGATCGTGATCACCGCCTACTACGTGAACCGCGCCAACGGCGAATTTGATGCGTTGTCCGACGCCATTGCCAAAGAGTCGTTGAAATGATTGGCCTGCATCGCAAATACTCCTGTGCAGCGCGTTCCGGGCTGATCGTGGCTGCGTTCTTTGGTGTTGATGCATCGGCGTATGCCGCCGGCCCGGATGTCGGTCAGATACAGCAGCAGGCAATTAATTGGACGGCAATCTGCATGTTCGGTGTCTTTGTATTACTCACGCTGTTCATCACGAAATGGGCAGCGGCCCGAACCAAGTCGGCAGCTGTTTTTTATACAGCTGGTGGGGGCATTACCGGTTTCCAGAATGGTCTGGCGATTGCCGGTGACTTCATGTCCGCGGCATCGTTCCTGGGCATTTCGGCAGCGGTGATGGCCAGCGGCTATGACGGCCTCATCTACTCGATCGGCTTTTTGGTCGGCTGGCCGGTACTCACGTTCCTGATGGCGGAGCGCCTGCGCAACCTCGGGAAGTTCACCTTCGCCGATGTCGCAGCCTTCCGGTTCAAGCAGGCCCCGATCCGCATCTTCGCGGCCTCTGGCACGCTGGTGGTGGTGTCTTTCTATCTGATCGCGCAAATGGTTGGCGCCGGCCAGTTGATCAAGCTCCTGTTCGGTCTCGAATACTGGATGGCGGTTGTCATCGTTGGCGGGCTGATGATGGTCTACGTGTTGTTCGGCGGCATGACGGCAACCACCTGGGTGCAAATCATCAAGGCCTGCATGCTGTTGGGCGGCGCAACCTTCATGGCCTTCATGGTGCTGCTGAATTTCGGCTTCAGCCTGGAAGCGATGTTTGCCAACGCAGTGGGGATCAAAGCCGGCCTGGCCACAGCCGCGGGCAAGACATCGGCGGAAGCAGAGGCTGCCGGTCAGTCGATCATGGGGCCAGGCAACTTCGTCAAGGACCCGATCTCGGCGATCTCATTCGGCATGGCGCTGATGTTCGGCACGGCCGGCTTGCCACACATCCTGATGCGCTTTTTCACGGTACCGAGTGCCAAGGAAGCGCGCAAGTCGGTAATGTGGGCGACCGGATGGATCGGCTATTTCTACCTGCTGACCTTCATCATCGGTTTCGGCGCGATCACCTTCGTGTTGACCAACCCGGAGTTCCTCGATGCCAACGGTGCGCTCAAGGGCGGCAGCAACATGGCGGCGGTACACCTGGCAAACGCGGTAGGTGGCAATGTGTTTCTTGGCTTCATCTCTGCCGTGGCATTCGCAACCATCCTGGCAGTCGTTGCCGGTCTTACCTTATCCGGCGCGTCAGCCGTGTCACACGACCTGTATGCAACGGCGATCAAAGACGGCAAGGCCGAGGGCGTTTCCGAATTGCGGGTTTCGCGCATGACCACGGTGGCGCTGGGAATCCTGGCCGTATTGCTGGGTATCGTATTCGAGAAACAGAACGTGGCGTTCATGGTATCCCTGGCATTCGCGATCGCGGCATCTGCCAACTTCCCGGTGTTGTTCATGTCGGTGTTGTGGAAGGACTGTACGACCCGTGGTGCAGTCATCGGGGGTTTTCTCGGGCTGATCTCATCGCTGCTGCTCACGATCCTGTCGCCTTCGGTATGGGAAGCCACCCTGGGCTATCCGAAAGGCAGCGCGTTGTTTCCGTACACCTCGCCGGCGCTGTTCTCGATGACGATCGGCGTCGTAGGCATCTGGTTGTTCTCGATCCTTGACCGAAGCAGCCAGGCGGCAAAGGACCGTGGCGGCTTTTTGGCACAACAGGTGAGGTCGGAGACCGGGATTGGCGCCTCAATCGCCTCCGGGCACTGAACCTGCCGCATTATTCATGAACACTTTTGCTACAATTGCCAATCCGCTGCTACAACGAACCTTCGGCTAGCGGGCTCGCCCCTCGGACCTTCAACATACTATTCGAGGACAGGCTCCGTCATCCTTGACGGTGCCTGTCCCCGTTCGGACGCCGAAGCGGTCGTATACGGGACAAGTGCTCCAAGAGGCGGGGGTGATGAAGATTCGGAGAAGCACGGAATGGTGGGTGACGAAGGGCGGATATTCCGGGAGTCGCCATCATGCGTTGGGTAGAGACTGCTTCTGGTTCCATACTGTTGGCCGCGTGCGACTCTAAAACGCGACCGAGGGTCGCATGCCGTCGCACAGCGGCACTCTTTTGGCTGTTATCTCCCCGCGCCCGCTATGACGACTCCCTCCATATCCACCCCTTCCACCCCTCCCCGAAGAGTGAAAGGGTAAGAGCGGCTGACGGCCCCAATGGCCATCAGTCGAGCATTCTGTTCGGACATTGACAGGCTCGCGCTGGCTGAGGACAATCTCTCCGTTCTTCAAAGTCTTCTGGTTGGGACACTTTCAGTCAAGCCGTTAGACAGGAAATCTTTCTCCCATCGATCGATAAATAACCTCTTTCGTATTGTTACAGGAGGCTCATGCAAACAATCGCCCTGCTTACCATCTCCAACATTTTCATGACCATTGCCTGGTATGGACATCTCAAGTACAAGGATTCACCGTTGTGGATTGTTATCCTCGCTAGCTGGGGGATTGCCTTCGTCGAGTATTGTTTCCAAGTGCCGGCGAATCGCATCGGACATTACCAATTCAGCGCTGCCCAATTGAAAACGATTCAGGAAGTGATTACCCTTGTCGTGTTTTGCGTCTTCTCCGTGGTGTACCTGAAGGAAGAACTGAAATGGAATTATATTGCCGGTTTTGCCATGATGGTCGGGGCGGTCTTCGTTATTTTCAAGGAGTGGTGAGGGGGACGGGAGCAACCTGTCCATTCTTCTTGCGCGCGGAACGCGCGGCCTCGGAAGGCCCTCGTTCGACGCGCGCAGTGAAGAATAGGCAGGCCGCTCCCTTGAGCGGGTAGGGGGAGGCAGGAAAGGGACCGAATCATGGCATCGAAGAGGAAAGACTCAGCCAAATCGAATGAATCGGCAAAGGCAGCTGCTCTCTCGGCGGGCAGGGACACGGCTGAGGATTTTGAAAAGCTCGGTGTATTTTACCTTGGGCGACCCTACGACTTAATGGCTAAGGAGCCAAAGCCGGGCTGGCTGCTGTACGATTCAAAAGATTTAGTGACCCATGCGGTCTGCGTCGGCATGACCGGCAGTGGCAAGACTGGTCTCTGCCTCTCACTTCTCGAGGAGGCGGCAATCGATGCCATTCCGGCCATCATTATCGATCCCAAGGGCGACCTCGGGAACTTGATGCTGACCTTCCCGAGCCTGAAGGGCGAGGACTTTCAACCCTGGATCAATGAGGACGATGCTCGCAAGAAGGGATTGTCGCCAGGCGAGTATGCGAAGTCGCAGGCTGAACTGTGGGCGAAGGGATTAGGAAACTGGCAGCAGGATGGCGCGCGGGTTCAGCGATTGCGTGACGCAGCCGAGGTCGCCATTTATACGCCGGGCAGCAATGCAGGTTTGCCCGTTTCCATCTTGAAATCGTTTGCTGCACCGGCCGTCGATGTTCGCGAGGACAGCGAGCTCTTCCGTGAGCACATCAGCACCACCGTGACCAGCCTGCTCGGCCTGCTCGGCATTGACGCAGATCCGATTCAAAGCCGCGAGCATATCCTGCTCTCGACGATTTTCAATCACACGTGGATGAAAGAGGAAGATCTCGACCTCGCCGCACTCATTCACGCGATCCAATCGCCGCCAGGTCCCAAGATCGGTGTCATGGATGTGGATTCGTTCTTCCCATCGAAAGACCGGTTCACATTAGCGATGCGATTGAACAATTTGCTTGCCGCGCCCGGATTCCAGTCTTGGCTTGAAGGCGAAGCGTTGGACATCCAACAACTGCTCTATACCTCAGCCGGGAAACCTCGCCTGGCGATCTTTTCGATCGCGCATCTCAACGACGCCGAACGTATGTTCTTCGTGACCTTGCTGTTGAGCCAGATGGTCGGCTGGATGAGGGCACAATCAGGGACGACAAGCCTGCGAGCCCTCCTCTATATGGACGAGATTTTTGGCTACTTCCCTCCGGTGGCCAACCCGCCGTCCAAGTTGCCGCTCATGACACTCCTCAAACAGGCCCGTGCCTTTGGACTCGGTGTCATACTGGCCACACAGAATCCGGTCGATCTTGATTACAAAGGACTCTCCAATACCGGCACCTGGTTCATCGGTCGGCTGCAAACGGAACGCGACAAGGCGCGGGTACTCGAAGGGCTGGAAGGAGCCTTGTCCAGTGCCGGGAAGAGGTTCGACAGGGGTCGGATGGAACAGACTCTGGCAGGCCTAGGCGCCAGAATTTTCTTGATGAACAACGTGCATGAAGACGAGCCGATCGTGTTCGAAACCCGCTGGTGCCTGTCCTATCTTCGCGGACCCCTTACGAGAACGCAAATCAAGGTACTCATGGACCCAGTAAGACGTGAGGGGTTAGGGTCACGGGGTGAGGCAAAAGAGAAGACGGCTTCTTCGGCTAGTGCCTCACGCCTCACCCCTCACCCCTCACGCCCGATATTGCCTCCGGATGTGCCGCAGCACTTTGTGCCGCTTCGGAGCTCCAAGCCTGACGGCAGCGAGCTGGTCTATGCACCGATGCTGCTGGGATCTTCTCAGGTCCGCTTCTCGGATACGAAAAGCGGTCTCGACATGATGCAGGATGTGACGGTGCTCACGCCCCTGACTGAGGGGGCTGTGGCAGTCGATTGGGACCATGCCACCATCGCGGATTTCTCCGTCGAAGACCTCGAGCCCGCGCCTGAACGCGACGCGCAGTTTCTTCCAGTTCCCTCAAGCGCCGGGAAGGCCAAGAGTTACGCCGATTGGAGTAAGGATTTTGGCGGTTGGCTCTTCCGCACACAGAAAGTGGTGTTGCTCAAGAGTCCGAGTACGAATCAGATTTCCAAGGCGGGAGAATCGGAGCGGGACTTCCGCGTGAGGCTCCAACAAGCAGGTCGTGAGGAGCGGGACAAGGGGGCGGAGACACTTCGTCACAAATACGCGACGAAGATTACCATGCTTCAAGATCGCATCAGGCGGGCAGAACAGGCAAAAGACCGGCAGCAGGCAGAATCGCGCTCCAGCCAGGTACAGGCAGCCATTTCGGTGGGGGCCTCGATCCTGGGAGCCTTTCTCGGTCGCAAGACAATCAGTGCGTCGAATATTGGTCGCGCCACCACTGCGATTCGAGGAGCCGGTCGCGCGATCAAGGAATCCCAAGATGTCGGCCAGGCCGAAGAAAATGTCGCAGCGCTTCGGCAGCAGCTGGCAGACCTTGAATCCCAGTTCAAATCCGAAAGCGAGATGCTCGCAGAATCCACTGATCCATTGAACGAGAAGCTCGCTTCGATTGCCATCAAACCAGCTAAAGCCAATATTGCCGTCAAACTCGTCGCCCTTGCCTGGATCCCCCACTGGAGGAAGGACAACCGAGGTACACTCACACCGGCTTGGCAATAGGCAGGAGTCGGTTACTTCACAGTTGCCTCATTCTGATCACGTGGGGTGCTGGCTGTCTGCCCTGTGATGACCTGGAAATAGCAGAAGCCTTCATGCTCAACGAGTTTTTTCACAATCACTCCCGCGGCTGTTTCCAAGGTGGCAGCAAGAGTCTCGTTCTGGGTGCCCAAGACACTTCCTCCACGGACCGTTTTCCCGACGATCGATACGACGGCAGCTTCTGCGCGCAATGAGTCACGGGTCACTCGCGCCAAAGCCTCTACGGGGATTGCGGGATGATCGGCATCAAATTCAGGATAGGAGAACTCCCTGGAGCTCGGTGCCACTCGCAATGCAGTCGCTCCATGTACGGCCGGTACTCGAAAGGCCGTGTCGAAGAATGCTTCCAGGAAAATGCGCGTGAGATCGGCGCTCACACGTTGAGAGTCAACCATAGAAGCCGCGGCACGAACGGGACTGGAAGAGCTCATTTCTATTTCAGCTGAGATACCAGGGAACAGAAAGGCATTGCCGCTTCGATCGACGAACCCTTGCGAGGTGATCTTGAGGACCCCCCGAACGCCTGTTCCGATGGAACCAGATCTTGTCCTGTAGCTGAGATCGCCAAAATAGGCTTTATTGTATGCCAGCAACAAGCGAGCGAAGCGAGAGGAATCCCCTTCAAATTGATCCTCATCCAGCCCGATATGCCCGTGCCACTGCCTGGCGGCTTCAGCGATCTGCTTGAGCTTGTCCAGATCGATACGCGCAATCGTGTCGGTATCAACCTCCTCAAAAACCTCAGCGAGAATGGAGAGGGAGCCTGCTTTCTCTGGATGCTGGCGACGAATCAATTCGATGACGGCTGCAAGAGGCCTGAGGCTCAGCGCCTGGCCCTTCTGGCGTTGGAGGGGTGAAGATTCTGACAAGGTTCCGGCATCACGTCGTTCGTTCGATGGATCGTCGTGGGCCTGCCCAGTGCAAGCCAAGAATTTGTCCGCGAGATCTTGTTTATTGGCCAACCTCTGGCGAAATTCCCCGCGATGGAGATATAGCTGATCTCGCAGTTGCAGAGCCGATGAATTGCAGCCAACTTGCATGAGCAGGATGCCCAGCAAGGCAATCGGGGCATAACGTAATCGTTTCATTCTTACCGCGTGTCAGGGTCCGATAGATAGGCCGAGAACCCCTGGGCATGGCAGTTACGTCAGTGCTTCTTGTCTTTCTGCATGATCTTATCGGTCCATGCGAGGAGGATTGCGGAGCCGAGAAAGGTCAGATGGATAAAGATCTTCCACTTGATGTTCTCGGGGTTTTCATTCTCGATGTCGACGAACGATTTGAGAAGATGAATGCTGGAGATACCGATCAACGACGCTGCGAGTTTGATCTTGATAGTGCCGGGGTCGATGTGGGTCAACCAGTCTGGTCGATCTGCATGACCCTCCAGATCTAATTTGCTCACAAATGTGGCGTAGCCTCCGATGATCACCATCGTGAGCAAGTTCGCCACCATCGTAACGTCAATCAGCCCCAGAATACCCAGCATGAAGGCGGTCTCTTTTTGCTGATCGATATGGCGGATCATCTCCCATAGTTCAACAAGAAATTTGTATGCGTAGAGCAGTTCAGCCACGATGAGGCCGCCATAGAGAGGAGCCTGAATCCACCGGCTGGCGAATACGATTGTTTCAAATACATGCTCAACGCGGCTGCCGGGAGAATGAGGACGCTTTATTGCGGCGGGTTCTATAAGATCGGAATGACTCACAGGCCGTTATCCTAGTCGGCGAGGAAGTGAGCTGTCAATTCACCCGACGGCGCTCAGGTCGTGGGAGGAACACGGGGTAGGCGTGGGTCATCGGTTCAACTATTCCACCAGGTGATGGTCAAGGGCGTAGCGGATCAATTCGGCGGTGGTCGTGAGTTGCAACTTGTCCAAGAGACGGGCTCGATAGGTGCTCACGGTCTTGATGCTGAGAGTCAGGAATTGCGCGATGTGTTTAATGGGCCGGCCCTGGGCTAACAACACAAGAACCTCGCGCTCTCGCTTGGACAATGTGTGATGTTCAGAACCGGAGGGACTCTGACTCAGATCATTGGCCAACCGCCCTCCAATGGAAGCGGGGACATACCTCCTGCCACTCAACACCTGCTTGACTGCTCTGGCCAGCTCTTCTGGCGCGGTGTTTTTTGTGAGATAGGCCATAGCCCCTGTCCGGAGCGCACGAACTGCATATTGCTCTTCGGGGTGCAGGCTCAAGACCATCAGTGGGAGTTGGGGCATTGTCGTATGTAACTCGTACAGGAGCTCTAACCCGTTCCGGTCAGGAAGGCTGATATCCACGATGATCAGATCCCAGGACTCTTTCCGCGCTGCGGCAATCCCCTTCGCACCGGTATTGGCTTCCCCAACCTCGACATAGAGGAAATGTTCTTCAAGGATCTGTTTCACACCCCGGCGCACGACCTCATGATCGTCAATGATCAGAATTTTTACCAGGTCTGTCGCAATCATGGGACGGAGCCCTCCGCGACCGGCCCGTCGGCCAGAGCCTTTGGACGGCGTGCCGGCACAGAGGCACGGGCTGTGGTTCCGACCCCGAGCGCACCTCCGATTGAAAAGTGGCCGCCCAGGAGGGATACTCGTTCCTGCATCCCTCGAAGCCCAAAGGAATCGGGCTTACTCATTCGTTCGCAGGCAATGCCCTTTCCGTTGTCAGCCACTTCCATTGTCACGCTGCCGTCACCCTGGGACAGCCGTATTCGTACCAGCGAAGCGGCAGCATGGCGCATCACATTGGTCAATGATTCCTGTGCGACTCGAAACAACGCGGCAGACGTTTCTGAGGGCAGCTCCATGCATGACACTTCAGGGGCCACGTCTATCAGGCATCGCACGCCCGTACGAGACTGGAATGTCGTTGCGAGGGATTCCAATGCCGGGACCAGTCCAAGGTCGTCCAGCATCGCAGGGTGCAGGTCTGCTACTGTCGTACGAAGGGACTTCAACAGTGCGTCGATCGATCCCGACATGGCCTGGGCTTTGCTCACTAGCTCCCTGCTGCCGGTTGGAGCAGGCAACAGCGACAATTGTTTGCTGAACCGAGCAAGGTCGAATTTCAGACCCGTCAAGGCCTGTCCAAACTCGTCGTGTAATTCCCGTGCGATCCTGCCACGCTCCTCGCCAGCAACCTTCTCAGCCCTGCGAGCCTCGGTCAGGATCTGAGCCTGGGCCAGCCGGAGCTCTTCTTCAATCTGGTTATCAGAAAGGAGGAGGGTCCCAATCGCCATGAGGCCGATGAGGTTTCCATGAGTCCCCAGCACCCGCGAGAGGCTCCAAGAAAGCCTCGTCTGTGATCCAGTACGTGTCCGGAGAGGGACCTCAAGACCCCTTATCTCCTCCCCTTGAGTAACCTGCGCGAGTTTTATCCGAAAAGTGGCACGCGTCTCCTTCGAGAGACAGAGTGCCGCAAAGTTCCGGCCCAGTACTTCATCGGCCATCCAGCCGGATACTGTTTCAGCCGAGCGGTTCCACCCCAGAATGATTGAGTCAGGCGAGAGAAGCAGGATCGCACTACCGGACATTCCTAGCAATGTGCGATAGCACTGCTCAATGGGTTCTCCCTGGTGGATAGCCGGCTTCGGGGAACTACTTGCGCCGGTCTTGTTTCCCCTCCCAACCCCCCGCCTGGAAGCCTTCGAAGATAATGCCGTACGACGTTCAGTGCGTTGGCGGTTCATGTCGTCGCCAGTACCGGCTCAAGATAAACATCAATGGTGATACATGTGCCTCGACCAAGGGTGGATTTAATGTTCAGCCGACCACCGATCTTTCGAACTCGAGCTTCCATCTGCGCAATCCCGATGCCTTTGGGCTGTCCCTGAGCGATGGCAAAGCCTGATCCGTTGTCGCAGATGCGCAGCCGTACTCGGGAACCGATGTGCCGAAGGGCGATCATGATCTGTGTTGCGTGGGCGTGGCGGACACAATTATTCAAAGCCTCCCTGGCAACCGCAATGAGTTCACGCGCTTCTTCGCCGGTCAGAATTTCTGCTGCTGCAGGGGCAACCATCACACGAATCCGTAATCCCCCCATCTGTTCATAGGTCTGGGCAAGGGCTTGTAACTCGGAAACCAGCCGAAAGGGATCGATATTGTCGGATTCCACGCTCAGAATCATACGTCGGATGTCTCGAATAAGCCGGTTGAGTTGGTCGGTCGCCTGACCGTTGTGACGTGGCAGAGCAGGCGGGACACCTCTGTGCAACTCAGGGGATTGTGCAAGGCTCAACTCGATCGCATAGAGAGCTTGCAGCACAGAGTCGTGCAGTTCCCTTCCTATGCGGCTGCGATCGTGCAACAGGGCGGTCAGACGTTGTTCGGATGCCTTGAGGGCAGAGGCGAGACTGCCTCCGACCTGTTCCCGCAGCAGATAAGGAAGAGACTCTGATGTGTCCCAGGGAATTCCATGAGTGAGAGCCGCACGTTGCTGTGTCGGTTTTCCTGAGGATTGCCGAAATCCGTCGAGAATTTGAAAACCCTGCCGGTTTTTCATTAGTTGGAAGACCCTCTCCAAATTTCATGCTACGAAAACGGTACCGGAGCCTCTTCTCGTAGAGATCCCTTGGTTCGACAAGCTACTTGTACGCAACTGCTTGTAATTGGTCACCTGGCGGTTCCGCCAGGTGACGAAATACGTAGAACATGAAAAACAATGCCCGCGGAAGTGACAGGACTTTTCATGGGCTTTACGAAAGGAGACGGCTGATGCACGCAGTGAACGATGTCGAATTCAGTGAAAATGGTTTTGTTGTAAAGACCCTGCATGGGGAGCAGCTCACTCAATCATATCGACTCCGGCATAAGGTGTTTGCTGAATCACTGAAGTGGGTTCCCGAAACAGATGATCGGCAGGAAATCGATCTGTACGATTTATGGGGGACAACCGTGGGGCTGATCAGAGATGACGGAACGGTCGTTGGAGCAGCGCGACTCCTTCCCTCTTCCGGACAGTTCATGCTCGAGAAAGAGTTTGGCGCCTTGCTTCCAACCGGCTACCAACTCAGAAAAAGTTCAGATACTGCCGAGATCACCAGGCTTGCGATTGATCCTGAAATCCGCGACAGAGGACTCTCATCCAAGATGATGCTAGTGCTGTTGAAAGGCGTCTATCAATGGGCGGTGGCGAACGACATTCGGTATTACTATCTTGAGGTCGAACACCGGTTCTTTCGGACGCTTCGGGCGCTCGGATTCCCTTGTGAAATGATAGGAGAGCCGGTGGTGCTTCCCCCCGCCGGAGCCAGTTCCGTAGCAGCGCTGTACGATATGGTTCGATTTGACGAAGAGAATGCGGTCAAAAAACCACGGTTGCTGAACTGGATCTCTTCTATCGAGACGTTACAGGGAGAGATGATAGTGGGACGGACTTCGTCATACTCGAACTGCCAGGGATTAGGATTGGTAGGAGCAGAGGTGTAACGGAAGGCCCGCGTAGATCAAACAACCCTCATGTGGTTACACCACGTTCGGCAAGCCATGTTCGATGGCGGTCGCAACCGCATGGGATCGCGAGGTGACATCCAACTTTGCGAAGATGCTCTCTACGTGGAACCGAATGGTCCGTTCACTCACGCTCATGATTTTGGCGATCTCCCAATTCGTCTTGCCCTGCCTGACCCAGTTGAGGATCGTCATTTCACGCAATGTGAGTTCTCTGACACAGGAAGCAACGGCTTGCGAACTCTTTGGAGCAGTGCGCAAGAGAGCAAGATGGACGTGGTATCCAAAGTACTCGACGAGCGGCATGTACCGTTTCGCATCCACACGTTCAGCTGAAGCAAATGAGCAGAAGGTTCCGTATCCACAGGCCGCATCTGTTGATCCGGTTGTGATGCCATCCCCCAAACCGAACTCCTTCGCCGCTTCCATGAATTCTCGCTGTTTGTCCGAGCTCGCCACCTTATAGGTAGATTCCCAATGTTGAGTCCCCGGTTTCTTCAAGGCTGTCTGGAGGACCGGATCGACCTCAAAATACCCCCTCTGCCAGTAGAGGCGAATCCATTCCTCCGGATAGCTGACATTGAGGACATTGGTAAAGCCCTCAAATGCGCCCGTGCGGCTGAGTTTTGCGAGCCCACCGATCACCCGGGTAAAGGGAAACAGAGTTTGGAAGCGTGTGAGCACATCTTTGACATCTTCGACGCTTTCTGATTGCGCCGCAAAGTGCAGTACTTCTATAAAATTCTCACACTCTGGTTTGGTGAGCTGGGTAAAGAGGGCTTTGGGAAAGGGCCGCTTGTTCTGGAGGTGTGCCATAGATTGCCTTCCTTGTAGTACTAAAGTGTTGAAAGGCTACCATAAGACAAGCCGGTTTTGCGATAAGGCATTATAGCCCTAGCGCGTTTGTGGTCAATTCAGCTATATACGCAAGAAACATCGGGAAGTTCCGTTTCCGTGAGGAACATATAATCACTGGGCTGTCAGATAAAAGATGACAACGGGTAGGAAGATGGCATGAGAGGCCGACAATTCGTTTTGGCTCTGCTGCTGCTGTTTTTTATCTTCTACCCGCAGCTTGGACATGCGCAGGGAGTTCGGTTTCAGCCACAGGGAGCAACGGCGGCCGGGCAAGGGAATGCTTTTAGCGCCCAGGCTGATGATCCTTCCGCAATTCATTACAACCCAGCCGGACTAAGCCAAGTGAATGGAATCCAAGTGCTCAGCGGAACAACCCTGGTTGGGGGGTCCGTCAAGTATACCAGCCCGACCGGAGTAGACAGTCGGGGAGATTTTGGAGGAACTATTGCCAATCCCCCACCGAGCTATTCCTATGTGAGCGCGAACCTAGGATCTCTGGGATGGAACAGTTTGTCCAACGTGACGGTCGGACTCGGCGTCAACTCGCCATTCGGATTGAACATCCGTTATCCAGTGGATGGCCCCTTCAATACCGTCGTCACCTCTGCAGCGCTTCCGCTCATCGCTATCAAGCCGACTCTCGCTTATAAACTGAATGATCAGTTGGCGTTTGGAGCGAGCGCGGATATCTATACTTTCGCAAGTTTTCTGGGACAGGGACATGCCGAGCAGAAGCAAGTGGGCACTGGGTCCCTCGCCGGTGCCTCTATTGAGGCCAACGGCAAAGGCACAGGAGCCGGCGCAAGTTTCAGCTTGCTCTATACGCCCATGAGAAACAGTGATGGCAAACCGATCGCCTCTATCGGGCTGATCTATCGGACACAGGCTGTGGTGCCGTTGGATGGATCGTTGCTGGTCAACGGGACGAAGGTGGCCGATGCGTCCACCAGCCTCGTGCTCCCCCAGATCTATACTGGAGCTATTGCCATCTGGCCGGTCCGTACCAGTGAACAGGAATGGAAAGTGGAACTCGACGTGGAATATGTCGGATGGAAATCGAATCGTAATCTCGATATCCATCTTTCATCAGGTCAGGTCATCCCGCAACCACAACAATGGAATACAGTGCCGGTCGTGGCGATTGGCACAGAATACAAATGGCTCAACCCTTCGTGGTTACCCCATTGGGATGTAGCAGTCCGATCCGGGTACACCAGGACCGAGAATCCCGTTCCCGATACCACCTTCAACCCGGCGACGATTTCTTTAACTGCGAACACGCTGTCCATCGGGACGGGCTTTGTATGCAAAGGCCCGGCTAAATTTCTAGGCTTGGTGCCTTGCGGAGGAGCCTCCGCGCTGTGGCCGAAGGCGATTGGGCTCGATGCAGCGTTTCAGGAATGGTTTTATGAGTCACGGACGATTACCGGTAGTTTCTACCCCACCGTCGATGGAACATACCATGCCTATATCCATCTCGGGACCGTGAGCATCAATTTCATATTTTAACAGCAGGATGCTGAAAAAAGTGGCGGGGGTGGCCGAGACGATCCCCGTGCGCGCGCAACGCGCGGCCTCAGAAGGCCCTCGTTGGACGCGCGCAGTTGGGAGCATCTCGGCCACCCCCTTTAGTAAGGGTTCGCTCGCTGCGGCCTTACCTGGGACAAGGCGCGTCTCGGCGCGCCAGGGTTGGGCGGGTGAGAAGGCTGGCCTTTTTGAGCATCCTGCGAAAATATTCTTCTCTATGGAGTGGTTTTCGCGAGCGCTTTTCGCAGCTCCGCAACGGTCTTGGGATCGAGACCGGCAGCCGTCAATTCATCGTCCGTAGCCGCAGCGATATTCGCCAGGTTGCCATATCGCTTAAGCAGGCGGGCCCGCTTGATTTCGCCGATACCGATCACCTGATCCAGTTGTGAGGCCATCAGGGCTTTGCCGCGCAGTTTGCGATGGAATGTAATCGCAAATCGATGGGCTTCGTCGCGAATGCGTTGCACAAGATGGGTGGCCGGGGAGTTTGCGCGAAGCACGATGGGATTCTTTCGTCCCGGCAGGAAAATCCGTTCATCCTTCTCGCCACGTGCCTTGGCCAGTCCGATAATCGCCAGGTCCGGATGGCCGACCTGTTTCAACCCTTCCATAGCTGCGGCGAGCTGGCCCAATCCTCCGTCGATCAGGATGAGATCAGGACGTGCGAGATGCTCGCTCTCTCCGTAGCGACGCGTGACGACTTCCTGCATGCTGGCGAAGTCATTGGCACCAGCCACGGTTTGGATTTTGAATCGACGGTAGTCGGCTTTCTTCATCTGACCGTCTTCCCATACAACCATGGACGCGACAGATTGGTTGCCCATGGTGTTTGAAATATCGAACCCTTCGATGCGTCGGGGTGCGATGGCCAAACGTACGAGTCGCTTCAGTTCTTCGACGGCTTGTCGTCCGATTTCTTCGTCGCGCAGGTGGCTGGCAACCGCGGCACCAGCGTTTTCCTCCGCCAGGAGGAGCAATTGATGTTTGACGCCCCGCTCAGGCGCCACGACGCGAACCTCGGTCCCGCGCTTGCCTGACAGCCACTCTTCGATGACCCTAACGTCATCCAGGTTGGAGGGGACAAGCAGCTCTTTGGGCGGCTGACCGTCTTTGTTATAGAACTGTTCAATGGCGGATCGAACGAGTTCCTCGTCGCTTGAATCGGCTGAATTGGGCCAAAAGAAGTCCTTGCGTCCGATCAGCAGGCCGCCGCGCACGAAGAGGATCTGGAGGTCGACCGCGGCGCCTTGCCGCGCCAGACCGATGACATCCTGGTCGGTCGTCGTCGTTTGGGTAATCCGTTGTTTCTCGAGGGTGCGTTCGATGTTGAAAAGCCGGTCGCGCAAGCGCGCTGCCTCCTCGAACTCCTCATGTGCCGACGCAGTTTCCATCTGCATGCGCAAATCGTCCAGTAATTCATGGTCGCGTCCCTCGAGAAACTGGCGCACCTGTTTGACGATACCGTGATAGTCCTCTTTCGATTGATTGCCGGTGCAGGGAGCCATGCACCGTTTGATTTCGAATTCGATACAGGCTCGCTCCGCCTTCCCATCGATCTCGATCGTGCAGGTGGCCAAGGGGAAGGCTTTCTTGATGACTTTCAACGTCTCACGCAACGCGCCTGCCGGGGTATAGGGCCCATAATAGAGCGCACCATCTTGTTGCACACGGCGGACGATGGAGAGTCGCGGGAAGTCTTCTTTGATCGGCAGACGAAGGTAGGGGTATTGTTTATCGTCCCGCAACACCACATTGAATCTGGGCCTGTGCTGCTTGATCAGATTACTTTCAAGGATAAGTGCTTCGAGTTCTGATCGGGTGACGATCGTTTCCAGATCTGCAATGTAACTGATCAGGGCTGTATGTTTCGGGGAGCGGTCTGCCCCTTTTTGAAAGTAGGACCGCACGCGATGGGACAAAACCGCCGCTTTTCCGATATAGAGCAATTCACCTCGTTTGTCTCTGAATAGATAGACTCCCGGCTGGTCCGGCACATGATCGAGTTTGGATTGGAATTCTTCTGAAGTAGCCATTAGCCGTCAGCTTTCAGCGGTCAGCAAGGGGAAAATACTTTAATGGTACTATTCTAAGACTCGGGACATTCTGAGGCAAACCCGGTTGGGGAATTGAATCTGAAAGCAGATCGCCGGCGGCTGATCGCTCTTTCAGCGCAGGCTACGCACGAAGGAGGGACTCAGGCTGCCACGCGCCACTTCCGCGACCGGTCCCTTCATCGTCAGGCTGAAATCTTTGGCGACCTCGATGTTGAGTTGCCCACCTGGCATCTTGACTCTCACAGGGCTTTTTACGAGGCCTAACCGGACTGCCGCACTTGCGGCAGCACAGGAGGATGAGCCAGAGGCCTGAGTTTCACCGGCCCCTCGTTCCCAGATCAGGATAAAGAGTTCTTTGGGACCGGTCGGTACAGCGAGTTGGACATTCGTCCGATTCGGGAAGTAGGCATGGTTCTCTAGAATCGGCCCCAGTTTCAAAAGATCTTCTCGCGACCATGATTGCCCGGCCTGCTTGAAGACGACACAGTGGGGGTTCCCCACACTCACTCCGGTGAAGGTGAGGGATTGGCCAGCGGCGGCAATGGGCTGGTTGATCAGTTCGTTGATCGTGAGGGTGCAGGGCAGTGAAGCCGGCTGGAACGTGGCCTGGCCCATTTCGACCGTGACGGAACTCGCATCGCCATACCGGTCCAGATGCAGCGTAATTGTGACCAGCCCGCCCTTAGTCTCGACAGTGAACTGTTGTTTCTTTGTCCTGCCAGTGGCGTGGAGATAGCGGGCAAAAATACGCAGCCCGTTGCCGGATTTTTCCGCCTCGCTGCCGTCAGGGTTGAAAATGCGGAGCCCGAAGTCCGCGACCTTTGATGGGACCAGCGCAAGAATCCCATCGCTACCAAGACCCCAATGTCGATTGCAGATGGAGGTAATCTTTGATGCGGTGAGTGAGAACGACAGGTCTTTGAGGTCCATCACTAGATAGTCATTGCCCAATCCATGGCCCCGAAAAAATGCATTTCTCATTATCGATCTCCTTTAGGATCTCGTCGCATGTGAAGCGTGAAGCGGGCAGACTAGACGATCTTGACGCCGGGCGGGCGTTCGATCAGCTCGACCTCATAACCGTCCGGGGCATCGATGAAGATGAAGCGGCTGCCGGAGGAAGTCCGAGTCGGGCCATCGGTGACCTTCACGCCTTGTGTATGCAGCGACGCAATCGTGTCATCGAGGCTCTCCACTTGAAAGGCAAGATGAACGAGGTCTTCCTGTACTGTAACCGGTCCGCTTGGAGGAAAGCTGGTGAGTTCAATAAGTTCGTCACTGTTAGGGACTTTCAAGAAAGCCAGCTGCGATCCGCGAGGAGATGTTTTCCGCTCCAAAACTTCGAGCCCCAGGACAGTCGTATAAAATAGGATCGTCTGATCCAGATTGCTGACCCTCATGCGGGTATGGAGAAGTTTTTTGACCTTCATGGTGCTCATTCTATGCAGTCATTTTTGAGCAATCAACAGTCAGGAGTGGATGCAGGACACTGATAGCTGAACGCTGACGGCTGATTGCTATGTTTGTTTCTTCCTCACAGGGCCCGTGGTCTTCCGCAGCAGGATTTCGGCGCTGCCTGGAATCAACAAATTCGGCATGGGACCGATTTCCTCGTAGCCTTGTTTCTTGTAAAAGTGCCGGGCGCAATCGTTGAAGTCCGAGACGCAGGCGAACAGATTCGGCACCCTCACGAAGACCAATGCTTCAACGTAAGAGAGCAACAGCCCCCCCAGCCCCTTGCCTCTGGCCCAGTCAGCCACTCCAAGCAACTCTACATAGTCGCCAAGCAGGAACTTCCCACGAACGACCACAATGCCGGCTACTCTGCCATTCTGATCCATGACGTAGCTATCACGTCCTTGTGGAAGAGGCGCGAAATAATGGTCCCAGTCGTTGGCCTGGTAGCCCAGTCGTTTCCAAGGATCGGAAGAGGCGAGCAACTCTATCACACCAGACCGATCCTCAGCGGTCATGGGCCGGACGATCGACTTGGTTATGGGGATGTCGGACGACATGTGAGGAGGTCACTCATGGTCATAGCAGTGAGATTCCGCTGGGGCAAGAGCTGCTGATGCAGGTCTTGCACAACTTCATGTGTATGTCTGCCCTTCCCGTTGGCATGCATCACAATCACGCTACCCTTCTTGACGGACCGCTTCAAATGGTCTTCGATTTGAAGCGCCGTAATCGTCGGGTCGGGATCGCCGGATACGACATTCCAGAGAATGAATTGGAGACCGAGACCACTGACCACGTTGATCGTGACATCATTGAATTCTCCATAGGGAGGGCGAAACAACGTCGCTTCATGGCCGTATCGTGTTTTGAGCAGACGGACTGGTCCGAGAATTTCTTTCTTCTGCTCGTCCTCGGAATGAAGCGGCATATGGGCATGGACATCGCCATGGGTGCCGATTTCAAAAAATGGAATTTGGAGCAGGTCCCGTACTTGCTGATCGTGTTTCGTCATCCATTTCCCGGACATGAAGAAAGTGGCTGGAATCTTGTGTTCAATCAAATAATCGACCAGTGCCTGATCATAGCCCAATCCGTTTCGCACCGGGCATAGATCGAACGTCAAGGCAACTCCCGGGCATGAAGGCGGGCCTGACTTGATTACCTGAGCCTGCGCAAAGGGGGGCATCGCTGAGACAAGCAGCACTGCGAGGAGAAGGCACAACTTGTATGGGAAATAACGCAACATGGTGGCAAGTATACCTGATTCCGCGGACTGCTCAAAATGGCCGGAACTTCTCAGCCATCCGACTCCGGGTAAGGCCACAGCGAATGGAGAAGGCTGATGAGGTCGAGGCTAAGGTTAAGCGCCAAACCGAAGCCGGGTTGACGTTGGAATTCCCCCACTGTTACGGTGACGCATGGCTTTGCCTCATTGGAAAATCGGCCGTATACTCGGCATCCCGATTTACGTGCATGTCTCGTGGTTTGCCGTGTTCTTCTTGGTGGCGTCGTCATTCGCGACAGGGTATTTGCCGGAGATGTTGCCCGGCCTTTCGGTTCCACGCTATTGGGGCATGGGTGGCATAGCCGCCCTATTGCTGTTCTTATCCGTCCTGCTCCATGAATTGGGACATTCCTATGTGGCGCTGCGCTACCAGATTCCTATCAAGCAGATTACCCTGTTCATTTTCGGGGGGATGGCTCATATGGGAAAGGAACCGCCCAGTCCGCGGGCAGAATTTTTGATCGCGATGGCGGGACCGCTTGTGAGTTTCATCTTGGGAGCTGTGTGTTTCAGTGGGGCCATGGCAGCGGATGCTTTACCCATGCGATCCGCAGTCCAAGGACTCGTTGTCCTCGGGAACTCACTCGGCCTGGTGAATGTGCAGCTGGGGCTGTTCAATCTGATCCCGGGGTTTCCGTTAGACGGCGGACGTGTCTTGCGAGCTGGGCTGTGGGCCTTAAACAAGGATTTCAATCGAGCGACAAGTCAAGCATCCCTCGCGGGAATAGGGTTTGGTGTGGCGCTGGGGTTGATCGGCGCGGCCTTGATGGTGGGAACCTGGTCCGCTGCTCTGGGGCAGTCGATCGCGGCGAATGGAGGCTGGCTCCTCTTTATCGGCGTATTCCTCTTTTCAGCGGCTCTGGCAAGCAGACGGCAGGCAGCCCAGCGGGCGTCATTGGCATCGCTGACGGTCCAACAGGTCATGGCCCATCGGGTCGTGACCCTGCAGCCGGATATGACGGTGCAGGAAGCGGTCGATCAATTCTTTGTCACGCATGGATACGGGGGATTTCCAGTCTGCGAAGGAGGGCAACTCCTCGGTGTGGTCACAGTGAGCGACGTGCAAGCACTTCCCATATCAGCCTGGCCCTGGCGACGCATCCACGAGATTATGCAGCCAGTCTCACAAGCTTTCTGCATTCCTCCGGACTGCTCGGTCATTCAGGCAAGAGAACGGATGATTCAGAATGGATGGGATCGCCTCGTGGTGATGGAGCACGAACAGATCGTCGGGCTCATCACCCGATCAGCCATCGCGAATATTCTGCAGCTGCCCAAGGCATGAAGCGTAAGGCGTAAAAGGTAAGGGTACGCGTCAGCCGTCTTACGGTCCGTCATTCACGGGCGATGGAAATATTTTGCGCGATAGCGATACGCACGAGATGTACCACGAGCAGGAATCCGTAGACGACGCAGAAGAACTTGAAGGTCGCGCGGTAAAAGTCTGTTAAGAGAATGGGTAGACAGAGGGCGAAGAGCAGGCTGACGATCAGCGTCATGAAGGTCAATCGTTTGCAGAACTCATGGGAGGCTTCCCGCCCAATCTGTTTCAGGGCGCGGGCATAACGTTCAGCTCGTTGGAGTCTGGCTGTCTGCAAAGCGGCTTCCCCTGTCCCCCAGTACCGCAGATACACATAACCACCCAGAATTAGCAGCCAAGGCAGAGCCCACAGAGGCCAATAGGCCGCACCTCCGTAAGTTTCGCCGCTGAGTAACGCGGCGAACGGCAGGGCATAGAGTAATCCCAATACCAGCGGCAGGATGCGCTCATCGTTTGGACGTTCCCCTCCCGGTCCTCCCTGGATCAGCTCTCGCTCAAAGAGGGGATAACCGTATTTGAGGACTACCAGCGCAATGGCAGCACTCATGGTCTTGTCGGGAATGTAGCGGATCCAGTTCTGGAACCAATTGACGATCCACCAACTGAGGCTTTCCCCCCAGGTGATCCCGAAGAGGGATTCCAGGTAGAGCCGCACGGATTGTTCCCATTGGAGCACACGCTGGCTCATCGATTCGGCAACGTCGGGATTCAAGGCAAAGGTTGTTTGTTCATGCAGTGCTGATTGGACAAATGTTCCAAAAAGACTCATGACGAGTGCGCTGCCGACCCCGAAAATATAGAGGAACCAGGCATGGGACAGGGCGGAACTGCGTCCTGTCCTGAGATATTTTTGAAACCCTGCTTGCCTGGCCATCCAACCCCAATAGCAAGCACCGACCATACTCACCAGCGACCAGGGGAAAATGACCACATCTGCACCGGTTTCCGGGTAGAGTAACCAGTTCACGACAGAATTCGAGACGAGCGCGGCGATGGCTCCCCACCAGGGCCCCAAGAGGAAGGCGACCAAGGCTGTTCCTGTCATGTCAAGGAACAGAATGCTCTCGAGATGGCGGCTCAGTGTGAGCCCAATGTAGTTGAGGAGCAGGCCTGCTGCGATGATGACACTGGTTTCGTACAAGAGGAGATAGGAGATCCCACGGAATGGCTTCGACGAAAAGAAGTCGATCGAAAGAGAGGAATCGATGACTGGACGTTCAGGAACGGAAGTCGGCTTTCGTTCCTTCTTCGATGTCATCCGATTGCGGAAATCCAACAACTTTTCGAGGACAGAAAATAACGCCGCGAGGAAGCCTACCACGGTGCCGGCGAGCATGAACATGTCTTTGCCGAATTCCCCGAGCAAATCGAGCATGAAACAATCCCCTTCTTACGCCGGTAGCTATTGTAGCTGCCAAGGGATATCCCCGCCAGAAAAAGTCCGGAAGCTGACAGTCTGGTCTGGTTTGTCTGATTCATCTGGTCTATCTGGTTTAACCAAATAGACGGGATAAACTACATAGCCCGGTCTTTTAGCGCGGGGGACGATCCAGGGATGATGGGGTTGAGAGGGGAGCTCTCGTGGCCGCAGCTGATAGCACCTGTTCCTGTTGTTGGAGGCAGTGCGCAACCTCGGCACCAATCAGCAAAAGGGCAGCGGAGTAGTAAAACCATAAGAGCGTCAGAATGACTTCCAACAGGGATCCATAGAGATTACCGTACACGGTCGCGTAGGTGCTATAGATCACGAACAACAGTTTCGCCGCGACCCAGAGAAGACTGAACGTCAGCGCACCGATCATCGCTTCACGCCATTGCGGCCGCCGCCGTGGGACGAGTCGATATAATCCTGTGACCACGAGGAAGGCCAGCGAAAACGGGAGTGTATAGGCGAGAGACAGATCATGGGCTGCGAGGGCCAGGAGATCGAGCCCCCAAAGTCTTGGAGCGTAGGCCGTGAAGAAATTGATCGCTTGGGTTGCGACGTAGGAAAGAATCAGTACGAGTCCGGTCACGCCGAGTGAGGCTACTGCGATAGCGGTTGAGATGAGGGGATGTCGCTTCCATGTACTCTCGAATACGACGTTCAACGCATAGTCGAGTTCATAGAACACCAGCGTGCCGAACCAGACGAAGGTCAGAAACACGGCCCATCTGACTGTTTCCAACGCGCTCACCCGCTGCAGTTCCGTTACGACATGTTCGCCCATCGATGGGAGAAACTCCTTGAGAGCATTAAGAATAACCTGTGCCCCGATCACATCCTGACTCACCACGAAACTCAATCCATAGAGCAAGAGGAAGACGAGCGGAAAGAGAGAAAGCAAAGAGAAAAATGCGAGAGAGGCTGCCAGACTGGCACACCCATGGCGGAGGAACGACCGAGCGAGATCTCGAAGGAAACGAAGAATCTGCATACAGCGCGAAAGGTCAAGGGTTTTTTACCAACCTAACACGAGTCGCTCTCTCATGCACGTACCGTCAAGCGAACGGATTATTTCAGAGTCAGGACCGATTGGAGCGCGAAGCTGACGAGTGGGTTGGGAAAGAGGCCGAACAGGATTACGCCGACAACAGCGCAGGCCAACACCACGGAGAGGGCCGGAGACGTGGAGAGGTGTGGCGGCGCGACTGAGGAAGGACTGGGATCACGCATGTACATCACCATCACCACCCGCATGTAATAGTAAGCCGATACGGCGGCGAAGATCAGGGCGAGTGCGGCGAGCCAGGCCATTCCTGCATCGACTGCCGCCATGAACACATAGAATTTGGCGATAAAGCCCGCGGTCGGCGGAATGCCGGCAAGCGAGGCCATGAAAACCAGCATGAAGAAAGCTGCGAGCGGTTGCCGCTTTGCAAGACCCGTGAAATCCTCTATTTCTTCTCCCTCGATCCCGCCTTTCCTGAGCATGCCGATGACGGCGAAGGCGCCAAGCGTCATGAACGAATAGATGGCGAGATACATCATGACGCTTGCAAGGCCCGGTGTTCCCCCGGATAGGCCATCTCCCCGACCTGCAGCAACAAAACCGATCAAGGCGTAGCCTGCATGCACAATGCTGGAATAGGCCAGCATCCGTTTGATATTGGTCTGCACGATAGCGACGACATTGCCCAACAGCAGGGTAACGATGGAGATGATCAGAAACAGGATCGACCAATCCGCCTTGAGCCCGCCGAGTCCTTCGACGAACACACGGATAAATGCGGCAAAGCTGGCAGCCTTTGCCGCCACCGCCATGAAAGCCGTGACAGAGGTCGGGGCACCCTGATAGACATCGGGCGTCCACATATGGAACGGGACCGCGGCGAGCTTGAACCCGAAGCCGACCGCAACCAGGATCGTCGCGATCAGCACAAGAGGATCATCCGCTCCGCGAGTCCCGATGGCACCCGCAATTGATACCAGCCTGGTGCTGCCGGCCAGGCCATAGAGCAATGAGATGCCATACAACAGAATTCCCGAAGAAAAGGCCCCCAGAACGAAATATTTGGCTGAGGCTTCCAGCGAGCGAAGTTTCGACCGGTTGAGACCGGCCATGACATAGAGCGAGAGGGACATGAGTTCGGTACCGAGGTATATCGTGAGCAAGTCGACAGCGGAAACCATGACCAGCATGCCGGAGAGGGCGAGGAGGATGAACCCATAGTATTCGCCGACGTGGATGCGCTCGGCCTTCAGATAGGGCAAGGACAGTATGATCGTCACACCGGTCACGCTGTAGAGGAGAATTTTCCAGAACCTGGCATAGGCATCGATCGCCACCAGATCGCTGAAGGCGGACACCCGAACATTCTCCAAGCTGATCTGCCAGCCTGTAAGCCCAAGACAGATGGCAAGGGCACCGACACTCAGCCAAGCCAGAAGATCGCGTCTGGACGCAGAAGTGATGGGGTCCAGCACGATGACGAGACAGGCCGTGGCAAGGACAATGAGTTCAGGAAGCAAGGCCCAGAGATCAGCACCATAGAGACTCATCGCAATCCGCCTTGGATCTCCAGTGGCCCTTCTCTCTCCACCAGCAACGGCTCTGTGATTCTGGCAGAAGGGTGGGCAGTCGGTGCCACCTTCTCGCGGGACATGGAGGCAATGGTGTTGGTCACGCTTTGATGCATCCGGCTTAGGAGAGGATTCGGATAGAGCCCGATCCAAAATATCAACAGGACCAACGGCACCAGGGTCGCGAACTCCCGTCGGTTGAGGTCCCTGAGTTTCGGAAGATGATGTTCGGCCGGGACTCCGAAAACCACCCGTTGGACCATCCATAGGAGATATGTGGCGGCGAGAATGATGCCCAACGACGCCACGGCTGTTGCAATCTTGCTCCAGGAGAAGGTGCCGACGAGCACGAGAAATTCTCCGACAAAACTATTGGTGCCTGGAAGACCGAGTGAAGATAGGGCGAAGATCACCAACAGAGTGGCATACTGCGGCATCGGTGATGCCAATCCGACATTGTCGGCGATCAACCGGCTGTGGGTGCGCTCATAGATTATGCCGACACAGAGGAACAGCCCACCTGTTGTAATCCCATGGTTGACCATTTGGAGAACGGCTCCTTCGATACCCTGTTGGTTCAGGACGAACAGCCCCAGGGTCACAAACCCCATATGACTCACACTCGAATAGGCGATCAGTTTCTTGAGATCGACCTGCGCCAGCGCCATATATGCACCATAGATAATCGCGATGATGGAGAGGACAACCATCATGGGCGTAAAGACGTGACTGGCATCCGGCAGCATCGGTAAACTGAATCGCAGAAACCCGTAGGTGCCCATTTTCAAAAGGATGCTGGCGAGGATGACACTGCCGGCTGTGGGAGCCTCGACGTGGGCGTCGGGAAGCCAGGTGTGAAATGGAAACATGGGGACCTTCACCGCAAAAGCGGCGAAGAACGCCAGAAAGAGCCACATTTGCAGTGAAGCAGGGTAGGTGCCTTGGCTTAAGGCGAGGATGTCGAACGTGTGCCCGCCATAATAGTACAGAACGAGGATGGCGACGAGAAGGAGCATACTCCCTGCGAGGGTATACAGAAAGAACTTGATGGCTGCATACAGTCGGTTGGCACCGCCCCAGACGCCGATGAGAAGGTACATCGGAATCAACATGGCTTCCCAGAAGATGTAGAAGAGAACGAAGTCCAGCGAGACAAATACACCCACCATAGCCGTTTCCATGATAAGCAGCATGGCCATGAACCCTGGGACTCTGGTGGTGATCGCATTCCAAGAGGCCAAGACACAGAGAGGCATGATCCCAACGGTCATCAACACCAAGGGGAGGCTGATTCCATCGAGCCCCAGGCTGTAGTAAATGGGGGGAGCGGTAATCCAGGCGACATGCTCGGTGAATTGCATCTGAGTGGCCTGTGGATCGAAGAGCCACCAGAGCGGGAGGGCCACGCACAAATCACCCAGCGTGGCGACCAGCGCAATCCATCGAGCGGTCGATTCTGTCGCGAACGACATCGCGACAGCCCCCGCAAGTGGGAGCAGGAGGAGAAGCGAAAGCCAGGGAAAGGAACTGGTCATTGGTCAGTGGTCAATTGGCCATGGGCATTGGCGAGAGAACAACGATTCGATGTTCCCGGTAGCCAGCGACCAGTAACCATTGACACTCCTTATAAGAAGAAGAACATCGTAAAAAGCACCACGGCCCCGAGCGCCATCCCAAGCGCGTAATGTTGCGTCTGTCCACTTTGCGTGAGCCTCAAGAGCCACCCTCCCCACGCGATCGCGCGAGCCACGCCGTTCACTGCGCCGTCGATCACGTTGACATCTATGCGCTTCCACAATCCGGTTGCGGCGGCAAAGGTGGGGCGAACGATCGTCCGGTCGTAGACCTCGTCGACATACCATTTGTTCAGAGAAGCCCGATACAACGATTGCCACAGTTGGGCAAGTCGATCCGGCACGGCCGGGTTGAGTACATAGAGATAGTAGGCGCATGCGATTCCGAGCAATCCCATGCCGGTGGCCACTGCCATGATGCCGGTGGAGGCTCCTCCCCCATGAGCGGCCTCGCCCGCATCCGTCTCGAACATGGGGTCAAGAAACTCCGGAATGCCAAGATAGCCTGTGAGGATGCTGAATATAGCCAAGACGATCAGCGGCAAGGTCATCGTGCTCGAAGGCTCGTGGATGTGGTCCGCATGATGAGGATCGACATGCGAGGGACCCCAGAATGTCACGAAGACTAGCCGGAAACTGTAGAACGCCGTCATCAGCGCCGTCACGAGGCCGAGTACGGTCAGAACCTGACCGAGGGGTCCAGCCGACCAGGCCGCGACGAGCAGATGGTCCTTGCTGAAGAATCCTGACGTCAGGGGGAATCCCGCGAGGGCGAGCGAGCCCACCACGAACGTCCAATAGGTAATCGGCAATTTGTGTTTCAGTCCGCCCATACGCCGCATATCCTGTTCGTGATGCAGGGCGATGATGACGGACCCGCAACCGAGAAACAGCAAGGCCTTGAAGGCACCGTGTGTCAGGAGGTGGTACATGCCGGCGGCATAGGCGCCGAGCCCGCAGGCCATGATCATGTAGCCGAGCTGGCTGACGGTCGAATAGGCGACTACGCGCTTGATGTCGGTCTGGGTCAGGGCTATGGTCGCCCCAACGACCATGGTGATTCCGCCCGTGATCGCGACGAGTGCCATGGCGGTAGCAGACAGATTATAGAGGGGAGCCAATCGCGCGACCATGAACACACCGGCGGTGACCATTGTCGCAGCATGAATGAGCGCCGAGATGGGAGTAGGGCCTTCCATCGCATCCGGCAGCCAGACGTGGAGCGGCACCTGAGCCGATTTACCGACCGCGCCGGTAAACAATAAGATACAGATGAGCGTGAGCAGGGAGATATCCCAGGTTCCTCCAAATGGACCGAGGACATTGATGACTTCGCCTGCCGACTCGTGCGCGCGCACGAAGATTTCTGAATAGTCGAGCGATCCAAAGCTATACCAAACCAGCAGCAGCCCGAGCATGAAGCCGAAGTCGCCGACACGGTTGACAATGAAGGCCTTCGTCGCAGCGGAGCAAGCAGCCGGGCGATCGTACCAGTGGCCGATAAGCAAATAGGAACAGAGTCCGACGGCTTCCCAGAAAATAAAGAGTTGGAGCAGGTTGTCCGCCATCACCAACATCAGCATCGAGAAGGTGAAGAGCGCGATATAGCTGAAAAACCGTGCGTACCCGGAATCTCCGTGCATGTAACCGATGGTATAGATATGGACCAGTGAACTCACGGTCGTGACGAGAAGCAGCATGACAGCTGTGAGCCGGTCGATGGAGAAGCCGATGTGAATATCGAGCAAGCCCGAGGTCAGCCAGGTGTAAAGCGGGAAGCTCGTCTGGTGCCCGCCGGCGACATCGAAGAAGACCATGAGCGCCAGCAGCCACGACACGACAACGGCTGGAACGGCGACAAGATGGGCCTTGTCCTTGATCCAATGTCCAAAAATCCCGAGAATCAGGAACGCGGCGAAGGGAAGCAGTGGGATCAGTGCGTATGTCATCCGACTTCGTTCCTCGTCGTTCGTCGCTTGTGAAGCGCCATGGATGAGAAATGTCGCAATGCACGTAATCCGTCAGTCACGAACAACGCCTCACGCTTCACGAAAGACGGTTTGTTCACCATTTCAGCAATTGAAATTCGTCAATGTTGATCGTCGATTTGGCCCGATACAGGGCAATGATGATGGCCAATCCGACTGCGACTTCCGCCGCGGCGACGGTGAGGGTAAAGAAGACGAAGACCTGCCCTGCTACATTGTGGAAGTATTGCGAAAAGGCGACAAAGTTAATGTTTGTCGCGTTCAGCATCAATTCGACCGACAGCAAGATGATTATGATATTCCGCCGAAGGAGCACCCCAATAACTCCCGTCAGGAACATGATGCCGCTGAGAATCAGATAATACGACAAGGGAATCATCGTGGTTCAGAATGCTGAATGTTGAATGAGGGTCATGGTCAGCAGAGAATTCACAATCATAATTTATAATTGCGGCGCGTCGCCGCCGACGTCTTTCTTCGCAAGGATGATCGCTCCGATCATCGCCACGAGTAGGATCACGGACGCCACCTCGAAGGGAAACAAATAGGTGGTATAGAGTACGTCTCCGATGGCTTCCGTATTGCCTGCTATGGCGATCGCCGTTTCCGTGCCGGTTGCCGCAGCAGGGGTCACCCAGCCCTTCATCGCCGTGAGGATGAGGGCCTCGACGGCCAGGCTCACCCCCACCACCGCGGCGATGGGCCATTGCCGATGGTAGCGGACATCTTGTTTCAGATTCAGCAACATGACGACGAAGAGGTAGAGGACCAAGATGGCGCCGGCGTAGACGATGATTTGAACGGCAGCGAGGAATTCCGCGTGGAGCGTGACATAGAGCCCCGCCACGTGGAAAAACATGATCAGCAACGCCAGCGTGCTATAAATCGGATTACGCAACGCGACAACGAGCACCGATGTGGCCGCAATGACGAACGCAAAATAGAAAAAGAATGCCTGTTCCATCACAACATGTCCTTCTATGACGCTAGCTCCGCTCACGCGCGACGGCCATGCGAGAGAGACAGGCATATACGCCCGATGTCCAAGCGCCGGTTCTGCCTGCGCACTTCTCACCCGTCTTGCCAGTCTCGCGCAGTAATCAGGCGCAGGCGGTTCAGTCAGGTTTTTGCGGCAGGTGTTTGAACGCGACGTTGAAAAACGCCACGTTCGGGTGCTGGAGTTCCAACTGCTTCTCGCGAACCGGGAACGACCGGTCGCCGATGGCGAGCAATTGTTCCTTATTGAGGTGCAGTTGTCGTTTGTCGTACACCGACCACTCGTATTCGCGCGTCATGCCGAGGGCATCGACCGGACAAGCATCGACACACAAGCCGCAGAACAGGCAGCGTGTCATATCCATGTAATATTCTTTTGCGTAACGCTTCGTCGGTTCGCCGGGTACTTCTGCGCTGACCACACGAATGACACGTGATGGGCAGGCGGCTTCGCACAGATCGCAGCCGACACATTTTTCCGTCCCGTCGTCGTATCGCAACAGAGAAAGCATGCCACGATAGTTGTCCGGCAGCGTCCGCTTTTCATGGGGGTATTGCAAGGTGATCGGCTTGTAATGCAGGAGATGCGACATCGTCGCTTTCATCCCGACGATGAGCTCGTAAAACGTAACGGTCTTGATCCACGCCTTGAAAGTCATGTCGCTCTGGCCTAATCAGCCTAATTGGTTTCGATACCTGTGCCTTCTGACAAAAGAAACGAAATACACCAAATAAACCGCCTCAGCCCCTCGGAAAGAAATACACGGTGATGGCTGTGATGATGATGTTGGCCAAGGCGATCGGCAAGAGAACCTTCCAGCCGAACCGCATCAATTGATCATAGCGCAGCCGGGGCAATGTGGCACGCAACCAGATAAATACAAAGAGGAAAAAATAGACCTTCCCCGCAAACCACATGATGTGCTCTATCCAGGCCAGCTCTTCTAGGCCGATATATTCGAAGATCGTGCCGGGATAGGGCGCATTCCAACCACCCAGGAACAGCGACGCGGCCACGCAAGACACAAGAACCATACTCGCGTATTCTGCGCTGACGAAGAAGGCGAACTTCATACCGCTGTATTCCGTGAAGAATCCGGCCACGAGTTCACTTTCGGCCTCCGGCAAATCGAACGGGATACGATTGGTTTCGGCCACACCGGAAATCAGGAACACGACAAAGGCAAAGACTTGTGTATGTATCGGGAAGAACCCGTCAGGGCGCGCTCCCCAGATGAACCAATGCCAGAAGCCGCCTGCCTGGGCTTCAGTAATTTCTACGAGGCTCAAGGATCCGGACAACAGCAGGACGCCGACGATAGCCAGCCCGACGTTCAACTCGTAGCTGATGACCTGGGCTGCGGAACGCAGGCCTCCGAGGAGCGAATACTTACTGTTCGACGACCAGCCTCCCAGGATAATGCCGTATGCGCCGATAGAAGCGATCGCCAGGATGTATAAAATCCCAATGTTGATGTCCGCGATGACAAACGGTTTGATCAAGAGCCCATTAATATCCAGCGTGACGTTCGGGCCGAAGGGGATCACGGCGAATCCGATAAGGGAGACAACCATGGTCAGCATCGGCGCGAGAGCGAACATCGCCTTGTTCGCACCGGCCGGCACAATGTCCTCCTTGAAGAACAGTTTGACGCCATCGGCGAGCGGTTGGAGGATTCCGTAAGGACCGACCTCCATCGGGCCCATACGATCCTGCATCCAGCCAAGGACCTTCCGCTCGGCCAGGGTCATGATCGCGACCGTCAACATCACGATGCTCACCTCCGCCAGTATCTGGACGAAGGACACTGCAAGTCGCAAACTTAGCTCAGTCACTGCAGCACTCCAGGATGACAAGTGAAAAATACAATGGCTTCTCGTCCGTTCATGTGGTTTTCTTCACGGACACAACCGTCGTCCTAAAGGACGGAGCTTTCGTGTCCGGATCGATCACACAGTCGAACAGTTGTAGGGCCTCCTGCGCAAAATGATCGGGGAACCAGGCCAACCCCTCGGGCACCCGATCGAACAGCTTCACCGTGGTTGTGAATGAGCCACGGTTGTTTGAGAGACAGGCCCGGTCTCCCGGGCTAAGAGAGAATCGGGCTGCATCCAGGGGATTCATCTGCAAGAAGCCGCTCGGTTCGATCTGCAGCAATCCCTTCGAATGAGTCGACAGTTTTCCTGAATGAAACAGGCTTTGGACCAGTCCAAGCTGGACCGTTTCCTCCTGACACGGAGTTCGCGCGGGGAGAGTATACCGAACCGCCATGTCGCGGCGATATCCCTCAGTGATATATCGCTCGATGGCGGCAGGATCCACGGTGGGAGTAGTCGGCGCTGGCCCGAGCGATCCATAGCCGGGGATCACCGACCGGATCTCCTTGAGGATTTCTTTGGCCTCGCCATATTCCAGCGGCGCGCCGAGAAAGACTGAAAAGGCCGAAAGGATTTCCCAGTCTGGCCGGCTGTCTCCCACCGGATCGATCGCGGGCCGAACGGCCTGGACATGGCCCTCGGTATTGGTGAAGGTCCCGGATTTTTCCATGGCGGACGCAGCGGGAAGCACTACATGGGCGAGGGCCGCGGTTTCCGTGAGAAAGAGTTCCTGACATACAAGAAGATCAAGTTTACCCAACGCCTCTTTGACTCTGAGCTGAGGCGGAAGACTCCCGGCAGGATTCTCTCCGATGACGAAGAGGCTCTTGATGGTCCCGGCGCTTGCCCCCTCGATCATCTCGACCAGCGTCCCTCCCGAGGCCGGGGAAAGTTCCTCTTTCCAGGCACGAGTCATGAGGGCTCGAGAGCCTTGATCAGATAGGTCTCGAGCGCCCGGCAACAACTCCGCAACTGCCCCCATTTCAACCGCTCCTTGATCGTTGTTTTCTTCCGTCAAGGGAGCCAAGCCGCAGCCCTGTTCGCTCAATTTTCCGGACAAGAGAAGCAGATCGAGGAGATTGAGGCAGATGCCATAACTGCCTTGGCTGCGTAATAGAGTTTGGCCGGCGAGCACCACAACGCGGCGTCCTCCCGCCACAGAGACGGCCATCTGGGTGAACGACTCACGCGAGATGCCCGTGCTCAGAGCCAGATCGTCCCAGGAAAGTTGCCCGACCGCATGAGCAACGGCCGAGACGTAGGCCGACGCCCGTTGACGGATGGAACTATCGACATGGTCTCCCTCGACCACAGCCTTCAGCAATCCCAGAACCGCCGCACCGAACTGGGACGGCGCAACGCAGAAATGTTGCTGCGACAGGTTGGTAATGTTGCTGATCGTGCCGACTGCGGGCTGAAGTGCTTCGATCGTCAATAATGCCGCATCGTGTTTCTTGACGGCTTCTTTTACTTTAAGGCCCGTAATCGGATTGGCTTCGGTGATGTTCGTGCCAATCAGGAGCAATACGTCCGCTTGCACAATGTCCTCAAACGACAGAGTCCAGCGATGCGTGCCCTGCACTCGTCGCATCGCCTGTATCCCGTTCACATGGCCATAACGGGCGCTGCTGTCGAGGTTATTGGTGCCGATCGTCAACCGCATGAACTTCTGGAACAGATAGAGCTCTTCGTTGGTACAACGGCCGGAAATCAGCCCGCCGAAGGCCTGAGGGCCATGCGCCAGCTTGAGCCGGTTGGTCTCTCCGGCCACAAACTCCAACGCCTCCTCCCATGTCGCTTCGACCAGCACACCGTTCCTTCTGATCAACGGATGGGTCACTCGGTCGGGATGGCTCGTCGCATGAAATCCAAAATAGCCCCGCGCGCAGAGGTCGCCGTTGTTCCGGCCCCCGCCATGGGCGCTGTTTACCTCGATCAGCTGCTGGTCCTTGGTTTGAACCGTAATCTGGCAACCGTCGCCGCAGAACATGCAGATCGTGTCGGCACGCTTGAGCATCCAGGGACGGTATTCGTACATCGAAAGGCGGCTGGTGATGGCGCCGACGGGACAGATCTGTACGCAGCCGCCGCAGAATTCGCAATCCAAGGGGTGGGCCCCAAAGGACTTGATCTCAGTCATCGTGCCTCGTCCGATCGGTGCGAGGGCCTTCACGTCCATCACCTCGTCGCAGTAGCGGACGCAACGCAAACATTGCACGCAACGGTTCATCTGTGTTTCGATCAGAGGACTAAAATATTCCTTCTGGAAAATACGCTTGGTCTCGGTAAATCGGCTGGTTGCGGTGTATTGATGGGAAAAGTCTTGAAGGTCGCATTTTCCGCCTTGGTCGCAGACCGGGCAATCCAGCGGATGATTCGCCAGAATGAATTCGAGTACCGACTTATGGGCGTCGTTCACGACCGTCGTGGCCGTCCGGACCGCCATGCCTTCGGTTGCCACGGTGCTGCAAGAGGTCTGGAGCTTTCTCACCCGTTCGATTTCGACAAGACACATGCGACAGTTCGCATCCGGCTTGAGTTTCGGATGGTAGCAGAAATGCGGAATCATCACGCCGGCCTGGCGAGCCGCTTCGATCACCAGCGTGCCTTTGGGCACCGAGATGGAAATGCCGTCGATCGTCAGGCGAACAGTTTCGGTCGTCGTGTTGGCCATATTCTCCGTTATTAGTTAAACATGAACCGCTAAACGCGAGAGGAGAAACTTTCCCGGGCGATTAACGAATAACGATTCACGTGTAACGTTTTCAGTGCCTCGCTCCTGCCGGTTCCAGCCTGATGAGATTTGCCGCCTCTGCTTCCTGAATCAAGGTGATGTACTCAGAACGCCAATATTTGAGCGTGCTCATAATCGGCGCAACCGACGCATCTCCGAACGCGCAGACCGTTCGCCCTTCGATGTTTTTGCACAGATCGACCAATGTTTCAAGGTCTTCCATCTGCCCCCTCTTCGCGACGATTCGACGCATGGTCTGAACCAGCCACGAACTTCCCTCACGGCAGGGACTGCACTTCCCGCAAGACTCGTGATAGAAAAACTCCATCAGGCGGAGCGCGGCCCATACCATGGGCGTGCCCTCCTCCATCACGGTTACCCCCCCGGATCCGAGCATGGAGCCGGCGGCGGCAACTGATTCAAAATCCAGCTTGACGTCGAGGTGGTCCGGCGTGAGGAACGGCGCCGACGCCCCTCCCGGAATGAACGCCTTGAGCGGTTTGTCCGACCGCATGCCTCCGGCAACCTCATAGATCAGCTCACGGAACGTGACCCCCATGGGCATCTCGTAGTTTCCGGGGCTCATTACGTGACCGCTGACGCAGAAGACTCTGGTGCCGGTGCTCTTCGGCGGGGAACCGATCGATGCAAACCATTCGGGGCCTCGGCCGAGAATATGAGGAATGTTCGCCAGGGTCTCGACATTGTTCACCACAGTCGGTTTGTTGTAGAGGCCGTTTGTCGCAGGGAAGGGGGGTTTGAAACGCGGCAAGCCGCGTTTGCCCTCCAGCGACTCCAGCAATGCCGTTTCTTCTCCGCAAATATAGGCTCCGGCGCCCCGGTGCACCCATACATTGGCGGTAATCCCTGTGCCCAGTATGTTTGCTCCAACATATCCTGCAGTCCGTGCATCCTCGATCGCCTGTTCCAATATCTTCGCCGCGAGAACCAGTTCCCCCCGTATATAGATATAGGCTGATTCTGCCCCGATCGCATAGCAGGCAAGCACGATGCCTTCCAATAACTGGTGAGGATCTCGCTCCATGAGCTGCCGATCCTTGAACGTGCCTGGTTCGCTCTCATCCGCATTGCAACAGAGATATCGCGGACCCTGATAGTCCTTGGGTAGGAATCCCCATTTCACACCAGTCGGGAAGCCCGCGCCTCCACGCCCCCGGAGTCCGGACTTCATCACCGCCATGGTGACTTCGGTCGGCGGTACTTTCCCCACAACCTTGCGGAGAGCCTGGTAGCCACCCGTTCGCTCATATTCTTGAAGCGAACCGGCATAGCCCGGCTGCATCATATTTTTGAGCAATATCAGTTCGTGCTTGGGCATCGTTAACTGGTCCCGACCAGATTTGAGAGCCGAGTCCATAGCTCCCTGCAAACCTTCCAGACATCCAAATCCTCGAAGGTTCGGACCGTTATGGGTTTGCTCTTAGACATACACACTCCAGCGTTTAACGAATAACGTTTAACGTTTAGCGTTCACTGGTTCCGGCCACATAAACGGGCCGCTCTTGAGCGGGCAGGTCCCGTCCTTTTTCAGGTCGGTCAGAATCCGGTCGAATGTGTCCTCTGTGAGCCGCTCGTAATAGTCATCGTTCACCTGCATCATCGGCGCAGTGCCACAGGCGGCAAGGCACTCAACCACACTGAGAGTAAAGAGTCCGTCTGCTGTTGTCTCACCGGGTCCGATTCCGAGTTTCGTCTTGACCCAACCGATCACTGTATCGGACCCGGCCAGCGCACACATGAGTGACTTGCAGACTTGGAGATGAAATTTCCCCACGCGCTTGAGATTGATCATCGTATAGAACGTAGCCGTCTCATAGACTTGTGGCGGCGTCAGGCGCAAGAGTCCCGCGATCTCCTTCATCGCCGCCTCGGAGACGAAGCCCTCATCCCGTTGCGCCAGGTACAGCAACGGAATCAACGCTGAGCGCCTCACCGGATACCGTGAGATGATCTCGTCAATTTCTTTCTGGTACTTGTCTTTCAGCATCTGACTTTCCTACCCGCCCATTCACGGTGAGGGAATTGAGGATGCTCTTTACTGCGCGCGTCCAACGAGGACCTTCTGAGGCCGCGCGTTGCGCGAGCACGAGGCACCCTCCTTCCGTCACCGATCGCATTCTCCCATCACCACGTCGTAGGTCCCGAAGATCGTGATGATGTCGGAAATCAAGTAACCCCGCGCCATGTGGTCAAAGGCGCCCATATGGACGAATGAAGGGGAGCGAATCTTCAATCGGTAAGGGCGGGGACTGCCGTCGCTCACGATGAAAAACCCCAACTCTCCTTTGGGAGCCTCGGTCGCACAGTAGGTCTCTGCCTTCGGCGGCTTGATACCCTGGGTGTAAATGATGAAATGATGGATCAAGCTTTCCATGTCCCGCATGACCAGCTCCTTAGGCGGCGGGATATGCTGAGGCGCCTCAGCCATAATCGGTCCCTCCGGCATCTGGTCGAGACATTGCGCGATGATTCTGGCGCTCTGCCGCATTTCCTCCATGCGGATCCAATACCGGTCGTAGGTATCGCCGTTCTTGCCGATCGGCACTTCCCAATCGACTTTGTCATACACGCCATAGGGCTCAGCTTTGCGGACATCGTACGCAACCCCCGACCCGCGCAAGACCGGCCCCGTGCAACCGAAGTTGATCGCGTCCTCGGCCGAGAGTAGGGCGACGTTCCTCGTGCGGCCGAGCCAGATGCGATTGGACGCGATGAGCGAGTCGTATTCCTTGATCTTCTCGGGGAAAACATCGAGGAACGCCTTCATACGTTGGGTCAACTCGGGAGTGAAATCGCTATCGACCCCGCCGATGCGATAGTAGTTCAATGTCAGGCGGGCTCCGCAGAGTTTTTCGAATATGTCGAGCAGTATTTCGCGTTCCCTGAAGGTCCAGAAGAACACGGTCATGGCGCCGATATCGAGGGCCTGCGTGCCGAGCCAGAAGAGGTGCCCGACAATACGTTGCATCTCGGCCACGATGGTCCTGATGTATTCGGCCCTGATCGGCACCGTGATCTCAAGAAGTTTTTCCACTGCGCGCACGTACGCGTAGTTATTGGACATGGCACAGACATAGTCGAGTCGATCGGTATGAGGGATGATCTGCATGTAGGTCAGACCCTCTGACAGCTTTTCGACCCCTCGATGCAGGTAGCCGAGGTCCGGCGTGGCTTTCACGACCCGTTCTCCGTCCAACATGAGCACGACCCGCAATACGCCGTGAGTGCTCGGATGCTGCGGACCCATGTTCAGCAACAATTCCTCTTTCCGTCCGGGGCCTGGCGTGCCAGGTTCGGCTCGAAAGGTGTCCTTCTTCTCCTCGGGAATCTCGCTCTCAATGATTTCGAGCGGAGTCTCGTCGAATCTTGGAATGAAATCGAATTGGCTGCGCCAGCCCAGCCCTTCCGTCGGAAAGTCTTTCCGCAAGGGGTATCCCTCGGCATAATCCTCCGGCAGCAAAATACGCCTGAGATCGGGATGGCCGGAAAAGCGGATGCCCATCATGTCGTACACTTCTCGCTCCAGGAAATCGGCTCCCTTCCAGATTCCGGTAATTGACGCAACCGTCGGATCGTCCTCCGAGATGCGCGCTTTGAGGCGAAGCCGCTGTTGAAGCGGGAGCGAATGTAAGTGGTAGACGACTTCGAACCGCAGCTGGTCCTCGGGATAGTCGACGGAGCAGATATCGGTAAGATGGTCGAAGGCTGCTTCCGGCGCATCGTGCAAATAGCGCGCAATCTCCAACAGGCGGGTAGGGGCCACCGAGATGGAAGTCTCGGCCCGTGCGGCGTCGACGCGGGTCGCGAGCACCGCGTCCGGGAATTTCGCCTTCAGGTTGTCGAGTAGCGCTTTCATAGTCCCTGATCGCAAGGAGCGCGCGATGTGCCTGCCAGTCGCGCTCGTCCCGCCTTTCCCGTCCGTCTCGCGGTTTATTTCACGAACACCTTCTCCCGCTGAATCTTTTCCTGCAACTTCAGTATGCCGTCAAGCAACGCTTCGGGGCGGGGTGGACAGCCCGGCACATAGACATCAACCGGGATAATCTGGTCCACGCCTTGGACCACTGCATAACTATTGTAGTGGTTGCCTGAGGTGGCGCAGGAGCCCATAGAAATGACATAGCGTGGTTCCGGCATCTGGTCGTAGATACGGCGGATCACCGGCGCCATTTTACGCGCCACAGTGCCGGCGATGATCATGAGATCGGCCTGCCGTGGTGAGGCCCGAAACACGCCGGCGCCGAACCGGTCTAAGTCGTACCGCGACGACACCGTGGCAATCATTTCAATGGCGCAGCAGGCGAGGCCGAAGGTCATCGGCCACAAAGCCGACTTGCGCGACCAATTCACGACCGCATCCAGATTGGTCGTCAGAATATTCGCCTCAAACTGTCGCTCCGGAAAGCTCATCTTTGCCTCGCGTGAGGGGTGAGGGGTGAGGCGTAAGGCGAGATAGGAGACCCCTTACGTTTCACGCCTAACGCCTGACGATCTCTTAGTCCCATTCGAGCGCCCCCTTCTTCCAGGCATACCAAAATCCGGCCAACAGGATTACGAGAAAAATGAGCATTTCGATGAGTCCCAGCAGGCCAAGCGATTGAAATCTCACGGCCCAGGGGATCATGAAAATAACCTCGACATCGAAGATGACGAACAGCATCGCGATGATGTAGTAACGCATCGGGAACTGGATGCGCGCATCGGAAAACAGCGGGCTTCCGCTTTCATAGGGAGCCTGCTTGGCTCGGTAGGGGCGACTCGGCCGGATGAACGAACCGACCAGTAGAACGCCGCCAACAGAGACGAGCGCAATCCCAAAAAACAGGAGAATCGGTATGTAGTTCTCCGGAATAGCGACGTTACCCATGCTGGCCCCGTAAAGCGTGAAACGTAAAGCGTGAAACGTTGTCCAATCGATGCAAGGTCATCGTGTTGGTCTGTATGTCGATGTCATGCTGCTGAATGCGCCGTCAGGGCCGAGCCGAAGAAGGGTTTGAATTTCAAACCGTCCAGCTCCGGATGACTGATTCCCTTATGTTGAATGAGCACCTTGAACGTGCTGCCCATACCATCCGGCTTCAGGAGATGAATTGCGGCCCGAAACTCTTGGCTCTCCGGCTCCAGTTCCCCAATCATCTCTTCAACTCCGAGCCCCATAAGAAAACTCATTTGGTTCGTGAACCCCGTCATGCGGAGTCCCTGCTCTTCACCGACGGTGGCCAGGCTCGAAAAATCCACATGGGCCGTCATATCCTGTTCACCGACCCGCATGAACGGATCGTCGTTGGTCAATTGTTGAAAATAGCAGAGGAACGTGCCGTTCCTCCGCTCGATCTTATAGAGGTCCTGTGCCGTATGGCCATAATCGATGGTCACGACAAATCCACGATCGACCCGCTGCGCGACCTGTTCCATCCAATCCATAGCCTGTAGATTCACCTCGGTGCGGTAACCCTCCGGCCATGTGCTGCCGATTTTCTTTAGATACCGATCGAGCCGGGTCGTGGAGAGGGGCTTGATACATTCCACGAACCGCCCCTCCTGATAGTCCACATACAGCTCTTCGGTCCGTCCAGCCGTGACTTGAATACGGTGCACTGGAAAAGCATCTACCAGTTCATTGCTGAGGAACAAACCGGTCACGCTATCCGGTGCCAGTCCATCCAGACCTTCAACCCACGTGATGAGGCCGGACTTGCTGAGCCAGGGAGCCAGGTTCCTGCGCTGAAGTTCCCGCATAGCAGGACTCCGTTCAATCAGGACATAGCGGACACGCGAGGCAAAGTCATCCTGATTGGTATGAATCGACGCAAGACAATCTCTGGCTAATAACCCTTTGCCGGCCCCCATTTCGACAATTGTGAAGGGAGTGGGGCAGTCCACAAGTTCGTCCATTTGCCTGGCCTGTGAAGCCAGTGCACGGCCGAGAATCGGGTAGACATCCGAGCTGGTGTAGAAATCGCCGGACCAGCCGATTCGTTCATCGTCCGTATGGTCCGGTTGGCGCATGTAATAGCCGAATTGAGGGTGATAGAGCGCCAGCTCCATGAAGCGGATGAAGGGGATCGGACCTGAGGAGCCGATCTCGGACACGATGGAAGCGACGAGTTCAGGGTGCCCGGTCGTCACAGACACTACTCCCTTCCTCCGCTCATAGGCATAAGCGGGAGCACCAATACAACATAATGGGTAAAATCCACCCATTATGCTTGGTGAGAAAATACCTTAGCGTAGCCTCGTATTGCCAGCTAAGTCAAGGTGAAATAAGGAAGAAATGTTTCACCAAGAGAATCGAAAGGGGTTTTGACGGCAGGAAGCGAACTCGTCAGTGTCCTGTGCTCAGACCCCGTGACACTTCTTGTATTTTTTCCCGCTGCCGCAGGGGCAGGGGTCGTTGCGGCCGACCTTGTCGTCGCTTCGCTGAACGGTCTGGGCTGCAACCGGTTGTTCTCCGCGATTGAGAATAAGCGGGGGGAGGGGGCGCGAGATGACTGGTGGTGGTGGCGGAGCTGCCGGTTGCGCTTCGGTCCGGACTGCCTGCACATGAAAAAGCCGATCGAGCGTGTCCGATTTAACCCGCTCCATCATGCCGGCAAAGAGATCGTACCCTTCGCGTTTGTACTCGATCAGGGGATCTTTCTGCCCATAGCCTCGCAATCCGATCCCGTCGCGCAGGTGATCCATCCCGAGGAGATGGTCTTTCCAGTGGTGGTCAATGACCTGGAGCATGAAGTTCTTCTCCAGGAAGCGCATCAACTCCGAGCCCAAGTCCTGTTCTCTTCGATCATAGGCATCGCGCACCTGGGAGCGAAGGTCTTCGAGCAATGCGTCACGCCCTACTTCACGGAGCGACGCGCCTCCGTCGCCCTTGCCCTGGGTAATGTCGAGACCGAATTGACTATGCATGATTTCAGCAAGCCCTTTCATGTCCCATTCCTCGGGATATTGTTCAGCCGGGCAATAGAGGTTCAACGCGGAGTCCACCAGGGTATCCATCATGTCGCGGAGTTCGTCTTTCCGGTCCGCCCCGCCCAGGACGGCTCGTCGGTGTTGGTAGATTACCTCACGCTGCTTGTTCATGACGTCGTCATACTCCAGCAACTGTTTCCTGACATCGAAATGGTGAGCCTCGACCTTCTTCTGGGCGTTGGCGATGGCCCTCGTGACCATGCCGTGCTCGATCGGGACACCTTCTTCCATGCCGAGCTTGAGCATCAGTTGAGAGACCCGCTCAGATGCGAAAATGCGCATCAGATCGTCTTCCAGCGACAGAAAGAAGCGCGATGAACCGGGATCACCCTGACGGCCAGCTCTGCCCCGGAGCTGATTATCGATCCGGCGGCTTTCATGGCGCTCCGTTCCGAGAATGTGGAGTCCGCCGGTCGCGATGACCTCTTGCTTATTCTTCTCGCAGTCTGCCTTGATCTCCTCGAAGATTTGCAGCTTGCGCGCATCCGTCAGATTTTCTTCCCGATAGAGGATCTGTTTAAACATGAAATCCGGATTGCCGCCCAGGAGAATGTCGGTGCCGCGGCCCGCCATGTTCGTGGCAATGGTGACGGCGCCCTTGCGTCCGGCCTGGGCGATGATCTCGGCTTCTCGTTCATGCTGTTTGGCATTGAGGACGTTATGTTTCACGCCGGTCCGGTTCAAGAAGCCGGCGAGTCGCTCCGATTTCTCGATGGAGATCGTGCCGACCAACACGGGCTGGCCACGTTCGTGACAATCCTTGATGTCTTCGACAATCGCGGCATACTTCTCCTTCTCGGTCCGGTAGACGACGTCCGCGTAATCCTGCCGGATCATGGTGCGATTGGTCGGAACCACGTTGACGTCGAGATTATAAATCTTGGCAAATTCCGCCGCTTCCGTGTCCGCCGTCCCGGTCATGCCGCTGAGCTTCTTGTACATCCGGAAATAATTCTGGAAAGTGACCGAGGCCAACGTTTGATTCTCGTTGGCGATCTTCACGCCTTCTTTGGCTTCGACGGCCTGGTGCAGCCCATCACTCCAGCGGCGCCCCGGCATGAGCCGCCCGGTGAATTCATCCACGATGATCACTTCACCTTCTTTGACGACATAGTCCACATCACGTTTGTAGAGGGCATAGGCCTGGAGCGCCTTGACGACGTGGTGGACGAGATCCATATGGTTGGGATCGTACAGGTTGTCCACACCAAGCAATTTCTCGACCCGGACATTGCCCTCTTCCGTCAAGGATGCAGTCTTCGTTTTTTCCTCGATCGTGTAGTCGTGTTCCGGTTTCAGCTGCGGGATAATCGCGTTGATACGGTAGTAGAGATCGGTCGTTTCATCCGTCGGGCCGGAGATGATCAAGGGTGTGCGGGCTTCGTCGATGAGAATACTGTCAACCTCGTCCACAATGGCGAAGTTCAATTCTCGCTGCACACACTGGGCCAAATCGTTGACGACCAGGTTGTCGCGAAGATAATCGAACCCATACTCGTTATTCGTGCCATACGTGATATCGGCACGATAGGCCTCCGCCCTCGTGCAGGGACGGAGCGACTGGAGCCGCTTGTCGGAGGCCTCATAGGTCGGATCGAAGAGAAAGGAGGCATCGTGTTGAATGATGCCCACCGAGAGTCCCAGTGCGTGGTAGAGCACACTCATCCACTGCGCATCGCGCTTGGCCAGGTAGTCATTCACGGTGACGAGGTGCGCGCCTTTTCCTTCGAGCGCGTTCAGATACACCGGCAGCGTGGCCACCAGGGTTTTCCCTTCGCCGGTTTTCATCTCAGCGATGCGGCCCCGATGAAGAATGGCGCCGCCCATTAACTGCACATCAAAATGGCGCATGTTCAGCTTGCGGCGGGACATTTCACGGCAGACTGCGAAGGCTTCGGGCAGGATGTCGTCCAGGGTCTCCCCGGACTCAATGCGCTTCCTGAACTCCTGGGTCTTGTCCGCGAGGGCATGATCGGAAAGCGGGGTCAGGCCGGATTCCAGGCTGTTGATCCGCTCCACAATCGGACCGAGCGCCTTGATTTCACGATCGTTTTTGCTGCCGAAGATCTGGTTGAGTAATTGTGTGACCATGATACTGTCGTTCGAAACGAACTCTGAAGCTCTCAATAATAGTCAACGCAGTATACAATACCCTTTCCTTGAATCCTATAACAAGCAGCAGCTCCGATCTTCGCTTCATTTTACACTTAATCTCTCCCTACACCGTCAACCTTCTTCAGGCCTCCGTCCCGTCCCTGAGCCCCGCCTTGACAGGCCTAGTGAAATACCTGTAGCATTTGTATTATATGACCGGGGTCTCCCTGCCGATGAACCAGCGTGTCATCAAATTCCTGTCAATCGTCGTAGTCCTCTGTGTCCTTTCCGTTGGTGGATTGGCACAGGCACAGTCGGTCGAACATGCCGGGCACCATGCCCATCATCAAGCTGCCACTCATGGCACCGTGCTCTGCTCATGGATGTGTGCAGCCGGAACTGTACTCGATAGTGCGGTGGTTTCGTTCCAGGTCGAACGCAGTTCTATCGCTCTTCTTACACTTCCCCAGACTGCACAGCCCTCGATCGAGCTGTGCCAGACTTCTCCCAGCCGTGCCCCTCCGTCTTTCTCTCTCTAGTCTTCGTGCTCATCTGCTCAGAGCAGACATCTATTCCGTTTCTCTTACGATCCACTGATTGGATAGGAGGAATAGGTGAATAGAGTCGATTCGAGATAGAGAGGAAGGACCAGTATCATGGTAGGGAAACGGTTCATACTTGGATTCACTCTCGTTCTTGCCCTTGTTTTCTTTTCATGGCCCGGCACCCAGACGGCGCAGGCATCCTGCGGGGCGGTTACCTGCTTTGTCGTGATCGGGTCTCAACAGCAGGTGCCGCAGGCGGGCTTACTCACGGTCAATACGATCTACAACTACACACCGATGCGGCTACTGGATGGTACTTCCGGGATCATCCCGGCAGTCGACCAAGCAAACCGGGAGATGATTCTGGACCATCATAAGGAGACCCGGACCATTACCCAACAGGCGACGCTCGATCTGAATTATGGAGTAACTGACCGGTTCGGACTACAACTCACGCTCCCATATATGTGGCGGACGCACAAACACATTGATGGCCTGGGCGAGGATGGAGCCACTGGCGAGGGTGAACCGTCGAATTTCTCCGCCAATGGTCTGGGGGACATTCGCGTTGGGGCGAAGTACAACGTCTTACCGACCCTGAGCAGCATGGTGGTGCTGGGATTTGGTGTCTACCTCCCGACAGGCAATACTCACGCCCATGACAGTAATGAAGAGGTTATGGAATCGTCGACACAGCTCGGTCGAGGGAATGTCGGATTAAATCCAACAATCTATCAAACCTATGAGTTGATTCCTCATCGGCTCAATCAATTTGCGTCAGCCAGTTACCGGCATACCTTTCGGAACAACAATGGTTACCAGTTCGGAGACGAATACATGCTCAATGCCGGACTCAATCTCGTGACGACTCCCTGGCTGGTTCTGACTAATCAGTTTATCTATCGTTATCTTGTGCATGATAATTTCAGCTCATCGTTGTCTCAGTCTTTGCCATCTCCCACTCCTGCCCCTGGCCCTCCGAATCCAATTGATACCAACATCACGGATAGGCAAGTGCCGACCACCGGCTCGACCTACCATGCGTTTTCGCCTGGTTTTCAGCTCAATTTAGGACAGCTCGTTGAATCAAGTTGGACCGAGATGACATCGGCCTATTTTTTTGCACAGATCCCGTTCGCCCGGGACTCCAACAATAGTCTGGCGCAGGGAACCAGTTACATCTTTGGGCTAACACGCTCGTTTCAAATGTTGAGCCCTTCATAAATGAAGCGGTGACATGAGAGGAGGCTGACATGCGACCAAGGAGAATCAATAATGTGCTAGCGGTATTCACGCTGGTTGTCACATTGATGGGATTGACCGCCTTCGATGTCTGGAGCATGGGTTCTCGAGTCCCAGCTGTCGGTACGATGGTTGAAGATTTTCACCTGACAGATCTGGAGGGCAAGTCTCAGAGCCTCAGCCAGTATCGTGGCAAGATCGTGCTCGTGAACTTCTGGGCCACCTGGTGCAAACCCTGCACGACCGAAATGCCCGCCATGCAAGCCATGTATGACAAGCTGCGTGACAAGGGTTTCGTGGTATTGGCCGTCAACGAATTGGAAGACGATGCCAAGGTCCGCGAACATATCAAGCAATATGGCCACACGTTCCCGGTCCTTATGGATCGCGACAACAAGGTGGCGAATCAATTCGGAGTGTTCGGATTGCCGGTCAGCGTCTTCATCGATCAAGAGGGTCGCGCGCAGGAATATATCAAGGGTGGCCTGCTGACCGAAGAGAAGATTTATCAAACAGTCCAACGCATTCAAGGGAACAAGCCAATGCAGGCGGCATCGGCTCGATAGCATAGCGTGATTTGCATTAATCGACAGATTCTCATTCTGCCTTTGGTGGTTTGCCTGCTTTTGGTGCCTGCGCTGGCATCACCGGCAATGGTCACACATGAGACGCAGCATGCCCACCACAAGGCTGTGACCCATTCCTCCGCACTCTGTACATGGCTCTGCGGGGTAGGACAAGGAATCCAAACCTCCTCGATTCAACTCAGCGCAACTTTTCACTCATTCGATCTGCTCGCTCCCCATGAATTTGACGAAGTCCTTCCTGCAGTTACAACTCCCAGCTTCTTCCGCGGTCCTCCTGCAATCTCGCAGTAGTCTTCATCTGTCCCTTAACAACTTAGTCTAGCGACAGTGGCTGGTCTCAGTCTTCCGTCGTCTGGCCAATAGAAAGCTCGTCAACCATGACGCACAAATTGCGATCGTGCTCTGTTCAATTGTTTTGTGTCCTAGCAATGATTACCCCGATGGCATGGCCGTCATCCGTGAGGGCATCCTGCGGCGCCGTCAGCTGCTTTGTCGTCATCGGGTCACAACAACAGGTGCCGATGACGGGGCTGCTGACCGTCAATGCCATCTACAATTACACGCCGAGTTGGACGCCAGCGGGAGAGGGCGGAAGCATTCCGTTTGCGAATCAAGAAAATCGCACGTTGACATTGGCAAACTTGAACTCGGCACAGATTTGGACACATGTCGCGACCGGGACCTTGGACATGAACTATGGGGTGACCGATCGGTTCGGCCTCCAAGTGACCCTCCCCTATAAACGGGTGAACTCACAGGCAAACCTTGGAACAGCAGAGCCGACACCCTATACCAATGTCGGGATGGGCGACATGCGCGTGACCATGAAGTACAACGTCCTCCCGACACTTCGCAGCATGGCGGTGCTGGGATTCGGAGTGGACTTCCCGACCGGCTCATACCACGAGCGGGCTTCCACCGGCCAGATGGTGGAATCCACGCTCCAGCTAGGACGGGGAAACTTCGGACTGGTGCCGTCCCTCTACATGACCTATGAAATTGTCCCGCACCGCATCAATGTGTTCGGGCTCACCAGTTACCGGCATACCTTCAAGAACAACGATGGGTACCAGTTCGGCGATGAAGTGAACCTGAGCGGGGGATTCAATCTCGTTCCACTGGAGCAGACTCAGTGGCTGGTCCTGACGCAGCAGGTCAATTATCGCTGGATGCAGAACGACGCGATGGATGCGTCGCTCTTTCAGTTCAATCCGGCAACCGGGACCTCGGTCCTGCTGGATCCGACGGTCAAGTTCCGGGAGGTCCCGACGACCGGCTCAACCTATGTCGCCTATTCTCCCGGCATCAGAGTCACCCTCTGGGATTTCGCCTCAGCCTATTTTGTCGCGCAGATTCCTGTGTATCGCGACTTCAATGGCAACCTGGAGCAACAAATCAGCTATGTCTTCGGACTGACCAAGTCATTCCAGTTATTCGGTGGCTCATAAAGGACTCCGTATGTGATTGGTATGTTCTCGCAGATTTGGGGAGGGAGAGCGCGGAACAGGATTCCTCGAGCGATGGCAGGAGTCTGCGTCCTGCTCTGGCTCCTTGGGTCTGTCTCTTCACTCTATGGCACCCTCTCACCGCAATGGACAATGCCTCATTGTCCCCAGGGGACCTCGCATCTTCCTCAACATAATCAAAACCATTGTCTTTGGCACTGCATCGGGATCGATGCACAGGCTGCTGCCGGCCGGAATCCAATCAGTTTCGCCGATCCGGCAGGACAGCAAGTGGATGCCGGTATCCTACCCTTTCAGACTATCGTCTATCGAACCGGCCTTGCTCCGCGTGGCCCTCCAGTCACTAGTTTCAATTGAACTACGTCGAAACTGAATAGCTGGGCGACAACATCTTATGGGCACATTACGACATCAGGAAGGAATACATCATGAGATCCATCAGCCATCGACAGATTATGACATCTTGCGCGAAGGCAAGCCTGCTCGGACTGGCACTGGTCAGCCTGGCAAGCTGTAGTTCGGGAGACTCTTCGACTGGGACGCCCACCAGCAGTGGCAGTGCAGCATTACAGGGACCGATGGCCTTCGTAAACAATACCGGTGACAAGTCATTGACCAGCGTAGCACTCAGAGGCGATTCTGGAAACGCGGTGGTGGGAACCATTTCTGCCGCGGTGTTTGAAAACGTGGCTCTGGGCGACACGCAGTTCTCGCAGGGGGAATGGCTGTTCGTCAATTTGGCCGCGGCAAATAAAGTCGCAACAATCGATCCCTTGACCGGTGCGACTCCTGTCCACGAAACCAATCTCGTTACAGGAACTCGTCCTGTCCATATCTACCGAGATCCGACCGATGGCGAAGTGATCTGGTCGATGAACGACGGGGACAATGCCTCTGGCACAACCACACCCGGTGACGATCTCATCAACTGCAACAATCCAGCAAGGGTAGGTGGGCCGGTCCCCGGCAGCTCAGTCACCATTCTCCATAATTCGCATCTCGGGCCTGGTGCGAATCCACCCACGGTTGAGAAAACAGTGTGCGTTTTGGCTGCTGGGCACCATGTGACCGCATTTTCATCCGGTGTCTCCGGAGTTCCTAACAGGGCATTCGTCTCCAGTGAAACGGGTGGTGAGATAGCGGTTATCGACAATCAGCCTGGCTCACCGACGAAATGGACGATGACCCACCGAATTGACTTGTGTAATCCGTTAAAGGAATCGAACGCCGCCACCTGTGATGATGAGTCTGGCACCCCGTTGACCACGCCCTTCACTCCCAACAACGCTCATCCGCATGGGATTCGATGGTCAAAACTGACGCAGAAAGTGTACAGCATTCAAGAAGGATACGGCCAGATTGCCGAAGTGGATCCAACAACGTTAGCGATTACGAATACCTTCGACCTTACGGGCTTGCCCTATACAGCCTTCGGGATCAGTCCAAACGGCCGATTCCTTTTGCTACGTGGAGACACTACTCCTGCAACGGGGACGAAGCTCGGCGTCATTGACCTGAGTCTCACTCCTCCGGTCCGCACGGACTTCACGATTGCAGCGCTCGACGGCACCGCTCCCGGTGCATTCAAGTTCTCCCCGGATGGGAATCGTTTCTATATCCTAGCCGGAAATACCGCCACGGCGACGAAGAAGGATCGGCTGTTTGCCTTCGATGCTTCTGCACTGACAGCTGCAACCCCGTCCCTCACTCTGTTGAGGGAAATTGTGCTGGTGGCGACCGGAGGGCACAGTTTCGATGTACTCGCTCAGGGTGCTGGTGCAGCAATCTTTCTTGCCGTCTCAAACACTACAGACAACTCTCTGTCGATAATCAACGCGACAGACAACTTGATCAAGCAGACCGTGACTGTTGGACTAACGCCCGGCGCAGTCCAAATCTACTACCCCGGCGCAGCAGCGGCGGGCAATCAAGCCTCTTCGTAGTTGACTGAAGGTGACACTGCCGTGATCGCCTCGACGATCACGGCACACTGGGCCGGAGAGAGTTTGCCCATCGTGCAACCTGAGTCAAAGGGGGGCAGGGCTTCCTGCCCCCCTTCATACTCCCTATGCAACCTTCACCTGCTTCGCTTCAGTAACGGTTCAAGTACCGGGAAGACCCTTTCGACAATGAGCCGATAGCCCTCGCCGGTCGGATGAATGCCGTCTGCCTGATTGAGTGAGGATGATGCCGCCACACCATCGAGAAAAAATGGAATCAGCGTCAGGCGATACTGTTTCGCAAGGGCCTGGTAGAGCGTTGCAAACCCATCGGTATAGTCCTGCCCATAATTCGGAGGGAGCTTCATCCCGGCTAATACGACGGTGACCGAAGCCTGTTGAAACTGCTGAATGATCGCCTCAAGATTCGCTTTCGTCTCTTCAAGGCTGAGACCACGGAGCCCATCGTTGGCGCCCAGTTCAAGGATAACGATCGACGGCTTGCTGTTCAGGGCCCAGGAGACTCTCCTGACTCCACCGGCTGTCGTATCACCGCTGACTCCCGCATTCACAACCAGATAGGCATAGCCGGCTGCATCCAATGTCCGTTGCAGATGAGCCGGATAGGATTGCGCCGGTGGCACACCTAAACCGGCCGTCAGGCTGTTGCCGAAGGCAACAATGCGGGGCCGCTCAGTCGGTCCTTGACTCTTCGAGCGGCCCGGCTGTGCCCTGACGGTAATTTCGAGGCCTTGTTCCACTCCATCGTGAGGTGTGCCGGAAAACGGCGGTGGAAAGACAGATGCCTCCCCGAACCCATAGCCATAGAAGAGGATCAGGCAGAGGAAGAGGCAAAAAAGTTTTGCAGGAATCCATAGGCGGCGCATCGTTCTCCAGTATAATATACTCTCGGGGGCAGGCGCCCCTCTTCTTGGCGCCTGCCCCCGTCGTAAGAAAACCTGACAGCAACGGGACAGGCACCGCCGCAGCCGCGGAGCCAGTCCCCTGGCGAGCTAGATAGAAGCTATGATCACAGTCTCCCATCTGACAATGCGCCTGGCCGGTGGAGGCCATCAGGTCACGATCCTCGACGACGTCTCCCTGGAGATTCCCGATAAGCAGCGCGTGGCCATCGTCGGCCCATCCGGGAGCGGGAAGTCCACTCTGCTCGGTCTCATTGCAGGACTGGATCGTCCGACGTCAGGCTCCATCACCTTGAACGGCGTAGAGATCTCGACGATGCGGGAAAGCGCCTTGGCGCGGTTTCGTCTCACTACTATCGGCTATATCTTTCAGTCCTTTCATCTCATTCCCACCCTGACCGCGCTGGAAAATGTTTTAGTGCCGTTGGAGTTGACAGGGCTGTCCGATGCAAGGGATCGCGCGGCGCATCTCTTGAGAACCGTCGGGTTGGAAGAACGGCTGCACCATTATCCTGTCCAACTGTCTGGCGGCGAGCAGCAACGGGTGGCGGTGGCCAGAGCCTTCGCCTGTCACCCCCCGATCCTCTTGGCCGACGAGCCGACCGGTAACCTGGATTCATCGACTGGACAGCATGTGATGGATCTCCTCCGGGCACTTCATTCCGACTACGGCACCACCTTGGTCCTCGTCACGCATGATCATACGCTCGCATCCTCGATGGAACGCGTGATCGCCTTGCGCGACGGCCGCATCGAATCCGATACCTTCACCGACTCAGACCATCGAACCGCAGAGTCACTCCTGTGAACGCCTTCATCTTGAGGATGGCCTGGCGGGAAACCAGGGGAGCCTGGCGACACTTTCTCTATTTCTTCGCCTGTATCGCCATTGGCGTCGGGGCCTTGGTCGGGGTGTCTTTGTTCAGCACCCATGTGGAACGCGCCGTCACGAAAGAAGCGCGGGGCATGTTGGGCGGCGATCTTGAGGTTCGTCTGAATCATGCTTTGAGCCTCGCGGGGCAGGCCGTGCTGAACGGATTGGGCGATCGAGGTGGGACCGTCACCCATGTCAGCGAGCTAGTCGCGATGGCAGCCCGCACAACCCGCGGGCCGATGGCAAGTCAATCGACTCAAATCGTCGAACTCAAAGCGGTCGAATCACTATACCCCCTGTATGGAACGGTCCGGCTCGACCCGGCGCAATCGCTCGAGGTGCTGCTTCACCCTGACGAGCGCCGCTGTGGCAGACATCCCTGTTTTGGAGCGGTGGTGCAGGAATCGCTGCTGATTCGAATGGGCCTCTCAGTAGGAGATTCATTGAAGATCGGCCAAGCGACGTTTCTGATCACCGGCATCGTGCGGATCGAGCCCGATCGAATGGCCAACGCCTTTACGTTGGGCCCACGGGTCATCGTGACACAGGAGGGATTACGGTCGGCGGAATTGATCAAGCCGGGAAGCCGAGTGCGGGAACGGTACCTCGTAAAGATCCCGTCCGATATGCCACTGGAACCGCTCCTCTCCGAACTGCGAGACCGGCTGGCATCGGATTCAGCCCGCGTATCCAGCTATCGGACCTCCCAATCACAGTTGAGGAAATTTCTCGACCAGCTCTCTCGCTATCTCGGACTGATCGGCCTGACCGCGCTCTTCATCGGAGGACTGGGAGTCGGGACCTCGATTCATGCGTTTTTGCGCGACAAGTTGCGGACCATCGCAATCCTGAAAGCGGTCGGCGCTGATTCTGCCACAGTCGTCTTGACCTATGTGGTGCAAGCGATCTTCTTGGGATCCGTCGGAAGCCTTGCGGGAATCTTATTGGGTATCGGGCTCCAACGAGGGCTGCCACCCCTGATGGCCGGTCTGTTCGGATCGGACCTTATCGAGCAATTGGGGGTCTCCTTCGAATTGTCGTGGGCCTCGACCTGGCCCTTGATGAAGGGAGCGGCGCTCGGGCTCCTGTCGACCCTGCTGTTTACTCTGTGGCCCCTGTTGAAGACTCGAGAGGTGCACCCTGGCGTAATTTTCAGGCGGGACGCAGAACAGACCTCGGTCATGGGGGGGGCCCCTCCGTCACAGCGGTGGGTCAGATGGGGCTTGGCCGATCCATGGAATGTCGGCACGGCGGGAGTGATCATTTTCGGGTTGTGTGCGCTGTCTGTATGGCAAGCAGGCTCATGGTCTGTCGGGTTCCTGTTCCTTGGTTCCTTAACTCTCGCCATTACGATTCTCTTCGTCTGTGCAAGGCTGTTCGTGCTGGGACTGGCTTCCATCCCCTTGCCTCGCATTTTGAGCCTTCGGTATGCCCTGGGCAACGTCGTGCGACCGGGGAGTCAGGCGAGCGGGATCATGGTGGCCATCGGCATCGGTGTCATGGTGATCGTGACCGTGTCATTGGTGGAACAGGCATTACTCCGTCAGATACAGGAGAATCGTCCGGCGGACGCCCCGACATTCTTCTTTATCGATATTCAGCCCGATCAAGCAAAGGGATTCCTGTCGTTGGTCGATCGCCAAGCCGGCTCAGCAGGTCCGGAGCTTACGCCGCTAGTGCGCTCCCGCCTCCATGCCATCAATGGCCAGGTCGTGACGGGAGAAGAGGGAGCAGAGAAGGGTGACAAGAACGCGGAGCGAAAAGAGGAACGGGGTAAACAATGGTACTTTACCAGGGAGTATGTGCTGACATTTCTCGACAACATCCCGAAAGACAACCAGCTGGTCAAGGGAGAATGGTGGGAACCAGGGCGGAGATATCGGACTCCACTGGTTTCAGTAGAGGAAGACGCCGCTACAAATTTAGGACTCACGATCGGCTCGACCGTGGAGTTCGATATTCAGGGAACCACGGTGTCGGCGGAGGTGAGCAGTATTCGCAAAGTCGAATGGGGAAACTTCTCGACGAATTTCTATATGATTTTATCCCCGGGCTCGATTGAAGGAGTGCCGTTCACCTATGTGTCGACGGTCCGGGTGTCACCGGAGAAAGAGGTGCCGTTACAACAGGCGGTTGTCGCTTCATTCCCGAACATCAGTGCGATCCATATTGGCGACGTGCTCGATGGTTTTGCGAAGATACTCGATCGTCTCTCGCTGGCGATCAGGGCCGTGGCATTATTTTGTGTGGCGGCCGGAGGGCTGGTCATGGCAGCGGCACTCGCCGCGACACGCTACCGGCGTCTCTACGAATCGGTCATTCTCAAGGCCCTCGGCGCAACTCGTGGCCTAATCGCCCGCGCCTTCGCCATGGAGTATGTCCTGCTGGGCGCGGTTGCCGGATTAATCGGACTGGCCCTCGGGAGTGTTCTGTCGTGGGCTCTGGTAGGGCTTGTGTTCGAGCTACCCTGGAGCATGCAACCTTGGGTGCTCGGCATGGGCCTACTCCTCACCATGCTGCTGACGTTGATCGTCGGTTTTGCGAGTACCTACCGGATTCTCGGCCAACGACCTCTGGCCGTGCTGCGGCACGAATAAAAAATACGCAAGCAGATCGGTTGTCTCCTTGCGCGCGCAACGCGCGGCCTGTGAAGGCCCTCGTTGGACGCGCGCAGTGGAAGACAACCGGTCTGCTTGCTGAGGAGAATGAAGAAGGAGAAAACCTACGAATCTAAGAAATCACATCATGGGTGAACAAGCGAAATGATAATTAAATGGCGTGGTCGGGGAGACGCAGGTCCAGGATACGGCGGAGACGCCGTTCCTCCGAACGCAGGAAACTGGAAAAGCGAAGCCCGATTCCTTCAGCAGAGCGGGAGCGTACAAGGGCACCGTCGACCATGATGGGATCATCGTACTCGGCAGGATGAAATTCCAGCATTACCTGGCAGCCCAGCGGAATACGCTGCTTCGTGAGCACACGGCACCCCCGCAAGGATAAATTCGAAAGCATCCCTTCGACAACAACATGCTGGCTGGGATCATGGACAGGACGAACCTGTGCCGGATACTGGACCGGGACCCAGTCGTAGTTGCGGCGAGGATTCGCCTTGAGCTTGCCGAGTAAGATTGTAAAGCGATGGGCACAGAGCTGGCAACGCAGAGGGTATATCGTCAGGGTGCTGAGGAGTCGATCGGTCACGCCATGGCGTGGGGCGAGTCTTGTCTTCGCGGTCCCGCACTTTGGACAACTGTAGCTGCGCATGGAATAGGATGGCTCCTCTGGTCAGTGGATCCGGGGGCAATTCTATAAATTCCTGACATCAAGCGGCACCCCCCCTTTCGAGAGGTGAGGCAGCAGCACATCAATTGGGAACGAACTTGAACAGCCCGCCCCCTTGGGTCATGACGTAGAGCTCACCAGCCTCATCCTCTCCAAAACTCGTCACAGAAGCACCAGGCGGACTAAGTAAAGGCCATTCTGTCTGCTCTGTCGGTTGGCCGTTCTGATAGCGGAAACTCCTCACAAAGCCCGCACAAAAATCTCCATAGAAATAGGTGCCTTGCAGCGCCGGCATTGCGGATCCCCTGTAGACATACCCGCCCGTCACCGCACAGGTTCCGTTGTCATGAGGATAGTCGAGTACTGGCAAAGTCAATGGAGGGCTGCCAGTATTGCAATCGAAAGAGGGATTGAAACAGAGAAACCCTTCCATCAATCGCCAGCCGTAATTGAGCGCTCGCCCTGCATTCAGGCCATTCAGAGCGGGTGAGACATTTATTTCTTCCCTTGCCCCTTCCCCGACATCCCCGATATACAGATCATGCGTTACCCGATCGAAGGAGAACCGCCAGGGGTTGCGGAGCCCGAGGCTCCAGACTTCGGGGGCGAGTCCGCCTAAGAACGGGTTGGAAGGAAAGGTGATACAGAATTGGCCGGTTGCAGGATTGATACGCAAAAGTTTTCCGAGCCTGCTGTTCACACTCTGCCCATTGTCGTTCGGGTCGCCGCTACCCCCTCCATCACCGACGCCGGCATAGAGGCATCCCTCTGGGCCGAACGCCAACATGCCGCCGTTATGGTTAGAGAAATTCGGATGTAACACTGTGAGAAGTGTGGTGCCCGATGAAAAATCGGCGATATTCGGGTTCGCTGCATTCCTCAGGTAACGAGCGATAACGATATCTCCGGTGGTGTTTGTGTAAAAGACATAGAACTGACCATTCGTACTGTAATCGGGATCCAAGGCCATCCCCAGTAGACCCCGTTCTCCTCCGGTTGAGATGAGTACCCTCAGATCAAGAAAAGTGGTCAGAGATGAACTGTTCCTGTTGAAAATCCGGATGAGACCGCCCTTTTCTACAATGAACAGACGGACGTTGTCGGCCGGAGCTCCGGTCATAAACACCGGAAAACTGAGATTCGTTGTGACGGTTTGTAGTGTCGCACTCGTGGAGGTAGGAAGCTGGGAGTCCTGTTCATTTCCCGAACACCCGGTCAGATACCCTATCGTGACCATGACCACACCAGCCATTAACAGGCGGCAAATAGGCGCCATCAGCTCCTCCGCGTCAGGCCGAGCGTACTGATTCAGCCTACTATAGGGTGCGGAGTTGCCGCAAGCCGCCTCTGGAGCCCGCTAGCGGGATCGAGCGAGATATGTGCGCAAGGTGCGGCTGTCTCGCTCTCGAACCGCGACGATGATCCGCAATTGTTCGAGGTTTTGGTCGAGCATTTTCCCTCCGAGGTCGATCTTTCGAGATTCGAAGAAGGTCCGGACATCTCGTTCAAGGTCAGGGGTGACAAGATTACTGATCCCGCTAGCGATGCGCCGCATCCCATGTTTGGGAAACAGCTGGTCCATCTTTTCCCAATTCGTTTTCACAAACTCCCACGCCAGTTCCCTATTGTAGACGTTGGCCATGACGGCGCTGACAAGAAACGGCGCATCTTGCGTACGGATGTCTCCGCTGATGGTGCGGGCAAGTGTGCCTTCGGCCAAGGCCTTCGGTTGAAATGCTGCGAGTGAGAAGAGATAGCGCCGTTCTTCCTGTGGGGTCACGGCGGTGCGGAATCTGTCGTAAAATTCGTCGTATCTGCTTGCATCGCCAGTATGAGCGAGGATGGCAACGATCGAAGGCACGACATTCGGATCAACCGACGTCGCATTGAGGCGATAGGCCCCATAGAGTGCGGCTGCGCGCTGCTGGATGTCAGAATCATTGCCGAGTTTCCCCTGGGCGCCGATCAGGTCACCTCGCAATTGCTTTGTGCCTTCACTCTCGCCGCTTTGGGGTACCCAACCCAATGAGGTCACGGCGGGGTTCAGCCGGCTTCGTACGAAGGCTTCGAGCAGCGGCCGATCTTCTGCGGTGACAATCCGGTTGAGGAAGGAGAAGGAGTCCAGGATCACAGCCCAGACATTTTTGTCCTGCTCTGTCGTGAAGCGGGCTGTCAAGTCAAGATAGTCCGTGAGGGGCATGAGGCCCGCGATCGTGGTGGCCCAGGCATCGTTAATGAGGTTGAACCGTTCGGTGACAGCAAGTCGCTCGAGGCCGCTCTTCAGAAGCCGCTCCATGAGTTCTTGCCCATAACGCACCCGATAGAATCCATGACCCCCCTCGTTCAATAGGACCGAGTCCCAATCTTGAGGGAGCGGAATTGTCGTCTCCTTCTCCGTCAGCAACATACGGGAGGTGCTGGCCTTACCGCCGCCTGTGACCAGCATCTGGAGCGGGATCTGCCATATGACGGGTGGTGAAGTGTGCGGCGTCAGGGGTGAGGGGTTCAGGTAGGTGAAGCGCTGTTGAGTTAACACGAGTTCGGCACCATTCCTCAGTTCAGCCGTGATCAACGGAAACCCTGGTTGAAAAATCCAGCTGTCCATAAGTTCAGGTACCGGCTGTTTTGCAGTCTTCCCCAGCGACACCCAGAGATCGTTTGTGTCCGCGTTTCCATAGGCATGTGCGCGCAAGTAGTCACGGACACCGTCGCGGAAGACAATCGGGCCAATGTGCTGCTCCAACATCCGAAGCACTGACGCGCCCTTTTCATAGGTCAGGACGTCGAACATCGCTTCGGCATCCTTGGGGGCCTGCACCTGATATTCGATCGGCCTGGTGCTGTGTAGCCCGTCGACGGCCAAGGCCGCAGCGCGTGCGATACCAAAGGCATCCCAACGTTTCCATTCTGGTTTCCACGCGTCGACGGCCAGCATTTCCATGAAGGTCGCGAAGGCTTCATTCAGCCAGAGCCCGTTCCACCAGGACATGGTTACCAAATCGCCGAACCACATGTGCGCATTTTCATGTGCGACCACATCGGCCACCCGCTCCAATTCTCCGTGCGTGGCACTCTGCCGATCGACCAGCAAGGCGGTCTCCCGGAAGGTAATCGCGCCGAGATTTTCCATGGCTCCGGACGCGAAGTCGGGAATGGCAATCAGATCCAGCTTGTCGCCGGGATAGGGAATGTCGTAGTAGTCTTCAAAAAACTTTAGCGAGGCCACTGCGATCTCGTGCCCGAACGACGTGAGCAGTTGCTTGCCAGGAACGGTCCAGAGGCGTAGGGGTGTTTTCCCGACAGGCATCGGAGGAGTGGCCTCGATTTCTCCGACAATGAACGCGGCAAGATAGGTCGACATCTTGATACTGTCGGCAAACCGCAGGACTTTTTTGCCTGCCTCGATGGACTCCGACGCAACTGCTGTATTTGAGACAGCGGTCAAGCGCGGAGCGATGACCAGAGTTGTCGCAAATACCGCTTTGAAATCCGGTTCGTCCCAGCAGGGAAAGGCCCGACGGGCATCGGTGGCTTCAAATTGTGTTGCGGCCATCGTGTGCGTGACGCCGACATGGTCTTTATAGGTACTGCGGTAGAACCCGCGCAGTTGGTCATTCAATTTCCCCTGGAAGATAAGGTGCAGCTTCCACTCTCCGGGTAAAATGGGCTGAGAAAACGTCAGCTGACAGCGTTGCGTCGAGTCGTGTAGCTCAATCGTGGCACTCTGTCGCGTACTTGATGACCCTTCCAGTATGGCGGATGAGATCGCCAGATCGACAGCATTGAGCACGATGGAGCCAGTCGTCTGGGTAATCGTGAGAACTATGGTTTCCCTCCCTGCGAATGTCGCCTGATCGAGGTCTGGTTCGAGCCGGAGCTCGTATCGATGAGGAATAATGTGTCTGGGCAAACGATAGGGGTCCATGCTGCCGGGACTATCATCATCAAGATTCATCTCTTCACCTTCCGGTCGTGCGGTTGAAGTTGCGGCATCGGCTGGGGCGATTGCTGAGAGTAGTGTCTGGGCTACCGGAAGGACCAGCAGGAAGCGGGCCTGCGCCAAGATCCTGAACATCTGGCGTCTGCTGACAGAGCCGCTCATGTCCTCGATACATGCTGGGTTTCGGCGCCCTGGGGAGTTCCGACGATCAAGATGTCCGTTCGGTTCACGAAAAGGCCGGTCTCGACGACGCCGGGAATGTGGTTCAAGGCCATTTCGAGCTCTCTCGGCTGGTCAATCCTGGCAAGATGGACATCCACGATCAAGTGACCTGACTCGGTTTGGAACGGGGCACCGTTTCGCTCCCTGAGTACGACAGGGCTCTTGGTGAGCGCTTCGATCTCACGCGCCGTACTTCCCCAGCCAAAGTGGACTACTTCGATGGGGAGTGGGAACGATCCTCCGAGAACGGAGACTCGTTTAGTATGGTCGATCATGACGATGAACTGCTTGGCCGAGGCAGCGACAATCTTTTCCTTCAAGAGTGCGCCGCCTCCACCTTTGATGAGGTTGAAGTTGGGATCAACCTGATCCGCTCCGTCGATTGCCACGTCGATGATCCAGGCGTTGTCCTGGTCGATGAGGGAAATGCCCTGCTGCCTGGCTAACTCGGCCGTCTCGTGGGAGGTTGGCACGCCGCGCAACTTCATCCCCGCGCGGACCTTTTCCCCCAACGCGATGATCAAATGCTTGGCCGTTGAGCCAGTCCCGAGACCTACGACCATCCCATCACGGACGAGCTCGACAGCTGTTAACGCGGCGATCTTCTTTAGGCTTTCCAAGTTCTGATTGCTCATCATGGTGTGGGGTTATGGGCAAGGGTTGCGGCGATCGATGCGGCACCGAGTAGGGCAGTCTTCTGATTCATAACCACTTTGACCGGAATCGAGGTCATCAAGCGTGCATAGCGACCTTTGTTGGTGAAGGCCTTCATGAATGTGCCGTCCTTCAGTTTGGCCAGCAACTTCGGGGCGACGCCTCCTCCCAGGTACACGCCGTTGAGTGCCATGGCCTTCAGGGCAAGATTGCCCGCTTCTGCTCCATAGATGGACGCGAACAGGTCGAGGGCGTGTGTGGCAATCTCTGCCTGTCCCTTGAGCCCCGCTGCAGCAATCACTGCAGCAGGGTCACCGGTTTTGATCTGTTCCGCGAGCCACGTCGGTTCATTCTTCCTACTGTCTCGGACATAATCATAGATGGCATGCAATCCGTTACCTGATACCACCCGTTCATAACTTACGTGCAGGTAATGACTACGCAGGTGACGCAGCAGTTCAATTTCGTCGTCATTGTTCGGTGCGAAGTCTGCATGACCGCCTTCCGAGGGCATGGGTTGATAACGCGAGCCGTTCCAGAAAAGGATGGCTTCGCCCAATCCGGTTCCCGCTGCGATCAACGCAAGCGCCTGGTTGTGAGGTGGCGGATTGCCGACGTTGAGACTTTCGACTTCGTCCGGCCGGAGCAGCAGAATCCCATGGGCCATGGCTTCGAGATCATTGAGCAGCTTCACATGGGGTATTTCGAAACGTTTCGCCAGAGTGGCGCCATCGACCACCCAAGGGAGATTGGTCGTGCGAGAATGGTTTTGAATGACTGGGCCGGCAATGCCAAAACAGGCTGCGTCGATCTTTAACGGTTCTTTTGCCTGACGCTCTGGCGCAGATTGGATGTCGTCGCCTTTCACAGCTTGTGAGCTCTCGACGGACAGAGGGGGATTTGGCGGGACGAGAAATTCGACGAGCATGTCCTCCAGCGAGGTATAGTCGGCACTGTGAAAAGTCTCTAGCCTGACTGGATCGACGCGATCCTTGTGCCAGTCGAACAGGGCCAAGTGCGTTTTTGTGCCCCCGATATCCCCCGCAACAATCATCCTACCCTCATGGATCAAAGATGACTCGCTCCGACTCCTGCCTTGCCGGTGCGTCCGGAACGAGGAACAGTATCACACTCGCCTGGTTGATCGCATCCAGGGTCGTTGCAGACTGATAGGACAATCTTCACCGCAAGGTTTTCCCAAAGGGGCTTTGCTTCTTGCCACCTGGCTGGCACCTCGTTTGACAGGCTGACGGCCCCTCCCTATAATGCCCTGTTATTCGTGAATCTTTTAGGCCCAGGGAGTGATGTATGTCGTTTACATTTCAGCAGCCATCGAACCTCAAGAAGAAACGTGAACATGGATTTCGTAAGAGGATGAGCACAAAGAACGGCCGAAAGGTCCTGGCTCGTCGCCGTGCGAAGGGGCGGGCCCGCTTGGCCGTATAGGTCAGGCATGCTGGCTAGGGCTTCACGAAGGAATTTTCCCCTCCGTTACGTCCCCCAGACTCGGTAGTTCCCAACAGCATGATGACATTGTGTGGTCATGACCGAGTTCGGGGAGATCGGACCTCGAAATGGATGTGCTGGACGAACCTGCCTTCTCCTGGGATGATGGTCATGTCGCAGGGTGGAGGCGATAGAGAGCTGTTTCTCAAGCGCAGTCTCGATATTGAGTATGCCAAAGAGCATGGTCGACGTATTTCGACCTCCTTGTTTAATATGGTGATTTGCCGAACTGACCAGGGGAGCAGCCGGATTGGAATTGTGGTAGGAAAGCGATTCGGGGGCGCAGTCAGCCGAAATCGAGCGAAGCGCTTGTTTCGGGAACTCACTCGGCAATTGCGCGGCTACTTACTCCCAGGACACAGCCTTGTGGTTTTCCCCAAGCGTGATTCGATCGTGCAACCCTTTGCTGTCTTGAAAGAGGTGTGGCTATCATCGCTCCGGCGCCAACGGTTGCTCCGTAGTGATGAGGACGAGCCTGTGCTGATCCAGTGAATTCGTAGAATCAGCATTGCTCATGTTCACATCAGGGTAGCGGTTTACTTATGGACAAACGCATTATCGTTTTTATCGTTCTCTCGTTAGGGGTCATCCTGGGGTTTGACTTGTTCATGAGGCAGATGGGGTGGATGCCTGAACCGCCTCCTGCGGAGAATGCTACAGCCACGGACTCTTCTTCCCAGGGGCAAGAGCCAGCTCCCACCAACGTAACGAGTCAGAGTGGTACCCCGACCGGTTCGAGTATTCCAACTCAATCCGGCCAAAAATCCGGCGCCCCTTCACCGGCTAATGCTCCGACAATATTGGAACAGACGATCACGGTTGAAACCGATCTGGTCCGCGTTGGACTTTCGAATCGTGGTGGGGTGATTCAAAGCTTAGAACTGAAGCGCTACCATACCAAGCCTCCCGAAGCGAAGCCAGTACAGCTGGTCTATCATGGCGGGAAGTTTAAGGGCCCGCTCTCGATTACGGTCCCGAATGCTGACATCGATAAGGCACTTCGAGAAGGGCTCTATAGCATTGAGAAAGACTTCACAAGTCTCGATGCCGCTCATCCCATCGGGCATGTCACGATGCAATTCCGTGATCCAGTCACCCATCTCAGCGTGGAGAAACGGCTCACCTTCCACCATGGCAGTTACATAGTGGATGTCGCGGTCGCCATGGAGGGAGTGCCTGAGGCCTACGAGGTCGGGTTGGGGACGAACTTCGGTATCGTGGAATGGGGTGATGGGTTTATCGGTCTGATCGGCTCGGCCTCTCGTGTAGATGACAAAATAGACAAGGACACTCCTGAGAAGGAGCTTGAGCTGAAGGGGGCGGTTCAGTGGGTCGCCTTACAGGATAAATATTTCCTCACGGTCATGATGCCAAAGCAGGGTGAGGCCGTTCTGGTCAAGACGGAAGCTCCAAAGGTCGTGTCGGCAGGGATACGAATGCCCGCATCAGGGTCAACATCCTCAGTTGCACTTCAGCTGTATGCAGGTCCGAAGGAGTATGACACGCTCCGATCGTTGAACGTGGGCCTGGAGGACATGATTGATTTCGGATGGTTCATCTACGGGAGTTGGACTATTGTGAAATCCGTGGCGAAGCCAATCTTTTATGTGCTGAGATTTATTCATGAGTATATCCCTAACTATGGGGTCTGCATCATCCTGCTCACGCTGGGGATCAAGCTGCTCTTTGTGCCGTTGCAATACAAGAGTTACAAGTCGATGAAAATGATGAAGGCGATCCAACCCAAGATAGCTGCGCTCCAGGAAAAATTTAAAGGTGATCGTGACCGCCTGAACAAGGAGCTGATGAAGCTGTACCGGGAACAGAAAGTCAACCCGTTGGGCAGCATTCTCCCGATGCTTTTGCAGATGCCGGTCTTCGTGGCCCTGTTCAATGTCCTCTATATGTCGATTGATTTGCGTCAAGCTCCCTTCATGTTCTGGGTGACCGATTTGTCGGTGGAAGATCCCTTCTATGTGCTGCCGATAATCATGGGTGCGACCATGTTTATACAACAGAAGATTACGCCCAACACGATGGATCCGACTCAGGCGAAGATCATGTTAATCCTTCCGATCGGTATGACCTTTCTGTTCATAAATTTTCCCGCTGGCCTTGTCTTGTATTGGATGACGAACAATATTCTGACTATCACCCAACAGTTGGTGACGGATCGGTTTCTGATGCATGACAAGGCACTCATCGCGGCAGGGACCGAGCAGAGCCGCAGCACGAACGCATAGAAGTCATCATGCGTGGAGGGCTCGACGACACGATCTGTGCTATTGCCACCCCTGCAGGTCAAGGCGGCATCGGGATCGTTCGTCTAAGCGGCCCTCAGGCGCTTTCGATCGCGTCCGAAGTTGTCCGGCTTCGGTCTGGTGATTCTCTCTCCTCGGTTTCCTCCCACACGCTGCACCTTGCCGATCTTGTCATACCTGCGTCGGAGAAGCATCGAGAAGTTCGTGCCGTTCGTCATCGCCTGCCCACATCGGGCCTGATCGATGAAGCGCTCGTGGTCTATATGAAGGCCCCGCGATCGTTCACGGCTGAAGACGTGGTGGAAATTCAGTCGCATGGGGGAATGTTAGTGCTTGAGCTGGTATGCCGGGTCTGTCTGGAGTCCGGTGCAAGGATGGCCGAGCCGGGGGAGTTTACGAAGCGGGCTTTTCTCAATGGGCGGCTGGATCTCTCCCAGGCAGAAGCGGTGCTCGATACGATCAGGGCTGCATCCTCCGCCGGATTGAATATCGCGCAGCGCCAGCTACGGGGTGATCTCGCTCATGAGATCGAGCAGGCTCGGGCCTCCCTCCTGACTGTGCTGGCCCATGTCGAGGCAGGGATTGATTTTGTTGACGAAGATATTTCCTTTCTTCAACAGGATGAATTAATCCGGATCGTGAGGAATGCCCGTGTAGTCATCCAAAAACTGGAAGCGACGGCGCGGGATGGACGAATCTTGAAGGAAGGAGCGCACATCGTCATCGTGGGACGTCCGAATGTCGGGAAGTCCAGTTTATTGAACCGGCTTCTGAAGGAAGAACGTGCGATTGTAACTGCTATTCCCGGGACAACGAGGGATGTAATCGAAGGATCCATCGATATTGACGGGGTGATGATTCATCTGGCGGACACGGCCGGCATGAGAGATACGGACGATGTGGTTGAGCGGGAAGGCATCAGACGGGCGCATGCCGCACAGGATGAGGCAGACCTGTTGTTGGTGGTGGTCGATGGGTCGGTGCCGCTCACGAGCGATGACCAGAAGCTGTTGAGGTCGGTCAGGGATCGCAAGCACATGGTATTGCTGAATAAGGCAGATCTGGCTGAAACTGTGGAGAGGGATCCCGCGCTGACTGACCGTCTGGTCTATAGCATATCTGCAAAAACAGGGATGGGGGTTGAGTCGGTGAAGTCGGCTCTTCTCGCTCAGCTCGTATCAAACAGCTTTGACTTTGAGGCGGCAGAAAGTCTCATGGTGGCAAACGCGAGACATCGTGACGCGTTACGCCGGGCTAGTGATTCCCTGGACCAGGCTCTCGAGTCTGTGCGAGGCGGGATGGCCGGGGAACTTATCTCGATTGATGTACGGGCGGCAGCCGACGCGCTTGGAGAAATCACGGGCGCCATTACGACAGATGAGATTCTCGGTCGGATCTTTTCCGAGTTCTGTGTCGGCAAATAGCGATGGGATGACCATGGGGCAGTCGGTGGATGTCATTGTGGTGGGCGGAGGTCATGCAGGCTGCGAGGCTGCCCTAGCCGCATCGCGCATGGGGGCTCAGACGTTGCTGCTCACGATGGATCGGGATCGCATCGCGCAGATGTCGTGCAATCCGGCAATTGGAGGAATCGCCAAAGGACATCTGGTAAAAGAAATCGATGCGCTGGGTGGGGAAATGGCACGGAACACCGACCAAGCCGGCATCCAGTTCCGCTTCATCAATACGAGTAAAGGCCCGGCGGTTCGAGCCCTCCGGGTCCAGTGCGATAAGAAGCTGTATCGAGAGGCCATGCAACGCACGTTGAGCCGCCAGGCAAGGCTGACGATTGGCGAGGGGACGGTCGACCGCTTACTGACGCATGGGGGCTCGGTGACAGGCGTCGTGACGGATCGCGGCGACCACATTCACGCGAAGGCCGTGATTCTGACTTCAGGTACATTCCTTAAGGGACTTATCCATATCGGGCTGAATCGTTTTCCTGCGGGGCGAGGCGGCGAGGCCTCCGCTGAACATCTGTCTGATTGTATGCGCGACCTGGGGTTCGAGCTTGGTCGGCTCAAGACCGGTACGCCTCCTCGCTTGGACGGAGCGACCATAGAATTTTCCGCCATGTCGCCGCAGCCGGGCGACGATCCGCCTCCGCCATTTTCCTATCGAACCGACAGGATTGAGAATCGGCAGCTCCCCTGTCATTTGACCCATACCTGTCGAACGACACACGAATTAATCCAGCGCAATCTAGACCGGTCACCACTGTACAGCGGCATCATTGAGTCGGTGGGACCGAGATATTGCCCATCGATCGAGGATAAAGTCGTACGGTTCGCGGATAAGGAACGTCACCAGATTTTCATCGAGCCAGAAGGGTTGGATAGTCATGAGTTTTACCCAAACGGAATTTCCACGAGCCTGCCGGTTGATGTCCAGGCTGCGATACTAAAAACGATTCCAGGACTAGAGCGGGCCACCATGCTCAAGCCAGGCTATGCGATCGAGTACGACTACTTTCCTCCACGGCAACTGCACCAAACTCTTGAGACTAAAATCGTGGCTGGGCTCTACCATGCAGGCCAGATCAATGGGACGTCAGGATATGAAGAGGCAGCGGCTCAGGGTCTAATGGCAGGTATCAATGCAGTGTTGAAAATTCGAAATGAATCGCCATTCGTGCTTGACCGGTCGCAGGCCTATATTGGCGTGCTCATCGACGATCTCATTACAAAAGACGCTCGCGAGCCCTATCGTATGTTTACATCACGGGCAGAATACCGTTTATTACTACGCCATGGAAATGCCGACCTCCGGTTAACTGATCTTGGATCGAAGCTTGGATTAATTTCCAACGAAGTCTATTCCAGGTTCCAGCTAAAACAGAAAACTATTGAAAATGAAATTGAACGGCTCGAAGGTTTAAGGCCAAAGCTTACGGACAGCGTTCGAGAGCGCTTGGCACAGGTTCTGATTGAGGATATATCTGGGCCCTGTACCGCGGCTCAACTTTTACGGCGTCAGAGTGCGAGCTATAAATCCTTGCTAGGAGCACTCGAGACAGATTCTGTACAAGATATTGAAACTGCGGATGAAATAGAGTTACAGGTCAAATATTCTGGTTATATCAAGCGTCAACTTCAGCAAATAGCGCGATTTAAGAAATTTGAAACTAAGGCAATTCCTGTGGCCTTCAATTACGATGGAACGCCTGGTTTTTCTCGGGAGGTCCGAGAGAAGTTAAAGAAAGTTCGTCCAGAGTCTATTGGTCAGGCATCGAGGATTTCAGGGGTTACACCAGCAGCGATTTCTTTACTCCTAGTAGCTCTTGAAAAATGCAAAGGTGAATCCGATCGCGGGAGCTAGCAGCAAGTAGGCGGAGAAGCACAATGATTTTTTCATCTCGGAATATCTTGACCTCACTAGCTGATTCGCGTAATTGTTCCACGTGGAACATCAACCTGACCCACGCACAGTCATAATTAGCTCTGCAAGGGAACTCGGGCTGGCAATCGAAGAAGTCCAAGCGGAGCAGTTTCTACGATATCTCTCTCACCTCCTTGAGTGGAATAGGGTAATTAACCTTACAGCTATCGTTGATCCGAATGAGATCATTATCAAACATTTCGTTGACTCACTTGCCGTACTCGTCACGACAGATTTCACAGATGAAAGTTTGGTGCTTGATGTAGGATCTGGAGGAGGTTTCCCTGGTATTCCCATCAAAATCATGAAATCTGGAGTGCAGCTGGTTCTAGTGGAACCGGTTCAGAAAAAATGTTCTTTCCTTAATTCAGTAGTCGGCTTGTTGAAACTTCAAGAGGTGTCAATATTTAATGGGACAATCGAACAATATGGTCAATGGCCGCTTAGGCAGCTAATTGACACGGTCGTGATAAGGGCGTTGAAATGCGAAGCGATACAGACGCATATTTCTGCGTTACTAGCAGCAAAAGGAAAGGTGGTCTTGTATAGAACCGCCCCCATGAATAATAAGGAAATGTGGAAAGACTTTCATCTTGTCGATGAAAAAATTCTTATGCTCCCACAGGGAGCCGGTAAGAGAGTTGTATCGGTGATTCAGCGCAATACATAAGTATTTCAGCAATCGCATATGTTCCACGTGGAACATTTAACTCATAGTGGTTCCCCGGAATAAAATGGCAAAGATTGTAGCAATCGCAAATCAAAAGGGTGGCGTAGGTAAAACCACAACCGCGGTAAATATGGCAGCGGGTGTCGCACTGCTTGGAAAACGTGTTTTACTTGTGGATATGGACCCACAAGGGAACGCCACAAGTGGACTCGGTATTGATCCACGTTCTCTACAGACAACAGTGTACAACTGCTTGATTAATTATGTTAAATTTCACGATGCTGTACAGGTAACAGAAGTGAACGGTTTGTCACTTTTGCCGGCAAATGCTGACTTGTCTGGAGCAGAAATCGAGCTGGTGAATGTTGAAGAACGAGAAAAACTGCTTCGGAATTTTCTGCGAGATGTTGATCAGTTGTTTGATGTGATCTTTATTGACTGCCCTCCTACATTGGGCATTTTGACGGTCAATGCGCTCGTCGCATCTCGCAGCATTTTAGTCCCGGTCCAATGTGAATACTACGCCATGGAGGGTTTGAGCCGCTTGGTTGGAAACATTGACCGCGTTCGACAGTCTTTTAATCCTGACCTTCAGCTGGAAGGGATCGTCTTGACAATGTTTGACGCGAGGAATACTTTAGCGCGTCAAGTCCTTGCACAAGTTCGCGAGTATTTCAAGGATATCGTCTACGACACGGTGATTCCTCGCAATGTGACATTGGCTGAAGCTCCAAGTTACGGACGGCCAGCAATGTTATACAATGCCTCATCGTCAGGATCTCAAGCGTACTTGTCATTAGCCAAGGAGTTTGTGAGCCATGGAGAAGAAAGCGCTCGGTAGAGGATTGGACGCGCTGCTTCCCGCTGCCAAACCTGTGTCGATGCCGGAATTGCCTGAGGTTCAACACCTGCTTGTCGATTCGATTGTTCCAAATCGGTACCAACCGAGACAAGCATTTCCCGCACAAGAATTGGCAGAGCTCACGGCGTCGTTGAAGCAAAGTGGATTGCTACAACCAATCTTGGTACGCCGCAAGGGCGATGGCATGTACGAGCTTATTTCCGGTGAAAGGCGTTGGCGTGCGGCGAAGCAGGCGGAGTTGGAAACTATTCAAGCCGTCATTCGAAATTGTAGTGATGAAGAATCTGTCGTCCTTGCGTTGGTGGAAAATCTTCAACGGGCTGATCTCAACCCTATGGAAACGGCAAGGACCTACCATAGGATGATGAACGAATTTGGACTCACTCAGGACATAATTGCGCAACGAGTTGGCTGTGAGCGATCATCGATCGCCAATGTCGTGCGTCTTATGAATTTCCCCCTGGAGATCCAGCAGCTGATTGAAACGAATCAACTCTCGATGGGGCACGCAAAAGTAATTCTCGGTCTTTCTAACCAGAACGAACAGCTCAAAATCGCCCACCTTGTCGTCGCAAAATCTCTATCCGTAAGAGAAACGGAAAAAGTTATAGAATCCCCATCAATCGCGAAGAAACGCGCGAAAAAGGAAGAACGGGAAACAGCCTGGTCCGATGTTGAGGAGCGATTGCAAAAACGATTGGGCACAAAGGTCATGATACAAAAAGGAAGACATGGTGGGAAAATCGTCATTCACTACTTCTCTCCTCCTGAACTCGACGGGATTCTCGAAAGACTTCTGAACTAATCAGACCTTCATTTCTGTCTCGCGATCGTTAGAGGCATAATTGTTGCTTCTACGTATTCGTGACTATTCCCCTTCTGATCGACTATTTCCTTGATGGTACTGAGACCATGGTGAGATAGGAATGTCATGAAATCGAGGAGGCACGCTCATGTGGGGGCAGGATAAAAAAGAAGAAAAGAGCTCAAGTGAGCAGAAAGGTGAAGAGGTGATTATGGTGACCGGTAATTCAATAACCCCCGAAGGGACTGGGGATATTAGTGCCTTTGTCGGAAAGGGAGTCGAATTCAAAGGTACGATTTCCTACAGCGGCACGGTGAGAATTGACGGATACCTCGACGGAGAAATTCATACCGACGGTGTCCTACTGATTGGCGAAGAGGCCGTCATCCAGGCTAAAATTACCGCCGGCACCGTTGTGTGTAAGGGGAAAATCACCGGAGATGTCATTGCCAAGGAGTGTGTGAAGCTCCGCGCCCCGGCGGTGATGAATGGGAGCGTCAAGACGCCGGTCCTTTCTATGGAAGATGGAGTCCTCTTTAACGGCGCCCTCGAAATGGCTCATGGCGTACGTGAACTCCCCAGGGAAGTCTCTCTGCACCCTGTAGGAATGATCATGCCCCCTGGCATTAAGCGAGTCAATGGCTAGGGGGAATATTAATATGTAGGTATTTTTCAGCTCTTTACTTGTCTAGCGACACCATGCAGGCATGGGAGAGGACTGTAGGAGGCAACATGTGGGCGACGAAAGAACGCGGTCAACAACATGAGCAGAACAGTGAAAACTTGACCCTTTTAGGAAAAGGTGCGGAGTTCAGGGGGGTCGTCAGTTTTGACGGTACCCTCCGGGTTGATGGACGAGTCGAAGGTGAGATCTATACAACTGGGACACTGATCGTCGGTGAGCATGCAGTGATTGAGGGCATCGTGTCAGCCGGGGTCCTCATGAATAGCGGCAAGATCAATGGCACTATCACTGCTAGTGAAAAAATTCATATCCTTAAACCCGGTGTTCTTGTCGGTGACATCAGGACCCCGGTCATTGCAATCGAAGAAGGCTCTCATTTCCATGGCATGTGTGATATGGGTGCGCATCATTGGAGCAACGACCGCGCTCTCGCGCTCGATATCTCACCCAGCCTCGTTGCGTCCGCCCATTAGTCAGAGGACGCGCCCTCTAGCCCTTTTCCCGTCTTCCCAGTAGAATAGCGACTGTATGGCTCGCCCTACAGTTCTTCTCGGCATGAGCGGTGGAGTGGACAGCTCGGTCGCGGCAGCGCTCCTTGTTCGCCAGGGGTACGACGTTCACGGCGTCACGCTCCAGGTCTGGGAACACGAAGATGAAACCGTCGCTGCCTCTAAGCGGTGGGAGGAACGCGGCTGCTGCAAGGTCGGTATTGCACGGTTTGTCGCACAGACATTGAAAATTCCTTATGAGGTCGTCGACACCAGAGCAACCTTTCGAGCCGGCGTCATCGACGACTTTGTGGCCGGTTATCTCGAAGGGACAACACCCAACCCCTGTGTCAGGTGCAACGAGCGGGTCAAGCTACGTGGTCTCATCGAGCTTGCGAACACACGCGGAATCAAATTTGTGGCCACCGGCCACTATGTTCGCATTGGCGAATCCCGGGGGATGCGGACGCTTCAGCGAGCAACGGATCTTAGGAAAGACCAAAGCTACTTCCTCTATCGTCTCCGCCCCGCATGGCTCGACCGTCTGCTTTTTCCTGTGGGAAATATGCAGAAGGCGGACGTATGGAAGGAAGCAGAGGCCTTGGGTCTTCCCGTCGAAGAATTGAAGGAAAGTCAAGAAATCTGCTTTGTGAGCCATGGCGATTATCGGACCTTCATTGAAAAGGAATCACCCTCCGCAAAGAAGCCAGGGGTATTCGTAGACGATGCAGGCCAATATTTGGGCGGACATGACGGTATCGCGTTCTACACGCCAGGCCAGCGGAGAGGTCTCGGTATCGCCACTGGCCGCAGGCTCTATGTACAGCAAGTCCTGCCGGCCACCAATACCGTCGTGCTGGGACCGGAAGAATCACTGCGTCGCAGTCACTGTGACATTACGGATCTCAATCTCTTCGACCCCTCCCTCCTCACTGGACCAACGGAGGCTGACGTTAAAGTCCGGTATGCTACAGCTGCCACGCCCGCAACCATTCAACCCCTTTCAGAGGGCACCCTGCGTATTTTCTTTCATATACCCCAGCGAGCATTGAGTCCGGGACAGTCAGCGGTCTTCTATCAAAACGATCATGTACTGGGCGGTGGTATCATCCAATCGTTCTAACAACCTCAAAACCCTTGACATCATATTGACAGCACTTATCCGGCAATGCTAACTTTGCACGCCCATTTTTCCTGCTAGCGCAGGAAGACCTCCTTCTTTGTCAAATAGAACAGCGAACGGATCGATATAGTGATTAAGACAGCAGTGGCGCGACGTTACGCACAGGCGTTGTTTGAGCTACTCGACATCTCCACAGTCGAGTCAACCCGCACAGCCTTAACTGGGTTAAAGCAAGCTCTCAAGGATTCAGCTGAGCTGCGCCATGTCGTGGCGTCACCGGCATATGGCACCGAGGATAAAATCGCTGTCCTTGCGGAACTAGGTTCACGCCTGGGCTGTCCTCCAGCCGGAAAAGCCTTTCTAGGACAGTTAGTGAAAAACAATCGCGTCGCCTTTATTCCGGAAATCGCCGAGGCCTTTGCGAAACTTGCCGATGCGGCCAAAGGCACTCAGCCGGTCATTGTCTTCTCAGCAAGGGCTATGCCTCCACATGAACAAGATCAAATCAGCGATCGCTTGCGCACCCTGCTCAAGCGCCAAGTCGAAGTGACCTTTCACACTGATGCCCGCTATATCGCTGGCATACAGATCCGTCTCGGCAGCACGCTAGTCGATAGCACCGTACTGAGCCGGTTACAAGCGATGGAGGGTTTGTTGAAGAAGGAGTAGTCATGCAGATCAAGGCAGAAGAAATCAGTTCGATCATCAAAGAGAAAATCAAAGGATTCGACAAACAGGTCGACGTCAAAGAGACCGGATCCGTCATCCAGGTTGGAGACGGGATTGCCAAGGTCTATGGTCTCGACGGCGCCATGGCTGGCGAAATGCTTGAATTCCCCGGCGGTCTTTACGGGATCGTATTGAATCTTGAAGAAGATAATGTCGGCGCAGTGCTGATGGGCGATGACGTGGGAGTCAAGGAGGGCGATCCGGTCAAACGCACGGGACGTATTGCAGAAATTCCTGTCGGCGAAGCTTTGATCGGTCGTGTGGTCAACGCGATCGGACAGCCTATTGATGGAAAGGGTGCGATTAAATCATCTCTCACTTCCCGCATCGAAGTTGTGGCCCCAGGAGTGAATACACGCCAGTCGGTCCGGGAACCCTTGCAAACAGGAATTAAAGCCATCGACGCGATGATCCCCATCGGCCGAGGACAACGTGAATTGATCATCGGTGACCGTCAGACTGGTAAGACCGCCATCGCCATCGATACCATTATCAATCAACAGGGCCTCAACGTCTTTTGTATCTACGTGGCCATAGGTCAGAAACGTTCGACCGTGGCCCGGGTTGTTAAGACGCTCGAGGAGAGCCACGCGATGGATTACAGCATCGTGGTGGCGGCCAGCGCAAGCGATGCTGCGCCCATGCAGTATCTTGCGCCCTTTGCCGGTGCAGCCATCGGCGAATACTTCCGGGATAACGGCAAACATGCGTTGATCGTCTATGACGACCTCTCCAAACATGCCGTTGCCTATCGTCAGTTGTCTCTCCTGCTCCGTCGTCCGCCAGGCCGCGAAGCCTATCCAGGTGACGTATTCTACCTGCACTCCCGGCTGTTGGAGCGTGCGGCCAAGCTCAGCGACAAGCTCGGAGGGGGGAGCCTCACCGCACTGCCCATCATCGAGACGCAAGCTGGAGACGTGTCCGCCTACATTCCGACGAACGTTATTTCGATCACCGACGGGCAAATCTATCTCGGCAGCGATCTGTTCTATTCCGGTATTCGCCCTGCAATCAACGTGGGCCTTTCGGTTTCCCGCGTCGGGGGTTCTGCTCAGATCAAGACCATGAAGCAGGTGGCCGGTACACTTCGGCTCGATCTCGCGCAGTACCGAGAAATGGCGGCATTTGCACAGTTCGGCAGCGAGCTCGACAAAGCGACACAGAGGCAACTTGCGCGCGGCGCTCGGATGGTTGAGTTGCTGAAGCAGGGGCAATACAAACCCATGCCTGTCGCCGATCAAGTGTTATCGATCTATGCCGGCGTCAATGGATATTTGGATGATGTATCGGTCGATAAAGTCCAAGAGTTCGAAGCTGACCTGCTGCGCTACATACAACAGAATCATCCGGAGCTGAAAACAGAAATCGCGACCATCGGGAAGATCGATGAGAAGGTTAGCGACAAACTAAAAGAGGTGATTACGACCTTTAAACAAAAAATGGGGTACGGGGGAAAGTAGCCACTGCTGAAATGCTGCGTCTACATAGTTCATTGTCAAGGAATCTCAACGATGCGGGGCTAGAAACGCCTTACAGCTTGTGACAGAGGCGAATCTGAAACTGAGGGACATTGTCGGTGGTGGAGAAGCGGTAATATAGTCCGCCGGGTTGAAGAAGGAGACATCCGTGAGTATAGGAAAAGTCATTCAGGTCATTGGACCGGTCGTTGACGTAGAATTTCCTCCTGGACAACTGCCGAACATTTATAACGCCCTCAAAGTGACTCAGGAAGAAAATAAGGCCACCGGCACGCCAGCTGTCCGCATCACTCTTGAAGTGGCACTGCACCTTGGTGAGAACCGAGTTCGCGGCATCGCGATGTCCACGACCGACGGTCTGACCCGTGGAATGGCTGTGCAGGACACAGGGGCGCCGATTTCTGTACCGGTTGGCCGAGAGACATTAGGACGATTGATCAATGTATTGGGCGAACCAGTCGACGAGATGGGTCCCATTAAGACAACAAAGAGGTATCCCATTCACCGGCCTGCGCCCAGGCTCGAAGATCAGGACCCGAAGACCGAAGTCCTCGAAACAGGCATCAAGGTCGTCGACCTTCTTGAGCCGTACAGCAAGGGCGGTAAGGTCGGGCTCTTCGGGGGTGCCGGTGTCGGCAAGACCGTCATTATCATGGAGCTTATCAACAACATCGCCTTACACCACGGTGGTTTCTCGGTGTTTGCAGGAGTCGGTGAGCGGACTCGTGAGGGTAATGACCTCTGGCACGAAATGCAGGAGTCAAAGGTCATCGATCCAAAGGACTTTACCAAGTCGAAAGTCTCATTGGTCTATGGGCAAATGAACGAGCCGCCTGGCGCGCGGCTGCGCGTCGCATTGACGGGACTGGCCGTCGCCGAATATTTCCGAGATGAAGAAAATCAGGACGTGCTGCTTTTTGTGGATAACATCTTCCGGTTTACCCAGGCCGGGTCTGAGGTTTCGGCAATGCTCGGTCGTATGCCATCAGCCGTCGGCTATCAACCAACCCTCTCCACCGAGATGGGAACGCTACAGGAACGCATCACCTCCACCAAACGTGGCTCAATCACCTCGGTGCAAGCCATCTACGTGCCGGCTGACGACCTGACCGACCCAGCGCCTGCGACAGCCTTTGCCCACTTGGACGCGACCACCGTGTTGTCGCGGCAAATAGCTGAACTGGGTATCTATCCAGCCGTCGACCCGCTCGACTCCACCTCACGAATTCTCGATCCGAGGGTCATCGGCGAAGATCATTACACGGTGGCCCGAGGAGTTCAGTCGGTCTTGCAGCGGTACAAAGACCTGCAAGACATTATCGCCATTCTCGGCATGGATGAATTGTCGGAAGAAGACAAGATGGTCGTGGCAAGGTCACGGAAGATCCAACGGTTTCTCTCGCAACCGTTCCATGTGGCCGAAGCGTTCACTGGATCGCCAGGGAAGTACGTGAAGCTCAAAGACACAGTGCGAAGCTTCAAGGAAATTCTCGACGGCAAATACGACCATCTGCCAGAGCAAGCGTTCTATATGGTTGGCCCGATTGAGGAAGCGATTGCGAAGGCGGAGAAAATGGGAGTGAAAGTCTAAAAGAATGTAAGGGGTAAGGGGTAAGGCGTGAGGGGTAAGGAGCTTTCAATCCTTCGCCTGACGGTTCACGTTTCACGCCTCACGAGGAATTATGGCAGGAAAGATATTGTTAGAAGTGGTGACGCCGGAGAAGTTGCTCTTGAGCCAGGAGGTGGATGAGGTGATTGCCCCTGGCTCAGAGGGTGAATTCGGTGTTTTGCCGAGACATTGTCACTTCCTTACAACGTTGCGCATTGGTGAGCTCCATTATCGCGTCGGAGATCAAACCAGCCACATGGCGATTCTCTGGGGTTATGCAGAGGTCACGCCGACCAAAGTGACCATTCTGGCCGAGATCGCCGAGAAGGCTGAAGATATTGATGTGGACCGCGCACAAGCGAACGTGGAAAAAGCTGAACAGCGCCTCAAGGCCGGGGGCCTGCCGTCCGAACTCAAAGAAGCCGAAATCAGCCTCGAAAAAGCCCGCCTCCGCAAGAGAATCGCCGAGCGAGCCCGCAAGAATTAGGAAAGAGGGGGGCCTATTCGTCCTTCTGCTCGCGGAACGCGCACGCTCGGAAGGTGCTTGTTCGACGCGCGCACTTGAGGATCGACCAGGCTGCCCCTGAGAAAAATAGGGAATGGGGAAAGGCGCGCAGTGAAGGAGAGGTTGCCTGCTCTCGTTACCAAGCGTACGCCTCTGGGGCAGGCCTACCAGGGCCGGGAAAGATATGATCGAGCCGTTTCAGTGTGTCTTGGCTCAACGTGAGAGTCAACACACGTATCGTGCCGTTCAACTGCGCGATCGTGCGGGGTCCGATAATCGGCGAGGTGACCGATTTTTGATGGAGCAGCCAGGCCAGCGCCACATCAGCCTGATTCTCACCGAGTTCCGTACATAGCCTGCTATAAGCTTCCAATTTTGGACGATGTTTCTCGATCTCTTTCTTTAAATCCTCGTCTGCGCGTCGACCGAGCTTCGCCGGTTCCAATGAGCCGGCCAACAGCCCGCGCGCGAGAGGACTCCAAGGAATGAGACCGATGCCATAGGCTTCGCAGGCCGGAATCACTTCCAGCTCGACCGTCCGTTCGTTCAAATTATAGAGACTCTGTTCGGACACGAGTCCAAGGAAGTGACGACTGCGTGACAGCTCTTGCGCCTGGGCCAGGTGCCAGCCAGCGAAGTTACTGCTGCCGACATAGAGGATCTTGCCTTCCCGCACCAGCTGCTCCATCGCCTGCCAGATTTCCTCCCAGGGCGTCTCCCGATCGATGTGATGCATCTGGTAGAGATCGATACAGTCCGTCTGAAGACGTCGCAGACTTTCCTCGCAAGCCCGTTTGATGTGCAGGGCCGACAAGCGTGACTGATTCGGCCATTGGCCCATTCTGCCGAAGACTTTCGTCGCCAGGACGACTTTCTCTCGTCGCCCTCCGCCTTGGGCAAACCAGCGCCCGACAATCTGCTCCGTCCACCCTTCACCCACCTTCCAACCATAGACATTCGCCGTGTCGAAAAAGTTAATGCCCAACTCCAGTGCCCGATCCATGATGGCAAAACTTTCTCCCTCACTCGTCTCCGGCCCAAAGTTCATCGTGCCAAGACAGAGCCGACTGATCTTCACCCCCGAACGACCGAGATGGACATATTGCATAGACATCACCAGAAATTATGCCGTTATTCCATCACACTGTGCAACCAAGCGGATGCGTGAGCAGCTGCTTGGCCTTTCTTCTGTCTTTTTGTAATGTATCTACACATGACCAGGCCTAGTCGGCGGACATCCAGATCTGTAAAATGTCACCACTGCGTTGTTCAACATGACTTGAGGAGTTACCTATGGCGGTCTCATCGATGATGCTCCCGCTCGGCACGCCGGCTCCCTCCTTTACCTTGCCAGATGTCGTGGGCCGACGACTGTATTCGCTCGACTCGTTTGTCGGCAAGGCCGCCTTGTTATTTATCTTTATGTGCCGGCACTGTCCCTATGTCGTGCATGTCCAGAGCGAAATTGCCAAGATCGGACAGGACTACCTGGACACGGGGCTTGGCATCATCGGCATCAGCAGCAACGATCCGGCTCATTATCCCGATGACGCCCCCGAGCGGCTCAAGGAGATGGCCCAGCAACTCAAGTTTCGTTTTCCCTTGTGTTTCGACGAAACCCAAGAAGTTGCCAAGGCCTATAAGGCCGCCTGCACACCGGAATTCTATCTCTTTGATGCCCAACGACGACTTGCCTATCGGGGCCAGCTCGACGACAGTCGACCAGGCAACAACAAGCCGGTCACAGGCCGCGATCTTCGCGCAGCGATCGACAGGCTGCTGGCCGGAAACCCAGTCGATTCCAACCAAAAGCCGAGCATCGGCTGCAGCATCAAGTGGAAGCGCGGCAATGCGCCGCCCTATGCATAGCCCCGATACTCCCCACGATTCCTCCTCTGTCTGTTTCTCTCACTCCCCAATCTGGTGCAGGTAACGGCCACTCTGCCCATCACCGACAGCCCCGGCATTCTCCCTCCCCATGGCAATCGGTCCGGATTGCCACGGGCGCACCCGTCGGGCACCTCTCTACATACGCCGGCGAAAAGGCCATGCTATATGACCGGGATGCTGATCGTAGAGTAAGGAACGACAGAGGGTCGAAGCCCCACAACTTATCAGCTCATGAAGTTTGATAGGCCCTGGGACTAGCGGCTTGACTCTTTATCCAGCCTGTTTACTTGGGGCCAGGGAAATGTTGATGGCCCCGATTCAGACCCGAGGCGGACCATGGCCTCCTCAGGCACTCTTCCCCGAAATTAGCCTTTGACCACTGCGTCGACGATGCCCTGTTCCCAGTCTCGAAAACGATCGAGGTCCTTGGCGAGGCTGGCTAATAACCAGGCCAGCACGACGGCATCGTCGAACAAGCCAATCCAGGGAATAAAGTCGGGCAACAGGTCCAACGGACTGACCACATACAGCAGCGCCGCGACAACTGTCACGAGCGTCTGAACCGATAGGCCCCTGTACCTGCCGTCTTTCCAAGCCTTGAGAAGTCGAACCAACAGGGGAAGGTCGGTCCAGAAGCGACCGACCACACGCAACAGGTGCAACAGTCTCGCGTATACCTTCATAGTGACCTCCAAGAGATGGCGGTTTCCTTGCCTTTCCGAAAAAGAACATCGAGAACAAGTAGGATCAGAATACCAAGGGCCGAGGATTTAGGAAAGCCTTGAGGAATGGCGTGCAGCCGATCGACATAAAAGGGGACGAATCCTCCTGTGAGAAATCACCGTCCGATGGTAAAGCTTAAGGCAACCCCAAGGAGCGGCCGTTACCCTTTCGCCCGTTGCAGAGCCCCCTTTAAAAGGAGTACCTTTTCTGGCATCAGTGATCAATCCAAGGAGGCTTTCTGTGAAACCCTTTCGACTCATTTCCTTGATCCTTGTCCTGCTGCTCTCCTGTGCGACGCTGGCGTCGGCTGAACTGTTGGCCCTCTTAAACTATGAGAGTAAGCAGGGACAGCCGGTGAGACGAGAAGGGATCGCGATTATGGACATCGACCCCGCGTCGTCGGACTTCGGGAAGATCCTAATGGAGATTCCGCTTCCGCCGGACCTCGTCGCTCACCACATCTTCTTCAATCGTGATCGGACGAAAGCCTACGTTACGGCCTTGGGCAAAAGCCTCCTGCACGTCGTCGACCTTACGAAGTTCCCTTACCGGCTACGCGCGATTGAAGTTCCGGACTGCAAAGTCGGCGAGGATCTCGTCGTATCGGAGGATAACAAAACCTGGTACCTCACCTGTATGGGTTCGAGCAATGTAATCATGGGTGATGCCATCCACGATACGCCGATCAAAACCGTGAGCGCAGCTGGACCGACAGAGCCGTTTATTCTGTATCCGCACGGCATCGCAATTCACAATGGAATCGACCGCATACTTGTCACCAGCACCGTCAAGCCGGATATGTCAGAGGCGGGCGACACGGTAACAGTCATCGAGGCCAGCACCGGAAAGGTCTTGTCCACACATAGAGTCACGTCCCAACCGGCTCCCGCCAAGATTGCTCCTGTCGAGGTGATGTTCGCGCCGAACGCGAATCCGCCGGTCGTGCACATCACGAACATGTTGGAAGGGACCCTGTGGGCCGGGGTGTGGGACGCGAAAACCAGATCCTTCTCGTTCCATCAAGTGGACGACATCGGCTCGCGCGAACAAGGGATGCCGCTGGAAATGCTCTATAACGCAAAGGGGAACCTTTTGTACGTCACGACAGCCAAGCCGGGATTCGTCAATCTGTACGACAATACAGATCCGCGACAGCCCAAGTTTCTCCAGGCTATTCCAGCCGCTCCAGGCGCCCATCACACGGTCCTCTCTCCGGATGAGCGCTATTTGTTTGTGCAAAATAGCCTGCTCAATCTGGAAGGGATGAGCGACGGATCTATTACGGTGATCGACATGACGAAGGGGGGAAAGGTGGTGAGGAGCATCGACACATTGAAAGCACAGGGGTTCAACCCCAACTGCATCATGTTGCTGCCGAATCATTTTCAACCAGTGGGCCTGCGTGCAGGCTCGATTTCTCAGTGAACCGGCGGCAATGGGGCTGATGGTGAAAGGGGCGTGCTCCTTAGAGTGATGCTTTCATGGTAACGGAGTTTGTTGTAACGGCCGGTGAGCTGCCAAAGCGGCTGGATGTTTTTCTGGTCAATCGTGAACCCAAGTTATCGCGGTCAGCCTTGCAACGATTGATTGAACAGGGTCGTGTGAAGGTCAATGGTCATCTTGTCAAGTCCAGTCACAAGATCAGGCCTGGCGAGATCATTGCCTTTGATATTCCGAAGGCGGAGCCTTTGGAACTCAAAGGGGAATCGATCCCGCTCGAAATCCTATACGAAGACACCGTCTTGTTGATCTTGAATAAACCGGCCGGCCTCGTCGTCCACCCTGCGCCTGGTCATTGGGGCGGCACATTGGTGAATGCCCTCCTCTACCATTTTCAGACCTCCGGCGGCACAGTCTCGACGATCGGCGGGAAAGAACGGCCAGGGCTGGTCCATAGGCTGGACAAAGATACATCTGGCGTGATGGTCATTGCCAAAACGGACGAGGCCCATCGCGCGCTTTCGGCACAATTCAAACAGCACACGATCAAGCGGGTGTATGAGGCACTAATCTCGGGCATACCGAAGAAAGGGCATGGGTTAATCAAGCTGGCCATTGGCCGCGACAGGAAGGAACGGAAAACATTTTCTTCACGCACGGCACGACCCAAGGAATCCGTGACAGAATACAATGTGGACCATCGCTTCGGAAAACTGGCCGCCCATGTGCTCTTGTACCCGCGCACCGGCAGAACTCACCAACTTCGTGTCCATCTGACATCCCTCGGCCATCCCATTCTAGGAGATCAAACCTACGGCGGGAAAAAGGTCTGCAGGGTTGAGGATGTCGAGATTCCCCGTGTGATGCTGCATGCGAGGACGCTGGGCTTCCATCATCCTTCCACCGGTGAGTTTCAGGAATATACTCGGCTTGTTCCACCGGATATGGAGCAGGTCGTTCAAGCCCTCGCTACTCTCACGCCGCCTCCCGTTATGCGACAGCCTTGACAGGCCTTTCAACTTGGCGTAATCAGGTCTGGCAAAGGATGGAGTCATGCAGACTGGCGATGTTTTGGACGTGATGGGTGGACTCGTGGCTCAACTGAAGCACTACGCGGCCAAATTGCCTCCGGTGGTTCATCTGGCTGTGGTACCGACGGGAGTGAAGCCCAAGTTTGAGGCGGTTGAGGAGTATGAGGAGATTGTCTCCCGATTCCGGAGCCAGAGCGCCGGGACTCCCTATAAAGGCCTGAACGGATTATTTGTGGAATCGCTTGAGGCTTTCGAAGTTGGACGATTGCTCGGTTCCGTCCATCCCCTCCTCTCGGTGCTCGACCATCTTGAAAGGATGCAACGAGATAAAGAAATCCAAATCGGACGGCCAGATGAGAAACGTACGGCTGAGTATCGATCCGTCCTGATTAAGATTCTACCCGGCAACAAACCTGAGCTGGATGGAGCAGGACGGGGAATGTAGTAACTCGTTAGGCGTGAAACGTGAGGCGTCAGGCGAAGGATTCTATCTTACAACCTCTTACCCTTTGCCAGTTCAATGCCCCATCTTTGGGCCTGCCGCGTTTTCGCCTTGTGATATGAGTTTGAAGCGAACGGTCGATCCGCATCGAGGACACTTTCCCCGGATGGTTTCCGTATCCAGCTGTTCATACTGGTCTTCTTTCAGCCACATGAGTTCCTTGCACATGGGGCAGGTTCGTACTTGCGTTGCCATGTTGTTCCTCGTACACTCCGCGTGAACGTCGTTAATCGAACTGGAATATAATTTAGTACAAGATGCCTCTCACCCTCAAGCCCGTCATCACCTTTGCCCAAAAGAAACATCTCGACCTGGCCAAGCTCGTCCGCCTCTACCAGCAAGCCCCTTGGGCTAAAGGACGGACCCTTGAAGACGCACGTGAGATGTTACGCCATACCGATGTGGTTGTCACGGCCTGGGACAATGATCTGCTGATCGGAGTTGGACGGGTCTTAACAGACTATGTGTATCGAGCGACCATCTGGGATGTAATTGTCGATACAGCCTACCAGGGACAGGGTGTCGGAACCGATATCATCCAGCGGATTCTGACCCACCCTCGTCTCAAGAAAGTCGAACTTTTCTGGCTCTGTACCCGTATGCCTGGATTTTATGAAAAGCTTGGGTTTAGCTCAAAGGAACAGACCGGGATGGTATGGAGCCGATCGAAGCAAGGCAGACAGAAATAATGTACGTTCTTTAACTCCGGAATTGTTGCTTCTGTCTCTCTGAGCAGCGCTATTGAACCTCACAAACGGACTTGGCCACGACACCACTTCACCATAGTGTGTAACGGAGGACAAGGTCCATGACATATTTCTTCTTCGCGGCCGCGCTGCCACAACGAGGGATTTGCTCTTCTCCCACACACGAGGGCCGTCACCCATGACAATACGAGACGATCTTGCTCGCGCATTTCATGACACGCAGTCGTTCAAGTGGGACCCCATTAAGCAATTTATACTTGCGTCCGGTCAGAAGAGCCCCTTCTATGTCGATTGTCGATCGCTGATGGCCCATCCCGGGTCGCGCAGGCTCGTGGGACAACTCGCGCATGAGGCCTTGGCAGGGGTTGAGATCGACTGCCTGGGAGGGCTGGAAATCGGCGCGATCTCTATTGCCACGACTATCTCGGACTATTGCTATGGAGCGACCCCTCGACGGAATTGGAGGACTTTTGTCGTACGTAAACAAGCGAAAGAACATGGATTGGGGAAGCTGATTGAAGGAGCAATGCGCTCGGGAGATCGCGCGCTGATCGTAGACGATGTGTTGACCAGCGGTGGATCTCTCCTGAAGGCGATTGCCGCCGCCCGCCAGGCAGGCCTCGTGGTAAATCAGGCACTCGTGATCGTGGATCGCAAAGAGCAGGACGGGCGCGCACGGGTTGTACAGGAAGGAGTCTCGCTGATCAGTCTTCTAACGGTCGACGATCTGACCAAAGATGTCTCCATATGAGTTATTTGCACTGAAACTGAATACCCCACCTGCGCTCATGGATCATCTCTTGCGAACTCTCAACGCCGTCGGCACGTGCCCTTCCCCTTGTCTCTCCTTCCCGTACAATCGTGTAGGACCCTCTGCACTTATCACGCATCAATGCGAGTGCCTCGCTTCGAAATGAAGAGAGCATGGCCCCCTGTTCTCCCTTGAACGGGTAGGTCACCACCCCTCCGTCATCTGTGTCCTGCACGAGTTTTGCCCCCTCGGCGCAGCCAGCCAGGAAGAGAACGGATACACAGATGAGGCTTGACCAGGTCTTCATGGGGTTCCTATCATAATGATGAACGTCTTTCTCTGTCGAGCATGTCCATCATGGCTGTCATCGGGAGGCCTATCATGAATACACGAATCGCCATGTTCGTCGCCGGTCTTATTCTTTTTCTCGCCGCGACCGTGACCGTGGTGTCGGCCCATCACTCGTATCTCTTGACCGTCCAGCAACTGAAAGCCGGACTGACGAAAGCCCCTTCGACTGCCGAAAAAGGGTTTGTGTTGATCGATGTTCGATCCCCAGAAGAACATCTTCGAGGCTTCATCCCTGGGACGGACATCAACATCGATTTTCGTGACATGAAGACACGCCACCGTGAGATCGGCGCGCAGTTGGAGGACCACATTGTGGTCTATTGCCAATCAGGCCATCGCAGCAACATTGCAGCAGAAACACTGGCCGATCTGGGCTATCGCCATGTCTACAATGTCAGCGGAAGCATGAATGCCTGGCTCGCGGCTGGCTTCCCGGTTGAATCAACGCGTCGTTAGATCACAGATGTAACCCAACTCATCTGGCACCAGTTTTCGTACCACCTTGTTCCTGGCGCGGGCTGATCCCGATCACAGCCGGGAGTCCTATGTGGGTCAAAGTGCTTCCGTCCAACAGAGAAAGCCAACTATGCAATCCGGCCATCTTAGACCTGGATTGTCGCAGTGCGGAGCTGACAGCCACGTCCGATGAGGACCCCCCATCCATGGCCATGACCTGACGCAGGGGGGGGAAGGCGTCCCGCAGGCATTCCCCAAGGGCATAAAGCGACGTCACTTCGGTCGTCTTGAATAAGAGAAGATGCCCATCGCCTCTTTCGGCAACCAGAGTCTGATGCGCGCGTTTGCCTGTTTGACGCACACGGATCGTTCCCGTCCGGTCAAGGAGCATGAGGGATTGTGCAGCCTCGCGATAAGGAGGATGCCCCTCATCGAAGGTATCGAAGGTCAAATCCAAGACTCGTGCTCGCCTTGTACGATCCATTGATGGTTCCGCCACAAATAATCCCAGCCAGGTGGGGTGCCGCTTGCTTCCCAGCGAACGGCCATTTCCATAGAGCAGCCCGAGATATGCGTAATTCTCACGAAAGAGCCCCGCATTGAACACCAGATCATGGCCGGTTCGTTCCTGCCATTGGCGAATATCGAGCGGGCTTGATAAACCGTCTTGTTGGTAATAGTGCACGGTAAAGCGATAGCGATCGGGGTCGATCTCGACGGCGACCAATGGCGCAACGTCCGGGCATTGCGTCTGAGGATTCCACACAGAAACGGATAAACCGTCTCCGAGTTGATCCTCTGTGATGGTCTGAGCCAGCGTCGTCGAGGCATCACTGAACATGAAAAGAGTGATAGACAACATAACCCGAGCGATAGGTAGAGACAGTTGGAAGCGAGTGTTCTGTGCCATAGCGTCTCACGATCGAGTATAGAGAGCGCTGATACAGAGCGTCAAATCATTCGAGGAAGAGGATCCTCAGCTGCAATGTTGCTCTTGCGGTCAGCGTGGCATTTTGGGGATTGTCGACGAGATGGAAGCGCCGGCCGTCTCGGACACTGTACTGGAGTCAAGCAGGTTACGGACCGCATGGGCGAGTACCTCAGGAGTAAAGGGTTTCTGCAAGAAAGCGCTTATACCCTCTTCTTGCCCTGCCGTAATGCCGATGTCATCCATATAGCCTGAAATGAACAGCGTCCGTAGGTCTGGTTTGATGACAGAGAGATGTTGTGCCAGTTCCCGTCCACCCATGCCCGGCATGACGACATCGGTCAGGAGAAGCTGAAACGATCCTGCTTGTTGCGTCGCCAGCAAGCAGGCATCGACTCCGTTCTTGGCTTCTACGACTCGGTAACCCAGTTTCCGCAGCTCGTCTCGCACGAGCATGCGGACACTTGGTTCATCTTCCACCAAGAGAATCGTTTCCGTGCCTCTCTGAGGCTGGGGCAAGGGTTCGGGCGTCACGGTGGCAGGGATGTCAGACTCGACACTTGGGAAGTACAGATCAAAACGCGTACCGTGACCCACTCGACTGGTTACGTCGATGGCACCGCCGCATTGGGTAACAATCCCGAACACCGTTGAGAGGCCTAAACCCGTACCCTTCCCCTCCGTCTTCGTGGTAAAGAACGGCTCGAAGATATGGGCTTGTGTCTTACGGTCCATGCCACAGCCGGTATCGATGACAGTCAACCGTACATAGCGACCTGGCGGTAACGGGGTGAGGTGGTAGACAGGACTGCGGGTTAATTCCATTTGGGCGGTTTCGATCGTGAGCGTTCCGCCGCTCGGCATAGCGTCCCGCGCATTGACGACGAGGTTGGCCAGAACCTGTTCAAGTTGAGATTGGTCGGCCTTGAGTCGCGCGTGTGTCGGATCGAGTCTACAGACAAGCTGGATGTGCTCGCCAATAAGACGGCGCAGCAGACTTTCCAGGCTCGTGACAGCCGTATTGAGCGACAGAATTTTTGGGTCCAGCGAATGTTTGCTGCTGAACGTGAGTAGTTGTCGGATCAGCGTCGCAGCCCGTTCACCGGCTCTCAGTGTTTCGTCTATCTTTCCGCGAAGAGGATGTTGAGGGCCCAGTTCGGTTAAGAGAACTTGACTGTAGCCCATGATGACAGTCAGGAGATTATTGAAATCGTGCGCGATACCACCGGCCAGCCGCCCAACCGCTTCCATTTTTTGGGACTGCCGAAATTGTTTCTCGCTCTGCCGTAGGGCCTCTTCTGCCCGTTTCCTTTCGGCGCGGTCGTCGAGCTCACGCAGTGCACGCTGGACCGAGGGCACAAGCCGACCAAGCCGTTGTTTAAGCACATAGTCTGTCGCGCCATGATGCATGGCGTCGATGGCCAGCTCCTCTCCGATGGTCGCCGAGACGAAAAGAAAGGGAACATCTGGACAGTGCTGGCGGGCCAAGGTCAGGGCCGTCATGCCGTCAAAGCCCGGGATCGAATAGTCCGCCAGGATGAGATCCATCCGGCATTCCTTGAGAGCCGCCACAAATGCCTGTCTCGTGTCGACGACTTGCGACTGGCAGGGTATGCCGCCCTCGACCAAGGTGGTGGCAATGAGTTCTGCATCAACCGGATCGTCTTCGAGGTGAAGTAGACGGAGTGAGGGTTTCACAGGTCCTTTGTTTGGATGTGATTCGAGGCTAAGAGCCTTCGGGGGGCGGTTCGTTGATTATGCCCCAAAAGACACCAAGCTCTTTTACGGCCGTGATGAACTGGTGAAACTCAACCGGTTTCACCACGTAGGCGTTGGCACCCAAGGCGTAGCTTTGGGCCAAATCCCTCTCCTCGCGCGAAGATGTGAGCATGACGACGGGAATCGGTTTCAGGTTGACGTCACTCTTAATCGTCCTCAGAACTTCGAGCCCATTAATCTTCGGCATTTTGAGGTCGAGGAACACGACCACGGGATTCCCCTCCTGCCTGGTGGAAAAGATGCCACGGCAATAGAGGTAGTCGAGCACTTCCGCCCCGTCACGACATACCACGACCTTGTCGGCAATGTGATGTTCTTCCATGGCGGCCAGCGCAAGCTCGGCATCACGAGGGTTATCTTCCGCGAGAAGAATGGGTTTCACCGTGGTCATCTGAGAGACCTCGCGAGTGGAAGTGAAAAGTAGAAGGTAGCCCCTTGGTCCAGCGCCCCTTCTGCCCACGTCCTTCCCCCGTGTCGATGAATGATTCGACGAACATTCGCGAGACCGATGCCGGTCCCTTCAAACTCATCGTTACGATGGAGTCGCTGGAAGACGCCGAACAACTTGTTGACATAGTGCATATCGAACCCTACTCCATTATCCCGTACGAATATCTCAGCTTCGCTGAGGCTTCTATTGGTGGCACCGATTGTGATTTCGGCGTTCGTTCTGGTCGCCGTGAACTTTACCGCGTTGGAGATCAAATTCATGAATACTTGGCGCAACATCGCAGGATCGCCTAATACAGGAGGTAGTGGCTGTATTGTCCAGGAGATTGTCCGCCCTTGCAAGTCAAGACGCAAATCATGAAGGACGGTGGTGACCAGTTGGTCCAAGCTGACGGTCGTGCGGAGCATATCCTGACGGCCCATGCGAGAAAACACGAGCAGGTCGTCGATCAACTGACCCATCTGCTTCGCGGAATCCGAAATCGTCTGCAGATAACGGCGTGCTTTGTCGCTCAGCGCATCACCAGCCGACTTGGACAACAGAGCTGCATAGCCGTCGATATGGCGGAGGGGGGCGCGCAGGTCGTGCGACACTGAATAGCTGAAGGCTTCCAACTCCTTATTGGCCGCCTGGAGCAGCTCGCCTCTGGTTTGTAGTTCCTTGGCCACGCGGCGGCGCTCGGTGACATCATGATGGATCAGAAAGTAGACGAAGGCCAAAAGGAGCAACTGCATGAGGGCGCCGAGCCCGAGCAAGGCGATCGTATTTCTCGTGCTCCCAGCGGATTGCGCCACTCGCTGCACGAGCGATCGTTGTTCCGCGGTATCGAGCTCCGTCATCAGGCGTTGGATTCCCTCGAGCTCGGCCTTTGCCGCTCCCGAGAGCGCGAGATGGCGGACGGCTTGGTAGCCGTGTTTTTCACGTTGAGTGATGGCTTCCGCTTCCGCTCCCAATTGCTTGGCGATAAGCCGCTCGAGCGTCTCCACGCGGGTCTGTTGTGTAGCATCCTCGCTCGTCAGGCCTCTGAGATACCGGAGGTATTCAGGCATCTGTTCGGCCAGGTTCCGGTATGGTCTGAGGTACGACTCATCACCAGTCACCAGGTAGCGTCGATGACCACTTTCAGCGGCATCGAGGGCCTCTCTCACTGAACCGAGTAACTGGACCAGTTCGTGGCTCCTGGTATCGAGCCGACTGTTCTCGATTAGAACGGAGGTGTTGCGATAGGAAATCGCGCTGATGACGACAATCCCAGCAAAAACGAGCCCAAATCCTGCAAGAACTCGTCGTTCGATCGACCAATGGGTAAACCACTCCATGACCCCCTTGACCTTTGGAATCGAGGCTGAACTACCCTCGGGAGTCGGTTCCGATTGAACTGGAGCGGGCGTAACTGGAGGTTCCTGCGTGATGGATTCCATATCAGTCAAATGGGTTGCTGCACCGGAATGGAGGCCACTCTTGTGGAACTGTACCCTCCTCCAGAAGACCCTGCAAGAAATATCCTACAGGATACTGGCTGCACCGTGGAGATAGTCTACAGTAGAACTATCCCCCGAAGGGAGTGACGGCAGGAGGAACTGGGAGGGCTGCGGTTGGATCAGGGAAGTTTGAAAACATTAAGAGAGCGGAAACAACCCAGTCGGTGACTGGTTGCGGATAGATGCCAATGGCAAGTGTGCCGGCGAGACAGACATACACCACCAGCTTAATCGAGCCTGAGACTCTAAGGGGCGCACGGTCATGGGGCTCGCTGACATACATCTTCTTCACGACGATGAGGTAGTAATACATGGAGATCACGACGTTGATGAGCCCTACCGTAATGAGCAAGTACAGCCCTTCCTTCACGGCTGAGACAAAGATGTACAGTTTGCCGATAAAGCCGGCCAGCGGGGGCACGCCGGCTAGGGACAAGAGGAAAATCAACATGGAAAATGCGAGAAATGGCGACCGGCGGCCCAGACCGCTATAGTCGTTGATTTCATCACTTCCGATGGCTTCGCTGACCGCAATGACAACGGCAAAGGCACCGAGGTTGGCGAACAGATACGTCAGGAGGTAGAACAGCAGTGCATCGCTGCCCATTTTCGTCCCCGTCGCGAGCCCAATCAGCACATTGCCGATCTGGGCGATACCGGAATAGGCCAGGAGCCGCTTCATGTTCTTCTGAGCGATCGCCACGATGTTGCCGTATGTCATGGACAGGATGGACGCAGCGACAAGCAACAGAATCCAGACCGGCTTAAAGGTGGCCAAGGCAACGAAGAACATTCTCAGCAGAATGGCAAAGGCCGCTCCCTTGGGTGCGATCGAGAGGAACGCGGTCACCGGCGTCGGTGATCCATGGTATGTGTCGGGAATCCACGAGTGGAAGGGTACCGCGCCGATCTTGAACCCCAATGCGGCAAAGATGAGCAAGAAACCAATGGCCAGCCCCGGTGTGGCCTGTACCGATGTCATATCGGAAAACACCAGTTTACCGGTTTCCCCATACACCAAACTGATGCCATAGGCGAGAAGGCCTGCAGCGAAGATCCCCAGGACAAAAAACTTTATGCCTGCTTCGTTTGAGGCCATGTCCTCGCGGAGATACGATACAAGGACGTAGAAGCCGAGGGTGGAAAATTCCAATGTGACAAAAACCGACAACAGGTCGTTGGCGGAAGCCATAAACATCATCCCGAGGGCGGACATCAGGATCAGGAAATAATATTCTCCGCGGAAGAACTTGAATCGATGGATGTAATCGATTGAGGCGAGAAGGACAAGGATCGTCGATCCGACGACAAACATTTTGAAAAATAAGGCCATCCGGTCGAGGGCGAACATGTTTGCAAAGAGGGTCCCTGTAATGCCTGTGATATCGAACCACGCCAGACACCCGAGAGTGGCGACCAGCCCAGCGATACTGAGATAGGCCAACTGCTCATTCGGCAGCCGAGGGAACGAGAAATCAACGATCAGGATGACGCATAACCAGCACGTGAGCAGAATTTCCGGCAACAGCAACAGGAGATCGGAGGGAGATATCGTAAGCGAGAAGGTCATTCGAGCCCCCGTAAGGGGGGGAGCGGGGAAGGTCTATTTGTCACAAGCAACGCATCGGACGTCTTCGACGGGCTCGTCGTGGCACTGCTCACATCTATGGTTTCACGTTCTAGCGAGGCGACCGGCACGACACGGATGATCTTTGCGATCAAGGGATCGACACCGGACCGCACCACATTATAGAGATGCATGGGAAAGAAAAAGAACCCGACGCTGACGGCGATCATGATCAGGAGCGGAAGACGATCCGCGATGGCAACTGCGTCGTGCGCGTGGCTGTACTTCTGATCCATAGGTCCGTAGAAGAGCCCCCGCATCATTTTGAACAGGTAGGCCAAGGTCAGGACGATACCGGCCACAGCCACAATGACCTGGAGTGGATACTTGTTCCAACTGCCGACGATAATCATGACTTCAGCAATGAAGTTCACGGTGCCAGGCACGCCAATCGAAGCCATGCAGGCAATCACGAAACAGCCCGAGATGAACGGCATGCGATTCGAGAGCCCGCCGAGCGAGGGAATGTCGCGGCTATGCGTTTGATCGTAGACCCAGCCGGCCATCGCGAAGAGCATGCCGGTGGCCATCGCATGGGCGAACATGTACATGACTGCCCCGGTCAAGCTGATATAGTCTAAGGCGGCCATGCCTAAGAAGACATAACCCATGTGACTCGAACTTGAGTACCCAATGACGTACTTCGTGTCTTTGGCGAAGAACGCCACAAATCCTCCGTATACGATACTGAACATGCAGAGCACGGCCGCAATGGGCATAAGCTCCCTGGTGGTCTCCGGCAGTATCTCGAACGCCACCCGAATGATAGAAAAATGTCCGAGCTTCATCAGTACACCTGCGTGCAGCATGCTCGTCGCAGCCGGCGCGGCAGCATGGCCCACTGGAGACCAGGAATGTAGCGGCCACAGAGGCGCAATCGACGCAAATCCGAAAAAGATCAAAATCCAAATGATCTTGTCCAACGTCGTGCCCAGCACAGGAATGTTCATCAATTTGGCCTGTTCGCGGAGGACCAAAATATCGAAGGTGTTTAGTCCGGCAAACTTGTAGATCAGCAAGATACCCATCAGAGCCACAACGGCAAAGGCGGAGAGAAAGAGCACCAGTTTCATCGCGGCGTATTCTTTACTGTTGGATCCGAAATTGAAAATGAATCCGACCGAATCGCGCAGCTTGAGGCCTTCCGCATCCGTCATCTCGTTGTACGTTTTTGTATGACTCCCCCACATGCCCAACAGGAGATACATGGGGATGACGGACATTTCATAAAAGAAGAAGAGAAAGAAGAGATCCAACGACATGAAGACGCCGATCGTGGCTGCGGCGAGGATGAGCAGCCAGATGTAGAATTCTTTTGTCCTATCCTTGATGTGCCAAGAGACGAAAATTCCTGCGAACAACAGGATGCCGGATGCCAGCACCAGCGGGGTCCCGATCCCATCCACACCAAGGTGAAGCGAGATGCCAAGCTGGCGAGACCATTCGAATTTCTGGACGAATTGGAAGCCTCCCTTCATATGGTCATAGGCATAAAACAGATAGAGTGAGGCGAGCAGGGATACAAAGGCCGATCCCGCCGCGATGCTCCGAACTAGCATCGCTTGACGGTTGGAGACGAAGATCAGCGCGATGGCCCCCACAAAGGGTGCAAACAGGATATAGAGCAGTGTGTAATCACCCATACGACTTAATCCACCGTTACCAGAGGCTTGGACTCGATCGACGCGATGGTTCCCCGATCCAGCCGATCTACCAACGCCTGCACCGATCCGTTCATCATTCTCAAGAAGGGGCTTGGATAGAGGCCAATCCAGAGGATCATCACCGCCAAGGCTGTCGCAATAAGCACTTCGCGGGGCTGCAGATCAGGGATGGACTCCTTGACGGCCTTGCCGAGCGGTCCCAGCATCGACCGCTCGTAGTACCAGAGGAAATAGGCTGCGCCAAAGATCACGCCGCTTACCGCTATAGCCCCATAGAGCCAGTAGGCTTTGAAGGTCCCCATGAGAATGAGGAATTCGCCGACGAAGCCATTGGTTCCGGGCAAACCGATACCCGCCAATCCGATGAATAAGAAATAGCTTGCGAGGAGAGGGGTCCGTTTAGCCATGCCGCCGAATGAACCCAGTTGAGTGCTCTGCTGCCGTGAATAGAGAAAGCCGGCAATAAAGAACAGACCCGCCGTGCTGAATCCCAAGTTGATCATGGTCAGCAGACTGCCCTGCAATCCCTGAAAATTCAGGGCAAATAGGCCGATTACCACGAATCCGAGGTGGCTGATGCTGCTGAATGCGAGCAGCCGACGAAAATCTTGCTGGATCAGCGCCATAATGGCCCCATAGAGAATCGCCGCTAAGCCCAGAGCCATGATGATCGTGACAACGGTCTGACTTTTCGATGCGTCCGGAAGCAATGGAATGCTGAACCGGATGAAACCGAATGTCCCGAGCTTCAGCCCAGCCAGCACTACCGCCATCCCAATAGGGCCCTCGAGGAGGGCATCGGCGAGCCATGTGTGGAACGGGAACACCGGAGCCTTGAACGCAAAGCCAAGAAACAATAGCCAGAAAATGAGGATCTGTTGGCTCAGGGGGATCGGAACGGAGAGCAGTTCCAATAGGTCAAACGAATAGGTCTGGTCCAGGTGGCGCAACGTCGCCCAGTGATGAAAATTGATGTTCAGCAGAGCAATGCCCACCAACATGAACACGCTGCCAAGCAACGTATAGAGCACGAACTTTAGCGCTGCATAGTGCCGCTCCGCCCCTCCCCCCCACAGTTTGATCAGAAAATAACTGGGGATAAGCATGAGTTCCCAAAAGACGAAGAAGAGGATCAAATCGATAGAGAGAAAGACTCCCATCGTCGTCGTTTCGAGCGCGAGGAGCGCCATCATGTAGACCTTGATTTGATGGCGCACGGTGTCCCAGGAATAGATCACGATCAGGACCGTAAGAAACGCGGTGAGCCCGACAAAGAGGACACTGATCCCATCGACCGCCAGGTGATAGCTGATTCCGAGGGCGGGAATCCACGGCACGTGTTCGGAAAACTGCATGGCAGCCGAATCTGGAATGAATCGTAAGAGGACGAATACGGAGAGAGCCAACTCCAAGAGTGTGATGGTCAAAGCCGAAGTCTTGACCATGTCCTCGTCGTCAAACAGCCACAGGACAGCGGCACCTATGAGAGGAAGAAAAAGAATGCAGGTAAGAATGGGAAAGGTTGACGCCAGTTCTTCTAACATATCCGTGCTTTATAGTTGCATGATGAGTTGGACAATGACTGCCAGCAGGAATAGTCCCGCGACAATGATAGCGGCATAGTGATGTACCATCCCGCTCTGCAATTGCCGCCATTGGCGGGCGGCAAGATGGTTGCCGTAACCGATCACATTGAGCCCGCTGTAGATCACGTATTTTTCAACCCACGTTGAACCGGCTGCGGCCAGATCAGCCAGACGTGAGACGGCGCGCACAAGACCATCGATCACGGTGCGGTCGAACCAATCAAGCAGAAATCCCAACTTTTTTGTCGGCTCCACCCATAACAGATCATAGAGCTCATCGACATAGTACTTGTTCAGCAAGGTTCTGTAAGCAGCCTGAAACTGTGCGGAGAGGCGATCCGGCACCGAGACATTTACACTATAAAAATAGTGCGCGAGCCCCCAGCCTAGCAACGCGATGCCTGTGGCAATCATCATGAGGGTGAGCACGAGTCCGGTGCTCGCTTCATGTTCCTCTCCCATGCCGGCGACCGGCGCAAGGAATTGATGGAGCCAGCCATGTTCAGGAGGAAACCCCAAGAACCCACCGAGTATGGACAGCACACCTAAGGCCATCAGCGGACTGACCATCACAGTCGGAGACTCATGGACATGTTGCTCCGCATGGTGGTCCATACGGGATGGGCCATAAAACGTCAGATAGGTCAGGCGGAACATATAGAAGGAAGTCAGGAGGGCGGCGATGGCCGCCATGCCATACAGTAGATAGTGGTGATGGGTGAAGGCATGAGCGAGGATTTCATCTTTGCTCCAAAAGCCTGCCAAGGGCGGAATACCTGCTATGGCAATGGTGCCGATCAGAAACAGTCTATACGTCCAGGGAATTTTCGCGCTGAGGCCGCCCATCTTTCGTATGTCTTGCTCTCCGGAGAGTGCGTGGATCACCGAGCCGGCTGAGAGGAACAAAAGGGCCTTGAAGAAGGCATGGGTCATGAGGTGGAAAATGGCAGCTGTATAGGCTCCGATCCCGCATGCAAGCATCATGTATCCAAGTTGACTGACCGTCGAATAGGCGAGGACGCGCTTGATGTCCGTTTGCACGAGTCCGATGCTGGCGGCAAACAAGGCTGTGAGTCCGCCGATGATGCCAACAACCGCCATGGCCGTCGGGGACAAGTCAAAAATGGCATGGTTCCGCACGATCATATAGACTCCGGCCGTGACCATCGTCGCTGCATGGATGAGCGCGCTGACCGGTGTCGGCCCCTCCATGGCATCAGGGAGCCAGGTATAGAGAGGAAGTTGAGCCGACTTGCCAATTGCTCCGACGAGCAGGCAGAGGGCGATCGCGGTGGCCATCTCCGGCGAGAGCTGGCTGATCTGGGCAAAGACCTTCGTATAATCGAGCGTCTTGAAATTGATGAAGATGAGGAAGATTCCCAGGAGGAAGCCCGCGTCGCCGATGCGGTTCACCACAAAGGCCTTCGAGGCAGCTTTCGCGGCCGAGACCTTGTCATAGTAGTAGCCGATCAAGAGGTAGGAGCACAGTCCTACCCCTTCCCACCCAATGAAGAGCACGACATAGTTGTTCCCCATCACAAGGAGCAGCATGGAGACCATGAAGAGGTTCATGTAGGTGAAGAATCGTGTGAATCCCTCTTCCCCATGCATGTAGCCGACGGAATAGACGTGGATCAGGAACCCGACTCCCGTGACCACGAGCAGCATGATGCATGTGAGAGGATCGACGAGATAGGCCAAATTGATGGTGAGGTCCCCACCGAATATCCATTGATAGGCGATGACTTCATGGGGGGTACCGGTCCGCAGAATGTCGACAAACACGCTGATCGTACAGAGAAACGATAACCCTACCGACCCCCAGGCAAGCCGATGGGCCACGTCGTGGGAAATCCTCCTGCCTACGAGCCCATTGACGATTACGGCCAGTAGAGGGAACAGCGGAATGAGTTTTATGAGTAAATCGGTCACGTTACCATTTTAAGAGGTTCATCTCGTCTACGTTCGTGGAGATCTTTCCACGGAATACGACGATGATGATAGCCAACCCGATAGCTGCCTCCCCTGCTGCGATGGCGATGATAAAGAGAGCCACCAGCTGACCTGCCATTGATTCCAGGTAATAGGAAAAGGCCACGAGGTTGATGTTCGCCGCGTTCAACATGATCTCGACGGACATCAGCACGATGATGAAGTTCCGTCTGATCACCACGCCGAGCAGGCCTGTGATAAAGAGCACGGCACCGACGGCAATATATGCGCTGAGAGGAACCATAGTTACGTGTGAGGCGTGAGGCATGAGGCGTGAGGCGCGCAAACCCTTCTCTGTTCTCCTGTCGCTCGCTCCCTCACGCGTGACCCCTTACGCCTTATGTTCTTTGTTGATCGGTTTCGGGGTTTTTGCCAGCACGATCGCTCCGATGACGGCACCCAACAGGAATACTCCAACGATTTCGAACTGCAACAGATAGTCGCTGAACATCGTGATTCCGACCGCGTGGGTATCGCCATCCTGAAGGACCACTGCTGTCGTCGCGTCGCCCTTTGCGCCCCCGAAGGGTGACCGGACCAGGAGCGCCAACACGTACAAGGACCCGATGACTGCGGGAACCAGAAAGTACAGATAGGAGGAGTGGAAATAGCGGTCATCGGTCTTCAAGTTCATGAGCATCAGGACGAAGAGGTACAAGACGAGGATTGCTCCGGCATAGGCGATGACCTGCATGGCCCAGACAAACTCGGCATTGAGGAGGATGAAGAGTCCGGAGACGTGAACCAAGAGAGCCAGAAGCGCCAGACCGCAATGCACGGGATGCCTGAGCGAGACTGTCAAGACACCTGCAGCAATACTGGCTAGGGCAAAGTAGGTAAAGAAAACAACAACCATCGATCGACTCAGCCTAGATGCTTAGGGGGTGGTTGAGTCGGTTTCTGTACCGATTGCGGGAAGTAATAGCGATATTCCCTGCTTTCCTCAACATTTGCTTCCTGATTATGCGCATACAAGTATTTTTTTGCATCTTCGAGATGGCGTTCGCCGATTTCGTACAGCCTCTGCTTATCGAACAGCAAGGTGCGTTTATCGTGGGTCGAGAACTCATATACCTTTGTCATCGCCAACGCATTGACGGGACAAGCCTCGACACAATAGCCGCAAAAGACGCATTTCGTAATGTCGATGTAAAACTCGCTGGCAAATCGTTGCAGCGGACGCTCCGCGTCCTCCGAGCTGATGACCTTGATACAGCGAGACGGACAAGCCGCCTCACAGAGGTCACAGCCGACACAGCGTTCCCGGTGATCGTCATAGCGTAAGAGTGCGAGTGCCCCACGGTGAGTATCGGGAAGGGTGCGCTGCTCTCGTGGGTACTGAAAGGTGATTGGTTTGTGAAACATGTGTTTGAACGTGACTTTCATCGCGTCCCAGATCTCGTAGAACAACGCGGCCCTGAGGATCTGCTTTGTCAGTGTGGCAACGCTCATGTGTATGTTCTGCTCGCCCTTACACTTTTTCGATCGTCACGCTGGTCTGCTTGAACGAGGGGACTCCGGTCACCGGATCAATCTGGACCGACATCAGGTCTTTCACTGGCGGCTCATTGAAATGTTCCGGAAAGAAGCACGTCATCGGCCCGATGGATTGATCGGGCTGCACCACCATTTGCAGAGAACCGCGATCCGATGTGAGCCGTACCATCGTCCCCTCACCCACTGTAAGCCGTTCCATGTCTTGTGGATTCATCCTGAGTCGCCCGGTGTTGGGAGCGATTGTGATGAGCCCTGGGGCTTTGGTCGACATCTTACCTGAATGGTACAAGGATTGTCCCATCAGCAACACAAAAGGTCGCTGATTTTTGGAGTCTATCGGCGCGGGGATTCGGTAGCGCGCCGCCGCATCGGCCGCATAGTCCTCCGAGAAATAGGAATCCATGGTCGGTGCCACCTTGCGCGGTTGCCCAAGGTTGTAGTACCCGGGGAGCAATTTCATAATCTCGGCTTGAATATCATTCGAAGAAGCGTACTCCCACTGACAGCCTAGTGCGTTAGCCAGCGCCGTCATGATGTGCCAATCCGGCAAACTTTCCCCGATGGGATCGAGGGCTTCACGAACCCGCAGGACTCGCCCTTCCAGATTTGTGAAGGTCCCGTCTTTTTCCGCAAAGGTACAAGCAGGAAGCACGGCATGGGCCATGCGGGCAGTTTCAGTCAAAAATGGATCCTGGACGACAAGTAACTCCAATCGATCCAATGCTGCACGGACCTCCATCGATGTGGGCAACGTAGCAAGTGGATTTTCTCCGATCACATAAAGGGCCCTGATTTGACCATTCCTGCAGCGCTTGAGGATCTCAGTGAGATTTGCGCCAGACCCAGCCGCCGGAAGCGTGACACCCCAGGCCTTGGCAAAACGGTCGCGTGCTTCCTGATCATTGAATGAGCTTTGACCGGGAAGGTATTCCGGCGCAACCCCCATATCCACGGCGCCCTGCTCATTAGGCTCTTCCGTAAGCGTATTCACCCCGCAGCCGGGCCGGCCCAACTTGCCCGTGATCCAAGCCAGGTCAATCAGTTTCATGACATTCTGATAACCGTCGGGGCACCGAACAATCCCTTCGGCACAGATGATGATGGATCTGGGTGCTTCGGCAAAGATCGCCGCAGTTTCTTTCAATGACTCAACCGGCATGCCGGTCTGCTCGGCCACCTGCTCCAGCGATATGTGGGCCATGGCTTCCTTCAACGCCTTGAACGCCGATTGGTACTTCTGGGTACTGTCGTCATCGATTAAATCCATCTCCAACGTGGCCTTCACAATCCCGTCGATCACGAGGCCTTCTGTTCCGGGCTTGATCAGCACCGGATGGGATGCCAGCTTGGCGATATTTGTGATGGCGGAATCAATGACCACCACTTGGGCTTTGTAGACACGAATCGCCTCTTTAATGCGAACGGCCGTGAGTGGGTTTGTTTCCGTTATGTTCGAGCCGATGAGTATCACGGCTTTGGCTTTAGTCAGATCTTCCCAGTCATTTGGGTTTCGTCCTATTCCCAAAGCATGCCGAGAGGCCTGTATGAAATTGAGGTGGCCGTAGCGGGCGCTGCTGTCAAGATGGTTGGTCCGAAACCCAGCGCGCATGAGTTTTTGGAAGAGATAGAGTTCTTCGTTCGTGCAACGGGCCGTGATTAAGCCAGCAATCGCGTCAGATCCGTGCTTCCGTTGAATTTCTGAGAACCGATCAACCACCTGGTGCATGGTCTCGAGCCACGGGGATTCAACGAGTTGATTGCCTTTGCGAAGGAGCGGTTGTTTCAGACGTGCTGGACTATCGATGTACTCGAACCCGAAGCGCCCTCGAACACAGAGCCCACCGTGCCCTTTAGCCGTATCAGCCCTGTCGCCCCATTTGTTCTTCCAGGACAGCGGCGAGGTGACGCGGACCACTTCAGCATCCTTGGTCTCAACGTACATCTGACAACCATCCCCACAGTAATTGCAGGTCGTCGTGGTTTTCTTCATTTGCCACGGTTTGTACAAATATTTTGAGAACTTGTTCGTAATCGCACCGACCGGGCAGACGGCGAGACAGTCTCCGCAAAACTCACAGGACAGGGCGAGATCTCCCTTGGGTACAACTTGATTGAATCCGCCCTTTTTCATGAACTGAAGCGCGTCGATCATCAGCACGTCTTTGCACACGTTGATGCATTCCGCGCAGGCAATGCAGCGGTTCATATTAAAGTCGAGGGCGGGGCTGCGTGTGTCTTCCGGAATAAATTTCTGTTTCGCGTTCGCCAGATTCGTAACCCCATGCTGAAAGGCTGTGTCTTGCAGTTCGCAATGACCGTCGGCGTCACAGACTGGGCAGTCGAGGGGATGGACCGAGAGATGTTTTTCCACGGCCTTTTTCCTGGCTTGGAACAGATCATCTCCCTCTGTCCTAATGATCATCCCGGCGGTCGCTTTGGCAGAGCAGGAACGAACAGGTGCCTTCTTGCCTTCCTGCATGACCAAACACATGCCACAAGAGCCGAATGGGTCGAAGGTATAGTGGTAGCACATGGCGGGGATAATCTTTCCCGTGCTCGAGATGACGTCATAGAGCGAGACCCCGCTCTTTGCCATCACAGACTTTCCGTCGATCGACAGTTCGATCTCGGCTGCTTCCACGTCAGGATTAGTTGCCGGCTTTAGTCCCATATTGCTCCGAATGTTGAATGTTCAATCCCACCATTCATTGAACATTTCTGTTACCTGTCACACTCCCCCATCACAATGTCGTAGGTTCCGAAGATCGTGACCGCATCGGAGATCATATAGCCCCTGGACATGTGGTCGAAGGCGCCCATATGAATAAAAGAGGGAGCCCGAATTTTCAATCGATAGGGTTTCCCGCCGCCGGTGCTGACGATGTAGAATCCCAATTCCCCTTTGTGCGCTTCGGTCCCGCAGTAGATTTCCCCCGGAGGAGCGTCGAAGCCTTGCGAGAAAAGCTTGAATTGCTGGATCATGGATTCTAAATTCGTAAAGACTCGTTGCTTCGGCGGCAATGTCACGCTGGGCACATCGGCCATAATGGGGCCATCCTGCATCTGCTCCAGGCATTGCCGGATGATTTTAATGCTCTCATATAGTTCCTGAACGCGAATCCAATACCGATCGTAGGTATCGCCGTTCTTCCCAAGAGGCACACTGAATTCACATTTCGAATAGGCCGAATAGGGCTCGGCTTTACGGAGGTCATAGTCGACACCCGAGCCACGGAGCGTCGGCCCGCTCAGCCCGAAACTCACGGCATCTTCCGCCGAGATGATGGCCACCCCCTTGGTCCGCCCTAGCCAAATTCGGTTCTTCTCGAGGAACACCACATACTCGTCTATTTTCGGCGGAAAGTAGTCCAAAAATTGCTTCAGCTTCTCGAACAGCGGGGGCGTGAAGTCTCGCTCAACGCCGCCGATGCGATACCAACTGGTTGTGAGGCGTGCGCCGCAGAGTTCGTCGAACCAGTCCATCAGAATTTCCCGGTCCCGGAAACAATAGAAAAAGACGCCCATGGCTCCGATGTCGAGGGCCTGGGTGCCGAGCCAAAACTGATGCCCGATGATCCGTTGGATCTCCGCCACAATCGTCCGGAGATATTCGGCACGGTCGGGGACGGTGATATTCATGAGCTTTTCGACTGCGCGACAGTATGCAAAGTTGTTGTACATTGCGCAGACATAGTCCAGCCTGTCAGTATGGGGAATGAATTGGTGATAAGTGCCGTCTTCTGCCAGCTTCTCCACACCGCGGTGTAAATATCCCAGTACAGGAGTCGATTTGACGAGGCGTTCTCCTTCCAATTCGAGAATGACCTTCAATACCCCGTGAGTCGCAGGGTGTTGAGGGCCCATGTTGAGCAGGAGTTCCTCCGAACGTAACGTCGGGAGGGTCTCACTTTCCGGATGAGCCGGATCGATTTTGTAGACGGTTGTTCGCTGATCTTCTATCGCCATTGTCTGTCCTACCGAGTCGTTTCGTCGAGGAACTCAAACGTGTCGCGCCAGCCCTTGCCACGCAGCGGAAAATCTTTCCGTAACGGATAGCCTTCTGAGTAATCGTCCGGTAAAAGGATCCGTCGGAGATCCGGATGATGCCGGAAGCGGATTCCCATCATGTCATACACTTCGCGCTCCATAAAATCCGCGCCCTTCCAGAGATCCGTCAGGGAATCTACGATGCAGTCCGATTCCGGTACCCTGGTCTTGAGCCTGATGCGATGGCGCTTCTTAATGGAGTAGAACTCATACACGACTTCAAACCGATCGTCGTCGTCGGGCCAATCGACAGAACTCACATGCACAATATAATCAAAGTCCATGGCCGGGTCGTCACGAAGGAATTGTGCAACGTCATGGAGTCGATCCCGCGTCACGGTCACGGCAAGCTCGCCACGCCATTCGACGGCCTTTACGAAGCCGGTGGCAAAGCTTTCTTCAAGTCGGCTGGCCAGTTGCTGCAAGGACATTGGTTGAGACCTATATTTTGTGGCTAGGCTTGACCTGATCCGGTTGTCTCACGAACACACGCTTTAGCATGATTCGCTCTTGTAGCTTGAGGATACCGTCAAAGAGCGCTTCAGGCGTGGGAGGGCAACCGGGCACATAGATATCGACTGGCACGAAACGATCGACACCCTGGACGACGCTATAACTGTCGTAGATATTGCCTGAGGTGGCGCAAGACCCCATTGCGATGACATATTTCGGCTCAGGCATCTGGTCGTACAGTTTTCGAATGACGGGGGCCATTCGTCGGCAAACTGTACCGGCCACGAGCATCAGATCGGACTGGCGTGGCGAGGCCCGGAACACACCGGCACCATAGCGGTCCATATCGTACCGGGACGAGACCGCGGCAATCATTTCGATTGCACAGCAGGCCAGGCCAAACGTCATGGGCCACAGCGAGCCCTTGCGAGCCCAATTGACTGCCTTTTCCACCGTTGTAGTGATGACGTCGGGGGCGCTGTCCTTGCTATGACGACCAATTTGGATCAGTCCCATTCCAGAGCCCCCTTGCGCCAAGCATAGACATAGGCCACCAAAAACAATCCGATGAAGACCAGCATTTCAATCAATCCGATCAACTCAATTTTCGTGAAGACCACTGCCCATGGGTACAAAAAGATGACCTCAATATCGAAAATAACAAAGAGCATCGCGAAAATGTAATATCGAACCGGGAAAGGCATTCGAGCATCTGAAAATGGCTCTGATCCGCACTCATAGGAAGAGAGCTTTTCAGGCTCTGGATATTTCGGCTGGACCAGATAACTGATGACCAGCGACCAGATGCCAAAAAACAGCGCGACCACAACAAAGAACAAGATCGGAAAGTAGTGGGTCAGATACTCGGAGAGTAACTCAAAGCCGCTCATAGTTCTGACCTTTCAACACCTTGAGATACAAGGAAAGCTGAATATTATCTGCTGGGTTAAGGGATAGCAAGCGTTCAAAGGACCTGTTGGACCGACCCCAATAGTCCTAGGCACTGCTGCTTGACAGGTCATCGTCTAGCAATGAGAAATCAATAGGTTATGGACTTTTCTGAAGTTCGTATGGGTGTGAGCTGGCTGACGGATCTATTTATGCGGATTTCTTCGCATGCTGACTGGGGTCGGTTCCATACGATCTGATGACATACGCAAACTGGAGGGCGGTATACCAGAAATTTGATCCCACTCAAGCTCCAGAGCCGAGAAGGCCTTGGCTTTCTTGCGCCGGTGAATCTGAGTCTTGATACGGGGAGGATCTCGGCGTTGAGCATCATGGACGGGCGCCTGGTCAAATTCCATAAATGGAACCCCTTTGTCAGAAGCCGAAACCTGAATCAGGGTAGCATCGAGTAAATCAGCGGGTCAAGCAATGAAAGACCCTAATATCCTTGACAATACAAGACTATTTGCTATGGTTTTCACAGCAATACTAGCCTCACATGAAGGGCAACCACTATGGCTCACTATTCAATGAAACATGTCGTCTCTCTGATGGTCTGGAGCTTAGCCACACCGCTCCTTCCTCTGGCCTGGGGAGCAGATAATTTCGATTCGATTAGATTCGGAGAAAAGGCCTTGGCCTATTCATCCGGCTCCATCCAGCGGTCGACTCCACAGGATGGATTTGTGAATGTGATAACCGGCGATAATCAGACAACTGGCGATCACATGATATTGGGAAGCCGGGATGTCCTCTACCTTCGGCTGAACCATCCCAGCGATGTCGCCCTAGGAGACCTTTTCACTATCTATAGACGAGCTCACAAGGTATTCCATCCGGCCACCGGTCAATACCTCGGTTATCTGGTTAATCGGCTCGCAGTAGTTGAGGTCAGCCAAGTTGATAACGAGCTGACCACTGTCCACGTCATTCGGGCCTATGCAGCCGTATCGCCTGGTGACCCAGTGATGAGGTTCGTGCCTCCGACCAACGAGGAAGCAGCAGTGGACCAGCCCTCCGCCGGTAATATGGAGGGGCGAGTTGTGGATTTTCAATCTAACATGGGGACAATGAACCTTGTGGCACAAAGGAATGTCGTGTACCTGGACCGGGGACGGGAAGATGGGATCAGGCCTGGGGATCGAATGGAGGTTACCCGGATCGGAGGGAGTCTTCCCCAGCGAGTCGTGGGTGAAGTAAAAATCCTGTCCATAGAAGACCGAACCGCCACAGCCTTGATTACAAAATCAACCTCCCGCATTCTCAAAGGTGATCGCTTCAGTAGGGTCTCGGTTCCTGCTGCTGAGGTCATCGCGGTCTCTCAAGCGCCCCAGCAGTCACTCACTGCGCCTCAAACTCTCTCCCCAAGCAAGTTTCAAGTACAGAATGCTGCTGGCGAAACTCGAATCAGTCTTAGTGACTTCATGAAGCAGATTCGGTTTGAATCCGGCGAAGCCACAATCAAGTCCGAGGGCTATCAGGTACTCGATCAACTTATTACCCATCTCAAAACCGCAGTTGGTGATCAGTGGATTCGAGTCGAGGGCCATGCGGATAACATGGAAATTGGCCCTTCGCTCCAGTCGCTCTACCACACGAATTGGGACCTGTCGAAAGCTCGGGCTAGAGCGGTCCTTCGCTATTTGAACGAGAAGGGTGGGATCGATTCGGTGAAATTGTCATCGGTCGGCTATGGCGATACGAAGCCGATTGCCAGTAATGCGACGGAGGTCGGTCGACAGCAGAACCGCCGTGTGGATATCGTACTCTCTCCGCCCGAATCACCCGCAGAAAAGTCTGGACCGGCGGCCAAGTCAGCTGAGACCGACAACAAAGGATCCATCTTGTCCCGTCTCAGCCCAACGGAAGGCAGCACTCCAATCTCTCCAACGAACACGACAACGCCAGCGGCTTCAGCAGATCCATCCATCGTAGCGCCTTCATCTGTCCCTGGAAATCCTGCCTCAACGTCCACTCCGCCCTCAGATGGCCAGGGCAGTTCGAACCGGAAATCCGATGATTCTGTAGCCCCTCGTGAGTAGATTCATCAACGATCATCCGGGAGGGTTGATATCTAGCCATCAATCCTCCGGGGTCCCCCGCTAGAATTCCTCCACCCCTTCTCCTTCGTTGTCCCTCCTTTTCCCGTACTGCTACAATGCCACATGGTTTCGCCCCAAGCAGCCGCTTCGCACACAGAACCAGAACCTCTATTCGCAGATGTCATTGTGCCGCGGCACCTGGCAGGCCCCTTCACCTACATCGTGCCCCTGACACTCCAACCGACAATACGCATCGGACATCGAGTGCTTGTGCCCTTCGGACGGTCGCTCCTCCAAGGAGCGGTGATCGCCCTTTCACCGACGCTCCCTCAGAGCCTCGATCGCGCGCACATCAAGGAGATCCGCTCGCTCATCCAAGAGGAGGATCCAGCAGATGTGTCATCTCGCCTGTTTCAACTCTCACGGCAAGTGGCTGAACAGTATGTCGCGCCCTGGGGACAATGTCTCAGGCTCATGCTGCCTCCGGCACCCAAAAAGCGCGCGCGGGATCAGCCGCTGATCTCGACAGCACCCTTTGTTCAATCAGTCAGACAGACTGATCAGAGCAACCCCAGCGTCATGGCACCATTTATTCCTGACACCTCAATATCTTGGGCAGGACCACTGTTCGAAGCGCTGAAAGGCCAAGGACCGTCCAGGATTCTGGTGCAGGCTCCCTGGGGCGGTCGGTTGAGGCTCTTGCAAGATGCCATTCGCCTGACGCTCGACCAAAGTAAGTCGGCTCTCATCATCGTTGGCGAAGCCGAGCGAGCCCAGTGGATTAGAGACTCGATCTGCGATCACGAGACAGGCATCTCCGCAGTCTGTTTCCATAGCGGTCTCTCGGACCATGTGAAAGCCGAGATCTGGGACCGGATCCATCGGCAGATGGTTCGAGTGGTTGTGGGGACCAGGTCGGCCATCTTTCTCCCATTGGCTGCAATCGGAGTGATTTGGGTCGAAGGCGAAGAAGATGCTGCGCTAAAAGAAGTTCGAGAGCCACGGTACCACGCGCGGGACGTAGCATGGTTGAGGGTGCAAGATGAACAGGCTGTGCTGGTCCTCAGCTCTTCTCACCCATCTCTGGAGACCAGAGCAGCTGTGGGGCAACGCGGAGCCGTCGTACGTCAGTCCATACCGCTTGAAGAGCGACCAAATGTCCAGGTTGTTGATTTGCGCGATCACGGCCACAGCGCGGTGTTGAGTCAGCCGCTCGCTCAGGCCATCGAGCAGGCAATCAGTCGCCGGGCCGGCGTCCTCTTGTTTCTCAACCGGAAGGGCTATGCAGGCGCCCTCGTTTGTCGTGACTGCGGCCTGGTTCCGCGCTGCCCTGCCTGTCGCGTGGCACTGATGTATTCGCGTCAGGCAGGACGCCTGCGCTGCTCCTACTGCGGGAGCAGCGCGCCCACCCCAGAAACCTGCGTCTCCTGTTCCGGTCCTCGTATGCAGTTGATCGGGGAGGGAACCGAACGGGTGGAAGAGGATGCGAATCGGTTGTTTCCTCGTGCGGTAGTGATTCGACTTGATGGAGATACCATGCGACGGCCGGCGCAAGCCGAGGCTCTCTGGCGGAAGATCGAGCAAGGTGATTGGGATATTGTAGTCGGGACACAACTGTTGCTGCGGCGGATGGCCCTCCCGAGGATGGGCTTAGTCGGGATTGTGCAAGCTGATGCAGGACTTAGCATGCCTGATTTCCGATCCGCGGAACGTACTTATCATCTCCTCCTCGATGCAATCAGTCTCGCCGAGTCTGCAACGAATGGCGGACAAGTGATCGTGCAGACCTATCTGTCATCTCATCATGCGATTCAGGCTGTGGCTCAGAACGAGGAATCCATCTTCTTAAGGGAGGAGCTGTCCTATCGCCAAGCATTGGGGTATCCTCCTACCGTATATCTGATTGCCCTCCTCGTATCAGGATCTGATGAGAAAATGGTTCGTGCCGCTGCCGCCGCATGGGTGGTACGGCTCACCGCCTGTTATGCACCGTCTGTGGCCAGACCGGTCGCTGCGGATAATGCCCCTTCGACAGCTGAATCGATTAGTCAGCCCGACCGCCTCACTGTTCTGGGACCAGTTCCTTCTCCTGTGTCGAGACTCCGTGGGCGATATCGGTGGCAAATCCTCGTAAAGTCGCTCGAACGTGAAGTGGGTGTCGAAGCGGTGCGAGTGACAGTCAAAGACATGGAAAGGATCTATCAGCGCAGATCCGTCAAGTTCGATATCGATGTCGATCCGATCGAAGAGTGGTAATTCTCATTTGTTCCTGCGGGAGCGATCTGATCGTATTATGGGTGTCGACCTGTCGGTCGCCTCGGTCGATGACGAAACGAGAGGCTGACCGGCTCGCTTAAAGAACCCATAGGAAAACGTGATCCAAAAAACCGCTGAGATGAGTCCGGTCAGGGCGGCTGAGAGAATCGTTCCCATCTGTTCGTCGGTCGGCTCCATCGTGATCGAGCGGACTTGAACCATCGTGACGATGGGCCAGGCAAGACTCTCAATACCAAGCAAGAGAGTGGCCCAAGCCCAGACCAGTCCGATCGTACGTCCCTTCCAAATGAGAAACCCTGCAACGCCTCCTGCGACGAGAAACACCCCCCACAGTGGGATCGAGTCCCACGCCAGCCAGGCACCAGCCGCGACAACAAGGCCACCAAAGAGAGCATTGAGTTGGGGGCCCCACCATGCATTGACCATCTGAGGATCGTTCTCCATGGATGATGCGGGGGCTAGTGTGAATTCCGTCGTCATGGTTGTCAACGGACCCTTTTGGTTTCCTGCGAGGCCACCCATTCGCTCACGTTGCACCCCGATTGCTTCCTCGCCTGACAGCCAGAAAGAGCTGCTCTCGTTCCACTCTGGTGAGCGCTTTCCACTCTCCCGAGACTAATCCATCGAGCGTAATGTGGATAATCCGGATACGATGTAACGTAAGCACCCGATATCCCAAGACTTGGCACATGCGCCTGATCTGTCGATTCCGTCCTTCGGTGAGAGTGATACGGAATCGCGCCGGACCGAGTCGTTCGATCCTGCAGGGCTTGGTTGGGCGATCGAGAATCATCACCCCTTGGGTCATTCGGTCTATGAATGTTTGATCGAATGGATGATCGACCGACACCTCGTATTCCCGTTCATGCCCGTGCTCGGTCCGTAGAATCTCGTTCACGATGTCCCCGTCGTTTGTCAGAAGAATGAGGCCGGAAGAGTCCTTATCGAGCCGACCGATTGGAAAGATCCGTTCCGGATGACCGATCTCTGCGATGATATTACGGGGTACATGTGACTCACTGGTCGTCGTCACACCTACCGGCTTATAATATTTGATATAGAGCGGGGCCATCCCCCAGGGAATCACCTGTCCGTCTCGCGCGATCACGTCCCCTGGACCAACCTGATCTCCTAAACCAGCCACCCGCTGATTAATAGTTACGCGACCAGATTCGATAAGGAGATCAGCCTCGCGCCGAGAACAAATGCCGTGATGGGTAAAAAACTTATTGATACGAAGCTTGTTGGTCACGGGCAAGGTATGCAGTTTCAGTGGACGCGGCGGCCCGCATTGATACGTCCCAGCATGCGGTAGATCAATCGGGCGATACAAAATTGTGGAGCGACAAATCCTTCTATCGGAGCAATTTCGCTGATGTCCATCCCGATGATACCAGGTCCATTGGCCAAGGCTGTCACGAGGTTGACCGTATCATACCACCCCAATCCACCGGGCTCGGGAGTGCCGAGCGCAGGAACGAGCGAGACATCAAGCCCATCACAATCGAAGGTCAGGTAGACCGGTCCTCGACAGGCCTTCACCACATCGGGAACCCAGCGTGAGGCCTTGCCTTCGTAGGGTCCTGACTGGTCAAGAATATCGGAGGCAAAGAATGTGGTGATTCGACCGGTGTCTTTAATGCAATCGATCTCCTCCGGAGAGATGGAACGAATGCCGACTTGAACCAGCGGCAACCCGTCGTCAACCACGCGGGCCATCACGCTGGCGTGGCTATACGGATTCCCTTCGTAGGCTTTCCGCAAGTCTCCATGCGCGTCGATTTGTACGACACACAGTTCAGGATAGCATCGGGCATGAGCTCTGATGGCCCCAAGTGCACCGGTATGTTCTCCGGTCAGGGTGACAATGAAACGCCCGGTACCGACAGCGGGGGCGACAAACGCCTCAATGGCATCAATCGCCTGACGATCGATTTTGTCGTGAAGAACGAGCGGGCGAGCGGTGGCAACACCGCCCCACTCTCGATAGGGCTCGCACCGAAGGGTTTCGTCGTATAACTCAACTTGTTGAGACGCCTCGATGATGGCGGAAGGGCCTCGATCCGAGCCCCGTACATAGCTGGAGGTATGTTCATAGGGGGCAGGCAAGACGTAGACGCCCGCCTGATCAGGATGGCACCAGGGTTCCTCGAGCCCGAGGAAGTTCTGGTCGATGCCCTCCCAACCGGCGGGAAGTGTCATGGGTGTATGCTCACGCGGCAGGGCTACCGGCGCCGTTTCGGTATATTTTCTGCCGGGATGAATACGGCCAATGCGATCACCGTCGTCCAGCGGTTGGGTTTACCAATGGCGGACTGGGTGATATTTTGGGTCCGAACGATCTTGCCGGCCATCTTGAAAACCTGTTCCCGCTCTTTCCATGCGATGTTCGGATCGAATTCGACACCGAGTGTCGTGGCCAACATCTGCGCCGCCAAGTCTTCCGTATACTCGCCCGTCTCTTCATCGGTTTCGCCATGAGCATGGTGCTCGGACAGGTATCCATAGGTTCGACGATCGGTAGGGACTGCCACCCCAATCGATGCGGAGATCAGGCGATTTCGCTCATTTGTTTCCGACCGAGCCATGACACAGAACGTGATTTCACCGGGATTCAACAACTTCTCTCCGCGAGTGCGTGGAACAATTTTGCAATTTGGTGGAAGAATCGACGACACCGTGACGAGGTTACAATAGGCGACACCGGCACTGCGCAAGGCTTGTTCGAAGGAGGCCAGTTTTTCTTTGTGGACTCCGACTCCTCGCGTTAAAAACATCTGCGTAGGTACCATCGTTTCTTCTCCTTAGTTCGTTCAACCAATCGAGTGACAGGCGCGTTGTTAGCTGAAATGCACGCCCACGATAAACTTCGTACGGACACAGGGTCGCTGTTGTACCAAGATTGGCGGAGGTTCGCAATATCATGAGACGTTTTTTTCTCTTGGATGGGTACTGATAGGCCTACCAGCTGCTGCTAGATCCCCGCAGGAGTTTTAAGGTTCAACACCAGCATACGGGGCTCGGTCATGTCCTCGATTGCCGCCCGTACCCCTTCACGGCCGATTCCTGAATCTTTCACGCCGCCATACGGCATGTGATCGGCGCGGAACGTCGGAATCTCGTTGGCCAGCACAGCCCCCACTTCAAGGTGCCGAAAGGCGTGAAAGATCTTATTCACATCCTGGGAGAACACTCCGGCTTGGAGCCCATAGTCAGACTGGTTGAGCGCTGTGATCGCTTCGCCGAAGTGGCGGTAGGGTGTCACGGTCACCACCGGCCCGAAGACCTCCTGACAAGAAACTTTCATGGTTGGCGTGACGTGCGAGAGCACGGTCGCCTCCATCACCGATCCCATTCTCTTGCCACCCAGAAGCACTCGGGCGCCTTGCGACACGGCTTCCTCAACCCATGTTTCGAGACGATGGGATGCGGCCGGGTCAATCAACGGTCCAACTACGGTTGTATCGTCACTCGGGTCGCCAGCCTTCAGACGCGCGACTTGAAACAGAAACTTCGTGGTGAAGAGGTCCACGATGGAATGGTGGACGAAGATTCGTTGAACGGATATACAGGTCTGCCCGGCATATCCGAACCCACCGACTGCGCAACGCTGTGCGGCAAGTTCAATATCCGCATCGGGCTCCACAATGACGCCCGCATTCCCACCAAGCTCCAACACCACCTTTTTCTTCCCACATTTGGCCTTCAACATCCATCCCACGGCGGCGCTGCCGGTAAAGCTCAGGAGTTTGAAACGCGGATCGACCACAAGCTGCTCTGCCGTCCCATTGTCGCAGGGTAGGATATTGACTGCGCCAGGCGGAAGTCCGGCCCCCAGGACAACCTCTCCCAAAAGTAACGCAGTCAAAGGCGTTTGTGGCGCCGGTTTAATCAGGATGGAATTTCCGGCAGCCAGGGCCGGTGCAACCTTGTGAGCAACAAGATTAAGGGGGAAGTTAAAGGGGGTAATCCCAAGCACCGGACCGATGGGAACCCGACGGAGGATGCCGAGATGGGAGTCCGTTCCTGGCGTCCAGTCAAGGGGGATCACCTCGCCAGGTATCCGCCTCGCCTCCTCAGCCGCAATGGTAAATGTTTGAACAGCCCGATTGACTTCACGTTTCGCGTCGGTAATAGGTTTGCCAGCTTCAGCCGTCAGTAGGCGGGCAAATTCCTCGCGTCGGTCATAGAGCCCGCCGGCGATCTTTTGCAGCGCATGATAGCGCGCGTGGGACGGCAAGGCTCCCATTGCAACAGCAGCCTCGACCGTCGATTGGATCGCTGTTTCGGCATCGGCCGAACCTGCATTTGACACCTCGGCGAGTAGCTGTCCTGTGAACGGATTGTTCACAGGTAGCACCGTCTCCCCGTGCTGCCACAAACCTCCAATTAAAAATGGACGTGGTTCCTGCACGAAGACGCTCCGCTTGTGGTGAAGATCTAGTCGGCGGACTTAACCGATGCTGCGGGGGCCGACTCGTGGCTGGCCGGCTGCTGGGCGACACCGGCTTTCGCAATCAAATCTTCCGTCCCCCAATCATGAATCGCCTCAAGCGTGAAGGCCTCATACGTTGAGACACCTTGGCACGTCGGACAATCCGGCATCGGCACTTTGCCATAGAAGACTTCTGATAAGCATGACATGCAGACCCAGTAGGCGGGTTCTCCCTCACGCAGCGGAACAGACCAAAACGATTGTGTTGCAGACATAGGTAATCCTTAGTGAATGATGAACTGACTGCTCTGTGCCACTGCAGTCGACCCATGAAACTCAGTAGGCTCTCCCTGGGAGCGAGGGGCAGTGGCCAACATGCGATCAATCTCCTCAGCAAAATCCTGAAAGGGGACTGCGCCAGGGATGGCGATCGCCGGCTCTTTCTCAGTAGGCCCGCCAGCGGTTCGCATCAGAATAAAACCTGGGGTGCCGTGAAATCCCCACCGATTCGCTTCTTGGCGATCCTGGAAAATCGATTCGAGATATTTCCGTTCGTCGAAACACTTGGCAAACGCCGCTTGGTCCAGGCCGATCGCCTTCGCGTAACCTTTGAACAATCCTGAGTCTAAGCGGCCTCGCTCACTGAAAAGCCGATCGTGCATTGGCCAATATTGGCCCTGAGCTCCCGCGCAGCGCGCCGCCACTGCCGCCTCAACGCCGATGCCCTGGTCCGCTCGGGGATAATCACGATACATAAACCGGACTTTGCCTGTCTCGATATATTTCGCCTGCAAGCGAGGCCAGGTTTCCTGGAAAAACTTTGCACAGTACCCGCATGTGAAATCAGAATACTCAATCAACGTTATCGGGGCGTCGGTGCGTCCCCGGACCCGCCCATCCTCCGTCGTCACGCCCACACCAGCCTCGACCAATTGAACCAAGGCCAGCAGACATGCACCGATCACTGTGTGGAACCACCATGTGCGTGTCATATGCGTGCGGTCCGCCTGGCCTTGATGCGCTCAAGCAATCCAACCATAAGGAGAGGCCACACCACCGTGGCGTCGCTCAACACTTCGGCAAAGCGACCACCTTCTTCCGGGGGCACAAACTTTCCCCACGAAATACCCTCTTGATAGGTACAGCCACTCAACCCACCCCAATAGTCCGGCTCTGGACAGATGCGCACGCCGTACCGGAACCGTGGTGGTTGTATGCTGAGACCGAGCCTCGTGTTGCTGATTTCGATGTAGGGACCGACCTGTTGCGCCCAATTCCGTGGCACTCCCCCGCCAATCGTAAAGATCCCCATCCGCTTGGCCTCGATGACACGGCCCGCATAACTGTTCAAATCGAGATACGGATTGAACGAGGGACAAGATCGATGGACTGCGCGCAACACATCAAGATCGTTGCTACCCTCCATCTGCGCACGGGCCTGATCAAGCGCCCGATTCATAGCCCACGTTCCAACATCTAATCCCATTTCTGAGTCCGTAAAGGCAGGGATGAAAATTGGCACTTTCTTCTCATACGCACTTTTGAGGATACCCGCTCCCTCATATTCTTCGGCAAGCGTCTTGCCCAATTCACGGGTGAACAGCTCTGAAGAAAGGGTCTGATCGTGACCGATCCTCTTCATCGTTCGAGAGACGACGTGCTCAACATAGTTGAGGTTGGATTCCATCTCCAACGTGTCGTAGACCCGATTATAGCCCTTCTTGAACAGCTCTTGATCGGACATGGATGGGTGGTGTCGATAGTGAGTTTTGCCGACCGACTCACTCAGCCCATGGGCTATCAATGCGCCGGTCGAGACGATACATTGCACCATGCCGTGATCGATCATTGAGGTGATGATTTTACCCATCTTGGCAATGGTCATAGCCCCTGCCAGAGTCAACACGACAAAACAGTCGCGATCCTCAATCATCGACCAGAGCACCTCATAGGCCTCACCCAAACGCCGGCCCTCAAAGGCTGTCTTTCGCATAGCGGTCAGCAAGCCGTCGAAGGACGCAATCTGGTCCGGATCGAGAGGCTCGAGCGCTTCGAGACCGTCTTGCGCCCCATCGTGAAATTCACGCATACCCATAGAGGAGCCTACCTACAATACAAAGAGTGAAAGGAAAAAACCGAGCCCTCTTTATACACAACCGGCGATAGAGGCGTCAACGAAGTTTGCGCGATATGTTTCCTCCTGCATCCTGCTGCGTGAGTCACAGGGCAGGACTATAGAACCACCATACTTCGCGAGAAGAACTCGCCTGAGCGGCTGCTCTCTGGAGGTGAATGTGTGAAATGGCCCGAGGCGAGCTATCCCAGTGCCATACGCGGTCGATGGGTTCAGGATACAGCGCATACTGGTGAAACATCTTACGTGAATATTTTTTGTGCGACGCACGCACGGCACAAACAGACTTGGGGATTGGTGGTCCCAACGGGATTTGAACCCGTGTTTTAATACGACTATGACTTCGCCTTTATTATTCAGAGCCTTCAAAACTTTTCTTCAAGTCAGAAAGGGGCGAGACTAAAACACGCAGCAATAAGAGAGCTCATTTTATGAAGGTACATGGAAATGGACGTGTGACTTCGTGCGAAGGATCCAGAGAACTCGTGATGTGTGGGTGGAATGCGTGATAGCGCCGAACTCATCAGCGGAACAGGATACCCTGCACCCGGACACTGACTAGCTCAGAGAAACCGAGGCAAAGGATTGGTGCCGATATAAAATGACTAGCTATGACGCTGCTACCAGGACAGGCCGACTCAGTCCCAGCTGATTAGGTTGTCTGAGGCGGGGCTATCTACAATTCGTGCACTTGCATTGACCTCTCGAATGATCTATCGTGGCTCGGAATGACTTTAGGAAATGGCGGTGATGAGCCGACGCAAGAAATCGGTCAAGCGAACTCCAACTCGGACTCGACCACCCGTCGTCACAACCCTGCCGGCCACGCCTCCTCCTGCTCCGCCTGAGCCTCCCGAGACGGTGGCGCCTCCACAGGCGCTATTTCCGATCGTGGGCATCGGGTTCTCGGCTGGAGGCCTCGAAGCGCTCGAAGACGTCTTCCGTCACCTGCCTGTAGACATGGGCGCCGCCTTTATCGTGGTCTCGCATCAGCACGTTAACCAGACCACCATGCTGCCGGAAATCATCTCGCGCTGGACGGTCTTACCGATTCTCCCCATCTCGGACGGCCTCTCGATACAACCGAATCACATCTATCTGCCCCCCCCCGGCAGCAGTGTGGCCATCCTCCATGGCGTGTGCCATCTGATCGAGACGGCTGGCGCCACGCGTCCGCGGTTGCCGATCGATTACTTCTTGTGCTCGCTCGCCGGAGACCAACAGAAGCAGGCGATTGGCATCATCCTCTCGGGCACCGGCACGGACGGCTCCATCGGGCTCAAGACGATACGAGCGGAAGCGGGGCTGACGATGGCGCAGGAGCCACGGTCGGCGAAGTTTGCGGGTATGCCACAAAATGCGATTGCCATGGGGGTGGTCGATATCATCTGCTCGGCGGCAGAGATGGGAGCTCGACTCCACCGCTTCCTGCATCATCGGACCGTCCTCCCGCTGCAGACCGGTTTTGGCGCCGACGACAAGCGAGAGCTCAATAAGATTCTAATCTTTCTGCGTGATCGCATCGGGAACGACTTCTCGCTGTATAAAACCAACACCATCTTGCGACGCCTCGAGCGTCGGATGAGCCTCCATCAGATTAAGACACTCGCGGATTACGCCAAGCAACTCTACGCCGACCCCGGCGAAGCCCAGGCCCTGTTTAAAGACCTCCTCATCGGCGTGACCGCGTTTTTTCGGGACCCCTCGATCTACGATGTCCTGCAAAAGGGGCTGCCTCAGCTCTTGGACGGGAAACCGGAGGGGTACACGGTGCGTGGGTGGGTGCCGGCTTGTTCCACGGGAGAAGAAGCCTATTCCCTCGCGATGCTGCTATGCGAGTACCGGACTCGGCAGAAGCGCAAGTTCACAATTCAACTCTTTGCGACCGACATCGACAGAGAGGCGATCGACAAGGCACGGCATGGCCTCTACCCCGAAGGCATTGAGAACCAAATCAGTGAGGAGCGTCTGCACACATTCTTCGTGAAGGAAGACAGCCATTACCGGGTGAAACCGGAGCTACGCGATTGCCTGACGTTTGCCGTACACAACCTGCTCCGAGATGCGCCCTTCACCAAGCTGGATCTCCTGTCCTGCCGCAATTTCCTCATTTATTTGCATCCGGAGACCCAGGCCGGACTGATCCCGTTGTGGCATTATGCGCTGAAGCCCCATGGGCTGTTGATACTCGGCACGGCCGAGACGATCGATGGGGTCCCCACGTTGTTTAAGCCCCTGGAACGGAAATCACACATCTTTTCCAGAAACGTGGGTCGGGCCTCGCTCCCGGTATCGGAGATGCGGATCGCGCTGGCCGGCGAGCCTGTCGTGTCGGGGCCTGTGCTGCCCGACCAGCATCACGAGCGCACGATCATCGACTCCCTGCACAAAATATTATTCGACAATTTTGTGCCTCCGACGGTGTTTGTCACTGGGGAGGGGGAAGTGTGCTACATTCAGGGCCGAACGGGTGACTATCTGGAACCCGCCCCAGGTAAGGGCAATACACAGTTGATGGACATGGTCCGACCAGAGTTGCGGCTCGACCTGCTCGCGGCCTTCCAGCTCGCCCGAAAGCAGGGCCGGCCGGTGGTGCGTAAAAACCTGCGTCTCCAGACGCGGGGGGGGATGCGACGGGTGACGATCACCGTGACACCGATCTCACAGCCGAGTCCCGTGAACGGACTGATGATGATCGTCTTTGATGTGGAGGCCGGCCGAGCCGCAAAGGCGTCAGCCAGGCTCCTACCCGTGCGACGCGGCACGAGCCTGGAACTCGAATTGGCGCAGCAGCGTCTGCAGCGGACGAATACAGATCTCCAATTTTCCAATGAAGAATTCAAATCCTCCAACGAAGAATTGCAGTCCACCAATGAGGAACTGCAGAGCACCAATGAGGAACTCGAAACCACGAAGGAAGAACTCCAGTCACTCAACGAGGAACTGGCCACGCTCAATTCGCAACTGCAGATGAAGTTTGAGGAAGCGGCGAACGCGAATGATGACCTCAAGAATCTCGTGAATAGCACGGAGGTCGCCACGATCTTTTTGGATACCGATCTCCGCATCAAGCGGTTTACACCCCAGGCGAAGCGGGTGAGTAAAGTCATTGCGTCCGATATCGGACGTCAGATGGGAGATATCGTCTCCACCGTGCACGGTGACAGTTTACTCGACGATGTGCACACCGTGCTCCGGACCCTCGTCTTCAAGGAGCGAGAAGTGCAAGCCGAGGACGGGCACTGGTACCTCTTGCGGATCGCACCGTATCGCACCTCGAGAAACGTCATCGATGGGGTCGTGCTCACCTATCAGGAGATCACGGCCTATAAACAGGCGATCAGCCGTGCGGAGTCGATTGTGGACCAGGTGCCAATCCCGTTGATCCTGCTGGACACCGATTTCCGGGTGGTCATGGCCAATCGGTCTTTCTATCAGGTATTCGCGTGCACACGAGGCGAGATCGAGCGGCATCCTCTCGACCGGATTCTGCACGGCCGGTTCAATCATCCGGAGTTGCGTACGGCTCTCGAGACGCGTTTCCTCGGGAAGACAGGAGTGGACGGCATGGAACTGGAGCTCGAATCCCTCCCGGTCAAGGACGGCCAATGGCGGGCGACTCTCAGCAGCCTTGCACGGGACGGCAAGGCGCCGCTGATGCTCCTCGCGCTCCAGCAGGGACCCGACACACATCCTTCGCGAATTGACAGCCAAGGGAGGCGGCGATGACATCCCCACCAGACGACCATGCCAAGGAGATGGGCCCTCAGGAGGACCGACCAGTGCAGGGGCGGGCACCGAATGTGTTCGATGCGGACTCGGTGCGGCGTGAGGATATTCCTACCCTGATGGAGAAACTGCAACTGCAGCACGTCGAGCTGGAAATGCAGAATGAAGAGCTCCGTCAGGCGCAAGAGACGCTCGCGGAGAGCTGTGAACATTATACCCAGCTGTACGAAGGCTCTCCGGCCGGCTATGTGACGCTCACCCTCGAGGGGATGATTGAAGAGGCCAATCTGCGATTCTGCGCCTTAATCGGTCTGCAGCGGCAATCCGTCCTGCACCGGCCCTTCTCCGATTTTGTGGTGACCGAGGATTGGGCGCGCTTCCAGCACCACTGCCAGGAGGTCCTCGACACGGGGACGACGCACACCTGCAAGCTCCATTTCTCACGGCACACCGGTCGTGCCTTAGTGATGCATGTCGAAAGCATCCGGGTGAAGGATTGCGACAGCTCCCAGCGGAAAATTCAATCCGCCATGCTGGACATTACCGGCATGGAGCAAGCGGAGCAGATGGTGCGGGAGAGCCAGGAAAAATTGCAGTATACCGCTGCGAAGCTGATGACCGCGCAGGATGATGAACGGCGCCGAATTGCCCGGGATCTGCACGACGATTTTTGTCAACGACTTTCGGCCAGCATCTTGGAGATCGGCCTCATGACCAGGCGACATCCTGAAGGCTGGAGCGATCCCAGTCACCTGCAACCCATAAAGCAGCGGTTGGTGACCCTGCTGTCGGATCTCCGTGATCTCTCGCATGACTTACACCCTGAACAGACCGTCTCCCTCACATTGGATGATGCCGTGCGGGCCTATCTCGCGGACTTTACCGAGAGAACACAGACGGTGGCCACCTACTATCCCCCAATCCAGCCGGTACCGCTACTTCCCGCCATTCGAACCTGTCTCTATCGCGTGATCCAGGAAGGGCTCACCAACATCCGGCTCCATGCCAACGCCACGCGGGCCAGCGTCACGATGAACGGCTTGCCCGATGCGATCGAGTTGCTCATCAAAGATGATGGACAGGGGTTTGTGCCGGAACTGGTTCCAGGCACTCATCATCTCGGCCTGACCAGCATGCGGGAGCGCGTCGAACAATTGCATGGGACCCTGACGATCACGAGCCGACCCGAATGGGGCACGACCCTTATGGTCAAAATTCCTTTGCATCAGAAGGAGACGCTGGCCCCGTAGAGTCCTGACATGCACGTCTCGAGGAATGAGAATCGGGGACATTCTGAATTTCCGGGCGGCGAGAATCGGGGTCATTCTGCATTTCTGAAGAGTCGATAGAGTCACGGGGTGATGTGAGCAGATACGGGGAACGCTTGCCGATGTGTCACAGAAGCGTCTGAATCTTGCTCGGCGTTTCCGCGATCACTCCGAGCAATGCGGTGTCCTTCGATCAGGAGGAGGCCCGTCTGCCATGTCCTGGGAAATCGCGCCCGTTACAGGGTGCGGGCGCAGAGCACTTCGTCTTGGCGGAGGGCTTCGAGGGCGGAAGCGGGTACGCTGGTCACGGCAATCGTGTCGCCCAGCGCGTTGAAGACTTCGATGGAGTACCCCTCTGTGCCATCAGGGGCCACGTGATGGTCCACTATGCGGTCAGTCACCGATCTTGCTGCTCACTTTCGGCGTGATCTGCTTGCGAAGTTCGACGACATACGATTCGTCGGCCAAGATGGCCTCATCAATTTCCTGGCGGTGATCGTAGTAATACGTCAGCGCGGCATAGATCTCGGCTAAGGTCAATCCCTGGTTGGAGGCGATCTCATCCGCGCTCAGCCCCATGCGCTCATGCCAGATGACGATGTGTTGCACAGTTATCCGGTGTCCCGCAATCCGGGGTTTCCCGCCCGCCACGTCCTCGGAAATTGCGATATGCGGTGTCGTCATAAGGTCCATGGTAGCCCTCCGCAGAAGGAAATGACTGCATTATAAGCTAGAGGAGCATCCCCTTCCATGAAAAAGGGACCTCAACAGCACCTTTATGATCAGTATTTCTTCTCCCGCAGGTCTGTCTTGGACATCCCCTTAAGCGCTCCTTTGAGTGACTTGAGGAGGACTTCCGGCACCAGGGTGATGATCCCACCTTTCGCCATGACGTGAAGCCGCTGTTTCCGACTGAGACGCAGCTTTTCCCGCACTTCCTTAGGAATCACAATTTGAAACTTCGACGAAATCCTCGTCATGACCATTGCGGGCCTCCTTACCAATTCATGAGCGATTTTCGTCTCGTTGTACGCTGTGAGTCAAAGGCAACCCTGTTCCTCCGCTGCCTTACACCATGAACGATCTGTTACTCAATAGAGGACTATTTGTCCTGTACTGTCCCTGGCTGTCCCCAACTGCCTAATTCCATTCTCTCCCTCATTACTATACGTTCCTAGTCACGCGAAGCGGATGCAGACTTGATCACCTGAGCGCGATGGCATGCGCACGAGAGAGCACATCTGGATACAACAGCATACATCTGCCTAATTCCCAGAGCAGAAACTCCGGCGTAGGGTGGGAGAACATTTGAATCACGGAGGGCACATGAAGACATCGGATTTGTCGATCAAAGAACTCGCCGCCTACATTCGCGTAAGTACGGACACCATCCGGCGAGCGGTTCGCAAAGGCGAGATTTGGGGCACGCTCGACTCGCGCGCCGGGCGGCACTGCCGGCCGCGCGCAGGCCGATCAGCCCCCGGCTGGTAAAACGGGGGCGCAATTTCTAGAGGAGAGGTTGTGAGAGTTTCCAATAAGTTACGCGCTGACCCTGCTCGCATGAGAGTGCTCGGACAGGGAAGTCCTGAATCATCGGTACTCCACCAGCAGACCTGTCTTCGTTGTGGGAACATCTGGTGGCCTCGTGGCCTCAGCAAGCCCGCACGCTGCCCTCGATGCAAGAGCCCCTATTGGGCTCGTCCCCGTCGAATGAAAAGGATGCCCGCTCTCGTCATCGCTTCAGTGAATCCAAAAGAGCTCCAAAACTCGTTGGGAGGAGAAATGGCCAAAGCGTTTGGGACAGCCCAACCCGAGGCCGTAGGCATAGCGGACCGCTCATTGGCGAACGCGCTTGCTGTCCTCAAAGATATGAAAGCCGCCGGGCATACGTGGCAGGAGATGGGAGAACGCATGGAACGGGAATTCGGAAGCAAGTTGGAGAAAGAGCAACTGAAAGCGCTAGTCCGATAACTAAATCGTTCCCTGCCCCCCACACCCGCCTCCGGGGCAGGGATCAATCCGAGTTGCGGGGCGGTGCACATCGCAGCGGGCGGGCCTGGAAGGTGACAGGAAGGCTGGCCCGATGCTCTGTTGCGCCGCGCTGCCACCATAGAGACGCTGGCGTGCCGACGCGAGCGTAGAAGGGGGTTCGGGGGTGTCGTAAGACTCCCCCGATTTCGCTTACGGCCAGAGGACGGATGACAAACACGGAATCGCTCGCACAAGACCGTTGCGAATTGCTCCCGGCGCCGCTTGACGGCTGGCTGATACCTCCTCATACTCTCCCCCGGCGAAGTCGTGGTCGTGGCAGGGACCGGGGAGGCAATGCCATGACGCAACAGTTAGTGGATCTCGTGGAGCAGTTTTGTCGGTACCAGCTCAAACAGCGTGGCAAAACGGAAGGAGGGGTACAAAGCTATCGCTGGGTGCTCGATCAGTTTTTAAGGTTCGTAAAATCCCAACAGGGACGGGTGGCCCGCCCCTCTGATCTTACGGTGTCCTCGATTCAGATGTGGATGGATGAGATGGCTAGCGGTGATCTTGCCCTGAGCACGATGCGCTCACGACAATCCACGCTGTCAAGCTTCTGTGCTTGGCTCGTGAAGCGGAGCGTGCTGCAGGCGAATCCTGTCGCGACCATGGACCGACCACCGCACCGAATGGAACCACCGCGACAAGTGCCGACACCGGCCCTCATGGATGCGCTGATCGTCGCAGCCCAGCAACGTCAGCGGCCTCGTGATATCGCGATCTTTCTGATTATGCGGTACACAGGGATGCGACGGGAGTCCGTGGCAACACTTCAGGTGCAGCACCTCGATAGCACCTGGGGCTTGCGGCGGGTCCGCGTGAAAGGCGGGCAGACGAGGGACATTCCGTTGCCGGAGAGTGTGATGGCGTATCTCCATGCGTACGTCGAACGGTTGACTGGCACCCTGGGTCAGATCGGGCCGGAGACGCCGCTGTTCTGGTCTCTGTGGGGACGGCGGACCATCGGAAAGAGTCGAGCCCCGATGCAGGGGAAAAACATCTGGCGGCTCTGCAAAACCTATGGACGGCTCATTGGATACCCGAAGCTGAAACCTCATGATTTGCGTCATGGGGTCGCGATGGAGGTGCTGGAGCGACAGCATGACTTGGAACAGGTTCGTGCCTTGCTCGGGCATTCACGCATCGACACGACTCAAATCTACACCATGATTCGGCCTACGCGCTTGAAGCAAGTGGTGTCGTTTTATGAAGAGCCGGCGAGACGGATGCTGAGGAGTTAGTGCCGATGTGCCGTCCATGTTTAAGGACCAACCCCAATGGTCCTCAAACATGATGGTAAAAATACTTCGTAAAAACAATGTGGTGGTCCCAACGGGATTTGAACCCGTGTTTAAGCCTTGAGAGGGCTCCGTCCTAGGCCAGGCTAGACGATGGGACCATCTATACTAATTCTCGGGATTGACCGGGCAGGGTAGCACAGGGACTTTTCATTTTTCAATTCCTAACGAACCTTCAGTAGGATTTAGGCCCGTGCACCCTCTGTGCACACACGACTTGACAGGGACGATCGTATAGCCTACCTTTCGGAAAATCGACGGGCGCTGGGTAAAAGGGGTGGAACATGAACAACCCGCTTCAAATCAAAACCATCGGCGACACGGACTCTCCAGAATTGATTGACATCGAGAAGCCTGAACAGGGCCTTGAGCTGCACGTTGGCTCAAATGTGTTTCGAAACACGAACGGCGTCGTCAAGCTTCAAGGTAAGGAGCAATTGGTGTTGGAAACTCAACCCGATCCATCGGTGTTGATCCTGACGATGGACCTATACGATGAGCGCGGAACCCGTGTCGGCCATATCAGACGGAATGCGCTCTCAGCAAATAGTGCGAGCCGTTTCACTATTAATGTGAAGACCAGTGATGCGCCAACATACGATGACCCTCCTTCGGTCACCGTCGCAGACCGGACGACCGGGCTCACGGTGTTTGAAGCCTGCCTCATGCAACGGAGAAAAGTCCGCATAACCGTGGGAAACTTCTTTACCCATAAAGGCGAATTGGTTACTGTCAGCCCACACTACTGTCGCATTGGCACCGTGCTCACTTTGTTTGGGAATGTCGCGGAGAGCCGTGGCAACGCTGGGGCGATCGGCTAATCGTCTCCCAATCGGTTCCGGTCTCATCCCTTTCCTCTCAGCCGGCGGGTGACGCCGATCCCGGACGGAGCGGCCCGCAGCGGGGTCCCTTCACCTTCTTTCTTTCATCGCCCGTTCCACTTCACGACTAGCCTCCCGCGTTTTGATAGATTCCCTTCGATCATGCTGCTTCTTACCTTTGGCCAGTCCAAGCTCCACCTTGGCAAGACCCCGTTTCGAGAAATAGATGCGGAGCGGGATGAGTGTGAGCCCTTGCTGTTGCGTCTTCCCGAGCAGCTTATTAATCTCCTTGCGGTGGAGAAGCAGTTTCCGCGTTCTGAGGGGGTCGTGATTCATGATGTTACCGTGGCTGTAGGGACTGATGTGGCAGTGGTGAAGGAAAACCTCTGAGCCCTTCACGCTGGCGTAACTATCTTGTAGATTCACGCGTCCTTCTCGGATGGATTTCACCTCCGTGCCCTGGAGCATAATGCCGGCCTCGAACTTTTCTTCAATAAAATAGTCGTGGTAGGCCTTGCGATTCGTTACGACTGCCTTTTCGAAACTGGACTTTTCTTTCCCCATCAGACGTCACACTTTCACATCTAGATCGCTGTCAACCGTTCAAGGGCCACTGAGAGCTTGTTGCTGAATACCGCAATTGTTCTTGTTATGATGTCGCTATGCGCGGCACTGGTCGTATCGATTCTGTCTCCAGCATCCTCGAAGGGTTGGCTCGTCGCTTGGGCCTCGAGTCCAAGTTACTCGAGAACCGATTGCGCCGAGACTGGGGGTCTATCGTCGGAGAGCAGATCGCGTCAAATACCTGGCCCGATCAGATCCGCTACAAGAAACTCTATCTCCTGGTCCACAACAGTGTCTGGCTCCATCAGCTCACATTTCTCAAGCCGTCACTCATTCATAAACTCAACGCTGTGGCCGGCATGGAGTTCATTACTGATGTCGTGTTGCGGGTAGGAGATCTGCCGGAGGCTGGACGCGTCTCCGCATCGCCCGACACCCCTCGCACAACGATTGCACCGGCGAACGAAGCACTGATCGAGGAAATTTCTGCGCGTGTGACCACCATTCAAGATCCGCTTCTCCGCGAGCGTCTCGCACAGCTTATGGTGCAAGTGTTGGATCAACCACGGGCCCCGAAGGCACGCTGAGCGGTCCCTTAAAAAGCTGACGGACTTCTGCTTGCATCTCCTTCGTTTCCGGACCATCCGGCAACGGACCGATGCGCCCTTCTTCTTCAGACTCCGTCAGCCGGTATAGCCCCCGCAAGGATCGTTGAAATCCTCCACGATCCTCACCGGTCAAGTATTTGTGCAGCATCTCCGGCTCCGTCCAGATGTTGTCGGAAAAGATATAGATGGTCATGCGGCGGTAATGATCGCCGGGCCTGTCAGGCGTCGTCGGATTGATCTTCATCGATTCGAATTTTCTCGACTCGCGACCGATTTTGCGGAATCGCTCGATGAGCTTTTCAATTTCCTCGTCGCTCGTCTCGTCGGGAACATGAATCGCGACGATGGTTGCTTCTTGCGCTCCAACGCTAAAAGGAGGGATCGATCGATCGGGACGGGTCAGATACATACCGCCCCAGATCAGGGAAAAACATCCGACAAGCACGGCAAGGCCCAACTTGACAACCGTGTCGAGGGGCTTCTTGCGCCTGAATCGAGGATTGGGGGTTGGAGAGGAGTCCTGCTCGTGCATGGAAGGCCTGCGCTCGACGAACAAGGCGGGTGATCCCGTTCGTATCCGTTACCCGCCGCCTTCCTCAGGTGACACTTCGGCACTTTCTGCCAACCGCGCAACGGCCACAACCCGATCGCCCGTTCCCTCAAGATCAAGGATTCGAACTCCCTGGGTGTTACGGCCGATCTCACGGAACTCATCGACCTTGCACCGGAGCACCTTGCCGTGCGCGGCCATCAGCATGATCTCATCGCCGTCCCTGACCTGAAGAAACCCGACGGCCAGCCCATTGCGTTCCGTGGTCTTCACACTGATGATGCCCTTCCCGCCGCGTCCCTGAACCCGATACTCGTTCACTGGGGTGCGCTTTCCATAGCCTCCCTCCGTCACCGTGAGGATCTGTGTGGTCGAGTCCGGAGTGATCGTTTCCATGCCGATGACTTCGTTGCCTTCCTCTAGGGTAATGCCGCGGACTCCGTGCGCCGTGCGCCCCATAGACCGTACATCGTCTTCCTTAAATCGGATTGTGATGCCCTTCTTCGTGCCCAACAGGATTTCCCGCTGGCCGTCAGTGACATGCACGCTGATGAGCCGATCTCCCTTGTCCAACGACAACGCGATGATGCCGCCCTGACGAGGATTGCTGTAGGCCGAGAGTTCGGTCTTCTTGACGATGCCCTGAGCGGTCGCCATCACCACGAACTGATCTTCGCGGAACTCCTTGACCGGCACAGTCGCGGTGACCTGCTCGTCGCTGGACAGCGCCAGCAGATTCACCAGGGCTTTGCCTTTCGCAGCCCGCCCGGCGTCAGGAATCTCATGGACTTTTAACCAATAAACCTTTCCGGCGTCCGTGAAGAACAGCAGCGACTCGTGAGTCGACGCCGTGAAGAGCGTCACGACAAAATCCTCTTCCTTGACCCCCATTCCGATCTTGCCCTTACCGCCACGCCGTTGCGCCCGATACAGGGTCACCGGATTACGCTTGATATAACCGGCATGCGATATTGTCACGATCACTTCTTCATTCGCGATCATGTCCTCCAGCGTAATTTCCGCTTCTTCTTTCACGATCTGGGTGCGACGGCTGTCCTTGTAGGCTTCACGCACCTCTATCAATTCGTCTTTGACGATCGAACGTACGAGAGCGTCGCTGCCAAGGATCGACTTGAGCCGTTCGATCTGCTTCAAGACCTCTTTATACTCCTCAAGGAGTTTATGGCGTTCCAATTGCGTGAGCCGCTGGAGCCGCATTTCCAAAATGGCATTGGCCTGGATTTCGCTCAACGAAAATTGCCGCATCAGGCCGACTCGAGCCTCATCTGGCGATTGCGCCCGCCGGATCAAGGCAATCACCGCATCCAGATTATCGAGCGCGATTTTGAGACCCTCGAGGATGTGGGCTCGCTCTTCCGCCTTGCGTAGCTCGAACGCCGTTCGACGGACGACGACCTCTCGCCGGTGCTCGATGAAATGATGCAGAATCTGCTTGAGGGTCAACACTTCCGGCCGGTTGTTCACCAGCGCCAGCATGATGACCCCGAAGGTCGTTTGGAGTTGCGTGAGCTTATACAGATTGTTCAAGGTGATGAGCGGGATTTCCCCTCGTTTAAGCTCGATGACGACGCGGATGCCTTCCCGATCCGATTCGTCACGCAGATCGGAAATCCCTTTGATTCGCTCATCCCTGATCAACTCCGCAATCTTTTCAATCAGCTTGGATTTATTAACCTGATAGGGCAGCTCTGTGACGATCAACCGTTCACGATCCGTCCGTTCATCTGATTCGATCTTTACTTTCGCGCGCAAGGTCAGAAGACCCCGTCCACTCTCATAGGCGGACTTGATGCCCGCCGTTCCATAGATGAATCCGGCGGTAGGAAAGTCGGGGCCGGGGATTTTCTTCATTAACTGGGCAAGCGTGATGTCCGGGTTCTCCAGGTATAGAAGGAGCGCCTCGACCACTTCACCGATATTGTGGGTCGGTATGTTGGTGGCATAGCCCACTGCAATACCGCCAGCCCCGTTGACGAGAAGATTCGGGATTTTTGAAGGGAGCACCAGTGGTTCGACGAGCGACTCATCATAGTTCGGCCCGAAATCGACCGTCTCCTTGTCGATATCGGCCAGCATGTCTTCGGCAACTTTGGTCAGACGGGCTTCCGTGTACCGCATGGCAGCCGGCGGATCACCATCGACTGACCCGTAATTTCCCTGACCGTCCACGAGCATATAGCGCATGTTGAGATCGGA
>Ga0207670_10000020_pt1 | contig 156378 bp, 123 predicted proteins | sample KBSS23HmetaG_FD_184339 | JGI IMG/M metagenome (GOLD analysis project Ga0207670, IMG submission 184339) | Switchgrass rhizosphere microbial communities from Kellogg Biological Station, Michigan, USA - KBS S2-3H metaG (SPAdes) (version 2) | ecosystem: Host-associated > Plants > Roots >...
CACCTCGCGTCCGGTGATGTCGAACAGGATCAGGTCGGCCGGCTCGTCGGTGGCGAGCGAGAAATCGGCCACGAACGTGCCGCCCACGATCGGGTTCGGCCGCGGCGGCGACATGCGGAGCGGGAACGAGCTCGGGAAGAACACGCTCACCTGGCCGAAGAACACCTCCACGCCGTTCGTGAACCTGCCGAGCCGGTAGGTGTACGTGTGATCGCCGATCACGGTCGTGTCCGCGTACGTGAGCGCGCCGGCGGCGTCGAACTGCACCGCGTCCAGGTTCACGAACGGGCCGCTGTCGGTCGAGCGGTAGAGCCGCATCGAGAGCGTGTCGGGCGGGGTGACGAGCCACTCTAGCGTGACGCGGCCATCGGCCAGCCGCACGTTCTGCACCACCACCTGGGCGCCGTTCGGGATCAGCGGCGTGCGGGCCGCGAACACGTCTGGGTTGCCGCGGCGCGCGTCGGACCACACCGACCACACGTACGCGCTGGACGCGAACACCGTCATGTAGTCGCCCTGGTTGGGGACGATGTTCGTTCCCGCCGCCGACCAGTCGGAGAGCGTGTCGGTGAGCGCGCCGAGCGTGGTCCACGTGAGCCCGCCGTCGCCCGAGCGCGCCATGTACACGCTGGCCTCGCCGCCGTCCTTGGCCGGAGCGGCGTCGCGATAGTCGTACCACGTGGCATACAGGCCGCCATCCGGCGCCGCGACGACCTCGGGCGTGAACTGGTCGAACCCGGGCGCGTCCTCGTTCAGGCGAACCGGATCGCTCCACGTGAGCCCATCGTCCGAGTAGCCGACGAAGACGTCGCGCTGGTCGCGCCCGCGCTCGCTGCCCCGGTGCACGTTGCCAGTGCGGATGCGATAGGCGCCCAGGGGATTGTTGTTGTCGGCGACCTGGATGAAGTAGGTGCCGCTCGAGGGCGCCGTGAACAGCCAGCCCGAGGGGAGGCCCTGCGGCTGGCCCAACGATGGGTTCACGCTGCTGTCGAACGTGGAGAACGTGAGCGCGGTGACGCCGTCGCCGGCGATCATGCGCAGCGAGAACGCCTCCGGGTTCGAGATCGCGGTCGAGTCCGCGGCGATCACGACGTGCTGGCCCTGGGTGAGCGACACCGCGAAGTAGTCGACATCCGAACTGGTGTTCATCACGCCGCGCAGCGTCTGCCCGATCGCCGCCGGTGTGGCCGTGGCCGCGCTGCCGTTCGACTCCACCTCGGTCTTGTTGCCGGCCTGGCCGAGCGTGAACACCTCGTCCAGCCAGTTGATGGACTCGGCCCACGACAGGTAGACGCGCCCGCGATGGGGCCCGTGGCTGCGATCCACGGTGAGGCCGCTGAAGTCGATGCCGGTGGGCCGGTTGAACCCGGGCGCGCCGGTGCCGAAGTTGGTGAACAGCGATTCCGCCGTCACCGGGATGCCGAACGAGGCGCCGTGGTTGTCCGAGCGTCGGATCTTGTAGTAGTCGGCGAAGCCCTGGCCGATCAGCTCGTAGGCGACGTAGAGATGGCCGTCGCCGTCCACGACCGGGCGCGAGCCCTGCACGAACCCGTTCTCGGTCGGCGTGTCGAGCGAGACCTGCATCGGCGCGGTCCAGGTGACGGCGTTGCTGTCGGAGCTCTGGAACATGATGCGCGATAGGACGGCATCGATCGGCGGTGGTTCTTTATGGAACTGGGTGTAACTAAGATAGACACGCCCGCTCGAGGAGTCGGCGACCATCCACTCCTTGTCCGAGAGCTCGGAGAAGTCGAACGGGCCCTCGTGCATGATGACCGGGTTCCCCCACGCGATCGTGCTGCCGTCCCAGCGTCCCTTCACCACGGCGATGCCCGCGCGCCCGCCCTGCGCGTTGGAGAAGTCGCACAGCGCCGAGAAGTAGAACGCACCTGTCTTCTCGTTCACGGCGACGACCGGGTCGCTGAACCATTCGAAGCCGGACACGCCGGCAGGGTGCGGGAAGTTGCCGCGGTCGACCCAGGACACGCCGCCGTCCGACGACGTGGCCCAGCCCTGCTGGTCGCCGCCGGTCACGAAGCCCTGGCCGTCGTTCCAGGCCGCGACCAGGATGTCGCCGAACGCGGCGACGCTCGTCTCGCTCTGTCCCGAGGCCGGGCTGTCGCCGGCGCGATTGTTGACGATGGTGTTCGCCGGCGGCGTGAACGTCGTGGTGCCGAAGCGTCGGGGCAGGCGCTGGAGCGGGCCCGGTTCGATGTCGCGCGGCGTCGAGGCGTCGGGTTTCGCCGGACGCGCGTGCTGGCCCGCGCCCCGGGCGCGCTGCTTGCGCTTCCACTCGCGCAGCGCCCGCTTCGCGAACTCCTCGCGCGCCTCGCGTCCCTCCATCCCCTCGTTCGCGATCCGCCGCGCGTACGCGAGCTTCCACGGGTGCGTCGAGGCGCCAGGGGGCATCTCGATCCGCAGGGCGGGTTCGGCGGACGCGATCAGGGGGAGCACGCTCAGCGCGAGCACGAGCGCGATGCGCCGCGTGCCCGCGGGGTGCCGGTGGATCATCGGGGACTCACTCTCGGTGGGATGGGCGCCATACGGGGAGCGTCAAGGCTATCGGAACCGATGCGCGATGTCGCGCAAATGATGCCCGCCACAACTAATTGACCACGCCCCAGGGTGCGATCATGAGCGCCAGCAGCACCGCATAGAGCAGCAATTGCACCGCGTTCGCCATGCGCCAGCGCGTGAGCTCGCGGGTCCAGCCCGCGGGCTCCCCCTGGCCGCCGCGCGCCTGCGCGTCGGCGGCCGCGTGGGCGAGCGCTCCCAGGGCGCCCGTGGCGGGCATCTCCATCGCCAGCGTCACCACGAGCAGCACCGCCCACAGCGCGTCCACCACCATGAACAGCGGCGTGCGCGCCATGCGATAGCCCATCTGCATGGCGAACACGTTGCCGACGATGCCGACGACGAGCAGCGCCGGCAGCGCGACCAGGGCGCTGAGCCCGCGGTTCACGTTGAACAGCGTCGAGCGCACGGCCCAGTCCTTCGACCGCCGCGCCTGCAGCGTGTTCCAGTGAGCGGCGAACACCGCCGCGAACCATGCGAACGCGAACAGCACGTGCAGGTAGTGGAGAAACGTGACCATGGCGAGCTCCCCGGGCCGATCCCTGGCCGCGCGCGACGAGCCGACCCATGCTCCGCATGGGTACCCCGGTCGGGCTGCGCGCGGTGTGCGCGGCGGCAGTGTAGGCCGAACACGGCGCGAGGGTACACGGCGCCGCGCGGCGCCCGCTCAGCGGCCGCTGCCCAGCAGCACGAGCGTGCGCGTGACCGTCCGCTCGCCCTCGCGCAGGACCGCGAAGTACGTGCCCGGGCGCACGCGCGTGCCGTCGTCGGCGCGGCCGTCCCACGCCACCACCTGTTCGCCGGCGGCGAGCGGCCCGTCGAGCAGGTCGCGCACGCGCCGGCCCGCCACGTCGCAGATGGTGAGCCGCACGCGCGCGGGCATTCCGAGCGTGAACCTGAGTGACACATCAGAATGCGCCGGGGACGGCGAGGCGCGCAGGCCGCTCGTGCCCGTGCGCCCGTCCACGCCGGCGAGCGAGTTCGACACGCACGAGTCGGCGTTCGCATAGAGGATCGGCGTCCCGGGGAAGAGGAGCTTGCAGAGATCGCTGGTGTCGGCCGGGAAGTAGTTCCACGCCACGCAATCGACGCACGAAGCCGTGGTCACGAGACGCGGCCGCGTGCCGGCCGCGGTGCAGCCGACGCCGTCGGCGATGAACGTGACGCGCAGGTAGGTGTCCTTGAGCAGCGCCACGGGCCCCTCGAGCGGCATGGTGAAGTCGTACGTGCCGGGCGACGGCGCGGTGAGGAGCCAGGTGACGGGCCCGCGCATGATCCGCGGCGGGTCGGGCGGCGCGCACGCGGTGTCACCGAGCGTCGACACCACCGCCACCGCCACGGGCTGCGTGCACGCGACACGGAACTCGAGCTTCACGTGCACGGCCGACACCCACACGCCGGGCCTGCCCGCGCACGCGGCGCAATCGGACGGCTGCGCGCGCAGGAAGTACGCATCGTCGGGCGGCTGCAAGTAGTCGACCAGGTAGGCGACGGGACCGGTCGTGCCGACGGCGCACACGCTCTGCGTCGCGAGCGGCGTCCCGGTTGCCGTGATCGGCGCGATGCGGTCGGGCGTGAGCGGGGGTTTCTCGCGCGGCGTCGCACCGAGGGCCGGTGCGGTGATGAGCAGGAGGATCGGCAGAAGAACCAAGGACCACGCGCGCATGAAAACGCCTCCGGGCCGCGTCCCTGGTCTGCGCGGCCGACGTCATCCTCGACTTCGCGCCGAGGAGAATCAAGGGCCGAATCACCTGACGGCGCTTTTTCGCCCGGATTTGTGTTGAGGCGCCGGGAGGCCGGAGCGTAGCTTCCTTGCATGTCGTTCAGGATTCGGGGCGCTCGCCCGTTCAGGCGGGTCGCCGCACTGCTCGCTCTGGTGATCCTCGCGCCCTCGTGCGGGCGCGACGTGGGCTCGCTGCTGGGGCCGAACCAGCCGCCCGAGCTGGAAATCGTCGACGCGCGCGGCATGCGCGGCACCGGGGCCGGGGTGCGCGTGCGCTGGGAGGCGCGCGATCCCGAAGGCCGGCTGGCGCCGACGCACTGGCGGCTCGAGCCGTGGACCGCGCGCGGGGCCGGCACCGGTGAGGAGCACACCACCACGCTCGAGGAGTGCACCATCCCCGCGGATCGGCTGGCGAGCGCGCGCGCGGCAGGAACGACGGTCGAGCCGCAGCGGTTCACGCTGTGGGCGGTGGATGCCGCGGGCGCGCGCTCGGAGCCGGCGACGCTGGCGCTGTTCACGACCAACATCGCGCCGTATGTTCTGATCACGGCCCCACAGCCGAATGCGTTCCTCAGGGCCCAGGTGGCGCCCACCCTGTGCATCCAGTGGGTCGGCCAGGACCCCGACGGTGTATTCACGCAGAAGCCGGTTGAGTACAAGTTCGAGCTGCGGGACCTGGACGACCCGGCAAACTCCGTATTCCTCTCGAACCCGGACTCGCTGCGAAGCCTCGCGGTGGCGACGAACTGGGCCGGCTGGGACTCGACGGGGGCCGACACCGAGCACGTGACCTACACGAACCTCGTGCCCGGCAAGAGCTACCTGTTCACGGTCGTCGCGTTCGACGAGGGGGGTGCCTACACTGCCGTCTTCTCGCTGAGCAGCAACATGCTGACGTTCACGGTCGGCTACCCGAGCACCCTGGGACCGCGGATCTCGGTCGTGGGTCCGGCGTTCACGTACACCTATCAGTCCGGCGAATGGTCGCTCGATCCCGCGCTCGTGATCCACACCGAGGTGGCCGCGGGCGCTCCGGTCGGATTCCAGTGGAGCGCGATCCCACAAGTGGGGCAATCGGTCTCGGGCTATCGCTGGGTCCTGGACCCGGTGGACGTGCACGACGAGACGCCGCGCAGCGGCCCCGACGACGTCCGCCACTGGAGCGACGTCGGGCCGGGCACGTCCGCGTCGCTGGGGCCGTTCTCGCCCACCGGCTTCAAGCGCGAGGAACACACGCTCTATATCGAAGGGCGCAGCAACACCAGCACGTGTGGCCCGCCCGGCTCCGATCTCCCGAGCCTCGCGATCGTCCACTTCGTGGTGGTGAAGCCCACGTTCGACAAGGACCTGCTGATCGTGGACGACACCCGGCTCGAGCCGGACAAGTTCTCCGCAGGCTGCCCGGTGAACTACACGCAGAAATGGCCGAGCGCCGCCGAGCTGGACACGTTCCTCTACGCGCGCGGTGGCGTGCCGTGGCGCTGCACGAAGAACCCCACGTCGGGCGTGATCTCGACGCCGGGCGTCTTCGCCGGCTACGCGTTCGACACGCTCGGCACGAGATCCGTCGTCTCGGGCCCGATCTCGGGCGGCGTCCAGGCGCAGACGCTGCCGCTGTCGCTGCTCGCCAACTATCACCACGTGCTCTGGCTCACGGACGTCGCGTCGGCGACGTTGCAGAGTCCGGGGAACCCCAACGGGACCGCGATGCGCTACATCAGCAACCCGAGGATGGTGAACACGCTCAACGCCTACCTGCGCATGGGCGGCAAGCTGTGGCTCGCGGGCGGCGGCACGGCCACGGCTTCCCTCCTTCCGTACGACAAGACCAGCAACAACAGTGGCGGCATCACGCGGTTCACGAGCCTTCCGCCGTGGAACGAGATCATCCCCTCGCAGCTCGTGTGGGAGGGAGCCCACCTGCGCTCGGAGATCTCGGTGACGAACGCGCTCCAGGCCACGCGCGCGCTGGGTCGGTTCGAGCCCTCGCCCGGCGCCTACGGCGCGCTGCCGCTGGCGATGGAGTCGCGCACGGCCGGCACCGATCCGCTGCCGCCCACGCGCACGGTCCCGAGCCTGTTCTACTTCAACACCCGCCTGACCGAGTTCCTCACCCAGCCGAACGTCATCATCGAGGGCGGGGAGCCGGTGCTCGACTCCTTATATGTGGTGCAGGGGAGCACGGTCCCGATCGGCACCGGGAACGTGGCGATGACCGTGTACCACGGCGCGGACGGCGGCCAGTGCATCTGGACCGGTTTCGACTTCTGGAGCTTCCAGCGGAGCGAGTGCATCCAGTTCGTGGACGGCGTGCTCCAGGGCATCTGGGACTTGCCGCGCGCGCCGGTGGCACGCGGGCCGGCCGGTTCGCCCGCGCTGGCCGGTGAGGCGGCACCGCGACTGCAGGGACTCGCGCGCCCGACCCGCGCGCTCCGCCTCCATTACTAGTTGACGCGTACGCGGAAGCTCACGCTCCCGCTGCCGCCGGGCGCGAGCGAGCCCACGAGCGTCCACGACAGCGAGCCGGTGGCGCCTGCAGCCGGCTGCTGCGTGAGCGAGCACCCGGTGATGCCGGTGCCGGTCGCGGCACAGCTCGCCGAGTCGAACACCGTCCACGCCGGCGTGGCGTCGCGGATGACGATGTTGGAGATCGGCACCGTGCCCGGGTTGGAGTAGGTGATGGTGTAGACCAGGTAGCCACCGGGCGGCGCCGTGGCGCGGTCCACGCCCTTCGCGATCACGAGCCCGTTCGCGAACGTGATCGTGGTGACGTCGTCGAGCGCGTCCGCGCCGGCGAGCGCGGGCGAGGCGTTGGCGTAGGTGAAGGTTGCCGAGAGTGTCGCGGTCTCGAGCGAGCCCGTGACGGCGCCGAGCGGCGCCTGGTGCTTCGCGATCACGCACACGCTCTGGCCGCTCGAGATCGGCAGCGAGGCGGGCAGCGGCGGCTCGCCGGCATCCAGCACGCCGTCGCAGTCGAGGTCGCGCCACAGCGTGAGCCCCCAGCCCGAAACAGGCGGCACCGGCGTCTCCGCGGTCGAGAAGCTCACCGTGCCCTGCGACCCCGCGGTGAACGTGTGGCGATAGATCGCCGCGGTGCCGCCGGGCACGCCCTGCGCGCCGGGCGCCACCCACAGGTTCGGCGGCACGTCGCCGAATGCGACGCCGGTGTAGGCGATGCCCGCGGCCGCGGTGAACGTGAGCCGGTCGGCGGCGCGGTCGTAGTTGCCGAGCGTCGTGCCCGGCGTGGCGCCGGTCGAAAGCCAGCCGGCGTTGTTCGTGGCCTGGACGGCCGCGCTGCCGGCTCCTGCGAACGGCAGCCACAGCGTGAACGCGCCGGCTCCGTCGGTGAGCGTGGAGTCGCACGCGCCGCCCGGGCACGCAGCACTCGTGAGGCGCACGCGCCGCCCGCTCACGCCCGCCTCGCCGGCCGCGGGCACGCCATCGTTCGCGATGCCACCGGCGCCGCCGTCGTCTCGGAACACGAGGCCGTCCACGTGGCTCCCGTGCCAGAGGCCGAAGTCCTGGTTCGCGACGTCGGTGGCGTTGACGCTCGCAACGAGCGAGCCCGCGGGATGCTCGGTCCCGACCCAGCCCGCCGGCAGGCCGGCGATGACATCGTTGGGATCGCTCGAGTCGTCGAGCACGACGTTCCACGTGCCCGACGCCACGAACGTGAACGCATAGGCGCCGCTCGCGGCGGTGACCGGCGCCACCTGCACCGCGGCGCCCCCCGAGCCCACGAGCTTCGCCCACAGCGTAAGCCCGCTGCCGGTCTCGCCCGCGTCGCGCCGCGCGTCGTGGTCGGCGTCCACGTAGGCGGTGCCCGAGAGCGTGACGCCCGCGGTGACGCGCGCGACGCCCGAGAACTCCGACGTGCCCGTCGCGGCGAGCGTGCCCGTGGCCGTGAGCATCGTGCCCGCGGCGACACCGGCGGGGATCGCGAGCGTGAACCGGAACCGGTTCGTGTTGTCGCTGCCCTGGTCGAGGCCGTTGACCGGCTGCGCGTACGCGGTCACGCCGACGTCGAGATCGGCCGCCGAGCCCTCGGTGAGTGTGGCGACCCAGGTGCGGCCCTCGCCGAACCCGGAAGCATCGCCGTCGGCGACGTAGACCTCGATCGCCGTGCCCGGCCGCGCCCAGCCGCTGAGCGTGAACTGCCCGTTCGCGACGACCGCGCCCTCCAGCACCGGGAAGTTGACGAGCGCGTTCGCGCCGGCGTCGGCGTCGCCTGGGTCGTTTCGCGTCACGTACGGCGGCGTGCCGGTGAGCGCGTTGTCGCCCGCGGACTGGAGGTCGATGCCGACCTGCCCCGAGGCAGCACCGCCCGCGAGCGTGGTCACGGTGCCGTTCGACGCGAACGAGTTGCGCGTGAGCGTCCACGTGGCCGCGGTCGAGACGAGCTGCGCGCCCGCACCGTAGTTGGACTCGACGACGCAACGCGCGAGCGTGGCTGCGCTGCCGCCCAGCCGCGCGCCGGCCGTGGGCCCTGCCGCGCCCCTTCCATTCAGGCGTATCGAGATATTCGTGAGCGACACGCCGCTCGTCGCGGTCGCCGCATCGATCCCCGCGCCGTCACCGCCCTGGACCAGCGTGCGCGTCGCCGTGAGCGTGCCGCTCGCCGCGACGACGAGCTGGGCGAGCGCCGGGTTGCCGGCCGTGTTGCCGAGCAGCGTGCAGCCGTCGATCCTCCAGCCGTCCGCGGCGCTCGTGAGCGCCACGGCGCTCCCCGCGCCGAAGCCGATCAGGCAGTCGCGGAGCGTGCCCTGGTCGCCGCCCACCACGCGCACCTGGTCGGCGCGGGCGCGCAGCGCCGCGCCGGGGTCGGCGAACGACGTGGCGGTGGCGCCGAGCACGAGCCGGTCGAGGAGCGCGCGCAGCCCCGTGGCGCCGACGCGCACGAGCGCGCTGGCGTCGCTCGCCACCGCGGTGCCGAACGAGTTGAGCGCCAGGTTCGCGACCGCGAGGTCGGACGCCTGGAGGTCCAGGCCCAGGCCAACGCTCGCGCCCCCGCGCAGCTCCACCTCGGGGCCCGCGAGCACCGCGGTGGTGAGCCCGTCCACGCCCACGGTGGCGCCGCCCGCGAGCGTGGCGGGGTTCGTGTTGCCCACGTTTGCCGTCTGCGTCGCGCCGTCGATGCGCGTGAACGGCGCGGTGAGCGCCGGCAGCGCGCTCGCGAGCGTGATGCGCGCGACGCCGCCCGCGAGCAGGTTCGCGAGCCCGGCGCGCAGGCCCGGATGCGCGAGCCCGTCGCCGATCATGAACAGCGCGTTCTCGGTGCCGGGCGCGAAGCCGGCCTGGGCGATCGAGCTGTTCAAGAGCGTGTTCGCGTTGGCGATGAACTGCCGCAGGCTGCCCTGGCCGGCGTCGTTGACGTTGACGATGGTGTCGAAGTTGAAGCCGAAGTCGATGCCGCCGACCGGGGCGGTGCCGAGCGTCACCGGGCTCACCGACTGCGCCGTGGTCGTGGCCGTGGTGAGCGAGCCGAGCGACGCGTTGCTCGTGTTCGCCGCGGCATCCGCGAGCGCCGGCGTCTCGCCGCCGACGCGATCGACCACCGCCACGGCCACCCCCGACGTGGCGTCGGTGCGGAACGTCTGCACCGGCAGCAGCCCACCGATCGCACCCGGGCGCGTGGCCGTCACCGTGGCGTTCACCACGCGCACGGTGTAGAGCCCGGGCGCCCAACCGTCGAGCGCGTAGAGCCCCGCGGCGTCGGTCGTCACCGCGATCTTGAAGTTGCCCGACGCGTCATAGAGCTCCACGCGCGCGCCGGCCACGCCGGTGCCGCCCGCGGCGACGCGCGAGCGCCCGGCGCCGCCGCCGTAGTTGGCATCATCGAAGACCGTGCCGGTGATCGGCGACGACACCGTGACCACCGTCGTCAGCTGCTCGCCGGCCACGGTGCTGTCCCCGTCGCTCACGGCCGACTGCGGCAACCCGAGCTGCGCGCCGATGCAGGCGAGGGCCGCCCGGTTCGCGACCGCGGTGCCGGTGGGCGCCGGCGGCGTGACCTGCGCGCGGAACACGATCGAGGTGCTGGCGTTCACGTCCAGCCGGCCGCCGTTCGTGGCGTCGGCGCCGGTGCCGACGCGGCCCACGATCGAGCGCGAGGCGGCCACGTACTCCATCTGGTCGTCGCCGCCGGCGTCGGTCTTCGCGCCCGTGTTCGCGCCCGAGCCGACCCGCAGCGAGCCCGCGACGTACGTGAGCGTGCTGGCGAGCGTGTCGCGCAGCACGGTCTGGAGCGCCGCATCCGTGCCCACGTTGCGCGCGGACACCGTGTACTCGAGCACGTCGCCCGGCCGCACGCTGCCGCCGTTCAGGTCCGTCACGGTCTTCCGGAAGCTCGAGGCGTCGAACTTGGGCACGAAGATCTCGGTCTTGAATACGATGCCGCCGGCGTAGTAGCGGTCGCTGGCGCTCTGCAGCGTCACCGTGGCGCTGGTGCTCCCGTTCCCCAGGACGCCGTTCGCCGAGAGGATGTCGGCGTCGAAGCCGAGCTGGTTCACGTAGTCGGGGTTCTTCGCGGAGAACCGCGTGCCCTCGAGCGTGAGCGTGCTGTTGAACACGTTGTTCGGCGGGTTCAGCGCGTCGCTCAACGTGGTGCTGTTGAGGATCAGGTCCTCGCCCGTGTGGCCGACGTCGCCGTCGTAGGCGACGATGCCGACGCCCGCCTGCACCGTGCCGGTGGGGGGCGTGAGGAAGCCGCTCACCGACAGGTTCACGCTGTTGCCGGGCCCCGCGAACACGAAGCCGTCGGCCACGGTGAGGTTGCGCGGCAACGTGGTGTCGAGGTGGTAGACGACGACGATGCTCCAGCCGCCCCACACGTCGCTCGAGCCCGGCGCCGACTGCACATCGGCGACGCGGTAGGTTCCGTTCCCGGCGGCCTGCACCTGCGCGGTGACGTCGCGGAAGCCCTGGTAGGCCGAGCCGATCGCATCCAGCTGCTGCGCCGTGATCACGCTGTAGCCGCCGCCGGGGAGCGCCAGCTTCGCCGTGTTGCGGCTCGCGGACGCGGACCAGCCGCCCCAGTAGAGCCCTGCGAACAGGACCTGGGAGCCGCTCGGGAGCGACAGCGTGGCCGAGCTGGACGAGAACGTGGTCGCGTCGCCGTCCACGTCCACGTATTGCATGGTGAAGTTCTGGTTGTTGACGTTGCCGCCGCCGCCGCCCGCCTGGGCACTCGCGCATGCGCCGCCGGCGGAGCAGGTCATGATCGTGTTGCCGATCAGCGTCACGTCGCCCGTCGTCTGCACGTTGAAGCGCGGCGTGAACGTGCGGGCGACCTGCGCCCGCGCCGGAACGGCGATCGCGACCGAGAGGACGAGCGCAGCGAGCATCCGCCTCATGGCTGCCCCCCCGTGCGGCGGAACAGCGACTCGTCGAAGCGCGCGCGCAGCCGGAGGAAGCCGCCGGTGCGCGTCCACTCCTCGGCCGTGAGCTCGTCGTCGCGGTAGCCGAAGCGGTTGAAGCCGGCAGAGATCCACATGCCGCCGGGAAGCTGCCGGCCCACCTCGAGCCCCATGCCGTACTGCCGGTCGGCGAACGACGCCCCGGTGCGCACGCTGCCCGTCACCGAGACGTCCCAGTCCTGTCCGATGTCGCGCATCAACCGGCCGTGGAGCCATTGCGCGAGCCCGCGCGTGATGCCTGCCCCGCCCTGCTCGCGCGTGAGCTTGCCGGCCCAGGCGAGGCTCGCACTGGTGCCGGTCGCGATCCGGCCGGTGCCATTCAGCCCGACCACGTTCGCGATGTGGCGGCTCGAGAGTCCGGAGCCCCCGCCATCGAGTAGTCCCGGCGACCGGTCGTAGATGAAATCCCAGCGGCCGAGCGCGTCCCAGGTTCCGGCCGGACGCCCCGCGCCGCCGGGGTCGCGATACGCGAAGGCGACCTGGAAGCGTTCGTCCGCGTCACGAGTCCCGGCGCGGCGCGATCCGCCCGTCGTGAACTGGTGGCGCACGAGCCCGGTCCACGACGAGTCGAGCTTCACCGCGGCCGCCATGCTCTGGAGCACCTGGTCGGTCTCGCGGCTGGTGCGACCCTCGAGGCGCAGCGAGCCCTTCCACCGCGGGTCCTGCGCCCAGTCGAGGCTGCCGGAGAGCGCCGTGCTCGGGCCCTCGCGCGCCGGAGCGCCCGAGAGCGGGTTCACGCGCTCGAACGTGCCGCCGACGCGGATGCCGCTGCGAAGCCGCCACGCGTTGCGCAGCCCCACGGCCGCCTGAGCCTCGCGCCCCGCGAGCGCGTCGGCAAGCCGGTACTCGCTGAACACGTGCGCGTCACGCGCCAGGTCCGCATCCACGCCGGCCACGGTGGCGAGCCGCTGCTGGCGCTCGGAGAGCGCCCACGCGCCGGTGAGCGACGATGCCAGCTCGTGCCGCGCGTAGACGCGGCCGCGGGCGCTGAACCGATACTCGCCGCCGAGGGCCGCGAGCCGGCGCGATGCGATCTGCGTGTCCTGCTCGTACTCGCCATAGCCGCTCCATTCGGGATGGCTCGGCCATTGGCCGAGCAGCTTGAGGCGCACAGTGGCCTCGAGCGGCTCCTCCGGAAGGCTGGCGTTCGACTCGCCCGCCACCCGCATGCCCAGCTCGCCGCGCCACGCGGCATTGAGCGTGCGGTCAACGCTCACGAACACGCCGCCGCGCTTCGTGCCGCCCGCTGCGTCGGCGCTGTAGAGCGCCTCGCTCGTGAGCCGCGTGCGCTCGGCGAGCCGCGTCGAGAGCCGCCCGCCGGCCTCGGTGTGCCCGCCGGCGAGGCCGGCGCCGGGATTCGCGAAGCCCGCCGCCGCCGCCATCGCCCACGCCCGCGCCTGCGTGCGCGGATCGTCGTGACGCAGCTCCAGCCGCCCGGCATCGCCCGCGAGTCTTCCCGAGGAACCGCCGGAGGCGGGTCCAGTGCCGACAGCCCCCGCGAGCGTGTGCGTCACCGCCCACTCGCCGGCGAGCGTGGTGCGCGGGGCGAGGCGCGCGAGCGCGGAGGCGCCGCGCAGCTCGAACGGCTGCGCCGGGTCGTGGTCGTCCACGTACGTGCCGCCGAGCGTGAGGTTCGGCCCCACGCGCTGGCGCAGCTGCAGGCCGCTCACCCAGGCCGCGCCGGTGGCGTCCTCGATCTCGTACGTGACGCGCACGCTGACCGGGTTCAGCTCGGCGTCGAAGCTCGGCACCGGCGAGCGGAACACCAGCTCGCCGGAGAGCGGATCGAGCGCGTAGTCGGTGAAGCGCTGGCGCAGCTCGGCGGAGATCACCACGGCCGGCTGGTCGCGGTCGCGCACCAGCACCTCGACGCGCTCGCTGTTCTCCACCAGCGGCGCGCGCGCGAGCCGGTAGGGCCCCGAGACGCCGCGCCCCGGGAGCTCGTCGATGACCTGGTGCGAGCGGTCGCGGCTCGTGAACAGGCGGCCGCTCGTGCCGCTGCGCACGCCGCCCGGCGCCGCGTCGCCGTCCCACGAAACCACCGCGCCGGTGAGGCTGCGCGCGTAGTTGGCGAGGCTCAGGTCGGAGCCGCCGGTGATCAGGTCGCCGTAGAGCAGCGACGCATCGCGGCGCTCGAGCCGGCCGTAGAGCTTGCCCGTGGACTGGGCGTCGTAGCCGCGCACGCTGGCGTCGCCCTGCACGGGGTAGCCGCGATCGACCTGCAGGTCGCGGAACTGGCGCAGGTCGTCGGGGCGGTCGGAGTCGTAGCCGAGCGTCAGCTCCATGTCGCTGCGCACCCGGCCCTTCACGTACAGCGCCGCGCGGGCGCCCGCGGTCTTGCTGCCGTCCTGCGACTCGGAAAGAAATTCGCCGAGCGGTTGCTCGAAGCCCTCGCGGGGCGTGCGTCCGCTCGCCGGCGCCCGCACCGCGGCGACGCCCACGGCGCCCTCCACCGTGCCGACGACGAGCAGCGGGCGCAGCTCGGGGACGAACTCCATGTCGGCCACGGCGCGCATCGCGCCGCTCGTGGCCGTGAGCTCGGCGCGGCCGGGCGACGTCGGGCTCATCACCGGCACGCGTGCACGCCCGCCCTCCACGGCGAGCTGGAGCCCGGGGCTCGCGGGGTCCAGGTCCTCGAGCGGTACGTACCCGCGCGTGGCCTCGAGCGTCACCAGCGTGCGCGCGCCCACCGGCACGCCTGCCGAGTCCGTCACGGTGAGCGTGTACCAGCTCTCGCTGTGACCATCCGCCGGCACCGCGCCGGGCCCGGTGAGCCACAGCCGCGCCAGCGCGCCCGGCGCCACCACGCGCACCGCGACACGGCCCGGCGACTGCGGCGGCGCCAGCTCGAGCAGGTTCACGCCCGGATCGAGCGTGATCCCCACGTATTCCCACGCCTCGAGCTTCGCGGTACTCGCGCTGACGCGCCGGCCGATCCGCGACTCGGGCACCCGCTCGCCGTTGAGCCGCAGCCTGAGCGGGGTGCCGAGCGGGCCTTTCACACGCACGGTGAGCTGCGCGCTCGCGAGCGTGTCCATGTCGGCGAGGCCGATGAAGCCAAGCTCGGGATCGAGCGTTGAGAGCAGCTGCTCGATCGACGACGACGGCGCCACGCCCGGGAGCGGGGGCCGCGGAACGGCCGGCGCGGCCGGCGAGGGCAGCACGTTCGACTCCATGTCCGCGAGCGGTACCGGCGAGATGCCGGTGTCTGGCGCGGCCGCAGCCGGTGCGCGTCCGGCGGGCGGCGCCGTCGGAGCCTGCGGCGCACGGCGCGGCGGACCCGCGCCGGTCTCGCGCTCGCCGGTGATGATCGCCGCGGACGGCAACGAGCGCGCATCGCCGGGGAGCGCGCGCTGCTCGGGTCGCTGGATGCTGTACGCCACCACGCGCGCGCGCTCGTCGCGCCCGCCGGCGGCGAGCACGCGGTCCATCACCTCGCCCGCGGCCGCGGTGTCGGCGATGATCAGGAAGTCGGCGCGCGCGAGGTCGCCGCGCGTGAGGTCGACGAAGCGCAGGCCGGGGGTGCCCTGGTCGCGATGGTCCACCGAGACCGGGAACGCGCCCTGCGGTAACGTGGTGCGGTCGAGTTTCAACGCGTGCGTGCGCGGCGTGACCGCGGTGAAGCTGAACCGGCCTTGCGCATCGGACACAGCCCACGTGCCGTCGTCGAGGTAGAGCCGCACGCCGGGAAGACCCACGGTCGGGCCGTCGGCTGGAACCTCGGGTGGGGGCGCCGCCGACGGAATCAGGGGCGAGAACCTGAGGCTCACCGAGCCCACGATGCCGCCCACGTCGGCGAACAAGTCGCCGCGCACGCGCGTGGTCGCGGGCGCCGCGTTGGACGCCGTCTCGGCACCCGAGACGCCGCAACCGGCGGGCCCGCAGGGCCCGCCGGATCCAGACGTCGTGCCGAACGCCTGCGCCACGGCCCGCGCCTCGCCCGCGGGCGCGCCGGACTGGACGCGGGTGGCGAAGCGCAGCTCCAGGCTCTCGCGCGGGCCCAGCCCGCGGAGCGAGAACGCGGGCGCGGAGCCGCCGGAGCCCGCGGAATCGGCGATCGCACCCGCCGTGGAGCGCGCCGAGCCGCGCACGTAGGCAAGGCCGAACGGGAGCTGCTCCGTGATCCGCACCGCTGCGAGCGCGACGTCCGAGCGGTTCGCCACGCGGATCGTCCACTCGAGCACGTCGCCCCACTCGACCTCGGGGCGCGAAGCGGCCTGCTCCGCGAACAGCGCAATCGCGCCCACCTCGTCCACCCGCAGCGTGTCGGTGACGAGCGCGGTCGCGCCCTGCGCGAGCCCGGTCGCCGACAGGCGCACGAACGCCAGCGATCCCATCGGTGCCGAGGCCGCTACGCCGAGCGTGAACAGCACGTCGGCGGAGTCGCCTGCGGCGAGCGTCAGCACGCCGCCGTTCGCGATCGGCGTGTCGCCCACCCCGGCGCGGCCGTCGCGGTCGCGGTCGTGCAGCAGCGCGAAGCTCGTGGCGTCGAAGCCGTCGAGCGGGAGGTTGCCGGCGTCGAGGCGGATGTCGCTCGAGCCGTTGCCGCGGTTCACGAGCCGGTGGGCCAGCGTCACGCTGCCGCCCGGCCCCGCGATACCGCCGCGGTCCGGGTAGAGCGCCAGCGTCTCGGCGGCCTGGACCACGGCGCGCACGCTGTTGCTCGGCTGCGTGAGCCCGCCGCCGCCGGCTGCGAACGTCACCGTGCCGGAGGCGGTGTTGTCGATCAGCGTGCCCGCGGGCGGCGCCGCATGCGCGGGGGCGGCGAGCAGTCCGGCGAGCAGCGCGAGCGCTGAAAGACACGCGCGCGCGCGCGCGTATATAAAAACGCGCGAGGCTCGGCTCGGACGGGTACGCCCAGGGAACACGCGGAAGACCCCGATGCCCCGTTCGCGCCGGCGGCGTCGGGGAAGCCGCGCACCGCGCTCATGGGGCCGATGTGGGGACCCTGGGCGTGAGGGTCCCGGGCGGACGTCGAAGGCCTCCCGGGCCGTTCGGCCCGGGAGGCTCCGGCGCACGGATGTTCAGATCACGGGTAGTCGATGCGCACGCTGAACCGGATCGTCGCCGACGCACCGGGCAGCAGCGTGCCCAGGTTCGCGGTGATCGCTCCGGTCGCGCCGTCCCCCGGCACCACGATGGTGCCCTGGGACGTGAACGCGAGCGCCGAGTTGGACGACGTGGTGTTCGCCGGCGTCGCGTCGTTGATCACGACCGAGTTCACTGGCGTCGTGCCGGTGTTCGTGACCGTGATCTCGTAGCGGATGCAGGCGTTCGGCACCGCGCCGGTCGTGAGGTTGAGCGTCGTGAACGCGCCGTCCTCCGTGCCGTCGCAGGCCGCATCCAGCGCCTGGGCTTTCACGATCGTGACCTGGCTGTTGATCACGGTGGTCGCGTCCTGCGCCAGCGCCGGCGGCGGCACCGGCGTGCCGTAGCCCACGTTCACCGTGGTCGCCGTGAGGTCCGTGGTGTTGAGCGTGCCGAGCGGCGAGCCGACCGGCGCGAACACCTGCACGAACACGCGCAGCGTGGCGCCGGGGGCGAGGCCGCCGAGGCTCGTGAGCGTCGATAGCGGCTGGTCGCCGGCGTCGAACGTGCCGCTGTTGTTCGTGTCCCAGTAGATCGCCGAGTTCCACGACGGCTGGTTGTCCGCCGAGGCCAGCGTCACCGTGCTCCCGACGCCGTCACCCTCGAGGACGGTGCCGTTGTTGGCCAGCGTGTGCGTGTAGACCACGAAGCCGCCGGGCAGCACCTGCGCCGTGTTGTTCGGCGTGAGCGAGAGGTCCCGCAGCACGTTGACCCCGACCTGGTCGTGGATCACGTCCTCGGCCGTGGTCACGGGCGAGTGCGCGCGGAAATAGAGCTCGACGTTGCCGCTGCCGTTGCCCGCGGGCACGTCGACGTCGGCGTAGACGAGCATGTTGGCGCCGCCGGCGATCGGGCCCGTGCTGGTGATCACGGCGTTCGCGCCGTTTCGGAACGTCACCGTCCAGCCGGCCGGCAGCGTGATCGGGGCGAGCGTGCTCACCGTGCTCGCCGCGAGGTCGTAGGCGTCGGCCTGCGTGCTGGTGTTGTTGACGTACAGCGTGAAGCGCGCGGTGTTGCCGGGGATCACCGTCTGCCGGTTCACGAACGCGACTTCAGGACCGGGGCCCGTTCCGGGCGCGCCCGGGAGCGGAGCGTTGTTCGTGACGTCGACGCTGTTCGCGCTGATCGTCGTCAGCACGTCGGTGGCCGTGGCCGTGCTCGCCGGGTTCGTCGCCGACGTGGCGGTTTTCTGCACCTGGTACGGACCGCCGGTGGCGGAAGCCGGCAGCGTGACCTTGAGGATCACGAGGTAGCTGGCGCCGGGACCGAGCGGACCCACGTCGGGCATGAGGTTGCCGTTCGAGTCCGTGAGCGGCGTCACCCCGTCGCTCTGGAACAGCTGCACGATCGAGCCGGCGGGGAACGAGTTGCCGCCGGTGCTGATGTCGAACACGTCGTTGCCGTTGCCGGTGTTCGTGAGCGTGTTCGTGAACGACACGACCGCGCCCTGCTGCGCGCTCGGCACGGTCTGGCCGGCGAACGTGACCGACGTCGTCTGGTTCACCGTGAACGGCGCCGTGTTCGTGAACAGCGGGCCGACGTTGACGGCGCCGTCGAAGTAGGCGAAGCGCGCCGTGTTCCCGATGACCTGGGGAGCGAGCCCGCCGTTGACGCTGACGTCGAACGTGACGCTCCCGCTCTGCCCGGAAGGCACCTGGTTCACGATCGCGGTCACCGCGCCCGGCGTGGCGACGTTGAAGTCCCAGCGGATGGTGTTCGCGCCGGCGCCGTGCGTGTCGGACGAGTCGGCGTCCGAGAGCGCGGTGGCACCAGTGGTGCTCCAGCGGGCGCTGCCCGCCACGTACGTCATGCCCGCGGGGACCAGGTCGGTGAGCCGCACGCTGCCCGCGGTGGCGTTGCCCGAGTTCGTGTACGTCAGGGTGTACGTGTACGGGCCGCTCGGCGAGGCGCCGCTCGGCGCGTTGATCGACTTGGTGACGTTGATCACCGCGTTCGAGGTCACCGTGACCTGGTCGGTGTTGACCGCCGACTGGCCGCCGTCGAACACGCTCACCGCGTTGACGAGGATCGTCGAGGCGTCGCCCGCGAGCCGCGTGCCGGGCACCGAGCCCACGGCCACGAAGCGGTAGCTGGCGCCGGCGGCGAGCGGGCCGCTGGTGGTGACCGGCGTGAAGTTGTCGGGGACGCCGTTGCCGTCGGCGTCGACGTAGAGCACGAGGCCGGTGAGGTCGAAGTCGTCGCCGCCGATGTTCGCGGCACTCAGCGTGAACGAGTCGGTGCCGTTGCCGTTGTTCGTGACCACGTGCGGGAACGCGGCCTGGCCGCCGGGCGCCGCGACGCGGGTGCCGCTCGCGGTGAGCGTGAGCCCCGCGACCTGCTGCACGACGGTGGTCACCGGGTTCGACGACACCGTGTAGCTGTTGGCGGCGGCGTCCGTATACGTGGCCGTGGCCTGGTTGCCGATCGTTGTCCCGGCGGGCGGGGCGGCGATCGCCACGGCGCCGAGGCCGGCGCACGCGGCGACCGCGAGCGCGGCGAGCGTGAGGCCGACCGGCGACGTGACCCTGCGGCGGATCGTGCCGGCGATCTGCGATGCGTTCATGGGGAGGCTCCGGGGAATGTGTCGACCCGTCTCGCGACGGGCGGTGTCGGTCCTGGCGAGGTCGGGAAGACGGAGCTAGTGCGAGTTCTCGGCGACGGGCGTGGGCTCGACGCGGACGCGCGCGCTCACCGTGCGCTGGTCGCGCGACGGCAGTGCGCCCAGCGGCCAGCGCAGCGCGCGGTACTCGGCGACGGGCACCTCCTGCACGACCGTGCGTCCGTCGGGCGTCTTCACCGTCCGCTTGAGCGGCACCGGCGCGAACGTGCGGCCGTCGAGGCTCGCCTCGACGCGCCGCGGCAGCGCCGAGCCGGCCACGTACTGGGTCCCGCGCGGGATCGGCAGCGTCGCCATGAGGCCCTTCGCCTCGCTCGCGCCGTCGTTGCGGTAGCGCGCGCGGTACTCGATCAGCTCGCCGGGCTTCGCCTCGTCGGCGGGAACGAGCACATCCTTGCCCTGCGCCCGGGTGACGCGGTTCGCGGTGAGCTCGACGGCGACGGAGCCTGCCGCGGGCTTCGCCGGACCGGCCGCGTGCGCGGGCGCGGACACGGAGCCGACGGCCGCAGCGAGCGCGATCGCGAGCGTGAGACGGACGAAACGGTGCATCGCCAGACCTCCCTGGTCGGTCCGCCTGCGGCGGACGTATGAGCGCATCGCGGCGCGGGCACCGCGCCTGGGGCCCGTGCGCAGCACGGGCCCGAACGGTGCGTCACGGCCTTGGCGAGGTTCCGTCCCTGGAAGTCGGCGACGGCGAGCAGCGAGTCATCCCGGCACGGCACGACGTGCCCGCACCCGGGAAGGCGGAGCCTGCCGAAGCTCGTATCGGCAGGCGCGCGCGTGCGCTTGAGCGACGCGCCGCTACGCTGCGCGCTGCCGGCGGTACACGCGCAGCGTGCACTCGACGGGCCCGAGCCGGACCTGCTCCGACGTGCTCTCCGAGTCGCCTCCGGAGCGGATCGGGTTCGCAACGAACATCGGCAGCCCGAGGTGGAGCTGGCCGTCGCGGCCGGCCATGCTCGCCTTCACCTTGCCGGCGAGGATGTTCATCACCTCGGAGAGCCCGTCGACGACGTCGTGCTCGCTCAGCGGCTCGCTGTGGCGCAGGCCGAGCAGCGCCCGCGCCAGCGCCCGGCAGCGGGCGGGCGTGGCCGAGAGCCCGAGGTGCACGGCGTTGTGCGGGGACAGGATCGCGATGTAGGCCCCGGGCTCGCCCGGCTCCTCGGGGGCCCCGGCCGTGGACTGCGGGTCGAAACGCAGCGAGTGCTTCGCCAGCTCGTCCGACGCCGCGCGCAATGTCTTCAGCCACTCCTCGATCGGGATCACGTTCGTCTTGCGGGTCATGGACCGGTCTCCTCAGGCGACCTCGCGCCGGCGGTAGACGACCGTGCGCGTGAGCGGGACGGCCTCGAACGAGTCGTCCATGGTGAGCGTGGTCTCGCCGGCGCCGAGCACGAGCACGCCGTCGGGCTGGAGCAGCCGGGCGAGCTGGCGTAACACCCGGCGGCGAAGTTCGGGCTCGAAATAGAGCAGCACGTTCCGGAGCAGCACGACGTCCATCGCCGGCAGCTCGGGCCAGCCCTGCGCCAGGTTCAGCTCGCGGAACTCGACGCGCGCGCGCACCTCGGGACGCAGTTCCCAGGCGTTCTCGGGACCCTTGCGGAAGTGGCGCACGAGCTGCGGGGCCGGAAGCCCGCGGTTCATCTCGATCGGGCTGTAGCTGCCGGAGCGCGCGCGCTTCAGGATGCTCTGCGAGAAATCGGTGGCGAGCAGCCGCACCTGCCAGCCCGCGAGCCGGTCGCCCATGTCGTGGAGCAGCATCGCGAGGCTGTAGGGCTCCTGGCCGCTGGCGCACGCCGCGCTCCAGACGTTGAGCGTGCGGCTCGCGCGCCGGCGCTCGATGAGCCCCGGCAGAATGGTCTCGCGCAGCTCCGCCCACATCGGCGCATCGCGGAACCACGACGTCTCCGAGATCGCGAGCGCTTCCACCACCAGCCGGTGGAGCACGCCCCAGTGCTCCTCGGTGCGCACGGCCTCGAGCACGTCGGGGAGCGACTCGAAGCCCATGTCGTTCGCGATCCCACCCAGCCGCATCTCGGCGAAGTGCTCCCGGCTCGGGTCGAGGAGGATGCCGGTGCGCTGGTGGAGCAGCGTGCGCAGGAACTCGTGGTCCGCGCGCGTGAGCGCGTTCGGGCGTCGCTCGGGGTACCCGGCAGAGCCGGGTCGGGCGCTCGTCGTCACGCGGCCTCGGCCTGCGGGTCGGGACCGGACCCGCGCTCCGCGCGGGTGCCCCCGTCGCGAAGGACCCCGCTGCGCCCCGGGCGCGCGCGCGCGATCAGCTCGCCGGCAAGCTGGGCGAGCGGCAGGACGGCGTGCGCGAGGCCCGCGCGCGCGATCGCGCCCGGCATGCCCCAGACCACGCTCGAGGCCTCGTCCTGCACCAGCACGCGGCCGTGGGCCGCATGCACCGCGCGTGCGCCGGCGAGGCCGTCCTGGCCCATGCCGGTGAGCACCAGCGCCAGCGTGCCAGCGCCGAACGCCTGGGCAGCGGAGCGGAACAGCGGGTCCACCGCGGGACGACAGCCGTTCTGCTCCGGGCCGTGATCGAACCGGAAGCGCGGCGCGAGCCCCTCGCGCACGATCGTCAGGTGGACGCCGCCGGGCGCCAGCCACAGCACGCCGGGCTCGACGCTCGTGCCGTCGCCGGCGAGCTTCACGGGCATCCGGCAGTTCGCGGAGAGCCCGGCCGCGAAGAACTCCGCCATCTCGGACGGCAGGTGCTGCACCACCGCGACCGGGATCGGGAACTCGCGCGGCAGCTCGCCCAGCGCGGCCGCGAGCGCCCGCGGTCCGCCGGTGGAAGCGCCGACCACGAGCACGCCGGGCATGGGATCGCGCGGGCTCGCGGCCGCGGGCCGGGACGCCTGCTGCGGCGTGCTGTGCGCGCGCGGTTCAGGCGTGTGCACGCGAAGCGCCGGCACGTTCCCACCGTGTCCCGGCGCCGGCGGCGCCGGCGCTTTCGGAGGAGCAGCGGCACGAGCGATCGCCAGCAGCCGCGGGAACAGCTCGGCGCGCAGGAACGCCGCCATGCCGTCGGGGTCGAGTCCCTGCGGCTTCAAGACGTAGTCGCTCGCGCCGCGCCACAGCGCCTCGAGCGTCGCCTCGTTCGCGTGGCCCACCGTGCCGCTGAACACGAGGACCGGCAGCCGCGGGTGCTGCGGGCGCAACCGGGTGAGGAAGTCGAGGCCGTCGAGCACGGGCATGTCCAGGTCGAGCACGATCACGTCCGGGTTCGAGCGCTCGACGAGCTCCAGGCCGAGCGCGCCGTTGGGAGCGGTGCCGCACACGGTGAGGCCGGGCTCGCGCTCGATCGCGTCGCCGAGCGCACGGCGCACGGTGACGCTGTCGTCGATGACGAGGACGCGAACGTCGGGCATCAGGCGGCCCGGCGCTCGGGGTCGAAGCCGAGGAGCAGCAGCTTCTCGAGCAGCGCCTGGCGATCGAACGGCTTCATCAGGTACTCGCTCGCGCCGGCGTTCAGCGCCACCTCCACCTGCTCCATCTCGCTCTCGGTGGTGACCATCATGATGGGCAGGTCGGTGAATCGTTCGTCGCCGCGCAGCCGTTCGAGGAGTTCACGGCCGTCCATCTCCGGCATGTTCCAGTCGAGCAGCACGAGCGACAGGCCGTCCGTTTTCTCGGCGAGCTGCAGCGCCTCCAGCCCGGAGGCCGCCTCGTGCACCTCGAAGCCCAGCTCGATCAGCAGTTTCGCGATGATGCGGCGCATCGCGCGCGAGTCGTCCACGACGAGTGCTTTCACGGCGTCTCTCCTATGGGCAGAACGGGATCGTTCTCGGGTGCGGGTGGGATCTGAAGTCGCTCGGCGAGGCTGCCGAGCGTGGTCGACAGGCGCACGAGGTCGGCGGCGATGCGCTGCGAGTCGTCGGCGTGGCTGCGCATGCGGCGGGCGCCCTCGGCGACCGCCGCGCTCTCCTCGCCGATCGTGACCACGCCGCTTGCGGCCTGGTTCAGGTTGCGGCTGATCTCGTCGGCGGTCCGCAGCTGCTGCGCCACGGCCTCGGCGATCGTGCGCGAGATCATCGCGATGTGGTGGATCGTGGTGCGGATCCCGGCGATCGCGCCCACCGCCGCGTGGCCGTCGGCGCGCACCTCCTCGAGCGTGTGCGTGACCTCCTCCGCCGCGGCCGACGTCTGGCGGGCGAGCGAGCGCACCTCGGTGGCCACGACCTGGAACGCGCGCCCGGCCTCGCCGGCGCGCGCGGACTCGATCGCGGCGTTGAGCGCGAGCAGGTGCGTGCGCCGCGCCACCGCGGAGATGGCCTTCACCACGCCGCCCGCGCGCTCGCTCACGTCGCCGAGGCGCTGGATGCGATCCGCCGCCGCCTGCGCCTCGCGCTCGGCGGACTCGGCGATCGCCGCCGCCTCCGACGTGTTGCGCGAGATCTCCTGGATGCTCATGCCCATCTGCTCGACGGCCACGGCCACGCTGCCGACGTTGCCCGCGGTCTGCTCGGCGGCATCGGACAACGCCTCCGCCCGGCCCGCGGTGCGCTCGGCCTCGGCCTCGGTCTCCCAGCCGGACGCGGCGAGCCGCTCGGAGAGCGTGCCGAGCTCCTGGGCGTGGCGATGGAGCCCCGCGTTCGAGCCCGGGTTCGTCCCGGGCGGGCGGCTGCCGGCGCGCGTGCTCATGCCGCGCGGCGCTCGTCCGCGTCGTCGTCACGTGCGGGCGCCGGCGCGAGCCGCCCGACCACGCGCCCGCGCTTGCGGGTCGCGGACGGCTCGGCGGGGCGCGCGGCGGCGCCGCCGCGCTCGCCGAAGCGGAACTGGCTCACCGTGCGCTGCAGCTCGGTGGCCATCATCGCCAGCTCGCTCGCCGCGCGCTGCGTCTCGCGCGCGGCGGTCGTGGTGTGCTCGGTCGTGCGCGCGACCTGGCCGACCGTGGCCGCGATCTCGTCGGTGCCGCGGGCGGCTTCGCCCATGTTGCGCGTGATCTCGCCGGTCGCGGCGCTCTGCTCCTGCACCGACGCCGCGATCGCCGACTGGGTGGTGCTGATCTGCTCGATGATGCGGCCGATCTCGGCGATCGCCGTGACCGCGCCGCGGCTGTCGTCGCGGATCGCGCTCACCCGCTGCGCGATGTCGTCGGTGGCGCGCGCCGTCTCCTTGGCCAGCTCCTTCACCTCGTTCGCCACCACGGCGAACCCGCGGCCCGCGTCGCCGGCGCGCGCGGCCTCGATCTCGGCGTTCAAGGCGAGGATGTTCGTCTGCTCCGCGATCGCGTTGATGACGCGGATGACGTTGTCGATCTGCTCGCTGCTCTCGCCCAGTTCGCGGATCGCGGCGTTCGCATCGGCGGCCACGCGCACCGCGGTGGCCGCGACCGCGGCCGCCTCCTGGGCGTTCTGCGCCACGCTGCGGATGCCGGAGCCCACCTGCTGCGCCGAGGCCGCGACCAGGCGCACCGACGTGTTCGTCTCCTTGCTCGCGCGCGTCGCGAGCGCCATCTGCTCGGAGGTCTCGGCGGCGCTGGCCTGGAGCTGGCTGCTCACCGAGGCCAGCTCCTCGGAGGCGTTACCCACCGCGACCGAGCTGTCCGCGATGCGCGCGAGCGCGCCGGACAGGCTCTCGACCGCGCGGTTGACGTCGCGGCCGAGGCGACCCAGCTCGTCGTCGCGCGTCGACGCCACGCGCGCGTCCAGGTCGCCGCCCGCGATCGCGTCCATCACCCGCGAGGCGGCGTCCAGCGGCTCGACGATGCTCTGGCGCACGGCGTGCGCGGCGAACAGCAGCGCCAGCAGCGCGATCGATGCGATCACCACCATGACCGTGCCGCCGGCGCCCGCGGCCTGGTCGAGGTCGCGCGCCGCGGCCGCCGTGAGGGCTTCGAGCCGGTCGCTCACGCGCGCGGCGGCGGGCTCGAGCTGCTCCCACTCCGTGCGCAGCGCGGGCAGCAGTCGCTCGCCGGCGGTGGCGTCGCCCTGCCGGCTCTTCTTCGCCAGCTCGAGCGCCAGCGTCGCGGCGCGCCGCGAGCCCTCGCGCGCCTCGCGCAGCAGCGCCACGGTCTGGGCGTCGAACTCACGGCCCGCGGCGCCCTCCGCGGTGCGCTCGAGCCCGGTCACGTGCTGCTCGAGCGCCGCGACCTGCTCGTCGCGCTCGGACGCCGTGCGTGCCGCGATCACCGCGAGCACGTCGGCGCGGATCGCGGCATTCGCGAGGTTCAGCTCGAGCTGGTCGCGCACGCCGAGCACGCACTGCTGCATGGTGCGGCTGGTGTGGCTCGCGCGGCGCAGGTTCCAGCCGCCGGTCACGGCCACGGCGAACAGCAGCGTGAGCCCGAGGGCCGACAGGCCCACGAGCCGCTTGCGGATGCTCCAGCTCATGATCGGCTCCCATCGGCCCGGGTGGGGGAGGTGACGGTGGTCGTAGGCGTGACGCTGGGGGGCGTGACCTCGGGCGCTGCGAACGCACGCTCGAGCACGCGGTCGAGATCCAGCACGACGAGCAGTTGCCCGGGGAGCGCGAGCGTGCGCGCGACGAGCGGCGACTCGGCCGCGGGCAGCGAGGGCGCCGCGTCCTCCGCGCGCCGCACGTCGCCGATCGCGTCCACGAGCAGCGCGACCGGACCGTCCGCGCTGCGCACGATCACGAGCCCCGACCGGCGCGCGACGTCACCGGCGCGCGCCCCGTCGATCCCGAGCACGCGACGCGTGTCCACGACCGGCACGATCCGGCCGCGCAGGTTCATGAGCCCGGCGATCGCGGCCGGCGCGTGCGGGAGCCGCGTCACCGGCTGCGCGCGCAGGACCTCCTGGACGCGCGCGAGTTCCACGCCGTAGTCGCCGCCCGCGAGCTGGAACGTGCACCAGGCCTGGCCGCTGGCGATCGCCGGCGCGGTCACGCCGCCTCCGCGGCCAGCGTCACCAGGTCGGTGACGTGGTCGTCGATCACGATCCGGTGCGGACCGCGGGGATCGTCGTCGGCCTGGCCGGTGGGCGGCACGGCTTCGCCGCCGTCCCAGTCCACGATGTCCACCACCGCGTCCACCACGAGGCCGACACGGCGGCCGTGCTCGCGATGGACCAGCACCGGCCACGTCCGCGGCTCGCCGAACGCGCCGGGTGAGGCGAGCGAGGGGTCGCCTGCGAACGGCGCCACCGCCAGCACTTCGCCGTCCAGCCGCACGGCCGGGTGCTCGTCCAGCCGCTCGAACGCGGTGGACTCGAACTCCACGACGCGATCGATCTCCTGCAGCCGCACGGCGGCACGTACGCCGCGGCGGGCGCGGACGAGCAGCAGCGGCACGCGCGCGGCGGCGGGTGCCGTGGGGGCGACCTCATCGGCGTGCGCGGTCAGCTCGTTGACGGCGGCCGCCAGGCCCGCGCGCATCGCCAGCGCGTGCGCATCGAGGATCAGCGCCACGCGGCCGTCGCCGAGCACGGTGGCGCCGGCGAACGTCCCGCCCTCGCGGAGCCGGTGGGCGATCGGCTTGACCACGATGTCCTCCGTGTCGCGCACGCGCTCCACCGCGAGCCCGTAGCGCCGGCCGTCGGCCGCGAGCACGAGCAGGTGGCGCGGCGGGCGCTCGGCTTCGGCGTCCGCGCCGAGCCAGCGGCCCAGCTCCACGACCGGCAGCAATTCGTCGCGCAGCCGGAACACGGCCCGGTCGTGGGCGCGCTCGATCCGCGCGTGGCCCTCGCCGCAGCGCACCAGCTCGAGCACGTGCGCCTGCGGGATGGCGTAGATCTCGCCCGACTGCTCGACCGTGAGCGCCGGCAGGATGGCGAGCGTGAGCGGGAGCCGGATGTGGAACGTGGTCCCGCGACCGGCCACGCTGCGCACGCCGATCGAGCCGCCCACGGCCTCGATCCCGGCGCGCGCCGCGTCGAGCCCGACGCCGCGGCCGGAGATGTTCGTCACCCGTGACGCGGTGGAGAAGCCCGGCAGGAACACGAACGCGAGGCAATCCTCGTCGCTCAGTCGCCGCGCGCGCTCGGCGTTGACGAGGCCGCGCGCGACGGCCTGCTCGCGGATGCGCTCGACGCTCATGCCGGCGCCGTCGTCGGCCAGCTCCAGCCGCACGCTGCCGCCCTCCTCGAACGCGGTGAGCCGCAGCACGCCCTCGGCCGGCTTGCCCGCGCGCGCGCGCGCGCCGGCGTCCTCGATGCCGTGGTCGACCGCGTTGCGCACGAGGTGGGTGAGCGGATCCTTGAGCGCCTCGACGAGCGCGCGATCGAACTCGGTGCCGTCGCCGCGGGTCTCGAGCCTCACGCGCTTGCCGCATGCCGAGGCCACGTCGCGCACGAGCCGCGGCAGGCGCGCCCACGCCGCCGACACCGGCTGCATGCGCGTGCGCATGATCTCGTCCTGGAGCCGCGTCGTGACGTGGTCGAGTCGCTGTGCCGCCGCGCCGAGCCCGGACGCGTGCGACGCGCGGGCGCTCCCGGCGAGCGTGCGCAGGAGCTGGTTGCGCGCCAGCACCAGCTCGCCGACCAGGTCCATCACCGCGTCGAGCCGGCGAACGTCGATGCGCAGGTGCTGGTTCTGGAGCGCGGTCGGGTTCTCGGTGGCCGCGGGGGAGGCTGGGCTGCGCGGCGTGTCCTTCGCGGTGCCGCGGACTTCGGCGCCGCAGGCCGCGAGGCGCGCGAGCACCGCATCGTCGTCGCCCTCGGGCTCGAGCGCGCCGCCGGTGCGGGGCACCGGGCGTGACTCGATCGCGGCCAGGATCGCGCGCACGGTGTCGGCGGTCGCGAGCAGCGCGTCGGCGATCTCGCGCGACCAGTGGAGCCTGCCCGAGCGCAGCGCGGCGAGCAGCGATTCACCGGCGTGCGCGACGCGCTCGAGCCGCCGGAGCCCCAGGAACGAGCACGTGCCCTTGATCGTGTGCAGCGAACGGAACGCGCTCGCGACCGGCTCGGTCGCGGCCGGGTCGCGCTCGAGCGCGAGCAGGTCCCGGTCGAGGCGATCGAGTCCTTCGTGCGAGTCGACGAGGAAGTCGTCGAGGATGGAGTCGTCCATGGGCTCCAAGGAAAGGCTCCGATCAAGGCTTGAGGCCAAAAAGAGCGGGTCCGGGCCGCCCGGGTTATCGCCCCGTCTTGCGAGTCGCTTGAGCCCGCGCGAGGCGCCAGGGGCTCAGTGCGCGGGTGAGAGCGTGATGTGAGTCTCGAATGTCGCCCCGGTGAGCTCGACGCCGCGCGTCACCGGCGTGAAGCCGGGCGCGTCGACCAGGAACGTGCGCTCGCCCGCCGGGCAGGCGACGCAGAACCGCCCGCGCTTGTCGGTGCGGATCGTGAGCGGCGGCGACGTGAGTTGCACGCGGGCGCCCTCGATCGGCGCGCCCGACTCGTCCACCACCTCACCGCAGAGGAGCGGCAGCGACGCGTCGCCCACCGTGTCCGTCGAGGACTGTGCCGGCGCAGACGTCGGCCTCGTCGAGGACAGCGTCACCTCGGTCCGGGTCTGCACCGGTATGAACGTCATCGAGTGCTCGGCGCCGGCCGTCCCGGTCTCGTCCTCTTCCGGCTGCGGCGGCGCGGGACGCACCCGGGCGGGCTTCGGCTTGCGCGCCGGGGCCGGCGTCGAACGGGCGACGGGCGGCGGCGGTGGCGGCGGCGCCGGCATGGCCACGGGCGTATCGATCGCCGCCGGGCTCGCGGCGACGCTGTCGGCCCCGGCGGGCAGCTGGCGATAGGGCACCACGGGCGGCTCGCTGGACGTGCGCTCGGCGAGCTGCACCCCCGGATCGAGCGCGGCAGATGCTCCTGCCGGCGGTGCCGCATCGCCGCCGTGCCGGACGAACTCCACGCGCGGCACCCGCGGCTCCCAGCTATCGGGCATGCGGATGCGGATGACGTCGGGCATCCACGGCGTCGCGAGCACCACGAGCACGAGCAGGATCGCGCACAGGGTGAGCAGCCGGCCCCGGTGCTTCCGGCGCCTGGGGAGCGGCACGCTGGCCCATGGCGCCCCGGACGGCTCGGCGCGCGAGCGCAGGTCTTCGTATGCGGGAATCGGTGTGGCATGGCTCGGGGGCATGACCGGCGGCATGGGCGGCGACACGTACGCGGGCGTCCTCGCGGGCGGCGGCGGAGGCGAGGCCGTCGCGGGCGGGTCGAGCGGGTACGAATGTGCCGACGCCGGCATGTACGGCGCGTGCGATGCGGGCGGCGGTGGTGGCGCGGAGTACATGGGAACGCTCGCGACCGGTGCCGGCGCGGGAGGAGGGGGCGCACTCGCCACCGGCGTGGGCACCGGCGGTGGCGGTGGGGCCGGAGCGGGTGGCGGCGGCGCGGCGGCGGCGGGCGGCGGCGAGACCGGCGGCAGCGTGGGGAACAGCGCCGAAGCGCGTGCGGCCGCGGCGGGACCCTGCGAGGACGCGATCACCGGCTGCAGCACCGACGTGAACTCGGGCGGCGGCAGGCCCCGTCGCTCGGCGGTGAGCGTCAGCTCCACGCGCGCGGACGCCTCCTCCATCGTGCGCTCGTTCGGCTCCCACGACAGCACGCGCTGCAGCACCTCGTCGTAGATGTGCCACAGCGCGTGGCGCTCGCGGCAGTCCGCGCACGCGGTGAGGTGGCGCGTGACGAGGTCGCGCGAGACGCCGGTGAGCGCGCCGTCCAGGAACGCGGACAGCTGCTGGACGGTCACGTGCCTCACGCCGCCTCCTCGCGCGCGAGCCGCGAGCGGATGAGCGCGAGCTGGTTCATGATCACCGGCACTTCACGCTTCGCGATCACCGCCAGCTCCGGGTACGGCAGCCGCGCGATCGTGTCCAGCGCGAGCAGCAGCCGCTCGCCTTCCGGGAGCGACGCGAACGTCTCGAGCACCGGCCGCTCGACCTCGGTGAGCGAGGTGCCGAGCGCCTCCGCCGACAGCGGCTCGGCGCCGGCGGGCGAGGTCCCGCTCTTCGCTGCGGCGGTCGCGATGTGCGCCGCGAGCCGCACGAGCCACGGCAGCATCGAGCTGCCGGTCGGGAGCGAACGCAGGTTCTTCGCCGCGCGCAGCAGCGTGTCGTGCACGAGCCGCTCCGCGCGCTGGCGGTCGAGCGTCAGCGCGAAGCACACGCGCCACAGCTCGCGCCGGTACTTGCGCAGCAGCGTGAACAGCGCGCCCAGGTCCCCGCGCTGTGCGGCGAGCGCCAGCTCCGGGTCCCGTCCGGGCTCCGTCCACGAGTGGTGTGGTGATTCGTTCACACGGGGATCCCCAAGGAAATCAGTTCGCGGCGTCGAGCGTGAAGCGCGTCTCGAGCCGCCCGCGCCCGAGCTGCAGCGTGCGGGTCATCGATGCGCGTCCCGCGGACTCGATGCGCACCGTGCGCTTGCCCGGTGGGCACGAGAGGCAGAACCGGCCGAGGCGGTCGGTGCGGACCATGCGCGACGGCGAGGTGAGGTAGACGCGCGCGCCCTCGATCGGCACGCCCTTCGTGGTGCGCACCTCGCCGCAGAGGTTCGCCTTCGTGACGGTGCCGCCGTCGGCGTGATCGGGGGCGGAATGCTTCGGCGAGGCCTCGACGGGATCGGGCTCGGCGTCCTCGGGCTCGAGCGCCGGGAGGTCGAACAGGATCGAGGCGTCCGGATCCTCGGCCGCCGCGCCCGTGCGCGACGTCGGGGCGGACCCCGCTCGCTCGCCCCGCCGCGCGGGCTTCACCTGTTCCTCGCCGTCCGTGCTGCGGTCGGCGACGGCCTCGCGCACGCTCGCGTCGCGCTCGTGCGCCGGGCGCCGATCGAACTTGATCTCGGGCACCCCGAAGCGCGCGATGCCCAACGGGACCGCCGCCGCGAGCGCGGCCACGAGCAGCAGGCCGAACCACGTGGCGGGGCGGCTCATGACCCCCGCGAGTCCCTTCCGTGCCCGCCGAGGCATGCGCGCGTAGCCCGGCTGCTGGCCGCCCTGCGCGTGCTCGCGCGTCGCGCTCGGGTCCCCGACCGGGACCGTCTCGAGCATCGCGGTCGGCGCCGGCGCCGTGCGCGCTCCCGTCGCCTGCGTCGCCGCCGCGTACGGGAGCTCCGGAAAGCGCTCGAGTCCCGCCACGTGCAGCACCGGCCGGCGGATCGTCGTGCTCGCCGGGGTGGCCGTCGCCGTCGGCAGCACGCGCTCGGGCGGCACCGCCGGCGAGACCGCGGCCGGGAGCGGGATGCGCAGCTCACCGAACTCGGGCGCAGGAAGACCCTTCCGCTCGGCGCTCACCGCGATCTCCACCCACGACGTGCGCTGCTCCATCGCGTGCTCGTCAGGCGTCTGGCCCAGGAGCTCGCGCAGGCTGTCGTCCACGTGGCACCACGCCTCGTAGCGCGAGCGGCACATCGCGCACGAGGCGAGATGGCGTGCGGTCTGGTCGTCGGGCGCGCCGACCAGCGCGTCGTCGAGGAACGCGCAGAGCTGGTGCGAGGTCAGGTGCTTCACGCCACCACCTCGCCCGCCAGGCACTCGCGCAGCTCGGTCAGCCGGCGCACCACCTCGCCCGGGTCGCGCTTGGTGATGCGCGCCACGTCGCCGTACGAGAGCCGCTCGACCACGGCCAGCGCCAGCAACAGCCGGTCCTGCTCGGGAAGCCGTTCGAGCGTCGCGAGCAGTCGGGGATCGTGCGAGAACAGCGGCGCCTCGCCGTCGGCGACCGGCCACGCACCCGTGGGCTCGCCCGGTGTGCGCGGGCCCTCGTGACGGCTCCACGCCACCGCGAGGTGCGTCGCCAGGCGCGCGAGCCAGTGGAGCACGGGCGCGTCGCTGGGCACGCCGCGCAGGCTCTTCGCCGCGCGGATGAGCGTCTCGTGGAACAGTCGCTCGGCCCGCGCCTGGTCGAGCGTCAGCGCCAGGCACAGGCGCCACAGCGTCTCGCGATGAACGCGCAGCAGCGTGAACAACGCCACGAGGTCGCCGCGCTGCGCGGCGAGCACGAGGTCGTGATCACGCCCGGGTTCCGTCCATGGCCGTAGCGAGTGTGGATGCACGAGCCGTCGGGCCTCGAGGGGATCGGGACGATGAGCAGCCAGACCGCCCTTGCGGTCCCCGATGTGTTCGGCCTTTTGCCCCTCTGGCTGAACCCTCGATGCACTTTGCCGCCGCGGCGCGGCGGCCGGTCAGGGCAGGACGACCTTGGCCGCGGGCGCGCCGGCGACGAACTCGAGCTGGATGCGGCGCGTGCCGGCCGTGCCCTGGCCGGGTGCGGCCCGCGGGTCCACCACCTCCACCGCCCGCTCACCCGCGGGCGCCACGAGGCAGAAAAGGCCGCTCGCGTCGCTGTGCGCCGGCAGCGTGCTGCCGACCACGGTCAGCACCACACCGGCCAGCGGCCGGCCGGCGGCGTCCACCACCTGGCCGCACAGGGTCGTGGTCGCGGGGATCGTGGTCCCGGCTCCGGTCGACGGCGACGGCACGGCGACGTCCACGGGCGGCGTCGTCGTGGCGCCGTGCACGTCGAGCCCGCCGGACGTCGTGGGCGCGGATCCACCCGACTTCGGGCTCCCGAACTGGACACTGAACGGCGCCCCGGTGGGGTTGCGCAGCACGAGCAGTACGGCGGCCACCACGGCGAGCACCACGCCTCCGGTCACGACCGGGAGCATGATCACGCTGCGCGGCTTCGACACGGGTCTCCCGCCGGCGGGCCGGCGCGATGCGATCGGCGGCGGCGTGACCGTCGCGCCGGTGAGCGAGTCGCGAAACGAGCCCGGCGATGTGGGATCGGGCTGAAGACCCAGCCGCGACCACGCCGGCTCGACCTTGCGCTTCACGCCGAAGCCATCGTCGCGGGCCGGGGGGCTCTCGCGCTCGCTTCGCCGATCCGTGGACTCGCCCGAGCGCTCGGCGGGCACCGGCGACTCGCGCCGCACGCCGCCGTGGCGGTACTCGCGTTTCGGCGGGTTCGGCTCCGCCTCGCCCTCCTGCTTCTCCGCCGACCGGCCGAGCATCGGCGGCAGCTGCCGCGCCGTGGGACCGGCATAGGCCCGGTCGTTGAACGCGTCGTAGCTCTCGGCGAAGTTCTCGGGCTCACGCTTCGGGGCAGCCGACGCGGGGCGCTCGGTATCGAGTCGCGGCGTCACGTCGAGCGACGCGCTCGGGTCGAGCTCGTCGGGACGGCGGAGCAGCCGTGATGGATCCCGCGGCGGTGGCAGCGGTGCCTCGGCGTTCGCCGGCGTCGCGGTGGTGTCCTGCTGGATCGTGGGCGGCGCGGCGGAGACCGGCGGTTCGAACCGCGCCAGCCGCTCGACCGCGACCCGGATGGGCGACTGCGGCGCGCGGCGGGGCACGTCCCGCGCGTCTTCGAGCGGCGTCGTCGTGGCGATCGGCGGCACCTCGAGCCCGCGCACGATCGCCGTGGCGATCGCCTCCGAGCGGCGCGCCAGCTCGTCCATGACGCGGTCATCGGGATCGTCCGCGAGCAGCCGGCGCAGCGCGTCGTCGTGGAGTGCAAGGCGCGTCTGGCGTTCGCGACAGCGGGCGCACATGGACAGGTGCGCGAGCGATCGCTCGAGATCGGCCCCGGTGAGGGCACGGTCGAGCGAGGCGGACAGCTCTTCCATGGAGAGGTGGCTCATGCCGCGTTCTCCTCACTCCCGCAGGCTCCGTCGATGGCCTCGCGCGCGATCGCCAGCCGCTGTGCGACCTGTTCGCCCGGGAAGCCGGTCACGCGCGCGATGTCCTCGTAGGAGAGCCGCTCGAACAGCCGCAACGCCAGCAGCCGTTGGTCGTCCGCGTGCAGCCGCGCGAACGCCTGCAGCGCGCGCTGCTCGACCTGCGTGTCCTGCGCGCTGGAGGAGCCGTCGTCCCACGCCTTGCCGTTCGGCCGGCGCGTCCCGGTGCGCGCGGGCCCGTGCTCGCTCGCGCGTGCCGATTCCAGCTCGCGCGCGAGGCCGACGAGCCACGGCCGCAGCGGCTGTCCGGCCGGCGCGTCGGAGATCGCGCGCGTGGCGCGGACGATCGTCTCCTGGAACAGGCGCTCGGCCTCGCCCGCGTGGCGCGTGAGCGCGAGGCAGGCGCGCCACAGCGCCAGCCGGTGCGTGTTGTAGATCCGGAGCAGCGCGGCGAGGTCACCGCTCTGCGCCAATGGCAGCAGCTCGGCGTCCGCGCTGGCGTCGGTCCAGGGTCTTGAGTGTCGGGTGTCCACGAGTTGACCTCGCGCGCAGCCATCGCGCGGTGGCGGGGGGAGTCGCTCCGCGCGACTTTCCGAAGTTGTCGGTCGGGGGCGCGTCCGGCTTGAGACGAGCTTCACGCCGCCGGCGTGGCGGGACCGCAGGCGCCGCGGCGGCCTCCCGAAGGCGTCTCGCTCCCGGTGCGCCGCCCCTCTATAGTGCGCGGCCATGAAACCCATCCTCGAGATCGCGAAGTCGTTGGGGCTGGACCCGGCACACGTGGAGCCCTACGGGCACTGGAAAGGGAAGATCGCGCTGGAGTCCTACCGCGGCCGGCCGCGACGGGGCCGGCTCGTGCTCGTCTCGGCGATCACGCCCACGCCCGCGGGCGAGGGCAAGACCACGACCAGCGTCGGGCTGGCCCAGGGGCTGGCGAAGATCGGCGTGCGCTCGGCGGTGGCGCTGCGCGAGCCGAGCCTCGGGCCCACGTTCGGCATGAAGGGCGGCGGCGCCGGCGGCGGCGCGTCCGAGGTCGTGCCCGTGGACGACATCAACATGCATTTCAACGGCGACTTCCACGCCGTCTCGAGCGCGCACAACCTTCTCGCGGCGCTCGTCGACAACGCCCTGCACCACGACACCGCTGCGGGACTGGACGCCCGGCGCGCGAGCTGGAAGCGCGTCGTGGACATGAACGACCGGGCGCTGCGCGACATCGTCATCGGCCTCGGCGGGCGCACCGAGGGTGTGCCGCGCGAGACCGGGTTCGACATCACCGCGGCGAGCGAAGTGATGGCGATCCTGTGCCTCGCCGACGGCATCGCGGACTTGAAGGCCCGGCTGGGCCGCATCGTCGTCGGCTATCGCGCCGACGGCTCGCCGGTCACGGCGACCGACCTGCACGCGGTCGGCGCCATGGCGGCGCTGCTCCGCGACGCGGTCAAGCCGAACCTGGTGCAGACCACGGAGGGCGTGCCGGCGTTCGTGCACGGCGGACCGTTCGCGAACATCGCCCACGGCACGAACTCGATCGCCGCCACGCAGGCGGCGCTGGTGCACGCCGACATCGTGGTGACCGAGGCCGGGTTCGCGTTCGAGTTGGGGGCCGAGAAGTTCTTCGACATCAACTGCCGCTACGGCGGCTTCGCGCCGTCGTGCACCGTGCTGGTGGCGACGATCCGCGCGCTCAAGATGCACGGGGGCGTGCGCGTGGCCGACGTGAACGCACCGGACGTGCGCGCCATGCTGCGCGGGTTCTCGAACATGGAGAAGCACCTGGAGAACATCTCCAAGTTCGAGCAGCCGTGCGTGGTGGCGATCAACCACTTCCCCTCGGACACGCGCGAGGAGGTGGAGACGCTGCAGAAGCACTGCGAGGCGATGCGGCTCAAGGCCGTCGTGAGCCGCGGCTTCGCCGAGGGCGGCAAGGGCTGCACGGCGCTCGCCGAGGTGGTGCGCGACCTCGTCAAGGCGAACGAAGCGCGCTTCAAGCCGCTCTACGACTGGAGCGCGAGCATCGAGGACAAGATCCGCACCATCGCCCGGGAGATGTACGGGGCCCAGGCCGTGGACTACACCACGCGCGCGAAGCGCGACCGCGACCAGCTGGAGAAGCTGGGCTTCGGCAAGCTCCCGGTGTGCATCGCGAAGACGCAGCAGTCGCTGTCGGACAACCCGGCGCTGCTGGGCCGTCCCAAGGACTTCCTGGTCACGGTGCGCGAGATCCAGCTCGCGGCCGGCGCCGGCTTCGTCATCCCGATCACCGGCGAGATCCTGCGCATGCCCGGCCTGCCGAAGGAGCCGCTGGCGTCGAAGTTCGATCTCTCGGACGACGGGGAGATTCTCAAGCACTGAGCAGGCGCACGGGGGAAAACCCTGGGCGCCGGCCCTTTCGGACCGGCGCCCGCTCTCTCCCAGCACCTCCCGGCTTCCCCGGAAGTTCGTTTACGCCCCGATCTTGCCCTTCTTGCCGCCGCCGCTGCCCGCCACCTTGCAGTTCACGAGGTGATCGAGGTGGGCGACAACGTTCTGCTGGTTCTGGTGCGCGGCGGCGTCGACCACCGGCTGCCAGCTGCCGTCCCACTGCAACATCGTCCCGTTGTCGTAGTCGAAGTCCTCGACGTCGCTCATGTTCGCGGTGAGGATCACCGGCGAGCCGAAGTCGTTCGCCCCGGCCGGCGAGAGCACCATCTCGACCTCGAGCGCCTCGGGGTCGGTCACGTGCAGCGTGACCGTCGCATTCGCCTTGAGCGAGTTCTTGCGCAGCCACAGGGTGAACCGGCCCACGGTGAGGACGGCCTCGTCGTTCGGCGAGAGCGCCACCGTGCGCGAGTTGGGCGTGCCGCCCTCGATCGGCGGCGGTTCGGCGGGGTCGAAGCTGACCGCCGCGCCACCCGCGCCCTGGGCAGCGGTGGTGTCGACGGTGGGCGCGACCGGGTTGCGCGAGCAACCGGTGAGCGCGACCGCCAGGGTGGCGATCATGACCGCGGTGAGAAGAGAGCTGTGTCGCACGGTGGGCCTCGCTGATCTCGGGGGTGTCGGCTGGTGGTCCCTTGGTGTCCGGGACCCTCACCGTTCACTCAGCGCAAACTCGGTGCCGTGCCGGCATACGTGAGGGGTGTTCACCTTGCACGAAACACCCCGGTGAGCGGTCTTTATCAGTGACCCACTTCCGCGCACGATGCCCGAATCGCACGGAACGCCGTGCATGCCGCCACCCAGCCCTGGTGGGTGAAGTTGGGTGAGAACCCAATTCGAATGGGGGCTTTGGCGCGGATCCGGCAACAAGACTTCGGGCGCCGGTCCGCTCGGACCGGCGCCCGCTCTCTCTCTCAAGCACCTCCCGGTTCCCCGGGAAGATCGTTACGACCCCATCTTGTTCTTCCACTTGTCGTTGTCGTTCGTCACCTTGACCTTGTACAGGCTCGTGAAGTGGCCGACGACGTTCTCCTGGTTGATGTGTGACGAGGCGTCGGTCCACTGCCAGTTGCCGTTGAAGACCATGAGCGTCCCGGTGGCGTAGTCGAAGTCGGCTATGTCGCTCGTGTTCGCAGTGAGGATCACCGGCTGCTGGAAGTCGTTCGCCTCCGCCGGCGAGACCGTGATCTCGCACTCCGTCGCCTCGGCGTCTTCCACCCTCAGCGTGATCGTCGCCGGCATCCTGAGCGAGTTCTTGCGCACCCAGAGCGTGAACCGGCCGACGTTGACAATGCCCTCGTCGGTCGCGGTGAGCGTGACCGTGCGAAAGCCCGGCGTGCCGCCATCGGCCGGCGGCGCGTCGTCGGGGATCTCGCCAATGACCGTCGTGCCGGCGCCGGGGGCGATGGACGCGCCGGTGGTGGGGGCGACCGGGTTGCGTGCGCAACCGGTGAGGAAGATCGCCAGCGTCGCGATCAGGATCGCGGTGGGGAGGGAGCCGTTTCGCATCGTATGCCTCGTGGGTGTCGGGGACCTGGTAGTGGCCCCGCGGAACCGGGACCTTCACCGTTCACTCAGGGCAAACTCGATGCCGTTCTGCCATACACGCGATCCGGTCACATTGCACGGGACACCGGCTATGCAAGACCCATGTCAGCGGCCGACATACGGCGTCGGCTCGCGAATCGCACGGGGCCATCGTGCACGCCGCGACACGGCTCCGGTCAGCCGATTGGGTGAGAAGACCCCACGGTTTTCGCCGCCGTGCGTGGATTGCCCCAGCTTCCGAGTCAGGCGTTGCGAATGGCGGGCTCCGCAAGCCGCGCCGGCAGCGAGAGCCAGCGCGGGGCCTCGGCCTGGGCGGCGTCCTCGGCGAGCTGGGCCGCGTAGCGCGCATCGTCGTCGGCGAGCAGCGCCCGCCAGGCCGCGGGTGCTGCCCCGGCGCGCGACGCCGGGCGCGCCGCGTCCGGGTGCGCGAGCAGCGCGCGCACGCGCGCGGCCAGCCGCCAGCCCTCGTCGCCCTCGGCGCCGTGCCCGCGGGCCGCGCGCGCGACGGCGTCGCGCAGCCACAGCTCGTCGAAGAGCCGCACGGCCCCGGAACCCGCCGTGCCATCGGACACCGGCGCCGTGAACGCCGCCCCGCAGGCCTCGAGCAGCAGCCACGCCTCGCTCGCCGTGCGCTCGGCGCCGGCACCGCGCTCCGGACCCTCGAGCGCGTGCCAGCGCGTGAGCCGCGAGGCGAGCCGCGCCCGTGCCGCGGCGCCCTCGAGTGCGGGCCTCGACAGCAGCCGCTCCGCCTCGCGCACGAGCGCGTCGAACGCCTGGAGCCAGGGCTCAGCGGCCACGAACGGCTCGCCGTTGTTCCCCAGGAGCAGCGTCTCGAGCGCGTGTTGGGCCGGTCGCACCGCGATCCCCCACAGCGCGCGCTCCAGGTCGGGCGTCCCCTCGGGGGCCAGGGCACCGGCCAACTCGTCCCACGGCCGGCCGTCACGCGCGACCTCGCTCCAGTCCAGCAGGACCCGCGAGCCATAGGCCCCCAGCTCGAGCCGGAGCCCGTGCTCGCGCAGCTCGCGCACGCGGTAGAGGAACTCGTGGCCGCTCACCTGGTCGCGACAGCGCAGCAGCGCGTCGTCCGGCGCGTGCGCGAGCCCCAGCCCCTCGAGCAGCGTGCGCTGCCGCACCACGCGGGTGCCGTTCGGCTGTTTCTCGGCGTAGGCGGCCGACCAGCGGATGATGCCGCGCGTCGCAGCGTAGCGGTTGTGGTAGAGCACGAGCGCCGCGGCAGACCCGCCCCGGTTCGAGTACGCGAACACGTCCTCGTTCACGTTCCCGGACGCGTCGCGGCAGTCGTAGAGCAGGAACTCGCGCGCCCCCGCGAACAGCGACCGCCGGTGGAGCAGCGGTACCAGCCGGCGCCAGTGCTCGCGCTCGAGCCCCTCGTCCACCGGCTCGTCGCGCAGCGCGCGGCGGAACTCCATGCCGTAGCGCTCCTCGAAGCCCTCGACCTGCCCGTGGCCGAACATCGGCAGGCCGGGCAGCGTCGCCAGCAGCGTCGCGACGCCGAAGTACTTCTCGCCGCGGCCGAACTGGTCGACCGAGGTGCGCTCGTCCGGGTTGTTCATGAAGTTCACCCAGCGCTGCAGGATGTCGGGGTCGAACTCCAGCGTGTTCCGCAGCACGCTCCGGTACTCGGCGTTCCGCTCGTCGCGCAGCATGACCATGAACGCGCTGTTGTAAACGCGGTGCATGCCGAGCGTGCGGACGAAGTAGCCCTCCATGAGCCAGAACGCCTCGGCGAGCAGCAGCGTGCCCGGAGCCTCGGTGGCGACCCGGTCCACCACCTCGCGCCAGAACTCGCGCGGCATGGCGCGGTCGAACTGGGCGCGGCTCACGCCGTGGCCCGCGCGCGAGGGGATCCCGCCGCCCCCGGCGTCGGGATACCAGAGTCGCTGGATGTGCCGCTTCGCCAGCACCATGGCCGCGTCGAAGCGGATGATCGGGAACCGCCGCGCCACGCCGAGGATGGCCTGGATCACCGCCTCGCGCGCCGCGGGGTTCAGGTAGTCGAGCTGTGCCGTGTCGTTCCACGGGAAGCTGGTGCCGTCGTTGCCGTGGTAGATGAAGCGCGTCTCCCCGCTCTGCTGGTCGCGCCGGCGGAACACGACCGCCGCGTCGCTGCGGTCCCAGTAGTGGTCCTCGAGCTTGAGCGAGACGCGGCCGTCGCTCGAGAGCTCCGTCCCCTCGAACGAGTAGGCGGGATACGGCGGATCCGGGCACGACAGGAACCAGTCGGGATGCTCCACCACCCACGGCGAGTCGAGCCCCATGTGGTTCGGGACCATGTCGCTCGCGAGCCGGATGCCGCGCGCGCCGGCGCGCTCGCTCAGGCGCCGCCACGCCTCCTCGCCGCCCAGCTCGCCGGCGATCGCGTACGTGTGGATCGCATACGCCGAGGCCGCGGCATCGGGGTTGCCCGCGAGCTGCTTGATGCGGCGCGAGGCCGGCGAGCGCTCCCACACGCCGATCAGCCACAACGCGTTGATGCCGAACGCCGCGAGCCGGTCCAGCTCCTCGTCGGGCACCTGGTCGAGCCGCGACACCTCGCGGCGGTACCGGCGCGCGAGCTGGTCGAGCCAGACCAGCGTGCTCTTGGCGATCATCACCGTGCGCGGCATCCACTCGGCGTCGGCGCTGAAGCGCTCGGTCTCCTCCGCCTCGCCGGCGTAGTCCGGCGCCTGGACGTCGCCGCCGTGACCGGTGCCGGCGAGCCCCGCGAACCAGCGCTCCTCCTCGAGCCTGAGGTCGAATGCGAGCAGCATGCGCTCGGCGAGGTCACCCAGCACGGCGCGCCAGGCCCGGCGCACGAACTCGAGCTGGCCGAAGAGCGAGTGGGGCGCGGCGCGCACCGGCGCGCGCAACGATTCCACGAGCGTCAAGCCGGTGATCGCGAGCACCGGGCGGGCGGCGAGGAACACCTCCAGCGTGCGCATCGCGTCGGCGTACACGGTGCCGCGCGCGAGCACGGTGTCGTCGAACAGCTCGCGGTAGCGCGCGCAGGCCACGTTCGCGTTCGCGAGCCAGAGCAGCAGCAGCTCCTCGAGCGCCAGCTCGCGGTGCGAGCGCGCCGGGACGCCGGGTGCCGGTCCGGGTTCGCTGGCCGCGAGCCAGGTCTCCGCACGCTCCCGGCCGCGATACACCGCGAGCGGCGGGAACACCTCGGTGAACGCGAGCAGCAGGGCGTCGACCGCGGGCGTGCCGAGCGTGCGCTCGAGGTGCGCGAGCGCGTCGCGGAGGCCGTTCGGATCGTGGCGCGAACGCCAGTGCGCGATCAGCAGGTGCTCGGCCTCGTCGAGCAGGCCCATCGTGAACAGCTCGGCGGCGGAGCTGCGACGCGGGCGGCCCATCCCGGCATCGAGCGCGGCGGCGAACCGCTGCGCCGCGGCGGGATGCGCGAGCACCGCATGGCCCGACGAGGCGAACAGCGTCTCGTCGAAGCGGCAGCGCTCGCGCACGACGCGCGCGATGTGGAACTCGTGGGGCCAGGACTGCCGGGACGGGGATGGGTTCATGGCCGGGCGCGCGAGTGTACCGCGCGGGCGTTTCAGCCGCCCACGCTGTCGGCGGCCGCGCTCGCGCGAGGGCTGAGGAGCTCCGCGGCGCGCCCGCGCAGCGTGACGTGCAGCGCCGAGTCGGCGGGCACCTGCTCCGGGGCCAGCCAGGCGTGCTCCGCCATCTTGCGTGCAATGAACGCCATCTGGCTCCGCGCCCACGGTCGCAGCTCGCCGCGGGCGTCCACGCGCGTGCGCCAGCGTGCCGGGCTCGGGATCACCACGGTGAGGAACAGGGCCTCGTCGAGCGTCAGCTCCGACGCGTCCTTTGCGAAGTAATACCGCGCGGCCTCGTTCGCGCCGTGCACGTCGGGGCCCCACTCGATGATGTTCAGGTAGATCTCCAGCAGCCGGTCCTTGGACAGGCCGGTCAGGTGTTCGAGCACCCACGCCATCACCACCTCCTGTCCCTTGCGCGACAGCGTGCGGCGGTGTCCGAGGTAGAGGTTGCGCGCGAGCTGCATCGTGATCGTGCCGGCGCCGCGCCGGAACGCGCCGGCGCGCAGGTTGTCGGCCATCGCGCCCTGGATCGCGCCCGGGTTGAAACCGCGGTGCTGGTAGAAGCCGCCGTCCTCGTTCGTGAGCACGGCGCTCCGGAGCAGCGGGCTGATGCGCGCGAGCGGCCGGAAGTTCTCGTTCGAGTCCGAGAGGTCGCGGAACACGATGCGGTCGGGCGGGATGTGGATCGCGGCCACGAACGGCCGGGTGAGGTCGCTCAATCTCAGGCGCGAGCCGCGGGCGTCGAGCGTGAGGCCATGCGGGATCACGTCGGCGCTGAAGCGCGTGCTGTCGGGCTGCGACACGTCCACGTCCACGCTCGCGCGCCAGTCCCACGAGCCGTTCACGGCCAGGTCGCGCAGCGGCCCGAGCACCGCGCGCGGCAGGCTCTGCTGGACCGCGTCCGCCGAGAGGTGGTCCATCTCCAGCGCGAGCCGGAACCGCGGCCCTGCGCGCCGGACCTCGGCGTCGAGGAGCACGTCGGCCTGGCCCACGGTGAGCCGCGTGCCGGGCTCGATGCGCACGATCCCGGCGCGGCGATCCTGCGTGACGCGGCCGTCGAACAGGAGCGCGAGCGGGGTTTCGTCGCCGCGCTCGTCGGGGATCCTGAAGCCCGCGCGTCCCACGAGCCGGTCGTCGGCGCGCCACTGGAGCGTGGCGTCGAACGGCACGTGCTGGTCGCCCGCGAGCAGGCCGACGGCGGCGAACTGCGCTCCCCCGGAGTGATGCGTGAGCGTCAGGGCATCCAGTCGCGCGAACAGCGAGTCGCCACGCAGCACCGCGATGTCGGTGAACCGCAGCTCGGGCAGCCGTCGCGCCGGGAGCAGCACCGCGTCCACCAGCTGCTCGGCCGCGGCGCGCACGCGCGGCGCCGCGGGCCCGGCGCCCGTCCGGGTCGTTTCAACGGCGCCGGCATCGGTCGCGGTCTCGGTGGCGGCCGGCAGCGAGATGAGCGAGCCGCCGAGCTCCAGCCGCGTCACCCGCGGCCGCAGGCTCCCGAGCCTCGGCGCGAGCGCCGCCTCGGCGCGGTCGGCCCTGAAGACGAGCGTGCCGGTCCCGGCGTGGCGAAGCGTGATGCCGCGCAACACCACCGTGGCGGGCCACTCGAACGCGAGCCGCTTCCACGACGCCTCGAGCCCGCGGGAACGGGCGAAGGCGTGCACGCGGCCGCCGAGCCAGGGCGCGAGCAGCAGCGGCACGGCGATGGCGATGACGAGCAGCAGCGCCGCCGTGAACAACACCCAGCGGAGCGCGCGCGGCAACGAGGGGAGGCGGACCATGGGGCGGCGAGACTACGCAGCCGGCGCCGCGCAGGCGAGCCTAGCGAACGGGCGCCGCCTTGCCGGCCTGCCACTCGCGCCACAGCTCGCGCGCCTCGGCCACGAACGACACGTGGCGCGGCACCCAGCCCAGCTCGCGACGCGCCTTGGCGCTCGACACGGAGAGGTCGTTCAGGAGTGCCTCGCCGTGGCGGCCCATGCTCTTCACCAGCTCGCCGGCCGGGAGCGAGACGGCCTTGGACCCGGTCGCCTCGGCCACGGCCTCGGCCAGCTCCTTCACCGTGAAGCGGGACTCGTCCGCGAGCAGGTAGCGCTCGCCCGCGGCCCCGTGCTCGTGCGCGAGCGCGTAGCCCTCGGCCAGGTCGTCGCGGTGGACGAGGCTCCAGTGCTGCGAGCCGTCGCCGGGGTAGGTCACGGTGTGCGTGTCGTTCGCCTCGGCGAACCAGCCGCCGAGCAGGCCCCGGTGTTCGCCGTAGACCATGCCGGGCCGGAGGATCACCACCTTGACGTCGTGCGCGGCCAGGTCCAGCGCGATCTCCTCGTGCGCCGCCCGCCACTGGACGACGCTCAGGGGCGCGAGCGGGGTGCGCTCGTCGGCGATGCCGTTCTCACCGCGGCCGTGCACCCAGGCGGCGCTGGTGTAGAGCACGCGCCGCACGCGGCCGTCGAGCGAGGACAGGCGCAGCGCTTCGAGCGCCGCGTGGTCCACGTCCGCGGCGCCGTTCTCGCCGTCGAACGCGGTGTGCACGGCGGCATCGCAGTTCTGCAGCACGCCGAGCCAGTCCTGGTCGCCGGCCAGGTCGCCGAGCACGGGCAGGACGCCGATCCCCTCCAGCGCGCGGGCGCGCTCGCGGCTGCGCGTGAGGCCGAACACCTTGTGGCCCTTGCGCGCCAGGCGCGCGGCGATCGCACTGCCGATGTAGCCGGATGCCCCGGTGACGAAGATGCGCTCGTTCATGGTCCCGCTCCCTGGCCCCATGCGAATCCCGCCATGGTTTCGGCCCGGCGGCGCCGGGCTTGAGGCCATGTTTTTTCGGGAGCCTGGGGTGCTCTCTATCGACGCTTAGGGATGCGGGCTTATTCCTTCACGCCCGTCAGGCGCGGGTGAATCCGCGCAGGTGCAAGCGCACGCGAGAGCTGGCGGTGAATGTGCGCCGGCGAAGGTGGAGTGCACGCGCGCGGAGGAAGTGGTCCTCCGCGTGGTTTCACCTCACGCGCCTCGGTAGGTACACCGAGCCGTACACGTCTCGTGTACGGTGATCGCCGTCAACTGTGACACGAGCGGCGAGAGCCGCCGCCACAGCCACGCCGCGAGGATCTCCGACGTGGGGTTCTCGAGCCCCGGCACGTCGTTCAAGACGCGGTGGTCCAGCTCGGCCTTGAGCACGGGCTCGACCCGCGCGGCGATCTCGCCGAAGTCCACGAGCCAGCCCAACTTCGGGTCCACCTCGCCGGCGACGCAGACCTCGATCCGGTACGAGTGCCCGTGCATGCGGAAACACTTGTGGTCGCTCGGCACCATGGGCAGGCGATGGGCGGATTCGAACGTGAAATCCCGTGTGAGCTCTACACGCACGTCGGGAAAACTCCTCAGGAGGGGGCGGCGTAGCGGGTGGGGTCGGGCACGCCCGCCTCGCGGAAGCCTTTCGCGCGCAGCCGGCAGCTGTCGCACGCGCCGCAGGCGAGCCCCGCGAGCGTGGGATCGTAGCACGAGTGCGTGAGCGCGTAGTCGACGCCGAGCGAGGCCCCGAGCCGGATGATGCCGGCCTTGTCGAGCTGCATGAGCGGCGTGTGCACGGTGAAGCGCGCGCCCTCGACGCCGGAGCGCGTGGCGAGGTTCGCGAGCGACTCGAACGCGCGCACGAACTCCGGCCTGCAGTCGGGGTAGCCGGAGTAGTCGAGCACGTTCATGCCCGCGACGAGGTCGGCGGCGCCGAGCGTCTCGGCGAGGCCGAGCGCCAGGGACAGGAACACGCTGTTGCGCGCGGGCACGTAGGTCACGGGGATCACCGCCGCATCGACGCCGCCCTTCGGCACGTCGATCGCGGCGGTCAACGCCGAGCCCCCGATCGCCCTCAGGTCCACGGTCACCTCGCGGTGGTCACGCACCCCCTGCGCGGCCGCGACACGCCGCGCGGCGGCCAGCTCGACGCGGTGGCGCTGGCCGTAGTCCACGGCGAGCGTGGTGCAGGCGAACCCCTGCGCGCGCGCCCACGCGAGCGCCGTGCTGGAGTCGAGGCCGCCCGAGAGCAGGATAATGGCCGGCTTCGCGGCCTCCGGCCGCGGGGTCGCGGGGGCGTGCTTCATACGCCTCGCTTCGCGCCCCACAGCCAGACGTGGAGCCGCGGCGAGAGCCGGAAGCCCTCGCGCTGGCAGAGTGGCGCGAGCGTGCGCGCGCCCTCGCGCACCGCCTGGTCGGTGAGGCCCTCGGGCATGAGCATGACGCGCTCGCGCGGCAGGTGGAACTCGCGCACGAGGCGCAGCGCTTCGTCGTGGTCGTTCCCGCCGACGACGAGCTTCACCGTGGTGCGCGGGTCGCCGACGAAGCGCTCGGCGTGCGCCCACGTCTCCTCCCAGCGCGGCGTCACGCCCGGGAGCTTGGGCGACCAGATGTAGTGGAGCCGCTCGTGCGTGAACGGCGGCGGCGCCACCCCGCTCGTCTCCACCTCGATCCGCGGCCACTGGCCGACGGCCGCGGCGAGCAGCCGGTCGACGCCCGGGTGCGTGAGCGGCTCGCCGCCCGTCACCACCAGCAACGGTGCCTCGCCGAGCGCGCGCAGCTCGGCGAACGCATCGGCCACGGCGCGCTCGCTGCCGAGCGACGCGTCCCAGCTGTACTTCGTGTCGCACCAGTGGCAGCCCACGTCGCAGCCCTGGAGGCGCAGGAAGTGCGCGGGCGTGCCCGCCGACGGGCCCTCACCCTGGAGCGAGCGGAAGAGCTCGGCGACGCGTAGCGTGGCGGGCTGCATCGCGGGCGCCGCGCCGGCGGCGGGCGCGCTCACGGCGTCAGTGCTTGCCGCCGTGGCGGAGCGTGAACTGCTTCTCGCAGTTGAAGCACTTCCAGGCATAGGTGGCTTCGCCGACCGGCCACGTCACCCAGTCGTGCCGGCCGCAGCCGGGGCAGGAGATGCGCTCGCGCGTGCCGGTTTTCGCGGCCGTGGGTTCGGGCGTGGTCATGAGCATCCTCCGGGAACGTGGGGCGGAACATTATAGCCGCGCCTCGCGGCGGGCAGAAGCCGGCTCGGCGGTTCAACGCACCGGGCGGGCCCTGCGCGAGTACACGCCCAGGCAGCGATCCTGCACGACGCGAAGACCGGCGGCGACGAGCCGCGCGGCGGAAGCGTCGTCGCGGATGCCGCTCTGGAACCACACCACGGGCGGCCGTCGATCCGGCGGCATGGCGACGATCTGGTCGGTGAGCTCCGGGATCGCCTCGATGCGCCGGAACACGTCCAGCACGTCGACGCCGGGCGGCAGCTCGGCGACCGAGCCCAGCGTCGGCTCGCCCAACGCACTCGCGATCGTGGGATTGACTCCAATGACGCGGAGCCCCATGCCCTTCATCATCTCCGGCACGGTGAAGCCGGGCGCGTCGGGGTCGCGGCCGTCCTTGATCCCCACCACCGCGACCGTGCGCATGTCGCGGGCGATCGCGACCAGTTCCGCCTCGTCCTCGACGATCGTGGCGTTCACAGCCGGAGGTCCTCGCGACCGGGGCGGGTGAGCGCGGCGAGGCCGTGCTCGAGCAGCGCGGGCAGCCTGGCCACGAGCTGCGAGCGCGGCAGCACCGCGTCCGCGCCTGCGGACTTCGCAGCCTGGAGCAGCGCGGTTTCCACGTGCGCCCCGAAGCCCACCACCGGGACCTCGGGCCGCGCGGCTTTCAGCTCCGCGATGAGCGCCGCCGCATCGCGGTTCGAAGCCTCCACGATGACGAGCGAGACGCCGGGCTCGGCGAGTCGGGCCACGACGCGCTGCGGCGTGACCAGTTCCAGCTCCACGCCGGCCGCCTTCGCCGTGGCGGCGATGCGCGTGGCGAAGTAGAGATCCGGTACGACGGCGAGAACGCTCATGCGGGTCAGGGTGGTCGGGTCCGCGGACATCGTCAACCGGGGTCCACCTCGTGCGGCTGCCGGGTTCACCGCGCCGTGTATTCGCGGCGCTCGAGCGTGCGGGCGGTGATGACCAGCAGCACCCACGCCACGAACGCGCCGCCGAGCCCCAACGTCACGAGCCAGCCGGCACCCACGGGACCGGGACCGAGCAGGTGCGAGGCCGCCACCCAGGCTCCGCCCTGCGTGAGCATCACCAGTGCGGAGACCGTGCGCCCGCCGGGGCCGAGCATCGAGCGCGGGTCGCGCCACTCGGGGTCGGCGAGCAGCGCGCCGATCAGGAGGCCCGAGCTGAGCGCGGTCGCGGCCGCGGGCAGCGCGAACGCGAACGCATCGAGGATGTCGAGCGGCGGGAGCCGCAACGCGGCGCCGGCCAGGGCCGCGCCGGCGAGCAGGATCGAGACCGCGAGGCCGGCCACCCCGAGCACGCGGTACCTCACCCAGCGCGCGCCGCCCACCGGCGAGAGCCGCGCCCAGGCGAGTGCCTGCCGCTCGAGCGGAAGCGCGCGCGCCCCGATGTCATTCCCGATGCTCAGCGTCAGCGTCACGAGCATGGCGCGCACCAGCTCCGCGGGCGGCATCGGCGTCAGCGGCAGCACCGCGAGGGGCAGGAGCGTCCACAGCAGCAGGCGTGCCGCGAGGTCCAGCAGCACCGGCCAGTCGCGGCTGAAGAGCGCGAGGTCGCGGCGCAGGAAGGCGCCGGCGAGCGTGCGGGCGCGACGCGAGCCGCCGCGGACGAGCGTGCCGGCTGCGGCCACGGCGCCGGGCTGGAGTCGCGAGAGCAGCCGCTCGGAGACGCCGAACGCGAGCAGGAGTGCCCCCAGGCTCGCGGCGATGCAGGCCGCGAGGGCCTCGAGCCCGCGCTCGCCCGGCCGCGCGAGCGCGTCGGCCGCCCACGTCGCCGGCGACCAGAACGGCGGCGGCGGGATCGCGCGCATTCGGGCCGCGACGTCGGTGCTCACGAGCAGTCGCGGCATCCAGAACGTGTTCGCGAGCCAGCCGCCGAGGAACGCGAGCGTGGCGAGCACCGCGACCGACTCGCGCAGCCTCGCGGCCGGCGTCAGGCTCAAGAGCGGTATCGCGAGCGCGCTCCCGAGTGCGATCGGCACCGCCCACAGCGTGCCGAGCGCCACCAGCAGCGTGATCACGCTGACGCCGGGGGTCGACGCGGCGAAGCAGAGTGCCGCGGGCAGCGCGATCGCCACCACGGGCCCGAGCGTGCGCGACAGCGTCTCCATGAACTTGATGAGCAGCAGCTCGCGCGGGCGGAGCGGGGCCGCCAGCAGCCGCTCGAGGTCGGGCGCGGTCGCGGCCGCGCTCACCACGGTGAGCAGGTCGCCGAGCGCCAGGAGCACGAACGCGAACGTGAACGCCCAGCCGAGCACGCGCGCGCGCGCCTCGGCCGGCGCGCCGCTGCTCTCGAGTGCGCTGAACAGCACGATGAACGTGACCGAGAACGCACCGGCCATGAGTGCCGAGATCACGATCCCGACCACGCCGCGGCGCGGGCGGCCGCCGGACCACATCGCGCGCCGGGACTGGAGCCACTGCGTGCGCGCGACGACCGCGAGGTTCACGTTCCGGACCCGTCCCCGGGGACGGGGGCCCCGCCCAGCTCCATGAACACGTCCTCGAGCGAGCGCTCGTGGCGATCGCCGCGGAGGCTCGCGAGCGTGCCCTCGGCCACGACGCGGCCGGCGCGGAGGATGACGACGCGGTCGCAGAGCCGCTCGGCCACGTCCAGGAGGTGCGTGCTCACGAGCACGCCGCCGCCGGCGCGCGCGTGCTCGCGGAGCAGATCCTTGAGCAGTCGCGCGGACGGAGGGTCGAGGCCGTTCAACGGCTCGTCGAGCAGCAGGAGCGGCGGCGAGTGCAGCAGCGCCGCCGCGATCGCCGTCTTCTGTCGCATCCCCAGCGAGTAGCCCTCGAGCGTGCGGCTGGCGTGCTCCGCGAGCTCGAGCCGCGCCAGCAACTCCTCGGCGCGGCGCGCGGCGGCGTCGGCGGGCAGGTCGTAGAGCGCGGCGACAAAAGCCAAGAACTCACGCGCCGAGAGCTTGTCGTAAAGAAACGGCCGGTCCGGCACGAGGCCGAGCCGCGCCTTGGCGACGCGCGGTTCGCGCTCGAGGTCCGCGCCCGCGACCTCGATGCGGCCCTGGTCGGGAGCGAGGAGGCCCGAAGCACAGCGCAGCGTCGTGGTCTTGCCGGCGCCGTTCGCACCCAGGAAGCCCACGATCTCGCCCGCGCGCACCTCGAGCGACAGCGCGTTCACCGCGGTCAGCGTGCCGAAGCGGCGCGTGAGCGCGTCGATGACCAGCGGCCGCGCGCCGGTGGAGGTCACGCCGAGAGCGCTTTCGCCAGCTCGGGGAGGCTCGTGTCGTACCGGTAGGGCACGTTCATGTGGCCGTCGTCGAACTCCTCGTAGCGGTGAGCGATCCCGAGTCGCTCGAGCTCTGCCGTGAACGCGCGCGCGCCGTGATGGAGGTGGAACTCGTCCTTGGTGCCGCAGTCGAGGTAGAGGAGCCGGAGCGAGCGCAGCGCGTCGGCGTTCGCGGGCAGCAGCCGCAGCGGATCGAACGCGAGCCAGCGCTGCCACGCCTCGGCGCGCGGCAGCCCGGTCGCGAGATCGAACGGCAGGCCGATCCCCAGCTCGGCCGCGGGCTCGGGCGAATAGCACGCGGCCATGGCGAGGATGTTGAGCGCCAGGAAGTCGTCCTTCCCCTTCTGCGGCTTCGCCTCGAACGCCTCCAAGAAGCGCCGCACGCCGCCCGCTGCCTGGATCACGGAGCAGGCCTTGGGGAAGTCCACCTGGTAGCAGTACTCGAACAGCATGTCGCCGCTGTGGCAGGCGAGCGCGCCGAAGGTTCCCGGATGCAGCATGCCGAGCCGCAGCGCACCGAAGCCGCCCGACGACTTGCCGGCGATGCCGCGGTGCTCGCGCGCGGCGAGCGTGCGATAGCGCGCGTCCACCCACGGCACGAGTTCCTCCACGAGGTGCGTCTCGTAGCGGCCGGTGGCGCTCGAGTTCACGTACTGCGAGCCGCCGAAGCGCGTGAAGCAGTCGGGCATGACGAGGATCAGCTCCGGGCTGCCCGCGGCGATCAGCGCGTCCATGCGATCGTCGAGCGACGGCGACCACGGATTGTCGTTCAGGAGCATGCGGCCGCGTCCGGTGAACCCGGTGAGCACCAGCACCACCGGGAAGCGCCGGCCGCTGTCCTCGTCGTAGCCCGGCGGCAGGTAGATGGGCACGCGCCGCTGGTGCGGGTCGCCGGCGGCGTTGCCGCGCAGCACGTTGCTCTCGAACGCCACGATCTCCACGCGACCGCGTCTCATCGCAAGGCTCCAATCCCGAACACCGCCACGCCGGCCGGCGCGCGCCGCGCCGCGAGCGTCTGCTCCAGTCTCACCGCCACCGAGTCACGGCGCCAGTCGGGCAGGATCGATTTCAGCTGCGCGAGCTGCTGCGCGGCGGGCTCGTCGAGCTGCACGGCCAGCAGGCCCGAGACGAGGTCGCGCCGGGCGAGCCAGTCGCGCGGGTTCAACTCGGCGGCCACGCGCGTCTCGAGTAGCGCGTACTTGGCGTTCACGTGGGCCAGCAGCAGGCCGAGCATGGCGTGCGCTTCCGGGTGCCCGATCCCGCACCGCACCGCCTCCACGAGCTGCCGGCGCGCGGTCAGCGTGTCGCGGTCCTCGAGTGAGCCTTTGGCCTTTCGCAGCCACAGCACGCGCGCGGTGGTGTCGTCGTGCGCGCCCCACTCGCGCCAGGCGCGCTCGGCGAACTCGCGCTGGCCGTCCCACAGCAGCGCCCAGCCCAGCCAGTAGAGGTGATCGACGCGCGCGCCGCCGCTGTCGAGCCCACGCCGGAACGCCCACGCGGCGCCCGCGGGCTTCTCGAGCAGCAGCAGATCGGTCCCGACCTGGAAGAACGGGTCGTTCGTGAGCGTGTGCAGGCGCGCGAAGTCGGCGCCGTCCCAGAACAGGAACTCGCACGGCTGCCGCGCGGCCGTCTTCTCGCCGAACTCCGAGTAGAAGTACGACTCGATCGAATCGTCGTGGTAGAGCTGGCGGATGTTCGGGCCGTTGCCGGTCTGGAAGCCCGCCCACGACGGGATCGAGGCGAAGAAGAAGCGCGTGCCGGTCGCCACCTTCGGCAGCGAACGCGTGAGCGACGCGCGCAGCTGCTTCGACAGCGCAGCCGCGCGCTCGAGGTAGAACGGCGTGAAGTGCGACGTGCCGAGCCACGGGTTTTTGTCGAGGCCGAACGCCGGCACGCCGGCGCCGGCCGCATGCCACCACACGAGCGCACCGGCGAGCGCGATCCACGACCAGCGCGCGAGGCGGGCGGCGAGCCGCGTCACGAGCAGCGCACCGCCCACGGCCGCGAGCGTGTAGTAGTAGCTGCTCCACAGGTAGACGACCGGCCACACCGGAACCGTGAACGCGGCGAGCCAGGCGAGCGCGAACGCGGTTCCGCCGCGCTTCGCCGGCTCGGGAGCCACCGCCGCCGTGCGAGCCGCGGCGCGATCGGGCAGCCAGCGCGCGACCACGGCAAGCAGCCCGAACGCCAGCGCCGAGGGCCTGGCCGCCGTCCACGAGGCGAGCCAGCCGCCCGCGTGCTCGACGCCGGCCAGGCTCTGCGCCATGTGGACGAACGTGGCCGCGAGGTGATCGGCCTTGAAGACGAGCGGCGCCGGGGCGATCGCGTGCTGGCGAAGCAGCCACTCGCCGGCCGCCCACGGCAGGGCGGCCAGCGCGAACGGCGCGACGCGGCGGAGCGCGTCGCGCGGCGGAACACCGTCCACGCGCCACGCCCACACGAACAACGCCACCGGCAGCGGGAGCGCGGACTCCTTGGCGAGCGTCGAGGCCGCATAGGCGAGCAGCGCGGGGACGAGTCGGCCGCGCCGGAACCACGCCAGCGACGCGAGCACACCCACGAGCGCCAAGAGGTCCTGCGAGCACGACACCCAGGTGAGGTTCACGCGCTGGAAGGGCAGCAGCGCGAACCACACGACGCCGGCGAGCACCGGCGGCGGAACCAGCCTGCCGGCTCGCGGCACGAACGCCGACAACAGGTCGGCGAGCAGCACGAGCGCCGCGATGAACACCACGAGCTGGGCGACGTGGAACAGCAGCGGCTCGCCGCCCGCGAGCGGCGAGAGCAGCCCGAACCAGACCTCCCGCGACAGCGGCCGGAAGTAGTTCGAGAGCCCGCTCGCGTGCGTGAGCGCACCCCAGAGCCCGTAGCGCCGGGTCTGTTCGAGGAACAGGTAGTCGTCGTTGATGAACCCGGCGGTGAGCGTGGTCGCGTACAGCGCCACGATGCCGGCGATCGCCAGCGCGGGAGCCTGCCAATCCTTGCGGGCGGCCTCGAGGATGCGCACGGGCGGCAATCTAAAGGGCCTCCCGCAGCAGCGCACCCCGCCCGCCCGCGCGGCCGGTAATGCGGGGAATTCCGCCTCATCGGTGGCCCCCGCCCTGCCGATGACAACCTCGGAGGACCCCCGGCCTCCCAGTGAATCCTCCAGCCAGGGAGTGGCATTGCGCACGCGCACCGAGATCCGATGGAAGCATCTCCAGCGAGCCGGCTGGACGCTGTGGGCCGCCGCCTTCGCCCTGCTGCTCGCGCTCGCGACCGTCGTCCCCACGCTCTACTCGCGCGTCGTCGGCCTCGAGGGCGCGAGCGGCTTCCTTCCCGGCATCGACAACCCGTTCTTCGTCACGGTCGCGCTCGCCGGACTCGTCCTGCTGTTCTGCCTCTACACGATCCTCCAGCAGCGCGAGCTCCACCGTGCCGTTCACGCGCTGTCGCGCGAGGAGGATGACCGCGCCGACGCCAGCGTCCGGCTGTCCGAGCTCACGGCGCTGTTCCAGGTGAGCACCACGCTCCAGCTCCAGCTCCGGAGCGACGTGATCCTCGAGATCATCGTCCGCCGTGTCGTGAGCACGCTCAAGGCCCAGCAGGCCAGCATCATGATCCTCGAGCCCGAGAACGGCGAGCTGGTGACGCGCGCCTCGTACGGGCTCGAATCCGAGTTCTCGCGCGGCGCGCGCAAGAAGATCGGCGAGGGCATCGCCGGCTGGGTGGCGCTGCGTCGCGAGGCGCTGTCGCTCGGCGAGCGCGCACCGAGCGCGGAGATCGGCCGCCACTACAAGGAGAACCGCCGCATCACGTCGGCGCTATCGCTGCCGCTCTCGATCGGCGAGCGCGTCATCGGCGTGCTGAACGTGAACCGCATCAACCACACGGAGCAGTTCGGGGACCATCATCTCGAGGTGCTGCGCGTGTTCGCCGAGCACATCGCCGCGGTCATCGACCGCGCCGAGATGGTCGAACGCCTGGGCCGCCGCACGCGCGAGCTGGAGGCGGACAACGAGAAGCTCTCCGACCTGAACCGCATGAAGGACGTGTTCCTGGGCACCGCGAGCCACGAGCTCAAGACGCCGCTCACGAGCGTGATCGCGTACGCGGAGCTGCTCGACGACCACGAGGGCAAGCTGTCGCGCGACCAGGCGCGCGAGTTCGTGGGCCGGCTGCGCGCCGAGGCGCAGCGGCTGCTGTCGCTGATCGAGGACATCCTCGACCTGTCGCGGCTCGAGAGCGGCAAGCTGGTGATGAAGCCGCGCACGCTCGACCTGGCCGAGGTGTTGCGCGGCGCGATCGAGACGTCACGGCCGCTGGCGCAGAAGTTCGGCGTCACGATCGAGTACACGCCCGTGATCGGGCTGCCGCAGCTCTCGGTCGACGAGGTGAAGATCCGCCAGGTGCTCGTGAACCTGCTCGTCAACGCGATCAAGTTCAGCCCGCGCGGGGCGCCGGTGCGCCTGCGGACGCTGCAGGACGGCGCGTGCGTGCGCGTCGAGGTGAACGACCAGGGGCCCGGCATCGAGCCCGACACCGCCACGCACATCTTCGAACTGTTCGGCCAGGTCGTCCCCGAGAGCGGCGAGACGCGCGGCGGGCTGGGGATCGGGCTTCACCTGGTGAAGCGCATCACCGAGCTTCACGGCGGCCACGTCGGCGTGAACAGCCGCCCGGGCGAGGGCTCCACGTTCTGGATCCGGCTCCCGGTGGCCCCCGAGGCGCACGCGACGCTCGAAGCGGACGCCGGCCAGCGCCGCGCAGCGTAGCGACCGACCCGCCGCGCGGCCTCGAGCGCGGGCGAGCCCGCCGGGTCGCTTCGCATCGGCCGCAGCGCCCGTGCATACTGCCCAGGCTTGTCTCCCCTTCCTGGAGCGGTCCCGGTGCGCGATCCCGATTCCCCATCACATCCGGCGCCCTCGTCCGTAGCGGGGGCAGGGCGTCTCCCGCCCGGCCCGGCCGGGGGACGTGCCGCGGAGCCCTCGGCGTCCGACCGCACGTGGCTCGAGCACGTGCGCGCCGGCGAGCCAGAGGCGCTGGGCCTGTTCTACGACCGCTACATCGACCTCGTGTTCGGTCTCGCCTGGCGGCTGCTCGGGGACCGCACGCTGGCCGAGGACGCGGCCTCGGAGGTGTTCCTCAAGGTGCATCGCGCCGCTGACCGGCTGGATCCCGCCCGCGACCCCGCGCCGTGGCTCGCCACGATCACCACGAACGTGTGCCGCGACCTGTGGCGCTCGGGCCAGTACCGCATGAGCCGGCGCGCCGCCGACGTGGACGACCCGGCGGCGGCAGCCACGCTGTCCTCGGGGCGCAATGACCCGGAGGCCGACACGCTCTCGAGCGAGCGCGAACGGCTGGTGCAGGAGGCGCTGATGTCGCTGCCCGAGCCGCTGCGCGCGAGCATCGTGCTGCACGACTACCAGGGCCTCGACCACCGCGCGGTGGCCGACGTGCTGCACATCGCGCACGACGCCGCGCGCAAGCGCTACTCGCGTGCGCTGGCGGCGCTTGCGGAACGCCTCAGGGGACGGCTGTGAGCGACCGCCGCCCGATCCCGCCCGACGACGCTCCGGCGACCGCCGGCGAGCAGGCCGCGCGCGACGCCGTGCGCGCGCTCGCGAGCCCGCGCGCCGACGCCGCGTTCCGCGCGCGGCTGCGGCACGAGTTCACGACCGGGAGGTTCGGCCGGCACGTTCCCGCGCCGCTGTCGTTCGCAGCGTGGTGGTCGCGGCCGCAGGTCTGGGTCCCGCTCGCGGCCGGGCTCCTGGTCGTGGCCGGCGTGACGTTGAACCGCGGCCCCGACTGGCGGCTGGTGTCGGCCGACGGCGACGGCCGCGTCACCGTGGACGGCGCGACATTCTCAGCTCGGGACCCCGCGCTCGGCGGAAGGCTCCGGCGCGGCGGCCACGTGCGCGTGGAGGGTGCGGTGACGCTCGACGTCGTCGCCACGGGCGTCGCCGCGGTGACGCTCGCGCCCGGCGTCGAGCTGGCGCTCTCGAGCGCGCCCGGTCGCTGGTGGGCGCGCGGCATGCGCGCGCACGTGGCGAGCGGCGACGCCTACTTCACCACCGGCCGCGCGTTCCACGGCGCGCACCTGGACGTGAGCACGCCCGAAGCGAGCGTGCGCGCCGTGGGCACCGCGTTCGCCGTGCTGTGCGAGCCGGGGGGCACGTGCGTGTGCGTGCTCGAGGGCCGCGTGCAGGTGGGCGCGGAAGAGGTGCCCGCGGGCATGCGCCGCGTCGTCCACGCCGGCGGGCACGCCGAGACGCTCCCGATCCTCGACGACTCGGTGACGCGCCTCCGCCGCCAGCGCGAGGTCACGGAGCCGGTGCTCGGTCGCTGAGCCGTGACGGACGCAGCCTAGCCGGCCGAGGGCCCCGCGAGATCGTGCGGCCACTCCGCGAGCGGCAGCGCGCGGGTGACGAAGCGCTGCGCGGGGAGCGGCATCGCGCGCCGGGACGCGGGCAGGACCGAGAGCCCGCGCGCATCGGCCACCGGCTCGATCCACGGCCGCTCCGGATCCGCGGCGTCGGGGCCCAGCGCGCGCGCGATCGAGCCATCGTCCAGCTCCACGAACTGTCCCGGCGGGTGGACGCCGAGCGCGCGCACGAGCGCCACAGGCAGCGCCGGGTGCCAGTATTCCCGCCACGGTCCGATCACGCGCACGAGCACGCTGTTCGGCGACATCTTCGGCTCCTGCGCATCGCCGCGCGTGAGCAGCGTCACGTAGAGGTCGCAGATCGACACGATCTGTGACTTGAGCGAGGCCGGCGGCGCGCCGCCGTCGTCACCTGCGATCGGGTGGTGCTCGAGGGCCGCACGCATGACGCCGAGCGAGGCCCTGTTGAGCGTCGTGGACCAGGCCACGCGGCGCAGCCCCTCGCGCGTGTGCGGCGCGGGCTCGCGGTCCTCCGCCACCATCTCCGGTCCGCCCGATTCGCCCCAGCCGTGTCCGGCGTCGTGCAGCAGCGCGGCCACCGCGAGGTCGGCGAGTTCGTGACGCGAGAGCCCGAGCCGCACGCCGATACAGATCGCGAGCAGCGTGGTGTGGGCCGCATGACTCCACGCGCTCGCGCCCGGCGCCACCTGCGCGAGCAGGCCGACCATGGGCTCGCCGGCCAGCACGGCGTCGATCAGCGGACGCAGCATGCGCTTCACGTGCCGGAGCTCGATGCCCTGGTCCATGGCATCGCCCTCGAGCAGCGCGCGGGCGCCCGCCAGCAGGGCACGCCACGCGGGCGGCATGTTCGCGGCCGCATCCGGGGTCGAGTCGGGCAGCGCCGCGGCGCCGAGCGGCTCGACGCCCAGCCGGAGCGGCAGCGCGCGCGCGTGCACCAGGCCCGCGTCGTCGCAGGCGGCGATCAGCTCCGTGCCCTTCCAGCGCTCGCCGGGGAGGAAGTAGCTCATGAACGTCTCCAGCTCGCCGAGCGAGAGGCCGCGCGTGAACTCGATGCCCTCCAGCGTGCGCGCGGCGAACTCCTGCACCAGCGCCTCCAGCGCCTTCTGCATGTTGGCCCGGTTCGGCAGCGGCTGGTCGTTCATGCACAGCTCGCCGTCGGGAGCACTGAAGCGCACCACGCCGTCGGTCTCGAGCGCGCTCGAGAGGAGCCCGATGTAGCTTTCGAGCTGCGAGGTGTAGGTGGCGTGGCCCACGGAGTAGGCGCGCCCCGAGCGCACGAGCGCCCAGAACCGCGACGCGAGCTGGAGCGCGATCTCCCAGCGCGGGTCGTCGTCGGGGCGCAGGATCGGGTTCACGGGCGTCACGTGCGACCCCACTGCGAGAGCGCTTCGTCGCAGGCCTCGCGCACCACGTCGCTGCGGTGGTGGAGCCCCTGCTCGAGCACGTTGCGCGCCGCGGGTGTGCCGAGGCGCACGATCGCGCGCGCGGCGGCGAGGCGCTCGGCGGAGCGGCGCGCGAACCAACCGCCGCGCAGCAGCAGCTCCTCGAGCGCGGGCAGCGCCTGGTCGCTCGCGACGTCCGCGAGCGCCGAGAGCAGCGCGACGCGATGCTCCTCGGGGCGGGACTCGAACTCGGGGCTGCGGACGCGGGTGAGGATAGCCTCGGTGACGCGCACGTCGGGCTCGCGCGCGAGCATGGCGAGCGAGGCGGCGAGCAGCCGGCCGTCCACGTTGTCGAGCTGCGTCAGCAGCACCGAGCGGCGGAGGTGGTGCGGGACCTGGCCGAGCGCGTGGATCGCGGCGCGGCGCACGCGCGCATCGAGGTGCCGCGCCGCCACCGCGAGGTGCGGCACGACCTCGCCGCCGCCGATCTGGCCGAGCACGAACACGATATTGCGCACCACGTGCCAGCGCGGGTCGGAGAGCCACGCCCCAAGCGGCGAGGGATCGTCGGCGAACGCATAGGCGAGCGCGGTCGTGGCCCCGGCGCGCACGCGCGAGCGGCCCGAGTTCGCGAGCACGGCGACGAGGAGCGACAGCGCCGGGGCGCCCACCTTGACCACGAACGCGAACAGCCGCGCCTGCTCGCGCACGTCGGCCTCGTCCAGCCGCTCGGTGATCGTGTGCGCGTCGACCGAGCCCAGCGCGTGCGTGAGCCACTCGACGCTCAGCCGCCCGGAGGTGTCGACGCGCCGCAGCAGGTCGTGCGCGCGCTGCGCGTCCTCCCAATCGGAGCGCTGGACCGCGGTCGCGATCCAGGTGACGACCGAGGCCGCGAGGGCTTCGAGCATCTCCGGCCGCGCGTCGCCGTCGAGCGCCGCGGATACGAGGGCTTCCGCCGCGGCCGCGAACGGCTCCGACCGCTCGCGCGCCCAGGTGTCGCGGAACGACTGCGCGGCCTCGGCCTCGTCGCGTGCGAGCGTCTGCCACAGCCGCTTCATGTCCAGCGCTGGGGCCAGCACCTGCGGCCAGTCATCCACGAGCGGCGCCGAGGCCACGGGTGCGGGACCGCCCGCCGAGCCGGGCCGACCGGTGAGCGGGTTCAGGCGCACCACGCCCGCCTCCTCGGTCACCGCGGAGAGGTGCGTGAAGCCGCTTTCCCACAGCATCGTCACCAGGTCGTCGTCGGTGGCATCACCGGGCGAGCCGAACAGCAGTACGTCGAGGAACGTGGCGGCCTCGGCCTCGGTGAGGCCGCGCTCGAACTTGAGCGCGCGCAGGCCGTCGCGATGCAGCATCCACGACAGCTCGCGCTCGAGCGCGAGCTCGCCGGTGGGCGCGTTCGAATGGTCGGCCGCGAACACCGTCTCGTCGCCCATCACGATCGAGCGCGGCGTGATGTCGAGGTGGACCGGGCCGTGTCGCTGCACGTGCAGCACCAGCTCCGGCACGAGCCGGCGCTTGAGCGCGAGCGTCTCCTGGTGACCGGTGCCGAGTCGCCGGGACATGGTCAGCAGCCGCGCGACCTCGGCGCACCAGGCCGCGATGTCGTCGGCGGCTTCCGGACGCTCGCGCTCGCGCCAGCGCAGACTGCGCGAGGGCGGCGTGGCGTATCGTTCGGGTTCGGCGGGCGGCACCGGGGTTCTCCGGGTGGGCGGTGGGAGTTCGCCGGTGTCATCGGCCGTCCGGCGAGGGGGGTTGAGCCCGCAACGCCCCACGCCGACCGGAAATTCTAATGAGGGCCGCGGGGCCGCGCGCTTGACCGTGACGCGCGCGCTCGCCTACCCTGCCTCGTTCTATCCACCGTACTCTCTGCACGTTCCCGAGGTGACCGCCGTCCATGAAGCGCACGTACCAGCCGAAGAATCGGCACAGGAAGAAGACGCACGGGTTCCGCTCCCGCATGAAGACCAAGGGCGGCCGCAAGGTGCTGGCGGCGCGGCGCAAGCAGGGCCGCAAGCGCCTCACCGTGTCGTCCGGCCGCTGATCTCGCCCGCCGCCATCCCGCCGGCGCTGCCGGGACCCCCGTCGCTCCCTCGAATGACGCAACGGCCCTCCGAGCGGCTCTCGCGGGCCCACCGGCTGACACGCGGACGCGACTACACGCGCGTGCGCGGCGAGGGGCAGACCTATCGCGGCCGTTTCTGCCTGATGCTGGCGTTGCCGGCGGCGGGCGAGATGAGCCGCGTGGGCTTCATCGCCAGCAAGCGCGGCGTGGGCGGCGCGGTGCAGCGCAACCGCGCCCGGCGGCGGCTGCGGGAGATCGTCCGGCGCCGCTGGACGCGCGTGCCCCCGGAGGGATTCCTGCTCGTGTTCATTGCCTCGCGCCGCACGCTGGATGCGCCGCACCAGGCGCTGGCCACCGAGGTGGAGACGCTGCTCGCCCACGCCGGCGCGCTGGCGCCGATCCCCGTCTGACATGCGCCATCTGCTGATCCTCTTCATTCGCGCCTACCAGAGGCTCGCGCCGCCGCACGTGCGCGGCGCCTGCCGCCACGTCCCGTCCTGCTCCGAGTACGCGTGCGAGGCGATCGCGCGCCACGGCGCGTGGCGCGGCAGCTGGCTCGCGATCGCCCGTCTCGGGCGCTGCCACCCGCTCGGCTCGGCGGGTATCGACCCGGTGCCCTGACCATGGACAGAAGGACCATGCTCGCGCTCGCACTCTGCCTGCTCATCTTCGCGGCGTTCACCGCGCTGCAGGCGAAGTACGGGACCAAGCCCAAGCCGCCGGTGGCCGGTGAGCCGAACGGGGCGCCCGCTCCGGGCACGGCCTCGACCGCGCCGGGCACGACACTCACGGCCCCGCCCCCCGGATCGGGGAGCGCGCCGACGTCGCCGGGTGCGGCGAAGCCCACGGCGCTCGCCCCCGCGACGCCTGCTGTCGCCGAGCAGCTCGTCGTGCTCGAGACGCCGCTCTTCCGCGCCACGTTCAGCAACATCGGTGCGCGCCTCGTCTCGTACGAACTCAAGCGATATGCGGCCGCCTGGGGCGAGTCGCGCTTCGCCGAGCATCCTGGCAAGCGTCCGAACCGCGGCCACGAGGTGCCGCCCGGGGATCGCGTGCGGCTCTCGGGCGCGCCGTCGTTCGCGTTCGACCTGGGCTCGGGGCCCTCGCTCCACTCGCTCGGCGCCAGCGCGTTCGCGGTGGCGGAGAGCACCGACGCCTCGGGCAAGGTCGTGGCGCTGACGTTCACCGCGCGCGACTCGACCGGCATGGAGGTGCGCGAGACCTGGCGCTCCCGGCCCGACGCCTACCTGCTCGACCTGGACGTCGCCGTCACCGGTGCGCCCGCGAGCGCGCAGGAGTGGTCGCTCACCACGCGTTCCTGGCCGCTCCTCTCCGAGGCGAACCCCGAACAGGACACGCGCATGGTGCGCGCGATCAGCCTGCTCGGGAAGGACCGCCACCAGGACGGCGCGCAGGGCCTGATCGGCAAGGACGAGCGCCGGCGCGACGGGCCGGCGATGTGGGTCGGGGTGCAGTCGCACTACTTCGTTGGCATGGTGGCGCCGGTCGGCGCCCAGGGGCGCACCACCATCGCGCGCGGCAGCGGCCGCGCGCTCACGCCCGAGGAGCTCGTGCGCCTGCCCAAGGGTGCCAAGAGCCCGCAGCCGATCGCCGAGGGCACGCTGGTGATGAGCGCGCCCTCGACGGGGGCACAGCGCTTCGCCGTCTACTTCGGACCGTCCGACTACTTCATGCTCGCCAAGCTCTCGGGTGCGGGCCGTCCCGGCAGCCTGCAGCTCGAAAAGGCCGTCGACCTCGGCTATCCGTGGCTGCTGCCGTTCAGCTACCCGCTGCTCCAGCTCCTGCGCTTGCTCGAGTCGTGGGTGCGCAACTGGGGTGTGGCGATCTTCCTGCTCGCGACGCTCGTGCGGCTCGTGCTCCACCCGCTCAACATGGCCAGCATGAAGAGCATGCGCGCGATGCAGCGGCTGCAGCCCGAGATGGAGCGCATCCGCGAGAAGTACAAGAACAAGCCCGAGGTGATGAACCAGGCGGTGATGGCGCTCTACAAGGAGAACAAGGTGAACCCCGCCGGCGGCTGCCTGCCGATGGTGGTGCAGATGCCGCTGTTCTTCGCGCTCTACGCCGTGTTGAGCAGCGCCATCGACCTGCGCCAGGCGCCGTTCGTGGCCTGGATCCACGACCTGTCGGCCCCGGACCACCTGTTCAGCGTCGGAAGTTTCTCCGTGCACCTGCTGCCCATCATCATGGCGGGCACCGGCTTCCTGCAGCAGCGGCTCACGCCGACGCCGGCGCAGCAGCAATCCACGATGTACCTGATGAACCTGTTCATGCTGTTCCTGTTCTATGGTTTGCCGTCCGGACTCGTGTTCTACTGGACGGTGATGAACCTGTACACCTCGCTCCAGCAGTGGCTGGCGATCCGAGGTGACGACGGGGTCGTCGTCCCTGCCGGCACGGGTTCCGCGCGCACTAAGTCCTGAGCGCGTCGCAGTCACGACGTTCGGCGTGGCGGACGGGCGCCATGGCGAAGTAGAGTCCACCCGTCGATCCGACACGGCTTCGCGGTCGGTACGGCCCACGCGGACGCGGCGCGGCACACGACCGGTGTGCGCGCGAGGACGCGAGCCAGACCCGCGCGCTGGCGGCGATCGCGCTCGGATGTTCGAGCGGCATCGCGCGGCGCGCGACGTCCGAATGCGAGGCTTCACTCCCACACGTTCCGGGACGCCGCGACCCGGCGCGCGCCCTCACCGCTCGCGAGCGGGAGATCGGTGCGCGACGCATGCGCGTCCGGCAGGGGCAATGCAATGGCTGGTTCGATCTACGAAGGCAAGACCTACGACGAGGCCGTACGGAAGGGACTCGAGGCGCTGCGGCTCACCCGCGCCGAAGCGGTGATCACCACGATCGAGGAGGGCAAGGGCGGGTTCCTGGGGATCGGCGCACGCCCCTACCGCGTGAGCGTGGCGCGCCGCCCGGGCGGCGCGATCCGCGAACCCAGCGAGCGGCCGAGCGAGGATCGCCGCGGGCGTCGGGGTGGCCGCGAGGAGCGGCCTGCCGCGCGCGGTGGTCGCCGGGGCGCGCCGGAGCGCGGGCGCGAGCCGCTCGGCGCGGGCCGCCCGGTCGGCGAGGAGCGCAGCACGGGAGCGCGCGGCCGCGGTGGACGCGATCGCTCCGCGGTGGCGGGAGGCGCGCCGGGCAAGCGATCCCGTGACGAGGCGGGTGAGCGCCCACGCGCGGGCAAGTCGACGGCGCCCGCGGCGGAGCGTGCACCGCGCGCGAGCGACGACCGGCCGGCGCCCCCGCGGCGCGAAGAGCGCGTGCGTGAAGAGCGTGGGCGCGAAGAGCGCGGACGGGAAGAGCGCGTGCGCGAGGCGCGTCCCGCGCGCGAGCCCGGCGCGCACACGCCGCAGCCCACGGCCGAGGCGCGGCCTGCCGCGCCGATCACCGGTGCGGCGGGGCCTGGCGCCGAGGGCGACGACGGTGCGCGCAAGCGCCGCCGTCGCGGCCGCCGCGGCGGCCGCGGTCGTCGTCGCGGTCCGGCCGGCACGCTCGAGGGCGCTGCTGCCGCGTCCGAGGGACCGGTCCTGAACGGTGACAGCGCGATGTTCGACGATGACGCCGCGCCGGAGCACGAGGCGCCCGCGCACGCTGCCGGCCCGGAGCCGGTTCCGGCCAGCGCGCCGAGCCCCCCGCCCGCGATGGCGTCGAGCCTGCCGGCCGCTCCCGCCCCCACCTGGGAGCCGGCACCCGTGCCCGCGCGGAGCGAGACGGAACCCGAGCCCGCCTACGCGGCGCGCGATACCATGGCCCGGCCGGAGCGCGAGCGGCGGAGGGATCGCGGCGAGCGCCCCCGCGCGCGACCGGAGAACGAACCCGACATGAACGCGGACGAACTCTCGAGCACGAGCCGACGCCTCACCGAGGAGCTGCTCAAGGCCATGGGCTTCGAGCCGCGCGTGAGCGTGCGCGCCGAGGGCAATCGCGTGGACGTGATCGTCGAGGTCGACCGCGACGACGATCTCCTGAACGGTCACCAGGGCGACACGCGGCAGGCGCTCCAGCACCTGCTCAATCGCTTCCTCAACAAGGGCGACGGTTCGCGCTACCACCTGCAGCTCGAGGTGAACGATCACTGGCAGCAGCGCGAGACCGAGCTGGCCGGGCTCGCGCACCAGCTTGCCGAGGACGCGGTCACGCGCCAGGTCGAGGTGGTGAGCGACCTCCTGAACTCCCAGGAGCGTCGCATCGTGCACATGACGCTCCGCGAGGATGGCCGCGTGAAGACCTACTCGCTCGGCAGCGGCGCGGTGAAACGCGTCGCGGTCGCGCCGGCCAGCTTCCCCGATAGATCGGAAGACGACCCGGCGAGCTGAGTCGACGCCATCTCCTGTTCGGCGCCCGGCTCGGCCAAAGCCCGAGCCGGGCGCCGTCGTTTTGGAAAGGTGCACCGCGTGCAGACGCTCGACGACACCATCGCCGCACTCGCCACCGCGCCCGGTCCCGCCGGGCTCGCGGTGCTGCGCGTGAGCGGCGGCGAGGCGCTCGCGGTGAGCGATCGCGTGTTCCGCGGCCACACGCCGCTCGCGCGCGCCGCGGGCCACACGCTCCACCACGGTTGGGCGGTGGATGCCGCGAAGCACAACGGGGACGACACCGAGCACCGGCTCGACGAGGTGGTGGCGGCCGTGTTCCGCGGGCCGCGCTCGTTCACGGGCGAGGACACCGTCGAGTGGTCGTGCCACGGCGGCGCGCTGCCCGCGAGGCGCGTGCTCGACGCGCTGCTCGCCGCCGGCGCGCGCCTGGCGGGTCCGGGCGAGTTCTCGCTGCGCGCTTTCCTTCACGGGCGCATCGACCTCGCACAGGCGGAGGCGATCGCCGACCTGGTGCACGCCGAGACCGAGAGCGCCGGGGACCTGGCGCTCGCGCAGCTCTCGGGCACGCTCTCGCGCCGCCTCGCCGCCCTGGAAGAGCGCCTGCTCGGCTGCGCCGCCGAGGTCGAGGCGCGGGTCGACTTCGCCGACGACGTCGGCGGCGTCGAGATCCCCACGCACGTACGCGACGCGATCGCCGGCGTGCTCGACGAGCTGGAGGCACTCCTCGCGAGCGCGCCGTGGGGGCGCGCCGTGCGCGAGGGCGTGCCGATCCCGATCGTGGGTCGTCCGAACGCCGGAAAGTCGTCGCTGTTCAACGCGCTGCTCGGCGAGGAGCGCGCGATCGTGGCGTCCGAGCCCGGGACCACGCGCGATCGCGTGAGCGAACGGATCGAGATCGCGGGCGTGCCGGTGACGCTCTCGGACACGGCGGGCGTGCGCGACGCACGTGACCCGGTCGAGGCCATGGGGGTCGAGCGCTCGCTCGCGACGCTCGAGGGGGCCGCGATCGTGCTGTGGGTGGTGGATGGTTCGCAGCCGTTCGAGCCCGCGGGCGATCCGCTGCCCGCCCAGCTCGCGGGTCGTCGCGTGATGGTGGCGATGACGAAGGCGGACCTCGGGCGTGTGGCGGACCCGATGGCGTTGTCGCGGGCCATGAACGCCGCGGAGTCGAGTGCGACGCACGTCTCCGTGGTGACCGGCGAGGGACTGGTCGAGCTGCGCGCCGCGCTGGCCGCGGAGCTGGGTGCGGGGACGCCCGGCGGGCTCACGAGCGCGATCGCGAACCCGCGGCACACCGACGCGCTCACGCGTGCGCGCGCGGCGCTCGCGCGCGCGGGCGACGCCGCGGACGCGGGGGCGCCCGGCGAGATCGTGGCGCTCGAACTGCGCGATGCGCTTGCGGCGATCGGCGAGGTGAGCGGTCGAAACGCCAGCGAGGAAGTGCTGGAGCGCATCTTCGCGCGCTTCTGCATCGGCAAATGAGCGGCGTTGAAACAGGACCGGTGCTGCGCACCGGTCCACAGGTGGAAGAGTCGGGGGCGCACTTCGCGCCCTCGCCCGGGGCCCCCGCGTCCGCGCTGCCCGCGCGCGCGCACGACGCCGCCGCGCGCGAGGGGACGTTCGACGTGGTCGTGATCGGCGCGGGCCACGCGGGCTGTGAGGCGGCGCACGCGTGCGCGCGCATGGGGCTTGCCACCGCGCTCCTCACCGCGAACGTGAGCGACACCGCGAAGATGTCGTGCAACCCGGCCGTGGGCGGGATCGCCAAGGGGCACATGGTGCGCGAGCTCGATGCGCTCGGCGGCGTCATGGGCCGGGTCACCGATCGCGCCGGCATCCAGTTCAAGATGCTGAACCGCGGCCGCGGACCCGCCGTGTGGTCACCGCGTGCGCAGTGCGACAAGGCGCTCTACTCGGCCGAGATGCTCAAGCTCCTGGACGGCACCCGGGGGCTCGAGTTCGTGGAGGGCCTCGCGCGCCGTGTGCGCGTCCGCGACGCCCACGTGACCGGCGTCGAGCTCACCGACGGCCGCTTCCTCGGCGCGCGCGCGGTCGTGATCACGCCGGGGACGTTCCTGAACGGTGTGCTCCACATCGGCGAGCGCCAGCTCGCGGGCGGGCGTTTGGGAGAGCACGCGGCGCGTGCGCTCTCCGACTGCCTTGGCGAGCTGGGTTTCGAGCGCGGGCGCCTGAAGACCGGCACGCCGCCGCGACTCGATCGGCGCTCGCTCGACCTCGACGCACTCGAAGTGGCGCCCGGCGACGATCCGCCGGAGCCGTTCTCGCACTGGACCGAGCGGCTGGAGCTGGAGCAGGTGGCGTGCTGGGTGACGCATACGAACGCGCGCACGCATGCGGTGATCCGGAACGCGATGCACCGCTCGCCGCTCTACTCGGGGGCGATCACCGGCACGGGTCCGCGCTACTGCCCGTCGCTCGAGGACAAGGTGGTCAAGTTCCCCGAGCGCGAGCAGCATCATCTCTTCCTCGAGCCCGAGGGCCGCGACGTGGCCGAGATCTACGTCAACGGCGTCTCCACCAGCATGCCGGAGGAAGTGCAGCTCGAGTTCGTGCGCACGATCCGCGGCCTCGAGCGCGCGGAGATGCTGCGGCCGGGCTACGCAGTGGAGTACGACTTCGTGCTCCCGCACCAGCTGGACGCCACGCTCCAGTGCCGGCGGACGCGCGGGCTGTGGCTCGCGGGCCAGATCTGCGGCACGTCGGGTTACGAGGAGGCGGCGGCCCAGGGTTTCGTGGCCGGCGTGAACGCGGCGCGTGCCGTGCGCGGCGAGACACCGTTCGTGCTGCGGCGCGACCAGGCGTACGTCGGCGTGCTCGTGGACGACCTCGTCACGCGCGAGCACCGCGAGCCCTATCGCATGTTCACGTCGGCCGCGGAGCACCGGCTGCTGCTTCGCGCGGACAACGCCGACGAGCGGCTGGCGGAGACCGGGCACGCGCTCGGTCTCCTGAGCGACGAGCAGCTCGCGCGCGTGCGCGCGCGCTGGGCGCAGGTGGACGAGGAGGAGCGCCGGCTCGCGCGCGTGAGCGTGACCGTCGCCGCGACGCCGGAGGGCGCGCGCTCGATCCGGGCGATCGACTGGCTCGCACGTCCCGAGGGGAGCTACGCATCGCTCGCGACGCTGGGTGTCGAGGCGTCGCTGCCGCGCGCGTTGTGGGCGTCACTCGAGGTGCGTGCCCGCTATCGCGGCTACATCGAGCGGCAGCGTCGGACGGCGGCCGCGGCGGCGGCGCTGGACGAGGTGACACTGCCGGACGCGCTGTGGTCGGCGGAGCTGAACGGCATCTCGCGCGAGGCGCTGGAGAAGCTCACGCGCTGGCGGCCGGGCACGGTGGGGATGGCGTCACGGATCGCGGGGGTGTCGCCGTCGGACGTCGCCGTGCTGTTGGTCCATGCCCGACGTTGTGCTCGGAAGATTGCTGATGAGGTGGGAGGCGCGCCCAAGTCCTTGTGAGTTCGAGAGGCCTCCGGGCGTAACCCGTTGCTCCGCGGCGCATCCACAATCTTCCGAGCACAACGAAAGTCCAGTATGGTGCGCGGCCCATGGCCCGACCGAGATCCTCCCGCCCGCCCTCCCGGAGCACGCGCGCGAAGGGCGGCGCCGCACCCGCTCGCCGGACGGCACCGGGCAGCGCTCGGCGGTCGGACCCGGCCCAGGCTCGACGGCCCGCACCGGCCCGTGCTGGCCGACCGGCACCGGCCAGCGCTCGGGGGTCGGACCCGGCCCAGGCTCGACGGCCCGCACCGGCCCGTGCTGGCCGACCGGCACCGGCCAGCGCTCGGGGGTCGGACCCGGCCCAGGCTCGACGGCCCGCACCGGCCCGTACTGGCCGACCGGCACCGGCCAGCGCTCGGCGGTCGGAGCCGGTCCAGGCTCGACGGCCCGCACCGGCCGCCGCGCCGCTGCCCGATCCCGCGCGCACGCTCGCGCGCCAGCCGTGGGACGCGCTCCGGGCGCTCCTCCCCGGAGACGCCGGCCGGCAGGACCGCGTCCTCGCTCGGCTGCGGGGGTTCGCGCTCGAGCTCCTGACGTGGAACCGCGGCATCTCGAACCTGATCTCCCACGCCGACGAGACGCGGCTCGTCGAGCGCCACATCGCCGAGTCGCTGGCGGGCGCGTCGCTGCTGAATGACCTCGCGTGCGAGCACATCGTCGACCTGGGCTCGGGCGGCGGATTCCCCGCCATTCCGCTCGCCATCGCCGGCATCGGCGCGCGCTGGACGCTGGTCGAGTCGCGGCGGAACAAGACGCTATTCCTTCGTAGAGTCGTGGAGCGGCTCGAGTTGCGAGGAATCGCTGTCAAGATCGGTCGGCTCGAGGTCCTGGTCGACTCGGAGCCCGATGACCTGCGATGCGACGGCTTCACCTCGCGCGCGACGATGAAGGCCGCGCCCACCCTGGAACTGGCGGCGCGCATCGTCCGACCGGGCGGCCACGCAGTCCTGTGGAAAGGGAGCGGCCTCGGGACCGAGCTTACCGAGGCGCGCGCCGGCTGGCGGAACGACTGGGACGAGCCGACCACACAGCCGATCGGTGCCGGACCGAATTCAATCGCCATATTCAAAAGACGCGCATAGCGTTGCTTGATAACGAAGGCGCGAGTTCCACGTGGAACATTCGCCTTGTTGTGCGCGCGCGATGTTGTTAGGTTCCGCCGGGCGCTTCGACGGGCACCTCCCTCCTGCCACGGTGAAGCGAACACGACGACATGGACGGTCGCATAAGCCGCGGCCGACGGGCAGCCACCGCACCCCGCCGAAAGCACCTAAGGAATGGGACGCGTCATCTCCATCGCCAGCCAGAAGGGCGGCGTCGGAAAGACCACGACGGCGATCAACCTCGGCGCCTGCATGGCGCAGGAGGGCCGCCGCGTGCTCCTAGTGGACATCGATCCGCAGGGGAACGCCACGAGCGGCGTGGGCGTGAACGGCAATGACCTCGAGCTCGGGACGTACGAGGTGCTCATCGGCCAGGCCGAGGCGAAGGACGCGATCCAGCCGACGGGCATCGCCGCGATGGAGGTCCTCCCCACGGGGCAGCGGCTCTCGGGCGCCGAGGTCGAGCTCGTGGGCATGATGGCGCGTGAGACGCGGCTCAAGACGTGTCTAGCCAAGATTCGCGATGACTATGACTTCGTGCTCATCGACAGCCCGCCGTCGCTGGGGCTCCTGACGGTCAACGCGCTCACCGCGTCCGACTCGGTGATCATCCCGCTCCAGTGCGAATACCTGGCGCTCGAGGGGCTCACGCAGCTCATCACCGCGATCCGCCTCGTCCAGGACCACCTCAATCCATCGCTTCGCATCGAGGGGGTGCTGCTCACGATGTACGATGCCCGCGTGAGCCTCTCCAAGCAGGTCGCGGACGAGGCTCGCAAGTTCTTTTCCGACAGGGTTTACAAGACGGTCATCCCGCGGAACGTGCGCCTCAGCGAGGCGCCGTCGTTCGGGAAGCCGATCGTCCTTTACGATCCGCACAGCTCCGGGGCGGAGAGCTACCGCGAGCTGGCGAAGGAGGTCCTCGACCATGACTAGGAAGGTGCTTGGGCGCGGGCTGGACGCGCTGATCTCGGGTGACACCGCCGCGGTGGCCACTGAAGGCCTCCCGGCGCACGCCGGCACGACGGAGCTGCCGGTGGAAGCCATCTCGCCGAACCCGTTCCAGCCTCGCAAACGGTTCGACGACACGACGCTCCGCGAACTCGCAGACTCGATCAAGGCCTCCGGCGTGCTGCAGCCGCTCCTGGTGCGGCGCGCGGGGCCCGGCGACTACCAGCTCGTCGCCGGCGAGCGCCGGCTGCGCGCGGCGCACATGGTCGGGCTCAAGAAGGTCCCGGTCGTGGTGAAGGACGTGGACGACCGCTCGATGATGGAGCTCGCGCTCGTCGAGAACATCCAGCGCGAGGCGCTGGACGCGATCGAGGAGGCAAGGGCGTACCAGGCGCTGATCGAGAAGGTCGGACTCACGCACGAGAAGCTCTCGGAGCGGGTCGGAAAGCAGCGCGTCACGATCACGAACTCACTTCGCCTGCTTTCACTTCCGTCTGAAGTGATGGACATGGTTTCACGTGGAACACTGTCCGGCGGGCACGCCCGCGCGCTGCTCGCGCTCGAGAATCGTGGCGACCTCCTGGCCGCGGCGCGCTATGTTTCGACAAAGGGCTTCTCTGTCCGTCGCACCGAGTCGTTCGTCCGCCGCAAGCAGCGCACCACGCACGCGCGATCGCGTCCGGCGCGCCTGGCCGGGCTGCCCGAGTGGGAGACCAAGCTCCAGCAGCGGTTCTCGACGCAGGTCACGATCAGCTCCGGGCGCAAGGGCGGCAAGGTGGAGTTCGAGTTCTACAACCAGGGTGACCTCGAGCGGCTCCTCGAGGCATGGGGTGTCCTATAACCCGCAGTCGCGGGCGACGCACACACGGAGGTGCATGTGCTCAAGTTCCGATCGCAGCAACCACCCGAAGAACCAGAGTTCGCCAACACGGTGATCGGGGTGAACTCGAACTTCCGCGGGACGCTCATGGTGAGCGGCACCCTGCGCATCGACGGTGAGTTCGAGGGCGACATCCTGAACTGCGACCGCCTCGAGATCGGCGAGCACGGCATCATGCGCGCCGACGTCGAGGTGAAGGACGCGCTGATCATCGGCCGCGTCTACGGCAACATCCGCGCGCTGGGCTCGATCGAGATGAAGGCCGGTGCCCGCGTCGAAGGCGACGTCGCAGCCCTCACCGTGGCCATGGAGCAGGGCGTGCGCTTCACCGGCCGCTGCACGATGCTCGAGGCGGGCACCGAGACGACGATCGAGATCGGCGCCGGCATGCGCCGGTGATCGACCGCTCACAGCAAACTGTGGTAACTACCTGTCATATTAGGTGATTAGCACGACACACTCGGGCCGAGATTGAGCCCTCCGGAACGAGCCCAGCGAGCGCTCGGGCGGTGGCTCGTCTTCATGGCCACGCTGTGCTGGGGCACCACGGCGACGCTGGCGCGCTCGGTGTTCCGCGACGGCGGCGTACCGGCGCAGACCGTGGTCGAACTGCGGCTGGTGATCGCCGTGAGCCTGCTCCTCGCCTGGATGCTCGCGCGCAACCGCGGCGCGCTTCGCATCGAGCGCTCCGACCGCGGCGCGTTCCTGGTGCTCGGGCTCTTCGGCGTCGCCGCCGTGCAGGGCACCTACTACTACTCGATCGCGAAGCTCGGCGTGGGGCTCGCGATCCTGCTCCAGTACGTGGCGCCGTCGCTCATCGTGCTCTGGGAGATGGCCCGCGGCCAGCGGCCCTCGCCGGCGATGGTCGCGGCGGTGCTGCTGGCGCTTGCGGGCACGGCGCTGCTCGTGAGCGGTGTCGACCGGAGCAGCCTGCACGCGAGCGCGTTCGACTGGGTCGTGGGCGCTTCCTCGTCGGTCATCTTCGCGTTCTACGTGCTGGCCTCGAAGCGCCTGGTCGCGCGCTACGCGCCCGAGACGGTGCTCGTCTACACGTTCGCGATCGCGGCGGCGTTCTGGGCGTGCGTCACGCCGCCGTGGCGGATCGTGGCCGCGCAGTATCCCGCCTCGATGTGGGCGCGCTTCGCGCTGCTCGGCGTGTTCTCGACGCTGGTGCCGTTCCGCTGCTTCTACGCCGGGCTCAAGCGACTGCCCGCGGCCGAAGCCGGCGTGATCGCGACCGCGGAACCGGTGGTGGCGATCCTCACGGCGTTCGTGTTCCTGGGCGAAGGGCTCAAGCCCGCGCAGATGCTCGGCGCCGTGATGGTGATCGTGGCCGCGGTGCTGGCGTCACGCGGCCACCCGGAGACGGCCGAGGCCGGCGTCGAGCGCGGCTGAAGCTTGTGCGAAGAAGATCCCGCCGGCCGCGTCGACTCTGACGCAGCGCATGGCTGTGTAACGCGACCGGCGGGCTGAAGTCGTGTCAGCTCGCCGCAGCCCAGTCCTCCGACAGCTCGGGCGGATCGAGCGGACGGTGCGCATTCGCGAGCCGCTCGCGCAGCTTGTCGACGCGCAACGGGCTCACGGTCTCGACCGCGTAGCGCTCGTCCCAGACCAGGTTCCCGCGCAACCACACGCGCAGCTCGGGGAAGTTCTGCAGCAGCGTCATCGTGGTGCGACCCTTCAGCTCGCGCACCGCGCTCGCCACGCTCTGCGCCGGCTTCAAGCCGAACAGCACGTGCACGTGATCGTGCCCGGCCACGACCTCGACCAGGTTGAAGTCGCGGTCCTCGCAAGCGGTGCGGATCAGGTCGTGGATCGCGGCGATGTGCCGCGCCTTGAGCACCGGACGGCGCCCGCGCGTGCTCCACGTCACCAGGTAATGGAGCTGGCTTCGGTAGAGCGGCTCCCAGCGCTGGATGAGGGCCTGCTGAACGGGCGGGGTGAGGTTCGTGTCCACGGTGAGACCTCCTGCGGGGACGACCTGCGGTTTCGAGACTCGGGGATATGACTCATGATGCGCCTGCCACTGAACAGATGTGCAGCGGAACTGCAAAGAAAACGGGAGCGCCGTGAAGCGCTCCCGTCGGGAAACCGAGCTAGCCGCGTCCGACCGTGCGGATGACGCCGCGAACGATGCCCAGGAGGCGGAAGCCGGACTGCTCGCCGACCACGATCGGCGCGTATTTCTCGTTGGCAGCCACGAGCTCGACCCGGTCCCGGTGGGGTCGGTAGTACTTGACGGTGGCCTCGTCGTCGATGAGCGCCACGACGATCTCGCCCGGGCGTGCGGAGTCTTGCTTCTGGACGATGACGTGGTCGCCCTGGAGGATGCCGGCGTCGATCATGCTGTCGCCGCGCACCTGGAGCGCGAACAGGTTCTCCGTCTGGCCGAACATGTCGGCCAGTTCCAAGGTGCCGTCCCAGTTCTCCTCGGCGAGGACCGGTTGGCCGGCTGCGACCCGGCCCAGGACGGGGATGCCGGCCGGCGCCGTGGCGACGGACGGCCCGATGCCGCGCGAGATACCGCTCGTCCGGCGGATGTAGCCCGCCTTCTCGAGCAGGTTCAGGTAGTAGCGCACGCCGTTCGTGGACTGGATCCCGAACTGCGAACCGATCTCGCGAATGGTCGGCGCCGACCCCTTCTCACGCCGGAACCGCTGGATGAACCCGTGGATCTCGCGGGCGCGTTCATTGAGCATCTCAAGATCCTTCTTGAATGGGTCCGCGACGCGGACCTGGCACGAGCGGCACTCTACTGCACAGGCGTGCAGCGCGTCAACTTCAAATTGTAATGCCGCCCAGGGCGAGGTCAGTGATCCGGGCGCGTCGACCTGTCCACGCGGACGTCGGATCGCGGACGTCCCCGGGCTCGCGACCATCTGCCAACGCGTTGTCAGCGTGAAGATTCCGCGGCGGCGAGCGATGGCCCGCCGGTTGCAGTGAGAAGCGACCGGAGCCGCGAGGCTCCGACCGCCACCTGGCTCCGGTTCGGGACCCGTACCCGCGGGTCGCAATCGGGGGCCGATCCGAGGGGACGCGACCCGACCGCGCCGGGAGGCGGACGCAAGAGACAACTGACTCGATGGGACGCCGGCCGCCCACCTCAGCACATGCGCCGAGCGCTCGATCGACTTGATGACCGTGGGAGCGGCCGCGGGCAGCGGAGGGGGTCGTTCATCGGGGGCCGATCGCCCGAGGCGCCGCGCGCGCATGCCGCCTCTCCCGCGGCGATGTTCTAGGACAAGCGCTCGCACGCTGGAAACGCAAGGAGCCCGGCGCGTCGTTGCGCCGGGCTCCACGGCATCCAGGGCAACGAGCGGGAAGTTCAGAACGGCAGCGTGACCTCCGCCGTGAAGCGCCGGCTGGGCGCCACGTAGAACTGCGAGTCGCCGACCTCGCTCTCGCCCACGTAGTGCCGGCTGTCACCCAGGTTGCGGCCGATCACCGCCACACGCAGGCGCTGCACCTCGTAGGTGACGCCGGCGTCCCACTCGTCGAACGGTTCGGTGGTGAACGTGTTCCGGCGGTTCAAGAACCGCTCGCCCTGGTGGCGGTACGCCAGCCACGCGCCGGGACCGTTGTCCCTGGCGTAGCCCACGCGGGCATGCCACAGGAGTCGCGGCGCCAGTTCGAGCACGTTGCCGCTCACGTTCCGGAGCGCACCGCCCGGTGTCACGAACGTGAACTCCACGAAGCGCGGGTCGTGCCACGCGTAACCGCCCGAGAGCGCGAGGCCGGGCACACGCCTGGGCGTGGCGGTGAGCTGCACCTCCCAGCCCTTGAAGCGCTCCCTGCCGGCGTTCACCAGCTCGGGGTTGCTCGAGGCGTCGAGGATCGAGACCACCATGTTCGTGAAGTCCATTTGGAAGGCGCTCGCATCGAGCGAAAGCTGCCCAGCGAACGTGCGCGCCTTGAGCCCGCCCTCGATCGAGTGCGTGTGCTCGGGGTCGAGGATCTCGGCGGCCTCGGCTTCGCTCAGGTTCGGCGCCGCGGGCTTGAACGAGCTCTTCCAGCTGCCGTAGAGATTGACGGCGTCGAACGCGCCCTTCGCACCGTCGGGCAGCAGCCGGATCAGCGCGCCGATGTCGCCCGACCAGTCGTTCACGTTCTGCGAGTCGCTCGACTTCACCACCGGCGAGGGCACGCTCAGCTCCTCGAACGAGGCGTCGAGCTGCTCGTTCGCCTGGTCGAACCGGCCGCCGCCCGAGAGGGTGAAGTACTTGTGCGGCGTCCACTCGTCGTGCGCGTAGATGCCGAAGTACGTGCGCGTGTCGTCGAACGAGCGGTTGTCGCCCGGCGGGATCGCGGTCGAGCTCGGGATCGAGGCGGGGTCGTTCAGGTCCTGGTCGAAGTCGAACCCGTGGCCGTCCGCCTTCGTATGGCCCCAGGTGACGGACGCGCCGGTCACGAGCTCGTGCCGGCCGCCCAGCTCCAGCTGGGTGATCGCACGGATGTCCTCGAACAGCGTCGTCTCCCTGGGCTTCAACGACGCGCCCTCGGCATTCGCGCTCGACCCGGTGACGGTGTCCTGGCCGGTGATGAAGCTGCGGATGAAGTTCTGCGCGTCGTAGGAGTAGCCGAGCGTGTTGTCGATGCGCAGCTTCTCGTTCACCGGCCAGCTCCCGTGCGTGTTGAGGCCGAACACGTCGTGCTTCACCTCGGCGTCACCGATGGCGTAGTTCCGGTCCCGGTCGAATCCGGGCGCCGGGACGCCGGCTTCGATCGCCAGCGGCGAGCCCCAGTCGCCGCGATCGTGCAGGCCGGTGATGTCCACGCCCGCCGTGCCGCCCCAGAGCGCATGCGTGAGCGAGGCGCGCGCGCGGTAGTTCTCGTAGTCGGTGCGCTCCTGCCAGCCGTCGTCTTTCAGCGCCGAGAGCGAGCCGTCCATGTTCCAGCCGTTCATGTCCCGGTGCCCGCGTGCGCTGCCGTGGAAGTTCGTGAAGTCACCGCCGCCCAGCACGATCTCGCCGCGGCCGGGCGTGTTGCGGTCGGTGACCACGTTCACGGTGCCGGCGAACGCCGACATGCCGTGCATCGTGCCCTGCGGGCCCTTCACGATCTCGATGCGCTCGATGTCGTCCACCGCGATCTGCGCGAGCGACGGGTTGAACGGTCCGCCGACCGGGACGCCGTCCACGGTCACGAGCAGCGCGTCGAACTCCTTCAAGCCCCACATGCCGATGTTCGTGAGGCGCGTGCCGTTGTCGGAGCCGCCGCCGGCCTCGACGCCGGCCACGTCGATCAGCGCGTCGGCGAGCGTGCGCGCACCGGCGCGACGCAGCTCCTTGCCGCTCACGACGGCGGTGCCGTTCGGGATGTTCAGGGGATCGCGCCGGGTCTTCGTGGCCGAGACGACGATGCCGTAGCGGCCGGGATCGTGCGCCATCGACACCGTGTCGGCCTCGCCCGCGGCGTGCGCCGGTCGGCCGAGTGCGAGCGCGACCAGCGCGCTCGCGAACGCGCTGCGAAGAAGCGATGGGTGCAAAGCTCGGGGCATGACGGACTCCGATGTGCGGGTGGGTCGTGAGGCCGGAGCCCACACGACGGCGGCGCGAATCGCGCGCGCGCGTGTGCTCGGGATCGAACGGGTCCGGGGTGTGACCACGCGCGGCGCCTCAGATGCGCAGCGGGTACATCCTCGAGAGGCTGGCGCGGCACGATGTGCACTCGCGGGGAACGGAGACCGGCTCGCGAGCCGACGCGCGGGCGATCGCCGAGCGGACCGCGCGCGTCATGCGGTCGGGCTCCGGCGAGAGCGCATGCGAGGGAGCACTCGGATGGAGCGATGCGGCCCCCGAGAAGCGCTCGGCCTCAGGCGCCCCCGCCTGCCGCCCGAGACACCACCACTCGCCGAGACCGGCCTCCGACATTCGGTTCGCGATCGCGTCGCCCAGGGCCTCGAGCACGAACGGTGTCGACAGCTCGCCCTCGGCCTCGAACGCCTCGCCGCCGTACTTGAGCCGCAGCCGTGCAGGACCCGCGAGCCCCGCGGGCACGCGCCAGGTGAAGCCGCCCTCGCGCGCTTCCAGCTCGGGCGAGATGCGCACCCAGCGGCCGCCGGCGAGCGACAGCTCGAGCTCGGCCTCGTGAGCTTCGGGGCCGAGGCCGGTCCACGTGATCCGGAGCTCCGCGCCGGCGCGAACGTGCGTGGGGATGCCATGGAGCCGCGGTGCGGCCGCCGCGGGAGCGGCCGACGCCACCAAGACCAGCGCGAGTGCCGCGAGCGATGGGGAGCGCATGGCGCCGCGATACCAGCACAGGCCCCCCGCGCGCGCCAGCGGCGGCCGTCGCTGGTGGGCTTTCGCAGGCCCGACTAGACTCGCGCGCCGCGCCAGGCGAGCCGCTGGGCGCGGCCCACACCTCCCATGACCACTGCCCCGCCCGTCCTCGCCGCACCCAGCCGCCTGCGGACGTACGCCTCGTTCGTGCGGTTCGAGCACACGCTCTTCTCGCTGCCGCTCATCCTGGCGGGGGTGTTCAGCGTGATCGGGCCGGCGCTCACGGCCGGGCGCTGGGGGCTGATCGCCGTGGCCGCGGTGGGCGCGCGCACGGCGGCGATGTCGCTCAACCGCATCATCGACCGCGGGCTGGACGCGAAGAACCCGCGCACGCGCACGCGCGAGCTGCCGGCGGGACGGATGGGGCTCGCCGAAGCGATCGGCCTCCTCGTCGTGAGCACGATCGCCTATCTCGCGGCGTGCGCGGCACTCGGCAGCTGGTATCTCAACGTCTCCGTGGTGCCGCTCGCCGTGTTCACGCTCTATCCCTACCTCAAGCGTTTCACGCCGCTCTGCCACCTGGGTGTGGGGGCCGCGCTCGCACTGGCACCGCTCGCCGGGTACGCCGCGGCGCACCCCGACCTCCAGCGGCCGGCTCCCGCGTTCTTCCTCGCCGGGTTCGCGCTCTGCTGGGTGACCGGGTTCGACATCATCTACGCCACGCTCGATGAGGCATTCGACCGCGAGCACGGCGTGCACAGCATGGTGGTCTGGCTGGGGCGCAGGAACGCGCTGCGCGTGTCGTGGGCGCTGCACGTGGTCGCGATGGCGATCCTCGGCGCGCTCACGTGGGTCACGACGACATCCTCGGTCGCCACCGGAACGCCGTGGGTGATCGCCGCGTGGCTCGGGTTCGCGGCCACGGTCGTGCTGCTGTGGCTCGAGCAGCGCTGGGCCGAGGACGTGAACCTCGCGTTCTTCAAGACCAACGTCGCCGTGGGCTTCGTGGTGCTCGCGACCGTGCTCGCGCTGCGCATGGCGGGCGGGGGATTCGGGTCATGGCCCGGTTTCTGATCGCCATGACCGGCGCCTCGGGCGCCGCGTACGCGGTCGACCTCCTGCGGCGTTGCCCGGGCGAGAAATTCCTGGTGATGAGCGATTGGGCGCGACAGGTGCTCCAGAGCGAGCTGGGGATGAAGCCCTCCGAGCTCGAGCCGCTGGTCAAGAAGAGCTTCCGCGACGACGACCTCGCGGCGCCGTTCAGCTCGGGCAGCAATCGCTACGACGCCATGGTCATCCTGCCGTGCAGCGGCTCGACGCTGGCCAAGATCGCCGCCGGCATCTCCGACACGCTGATCACGCGCGCCGCGGCCGTGGCGCTCAAGGAGCGCATCCGGCTGATCGTCTGCCTGCGCGAAACGCCGCTCTCGGGCATCGCGCTCGAGAACATGCTCAAGCTCTCGCGCGAGGGCGCTGTGATCACGCCGGTGTCGCCGCCCTGGTACCAGAACCCGAAGGACCTCGCCGCGCTGGTCTCGGGCTTCACCGACAAGGTGCTGCACCTGATGGGCGTGCCCGTGGGCGAGGGCTGGCGCGAGGACGCGCTCGAGTGAGCTTCCGCACGCTCCAGGACTTCATCACCGCCTGCGACGCCAAGGGAGACGTGAAGCGCGTCACCCGCGAGGTGGACTGGAAGTACGAGGTCACCGAGATCGCCTGCCGCGAGGCGAAGCGCGAGGGGCCGCTGCTGCTGTTCGACCGCGTGCGCGGCAGCCGTTTCCCGCTGGCGGTGAACGTGCTCGCGGCGAGCCGGCGCGTGGGGTGGGCGCTCGGGCGCACGCCGCGGGCGGTGGGCGCTGAGATCGAGGAGATCTTCCACGCGCTACCGCCGCGCCGGCTCTCCGACCTCTGGGGGCTTCGCGGCCACGCCGGTCGCGTGCTCGCGTCACGGCCGGCGCGGCTGAGCGGCGGCCCGGCGCAGGAGATGTCGCTCGGCGCCGATCTCGCGCCGCTCCCAATTCTCAAGTTGTGGCCCGGCGACGGCGGACGCTTCGTCACGTTCCCGCTCGTCTTCACCGAGGACCCGCTCACCCGCAAGCGGAACCTCGGCATCTACCGCATGCACGTGTTCGACGAGAAGACGACGGGGATGCACTGGCAGATCGCCAAGGGTGGCGGTTTTCACTATCACCGCGCCGAGCAGCGCGGCGCGGCGTTACCCGTGGCGGTCGCCGTGGGCGCCGATCCCGCCACGCTGCTCGCCGCGGTGGCGCCGCTTCCCGAGGGCATCGACGAGCTGGCGTTCGCCGGCTTCCTGCGCGGCTCAGCGACGCGGCTCGCCCGGGCGCGCACGATCGATCTCTGGGTCCCGGCCGACGCCGAGTTCGTGATCGAGGGCACGGTGCCGCCCGGCGAGCGCCGCGAGGAGGGGCCGTTCGGCGATCACTTCGGCCACTACTCGCACGCGGCGCCGTTCCCGGTGTTCCACATCAACACCATCACCTGCCGGCACTCGCCGGTGTTCCAGGCCAGCGTCGTGGGTAAGCCGCCGCAGGAGGACAAGGTGATGGGCGAGGCGGTGCAGGACATGTTCACGGGCGTCTTGAAGGTCATCCATCCCGAGATCACCGACCTGTGGGCGTACTTCGAAGCGGGCTTTCACAACCTGCTCGTGGTCGCCGTGGGCAACCGCTATGCAAAAGAGGGCATGAAGACCGCGCTCGGCCTGATGGGCACCGGGCAGCTCTCGCTGACGAAAGTCATCGTGCTCGTGGACGCCGACGTGAACCCGCGCGACCGGCGCCAGGTGTTCGAGGCGATCGCGCGACACTTCGATCCGGCCGAGGACTTCCTGCTCGTGCCCGGCGTGCCGCTGGACACGCTGGACTTCACGAGCGGGCGGATGAACCTCGGCAGCAAGATGGTGATCGACGCGCAGTCGCACGCCACCGCGGTGGGCTCGTCGGGCGGCAGCGCGGTGGCCGCGCGCCCCGCTTCCTCACTGCTCGAGACCGTTCCGGATCCGCGCGCGGTCGATGCGCGGGTGAAGGCGCGGCGGCTGCTCTGGGGTGGTATGCTCGTGGCGCAGGTGAGCAGCGAGGGCCGCTCGGTGGTTGAAGCGCTCATCCGCAGGCCCGAGTACGCGAACGTGAAGCTGGTGGTCGCGGTGAGCGAGGACGTGCCGCTCGAGGACGACGAGTTGGTGTTGTGGGGGATCTTCACCCGCTTCGACTGCGCGCGCGATGTGATCCCGGCCGCGAGCGAGACGCGCGGTGCCTGGACCACGTGCCGGGGTCCGCTGGGGATCGACGCGACGTGGAAGCAGGGCTATCCCGAGCCGGTCGCGAACACGCCCGAGGTGATCGCCGGCGTCGAAGCATGGTGGTCGTCGCGATGAAGCTCGGGTTCCTCGGCATGAGCCTGCTCGGCCTCGTGTTGGTGGCGCCGCGCTGGGCGATCGGTGCGGCGACCACCCCCGCACCGAAGAGTGACGAGGAGTTGCTGGCGTACAGCCTCGATATCAAGGGCTGCGTCGGCGTCGTGCAGGTGCTCAAGCGGACGATCGACTCCGGTCCCGATGGCGACTACGCGGAATTCCTGGACGTCAGGCCGATCCGCTGGTTCTCCGGTGCATGCGTGACGGCGAAGATGCGGCTCTATTCGCTGCCCCACTCGTCGTTCGGGTTCCTGAGCACGAGCGAATGGGAAGTGAGCCCCCGCGACACCGTGATCGTCTTCACGTATAGCGACAAGCACAGGACCTACATCTCGCAGACCCCGCACACGCTCTGGTACGGGCTCGCCAAGGCGACGCCGGAGCGGATCCAGTTCCTCGAGACGAACGTTCCGCGCATCCTCGAGAGCCAAGCGCTCGGCCGGCGGGACTCCACGAAATAGCCCGAGCGATCGCGGCGCTTCAGAGGGGCACCCGTTCCCCGCTCGTGGCCACACGGCTGCCGCTCGCCTCGACGCGCTTGCGCTCCGACGTCCCCGCGATCCCGACACGGTTCGTGTGGTTCAGGTGAACGAACCGGATGCGCTTTCGCTCGGCCGCGGGCAATGCTGCGAACCGCGACAGTGACTCGACGATGAACGGGTGCGGGATCTCCCTCATGTCGCGGCCCGGCAGCTCGGCGGCGTCGAAGAACGTCCCGTCGAGGTACGCGGCACTCGCGCCGCGGATCACATCCTCGATCCGCCGGTCCCAGCGCTCCCACTTGTCGATGTCGGGCACGTAGACCACCGCGCCACGAGGGCCGTCGATGCGGAAGCCCACGGTCTCCGAGTACTCGTCGCGGTGCGGCACGCGGAACGGCGTCACGTGCAGCGAGTCGCCGAGCGTGATCGCGGAGTCCGCCGCGAGCGAGCCGAGCTCGATGTTGCGCAACGTGACGAGTTGGCTCCAGGGGCCGTTCGTGGCGAGAAACTCGCGCATGCGCGGCATCGCCCACACGGGCATGCCGCGCGACCCCATCACCTCGCGCCCGAGGTGCACGAGCCCGGTGTAGTGCCCGATGTGCGCGTGCGTGAGGAAGATGCCCGCGAGCGAACACGCCGGCGCCTCGCGCGCCATGGCCGCGAGCTGCGACGGGAAGTCGGGCGTGGCGTCGATCAGCCACCAACGACGCGATGCCGGGTCGACGATCGCGAGGCTCGCCACGCGCTCGTGCCTGCCACTCGTGCAGCAGGACAGGCGGCAGCCGGCCTGCGGGATGCCGCCGTCCTGCGCGATACCGAGGACGAACGTGTACGGAGCCGCACCGGCCGGCCGCGGCGGCGCAGCGGATGCGAGCACGAGCAGCGCTGCGAGTGCCGCGAGCGGCACCCGCGTCACGCGGACGGCGTCTCCGGGATCTTCCCCGTCTTCTTCCCGCCGGCCACGATCGCGTCCTCGACATTGGAGAACGTGTCGAACACCAGCGACAGCTTGGTGATGATGAGCAGGTTGTGGATGCGCTTGTCGACGCGGGCGAGCAGCACGTGCGCGCCGCGCTTGGCGAAGCGCTGGTGGGCATCGACCAGCGCGCCGATCCCGGGCGAGCTGATCCAGTCGATCGCGCCCAGGTCCACGACCACAAAAGACAGCTCCTGGTCGTTCAATTGCTTCGTGATCGACTGGAACTCGTCGGTCTCCTTGTCCCCCACCAGCCGGTTCTCGGGCCGCACCACGGCGAAACCCTCGCCGACGCGGACCGACGTGTACTTCGGGCGCTGCTTGTCCATGACCCCCTCCTCATGGCCCACGCCTCCACCGGGCGGCCGCCCGTTGGGCTCGGCAACAGTCTAGCGCCTCGAGCCGCCGGCCGCTCCGCGCGTGCGAAATCATGGTCGCCCACCCGCGCGCTGCAGCGGACGTGGCGTGGCGTGCAGCGAGCCCAGCGGCTAGGCTGCGCCTCCCATGGAACCCCGTGCCGCGTTCACCGAAGCGTTCGGAGCGCCGCGCGCGCTCATCGGCATGGTGCACGTGGGCGCGCTCCCGGGCGCGCCCCGCGCGCGCGAGCCGGTGGAGCGGCTGGTCGAGCAGGCGGTCGCCGAGGCGCGCGCCTACCGCGACGCGGGCTTCCGGGCGCTGGCGATCGAGAACATGCACGACCGGCCCTACATGAAAGGTGGCGTCGGGCCCGAGGTGACGGCGGCCATGGCGGTGATCGGCCGCGAGATCCAGCGCGAGACCGGGCTGATCCTGGGCGTCCAGGTGCTGGCGGGAGCCAACCGGGAAGCGCTGGCGGTCGCGCACGCCGCTGACGCAGCGTTCGTGCGCGTCGAAGGCTTCGTGTTCGCGCACGTCGCCGATGAAGGCCTGATCGAGGCCTCGGCAGGCGAGCTGCTCCGCTACCGGCGCGCGATCGGCGCCGAGGGCGTGCGCGTGTTCGCCGACATCAAGAAGAAGCACGCCGCACACGCGCTCACGGCGGACGTGTCACTGGCCGAGACGGCGCGCGCGGCGGAGTTCTTCCTCGCCGATGCCGTCATCGTGACCGGGAGCGCCACCGGCGAGCCGGCGACGCGCGGCGACGTGAGCGGGGCGGTGAACGCGACGCGGCTCCCGGTGCTCGTGGGCTCCGGGATCACGCCGTCCAACATCGATCACTACGCGCACGCCCAGGGCTTCATCGTCGGCTCGGCGCTCAAGGTGGGCGGCGTGTGGTCGAACGCGCTCGACCCCGACGCGCTGCGCGCCATGGTGGCCGCGTTCTCCGCCCTGCCCCGGCCGTGACCCCCGACCTGGTCCTGCTCGGCAACCTGCTCGTGGACGACGTGGTGTTCGCCGACGGCCGCACGCGCATGGGCCAGCCGGGGGGCGCGATGCTCTACGCGGCGCTCGCCGCCTCGCTCTGGGGCCTGCGCGCCGGCTGCGTGAGCCTGCGCGGGGATGATTATCCAGGCGCGGCGCTGGATGCGCTGCGCTCCCGGGGGATCCTGCTCGACGGCGTGCATGCCCTGAACGGCCATGGCGTGCGCACGTGGCTCCTCTATGAAGGTGGGATACGTCGCGTCATCCATCGCCTCGGTTGCCCCACGCACGAGGCGGTCTCGCCGGAGCCCGGGCACGTACCGGTCGCGTGGCGCACGGCGCGCGCGTTCCACCTGGCGCCGATGCCGTTCGAGACGCAGGCCGCACTCGTGCGCGCGATCCGCGCCTGGGAGTCGCCCGAGCGTCCCGTGCACATCTCGCTCGACCCGCACCTGCCCGTCACCCCGCAGACACTCGAACGCTACCGTGCGCTGCTGACGTGCGTGGACGCGTTTTTCCCCAGCGACGACGAGCTGCAGTTGCCCGCCGCCGCGCGCGACCCTGCGGCCACGCTCGCCTCGCTGTGCGCGGGCCGGCTGCGCTTCGTCGCCTGGAAGCGGGGCGCCGCCGGCGGCACGCTCTACGACGCCCGGACGAAGCACGCGCACGCGTGGCCCGCGCGCGCGACGCGCGTCGAGGACCCGACCGGCGCCGGTGACGCGTTCATGGCCGGGTTCGTGAGCGCACAGCTCGAGCGTGACGACGTCGACGGCGCGCTCCGCCGCGGCGTCGTCACCGCGAGCTTCGCGATCGAAGCCTGGGGCGCCGACGGACTGCTCGCGGCCTCGCCGGAAGCCGCGCAGGCGAGACTCGCGGACTGGGCCCGTGAGAAAGTGCGCTCGTGAGACCCGAGCGGCTGGAGATCGCCGGGCCGGTCGAACGCGCGCTCGCCGCCCACCGCGGCGTGGTGGCGCTGGAGACCACGGTCGTCACGCACGGTCTGCCGCATCCGCAGGGCCTCGAGGTGGCGCACGCGATGGAGGCGCGCGTCATCGCCGCGGGTGCCCAGCCCGCCACGATCGGCGTGCTCGAGGGTCGCGTGCGCGTGGGGCTCACGTCCGACGAGCTCGCGCGGCTCGCCGCCACGCGCGACGTGCCGAAGTTGAACCTGAGCAACCTCGCCGCGACGCTCGCCGCCGGCGGCTCCGGCTCCACGACCGTGGCGGCCACGATGCTCGCCGCGCACCATGCCGGCATCGCGGTGTTCGCGACCGGCGGCATCGGCGGGGTGCACCGCGGCGCCGAGCAGACCGACGACGTGAGCGCGGACATGACGGCGCTCGCGCGTTTCCCGGTCGTCGTCGTGTGCGCGGGCGCCAAGTCGATCCTCGACCTGCCGCGGACGGTCGAGCGGCTGGAGACGCACGGCGTGCCCATCTACGGCTACCGCTGCGACGAGTTCCCGGCGTTCTGGCGGCGCTCGAGCGGCCTGAAGCTCGACCGGCGCTTCGACGAGCTGAAGCCGCTGGCGGCCGCGATCCGCGAGCACTGGGCGCTCGGCACCGGCACCGGTGTCGTCGTCGCGAACCCGGTTCCCGAGGCCGACGAGCTGGACGAGCGGACGTACGACCGGGCGCTGGAGCGCGCACTCGCGCGCGTGCAGAAGCAGGGCATCCGTGGTCGCGGCGTCACGCCTGCGATCCTCGAGGCCATCCAGGAAGCGACCGGCGGCCGGGCGACGGCGTCGAACATCGCGCTGCTCGAGCACAACGCCACCGTGGCGGGCGGGCTCGCCGTGGCGCTGGCGGCGGTCTAGCGAGCCGCGCGGGCGGCCGGCCGGCCAATTGCGTGGTGACTCAACGGTAATCAGCAGTGCGTCTCCCTGCGCTCGTTCCGCGGGAATCCCGCGCTGGTATCACGGGCGTGGACCCCTACAACCGCTGGGAGCAGTTTCGCTGTCCAACCCAGCAACCTTGCCCTCCGAGACCCCGTAGGGCTGACATCCAGCGCTGCGCCCGCCTGTATCGGGGCGCGCCCGCACCCTCGCTCGATGCCGGTCGTGACCCGGCCTGAATCGATCAGCAGGACGCCGACCGCCCATCGGCTTCCCGGAGCCTCGCCATGCGATCGCTTCACACAGGATTGCTGCTCGCCGTGCTCGCGGCGCCGGCGTTCGCGGCCGCCCCCGGCATACCGGCGACCTTCAACGGCTCGGTCAAGGCGGCGCGCACCGAGCGGCCGGTGCTCGTCGACGGTCTTCTCGACGAGGAAGTGTGGAAGAACGGGAACGCGATCGCCGACTTCACCCAGCGCGATCCCGACCAGGGCGTGCCGCCGCGGCAGAAGACCGAGGTGCGCGTCGCATTCGACGACGACGCGCTGTACGTGGGCGCGCGCATGTTCGACACCGCTCCCGACTCGGTGACCGCGCGCGTCGCGCGCCGCGACAACAGCGCGAACTCCGACATGTTCACGATCCTGCTCGATCCGCTCCACGACAAGCGCACGGGCTACTACTTCGCCGTGACCGCGGGCGGCGTGCTGCTCGACGGCGTGCTCATGAACGACGAGTGGGACGACGACTCGTGGGACGGCGTGTGGCAGGGACGCGCGAAGCGCGATGGCCAGGGCTGGACCGCGGAGATGCGGATCCCGTTCTCGCAGATCCGCTTCCAGGCGGTGACGCCCATGGTGTGGGGCGTCAACTTCCAGCGCTGGACGACGCGCTACAACGAGCAGGACGCCGTGGTGTACACGCCGCGCGGCCAGTCGGGCTACGTGTCGCGCTTCCCCGAGCTGCACGGCCTCGACGGGCTCAGGCCCGGGCACACGCTCGAGCTGATCCCGTACGTGACGAGCAAGACGGAGAACCTGAAGTACGGCTCCAGCGGTCTTTACTCGCCGGACGATCCGTTCCACTCCGGGTGGGAAAACCAGATGGCGGTCGGCGGCGACCTGCGCACGAGCCTCGGCTCCAAGCTCACGGTCAACGCCACCGTGAACCCCGACTTCGGCCAGGTCGAGGTCGATCCCGCCGTCGTGAACCTGTCCGACGCGGAGACATTCTTCCAGGAGAAGCGGCCGTTCTTCACCGAGGGCGTGAGCGTGTTCCGCTGCGGCAACAACGGCGCCAACAGCTACTCGAGCTTCAACTGGCCGGAGCCCACGTTCTTCTACTCGCGGCGCATCGGCCGCTCGCCGCAGGGCGGCACGCCGGACGCGCAATACGTCGACTACCCGTCCGCGGTGCACATCCTCGGCGCTGCCAAGATCACCGGCCAGGCGGCGCCGGGCTGGAACGTGGGCACGGTGCAGTCGGTGACGTCGCGTGAGCAGGCGACGCTCAGCAACTCGGGCGTGAACACCAAGTACGGCGTCGAGCCGCTGGCGTACTACGGCGTGTGGCGCGTCATGCACGAGATGAACGATCGCCGCCAGGGCCTGGGGCTCATGGCCATGACCACGGCGCGCAGCTTCGAAGGCGCGAACGATCCGCTGCGCGACGAGGTGAACTCCAGCTCGGTGAGCGCGGCCATGGACGCCTGGACGTTCCTGGACAAGAAGCGCGTCTACGTCATCACGGGCTACGCCACCGGCTCGACGCTGCGCGGCAGCACGAATCATGTCGCGAGCCTGAAGCAGAGCTTCCCGCACTACTACCAGCGGCCGGATCGCCCCGACCTGGACAAGAACTTCGACACGAACACGCTCACGGGCTGGGGCACGCGCTGGTGGCTCAACAAGCAGGAAGGCGACTTCATGTTGAACTCGGCGGTGGGCGCGATCTCGCCCGGGTTCGACAACAACGACCTCGGCTTCCTCTCCGGTGGCGACATCATCAATGCGCACACGCTGGTGGGATGGCAGTGGCAGAAGCCCAAGGGCTGGCGCCAGTACATGAACCTGATGGGCGCGCTCGCCACGAGCTGGGACTTCGGCGGGAACAGCACGATGAAGGCGTTCTGGTCCGGCTGGAACCTCGAGCAGCGCAACCACTGGAGCTGGAACGCCACCACGTACCTGCAGGCACCGGCGTTCAGCTCGCGTGCCACGCGCGGCGGCCCGGTCATGGCGACGAAGACGAACCAGAGCTGGTCGCTCTACTTCGACACGAACGGCTCCAAGCCGTGGTTCTGGTCGGTCGGCTACTACCCGTACTACTCGGCGAACGGCAGCTGGTACCAGGAGCTGGACCCGTTCTTCCAGTGGCGGCCGAAGCCGAGCCTCACGCTCGGCGCGGGCCCGGGCCTCTACGTCGGCCACACCGACGCGCAATTCGTCGACAACGACGGCACGCTCGCCACGGGCTCGCGTTTCTCGGAGCTGGAGCAGACGCAGGTGAGCATGAACTTCCGCGTCGACTACTCGGCGACGCCGAACCTGAGCTTCCAGGTCTACCTGCAGCCGCTCATGACCACGCTCCGCTACCACGAGCTGAAGGAGCTGGCGCGCTCGCGCACGTACGAGTTCGTGCCCGTCCAGGCGGGTGACATCCGCACGGGCACGATCGGTTCGTTGCGCGGCAACGCCGTGCTGCGCTGGGAATACCACCCCGGCTCGGCGATGTACTTCGTGTGGACGCAGGAACGCTTCGACGGCGATCCCACGTCGGAGTTCGACATGCACCACAGCATGAACATCGTCAGCAATGCGCCCGCGAACAACATCTTCATGATCAAGGTCGCGCACCACTTCGATCTCTAGCGCCCCGTGGCCCGGCGCAACGACGCCCGCCGCGTGAAGCTCCGCGCGGCGGGCGGTCGTTTCTCGAGTGCGCTACCGCCCGCCGCGCATCACGTCGAGCATGCCGGGCTCCGCCGCTCCACGGCGCGCGGCGGCCTCGGCCTCGGGCACCGAGTCGCCCTCGCCGGGGGCGAGGAACAGGTTCTCCTGGAGCCCGTGCTGGCGGTCGTAGAGGTCGCGGTAGCGGCCGTTCGCGGCGTACAGCGCGTCGTGGCTCCCGCGCTCGACGATGCGGCCGTCCTCGACGACGAGGATCTGGTCGGCGCGGCGGATCGTGGACAGCCGGTGCGCGATCACGAACGTGGTGCGCCCCGCCATCAGCGCCTGGAGCCCGGCCTGGATGTGCGCCTCGCTCTCGGAGTCGAGGCTCGACGTGGCCTCGTCGAGGATCAGGATGCGCGGGTCGGCCAAGATGGCGCGCGCGATGCTCACGCGCTGCCGCTGGCCGCCCGAGAGCTTCACGCCGCGCTCGCCGACGATCGTGTCCAGCTTCAGCGGGAAGCGGTCGGCGAACTCGTTCACGCGCGCGATGCGACACGCTTCAACGATCTGTTCGACAGAGGCCGAAGGCCTCGAGAATGCAACATTCTCGCGGATCGTGCCGGCGAACAGGAACGTGTCCTGCAGCACCACGCCGAGCTGCGTGCGGTAGGTCTCGAGCCGCACCTTCGCCAGGTCCACGCCGTCCACGGTCACGCGCCCGCTGTCCGGGGTGTGGAACGCGGCGATCAGCCCGATGATCGTGCTCTTGCCCGAGCCGCTCGAGCCCACCATCGCGGTGACCGTGCCCGCGGGCGAGACGAACGACACGTCCTTCAGCACCGGCTTGTCGGCCTCGTATGCGAAGTCCACGGCCTCGAACGCGACGTGGCCCGTGGCCGTGCCCATGGCGATGGTGCGGTTGGGGTCGTTGTCCTCCGGCTTCTCCGCGAACACCTCGCGCGTGCGCTCGAGCCCCGCGAACGACTCGGTGAGCTGCGTGCCGATGGCCACGATCTGGAAGATGGGCGCGATCAGGAAGCCGAGGAACATGGTGTACGTGAAGTAGCCGCCCAGCGTGAGCGTGCCGGCCAAAATATGGCTCGAGCCCACGTACATGATGATGGCGCCGACGAGCCCCAGCAGCAGCGAGCTGGAGAGCTGCATGACCGACTGCGCGGTGAGCGTGGCGAGCACGTTGTCGAGCAGCCGCTTGACCCCCACGCCGAACACGCCCTGCTCGCGCTCCTCGGCGTGGTAGCCCTTCACCGTGCGCACGGCGCCCAGCGACTCGGTGAGCCGGCCCTGGACCTCGCCGGTGATCTTGCCGCGCTCCCGGAAGATGGGGCGCATCGTCGTGAACGCCCGGTTCAGGATGACCGTGAACCCGATCAGCACCGCCGCGGTGATCACGGTCATGAGCGCGTTGATGCGCAGCAGCACGATCAGCGACAGGATCGCGGTGAGGAAGCCGCCCACGAACTCCACCAGGCCGGTGCCGATCAGGTTCCGCACGCCCTCGACGTCGTTCATGATCCGGGACACCAGCGTGCCGGTCTTGTTCGAGTCGTAGTAGGCGACCGGCAGCCGCAGCACGTGCGCCTGCACCTTCTCTCGCATCTGGGCGATCAACCGCTGCGCTTCCTTGGACAGGAGCTGCGTCAGCGTGAACGACGTGGCGCCCTGGATGAGCGTGGCCACGACGACGCCGCCCACGAGCGGCAGCAGTCGCTCGGCCTCGTGCTTGCCGATGACGTCGTCGATCAGCGACTTGGTCGACCACGGCAGCACGAGGCCGCTCACGCGGTTGATGGCCATGAGCACGAGGCCCAGGTAGAGCATGCCCTGGCGCGGCTGCACCAACTCCCACACCATCGGCCACACGGACAGCTTCGGTGGCTTCGGCCTGGCAGCGGCGGTGCTGGCGGTGGCAACGGTCATCAGGGCTCCTGGTGCTCTCTGTGGGGTCAGCCGGACACTCTAAAGGAGAAGCCTCGCGCCGGCATGACGGGGTCATCGCGGCCGGAGTCCGTTCCGATGCGGCGGTCGCGCCTGCGGCGCACGCTGGCTATACTCCGCCGCGCCTTCTCACCCCGCCAACCCCGCCGAGGATGCTCTTGAGCCACGTTTCCGAACTCCGCCTGCGCGACGCCGGCGTCGAGGCCGCGCGCGCGAAGCTGCTGGCCGGCGAGAGCCTGACGCAGGAGGACGGCGTCCGGCTCTTCGATGCGCCGGTCATGGAGCTGGGCCGCCTCGCCCATGCCGTGGCCCGCACCCGACACGGTGACCGCGTCTACTTCACCGTCAACAGGCAGCTGAACCCCACGAACGTCTGCGTGCTGGCGTGCAAGTTCTGCGACTACGCGAAGAAGCCCGACGCGCCCGGCGCGTACACGATGACGAAGGACGAGATCCTGGCGCACGTGGACCCGGAGATCACCGAGATCCACATCGTGGGCGGGCTCCACAACAAATGGCGGTTCGACGACTACGTCAACATCATCCGCTGGGTGAAGGAGAAGAAGCCCGATCTCTCGGTGAAGGCCTACACGGCCGTGGAGATCGACTTCTTCTGCCGGCTGACGAAGAAGCCGGCGGAGTGGGTGTTGGGCGAGCTCCGGGCCGCGGGCCTGGACGCGCTCCCGGGCGGCGGCGCCGAGGTGTTCAGCGAGCGTGTGCGCCGCGAGATCTTCCACCAGAAGATCGGGGCCCGGCGCTGGATCGAGATCCACGAGATCGCCCACCGGCTCGGCATCCCCAGCAACTCGACGCTGCTCTACGGCCACATCGAGACGCGCGCCGAGCGCGTGCAGCACCTGATCGAGCTGCGCGAGCTGGAGCGCCGCGCGCCCGGGTTCTTCGCGTTCATCCCGCTCGCGTTCCAGCCCGGCGTCACCGGGCTCGTGCGGCGGCAGGCGTCGGCGATCGAGGACTTGAAGACCATCGCGATCTCGCGGCTCGTGTTCGACAACGTGCCGCACGTGAAGGGCTACTGGATTATGCTCGGCCAGGACACGGCGGCGGCGGCGCTGCATTTCGGTGCGTCCGACCTCGATGGCACGATCGGCCAGGAGAAGATCGCGCACGCCGCGCTGGCGAAGAGCCCGGTGGGCATGGCGGAGTCCGGCATGGTGCAGATGATCCGCGAGGCGGGGAAGATCCCGGTGCAGCGCGACGCGCTCTACCGCGTGATCCGCGAGTACCCGCGCCGCGAGGAGCCGGCGGCGACGCCGCGACAGGCGCCGTCGCCGGTGTCGCCGACGTCGACCGCGGCCACGGCCTAGGAGGACGCATGCCGGTCGCACTCTCGCCCGAGTTCCTGAGGCTCGTGAACGAGGCCCGGTCGCGCGTGCGCGAGCTCACGATCGATGAATTCGTCGGCCGGCTGCAGGCGGGCGAGCGCTACATCCTGCTCGACGTGCGCGAGGACGCGGAGTGGGCGAACGGCCACATCCCGAGCGCCCACCACATCGGCCGCGGCATCCTCGAGCGCGAGATCGAGCGCGCCATCCCGGAGAGTGAGGCGCCGATCGTGCTCTACAGCGGCGGGGGCAATCGCAGCGCGCTCGCCGCGGACAACCTGCAGAAGATGGGCTACGCGAACGTGTTCTCGCTGGACGGCGGTTGGCGCGGCTGGAACGAGCGCGGCCTGCCGACGGTGAAGCCAGAACCCGGCCACTGATCCGACCACACGCCCCGGCCAGGGAAGACCCATGCTCGACTCCAGCGCCCCGCTGTTCCACACCGCTCGCTACGACGACCCGCAGCAGGTGCTGGAGGCCATCTTCGGCTATCCCCAGTTCCGGCCCGGGCAGCGGAAGCTCATCGACACCGTGCTCGCCGGCCGCGACTGCATCGGCGTCATGCCCACGGGCGCCGGCAAGTCGCTCACGTTCCAGGTGCCGGCCAAGATGCTGCCGGGCTCGGTGCTGGTGATCTCGCCCCTCATCTCGTTGATGAAGGACCAGGTGGACGCGCTCGTGCGCCTCGGCTTCCGCGCGGTCACGGTCAACTCCACGCTCGGCTTCGACGAGCGGCGCGAACGGCTGGCGGCGTTCCGTCGCGGCGAGATCGAGCTGCTCTACATCGCGCCCGAGGCGCTCGATGGCTCCCTGCGCACGTTCATCGCCGGCTGCCCGGTGAGCCTGGTGGTGGTGGACGAGGCGCACTGCATCAGCCACTGGGGGCACGACTTCAGGCCGTCGTACCGGAAGCTCGCGGGACTCAAGGGAGAGCTGGGCGAGATCCCGATCCTGGCGCTCACGGCGACCGCGACCCGTCGCGTCGCCGGCGACATCATCCGGCAGCTCGGGATGAAGAAGCCCGACGGCTTCAAGGGCTCGTTCTTCCGCCCGAACCTGCGCATCACGGCGGTGAAGAAGGGCGAGGGGAAGGCGAGCGACGGGCGCCCGCGCCCGGCGCGAAACGTTCGGAAAGACCTGCTGGCGCTGCTGCGAGCGCGGCGGGGCCAGAGCGCGATCGTCTACTGCATGAGCCGGCGCAGCGTGGAGTCCACCGCCGAGTACCTCGCCACCCACGGCGTCTCGGCAGCGCCCTATCACGCCGGGCTTCCCGACGACGTGCGCGCGCGCCACCAGGACGCGTTCGCCCGCGACGACGTCGACGTGATCGTGGCCACGGTGGCGTTCGGCATGGGCATCGACAAGAGCAACGTGCGCCTGGTGGTCCACCGCGACATGCCGAAGAGCGTCGAGGCGTGGGTGCAGGAGATCGGCCGCGCCGGGCGCGACGGACTCGCGAGCGAATGCATCGTCTACTACTCGTGGGCGGACGTGATCGGCTACGACACGTTCCTGGACGCGATCGAGGACCCGAAGCTCAAGGCCGAGACGCGACACAAGACGGTCGAGCTGTTCCGGCTGCTGGACGGCAGCGCCTGCCGCCACCGTTCGGCGTGCGCGTACTTCGACGAGACGCTGGAGCCCTGCGGCAGCTCGTGCGACGTGTGCACGGGACAGGGGATCGAGGCGCTGGTCGGGGCGGCGGGGGCGCGGGGCACGACCGGCGGCGAGGGCCGGCCGCTGCGAAGCACGTCCATGGCCGAGCTGCGCGAGGCCGACCCGGAAGCCGAGGCGCTGTTCGAGAAGCTCCGCGCCGTGCGCAAACGGCTCGCCGACGCCGAGGGGGTGCCCGCCTACATCGTCTTCAGCGACGCCGCGCTCCGCGGCATGGCCGCGCGCCGGCCGCGCTCGGAGGGCGAGCTGCTCCAGGTTCCGGGCGTGGGGCCGGTGAAGCTCGAGCGCTACGGCGCGGCGTTCCTCGACGCGCTGCGGGAGGCGTGAGCGCGCTCGACGCGCGCGCGCCGCTGGCGCTATCTTCGCTCCTTCCATGAACCCCTCCCGCCTCACCACCACCACCGTCGCCGCGCGCATCCCGTACGCGAACGCCGCGCCGTTCTACACGCTGTGGGCCGATGCGCCGTTCGCCGTGCGCAACCTGGCGCCGCGCGAGCTGGGCCGCGAGGCCGAGGCGGGGAGCGTCGACCTGGGGCTCATGGCCACCGGCGACTTCCTGCGCCTGCGCGATCGGTTCGAGCTGCTGGCGCCGATGGGCGTGGCCGCCCGCGGTCCGGTGCAGAGCGTGCTGCTGTTCTCGCGCCGCCCGGCGGGCGCGCTCGCCGGCGCGCTCATCTCGGTGACGCCCGAGACCTCGACCAGCATCCGGCTCCTGAAGCTCCTGCTCAACGTGAAGCGCGGGCTGCCCGGCGTGCGCTTCGTGCGCGGCCTCGAGCCCGCCCAGGCGGACGCGCTGCTGCTGATCGGCGACAACGCCATGCGCACGCGCAACCGGCCGCCGGAGGGCTTCGTCCACACGCTCGACCTGGGCGACGACTGGCTGGACTGGACCGGCCTGCCTTTCGTCTACGCCGTCTGGGCGGTGCGCTCGGCGCTCGAGCCGGCGCTCCGGGACGACCTGCGCGCGTTCCTCGAGTCGTCGCTCGCCGCCGGCCTCGCCTCGCTGCCCGAGGTGGCCCGCCGCGAGACCGGCCCCGGCTGGAGCGCCGCCGAGACGGAGGCCTACCTCCGCCGCTTCCACTACCGCCTCGGCCCCGAGGACCTCCAGGGCATGGCCAGGTTCGAAGCCCTGCTCGGCGAGCACGGACTGATAGCAACAGACTGAGGAACAGCCACGTAATGGCATTGCCAAGTGCAGTGCCAAGCGCCATCGGTTTCGAACGCGCGAACCTGCCAGCATGCAGGCAGGGCGCGGGGGGCGCGAGCCGAAGGCGAGCACCCCTCCGCCCTGCGTGAGTCGCAGGTGATCGCAGAACGAACAGACAAACCCGCGTGACTCGCAGGTGTCCGCAGAACGAACCGACAAACCCGCGAGGAAAGCAATACACGGCGCGGGAAAGGAGCAAGAGCCCATGCCCACCATGCACGAGATCGACTACGAGGTCCTCGGCGACGACATGCAGTTCGTGAAGATCGAGCTGGACCCCGGCGAGGCCGTCGTCGGCGAGGCCGGCGCCATGATGTACCTCGAGGAAGGCATCACGCTCAACGCCATCTTCGGCGACGGCTCCGGCCAGCAGGGCGGCTTCATGGACAAGCTGCTGAGCGCCGGCAAGCGCGTGCTCACCGGCGAATCGCTGTTCATGGCCGTGGCCCAGAACACCGCGCAGGTGCGCCGCAAGGCGGCGTTCGCGGCGCCATATCCCGGCAAGATCGTGCCGCTGCACCTCAAGGAGCTGGGCGGGCAGCTGATCGCACAGAAGGACTCGTTCCTGTGCGCGGCGAAGGGCGTGTCGATCGGCATCGCGTTCGCGAAGCGCTTCGGCGCCGGGCTCTTCGGCGGCGAGGGCTTCATCCTCGAGAAGCTCGAGGGTGATGGCTGGTGCTTCGTGCACGCCGGCGGCACGCTCGAGGAGCGCACGCTCGCCGCCGGCGAGACGCTGCGCGTGGACACGGGGTGCATCGTGGCCATGCAGCCCAGCGTGGACTACGACATCCAGTTCACGGGCGGCGTCAAGACCATGCTGTTCGGCGGCGAGGGCCTGTTCTACGCCGTGCTCCGCGGACCCGGCCGCGTGTGGCTCCAGTCGCTGCCGTTCTCGCGTCTCGCGAGCCGCATCTACGCCGCGGCGCCGCAGACCGGTCGGGGCGGCCGCGAGCAGGGCTCGATCCTCGGCTCGCTCGGCAACCTCCTGGACGGCGACGGACGATGATCCCTCGCCGCGCGTGGCCCGCTCTGAGCGCGGCGTTGCTCGGCGGGCTCGTGGCCGTGGGCGTGGCGCAGCAGGACCTGAGCAAGGTCGAGATCCGCACGGAGAAGCTCGCGGACGACATCTGGGTGCTCTACGGCGCGGGCGGCAACATCGGGCTCTGCTCGGGGCCGGATGGCGCGCTGCTCGTGGACGACCAGTACCCGCAGCTCTCGGCCAGGATCCTCGCCGCGGCGAAGGCCGCGAACGACGCCCCGCTCCGCTGGGTGGTGAACACGCACTGGCACGGCGACCACGTCGGCGGCAACGAGAACATGGCGGCCGCGGGTGCGCTGCTGATCGCACAGGATCGGGTCCGGCAGCGGATGATCGAGGGCCAGGAGAACAAGACCTTCAACCGCAGGGTGGAGCCGGCGCCCGCGAAGGCGCTCCCCATGGTCACGTTCGACGACACCACCACGCTGCACGTGAACGGCGAGGACGCGATCGTGTTCCACGTCGCGCCCGCCCACACCGACGGCGACGCCATCGTCTGGTTCCCGAAGGCGAACGTGGTCCACATGGGGGACACCTACTTCAGCGCCACCTACCCGATCATCGACCTGGAGAGCGGGGGCAGCATCGACGGCCTGATCGCGGCGAGCGAGCGGGTGCTGGCCAGGATCGACGGCACCACCCGGGTGATCCCCGGGCACGGCCCCGTCAGCGACCGGGCCGGCCTGCAGAAGTACCGCGACATGCTGGTCGGCGTGCGCGCTGCGGTGACGAAGCTCATCAAGAAAAAGAAGTCACTGGACGACGTCGTGGCGGCCAAGCCCACGGCCCCGTGGGACGAGACGTGGGGGAAGGGGTTCATGAAGCCCGATCTGTTCGCGAAGATCCTCTACACGGAACTCTCGACCCGGAAGTAGCGACCTAAGACCCCGTTGCGATGGTGAACGGCCCGCCCCCGATCCGGTGGCGGGCCGTCCCGTTTCCCCCGCTATGGAGGTGTGCGGTCGCCTCCGGTGAGGTGTCGCGCACGTGCGCGGCCGCGCGTTTCGCGCGCGCAAATCGCAACCCGTCGCGTGTCATCGGTCCCGATGGCGTGCGGGGCTTCTCGCCCTCGACGCGATGCGCCTTCCGTAGCCCCTGCGCGCGAACGAGTTGTGACGTCGCGGATCGATCGCCAGCCGCTGGCAGGGTAAATGCACACAACAGATCAGGACCTCTCACATCGTCCGCACGGATGCATGACCTGTCGCGCCGTCTTCGTCAGACGGTGGTTCAGCACAGGCGTGTACGTGCCGATGCACATGGGGTTCGGAAGTCGCCACCGCATCCATGTCCTGTCATCCCTGAGGCGTCCGATCATGACCCGCACCCGCAAGCAGGAGCGAGGCTTCTCGCTCATCGAGCTCATGGTGGCGATCGTTGTGTTCGGGCTGCTGATCGGGTTCAGCGTTCCTTCCTACCAGCACTACGCACTGACGCAGAAGCTCCGGGGGACGAGCGAGAATCTCGTGCAAACGATCCAGTTGCAGCGTTCGCGCGCCATGGCCACCGGGCGCGATGTGGACATCAACTTCAACACCGCCGCGCCCGCGGCGTGGACGGTGATGTCCGCGGGGCGGATGAACCGCATGGAGCTGCCCAACGGCATCAGCTACGCCTCGGCGGCGCCCAACACGATCCGGCTCAGCCGCGACGGTCGCGTCAACTCGTCCGCCCTCGTCGTGTTCCAGAACCGCACCGGGACGCAGGACACCGTGAGCATCCAGCTCTCGGGCCTGGCGTTGATCCGGTAGGAGGTGGCGATGCGAGCCCCCGCACCGGGTCCGCGGAACGCCCGCGGCATGTCGCTCGTCGAGCTGTGCATCTCGCTCGTGGTGCTGGCCGTCGGGATCCTCGCGGTCGGCCGTCTGTTCCCCGCCGGCGCGCGATCGCAGGCGCGGGACCGGATCCTGATCAGCGCCAACTACTACGCCCAGGAGAAGGTGGAAGCGCTCACCGGACTGACCTGGGCGGACGCTGCGCTCACGGACGGTAGGCATCCCGCAGGGACCGCATGCGACACCCTCGGCACCGGTCAGTGGCTGCGCTTCTACCAGATCACGACCATGACCGGAAAACTCGACAACCTGAAGAAAGTGGACGTGACCGTGAACTACAGCGGCGCCGGACAGGCCCCGCGGTCACTCACGGCGACCACTTACGTGAGGCGGTGAACTCCATGCGCGCGCACCTTCGCTCCTGGTCCCTCGACCGGCGGTCCTCGGCGGGCTTCACGCTGGTCGAGATGCTGGTCACCCTGGTCATCTTCGCCATGGTCGCGGTGACCGTGACGCTCGTGCTCATGAGCTCGGCGAAGAGCAAGCAGCGCACGACCCAGCGCATCGAGAGCGAGCAGGGTGCGCGCGCCGCCGTGGACCTGATGGCGCGCGACATCCGCACCGCGGGCTACGGCGCCGACATCGACAATGCACCGACGCAGCCGGCCATCGCCTACGTGGACTCGAAGGAGATCCTGCTCAGCGAGAACCAGAACCCGTATCCGGACACTTCACCTGCAAGCGGTGTGGTGGCCTACAACCCGGCCGGGAATCCCAAGCCGTTCCCTCTCAACGCCACCGCGTGGACGCCGCCGATGAAGTACACCACCGGCGCCGAGTTGATCCGCTACACGCTGGACGTGAACAACGACGGCGTGGTGAACGCGAACGACGTCGCCTCCGCGGAGGGTGCAGACGCAGCGGCCACCCCGAACCCGAACGACTACGTGCTCGTACGCCAAGTCTATGGCGACAACACGGGCGGGGTGGCCGGCAACAACGGCGGCACCACCGAGCGCGTGGCGCTCGTACGCAGCCCGGGCGACGCCGGCGTGCCGGCGATGTTCAATGTCTACATGAAGGGCTTCAGCACGCCGTACGACTGGGCCAACGGCCCGGTGCCGGCGAGCCAGCTGCAGAACATCGACCGCGTCGAGCTGCAGGTCACCGCGACCGCGTCGCGTCCAGACGCCCGTGGCCAGTTCGCACAGACCACCATCAAGACGCAGGTGAACGCGGCGCGCAGCGTGCCGAGCTTCAGCGCGTCGACGGTCCAGGTGTCCGGCTATGTGTTCAACGATCTCAACCAGAACCATACGAAAGACGGCAGCGACGTGGGCATCGCCGGTGCCACGGTCCACCTGGGCAGCTACGTCGCCTACACGAGCGCGACCGGTCAATACACGCTCCGCGCGCCGGCGGGCATGTACACGATCAAGCACAAGCCGGCCATGGGCTACGGCTCGTTCGACTACCCGGACACGTTCAACGTCACGCTGGTGGACGTCTCGCTCACCCGGTCGTTCGCGGACACCGCGCGCCGGGGCGGCCTCGTCAACATCTACGCGTACGAGGACCGCAACGGGAACGGCGCCCAGGACACCGGTGAGCCGTCGCTGAGTGGCATGAAGTTCTCGGTCACGCCCGGCACGCCCGAGGCGCCCACGGGCGTCACGGACGTCTCCGGCACCGTGTCGCTGTTCACCGGCGTGGGTGGCTTCAGTGTGACCGCCATCAAGCCGGACACGCTGACCGTGACCGAGACCACTGGGTCGCCCGGCACCATGACGGACGGCGGCTCGGCCTCGGTCCGCTTCGGCTTCTTCAACCAGCAGGTCGGCCATATCACCGGCAAGGTGTACGTGGACGCCAACCGCAACGGTAACTACGACAGCGGCGAGCTGGGCATGGCCAGCGTCTGGGTCGGCGTGAGCAAGGACGGCGGCATCAACGTGGCCGCCTACGGCTACACGAACGCCTCGGGCGACTACGACATCACGACACCCGTGAACGATCCGCCGCACACGGAAGCCTACGCCGTGTACACGATCCCGCCGTCGGGCTACTTCCCGACCACGGCGATGTCGATCGGCGGCCTGTGGCTGCGGACGTCACCGACGCTCAACAACAAGAACTTCGGCATGGCGAACTACCAGATCATCACGCTCAACGCGAGCCGCGTGCTGTCGCTCGCCGCGACGGACCTGGTCGAGAAGGACTGGAACGGCGGTCACTCGGAGCAGGCGATCCAGGACGTCGACCTCATCCTTGGCGCCGATGCCGGCGGTACCGACAACGTGTCGGTCTGGTTCAACCAGTACCCCGCGAACAAGCTGTTCACCGCCAATCCGACCGACCCCACCGGCTACACGCGACTGGCGCCGAACTCGGTGATGGCGATGGCCGTGGACACGCTGGACAAGAAGGACCTCGCGCGGCCCGACCTCGTCACCGGCACGAAGTTCACGGCCGGCGGCAACTTCTTCGTCTGGTACACGCAAGGCACCAGCAACAACGAAGGCTACCTGCCGACCAACTACAACAACGGCCAGAACTACAGGACGCAGGACAACGGCGACGTGCAGGCCGTGGCCACGCTGGATTGCGGCGGCGGCAACATGCCCGACATCCTCGTCGGCACGAAGGGCGCGACCGCCGGCCAGGGCTCGCTCGAGGTGTGGGTGAACGACAACACGAATACGCCGTCGTTCACGCGCGACGAGACGTTCACCACGATCGGCAGCATGATCATGGGCGAAGTCACGGGCATGACGCTCGCGGACCTGGACAACGACGGCGACAAGGACCTCGTCGTCTGCACGCGCACGAGCGACTACAACGGACAGATGGGGATCTACGAGAACCGCGGTCGCACGGCGGGCAGCCGCTTCGCGCTCCGCTACTCGGTGAGCTTCAACGGCAGCGCGCCGACGTGCGTGTCCGCCGTGGATGCCGACGGCGACGGCTTCAAGGACATCTTCCTCGGCTCGCAGCGCAGCACGGCGGCCGGCAACGTGTGGCAGATCAAGAACCTCGGCCTCACGACGCTGTGGAGCATGAACATCATCCGCGCGATCGATGCCGGCGGCATCGTGATGAGCCTGAGCACGGGTGACTACGGCGGCGCCACGCGTGGCGACATCGCCGTGGGCACGCGCGCGTCCACCGTGGGCTTCGGCGGCGGCGTCAAGATCTACTACCTCGACACCGGCGTCATCAACTCAGGCAGCGACCCGTCGGCGGGTACAGTGGTGAACATGGTGCCGGCGCTGACGTCCGGCAACTTCAACTTCGGCCTCAACTCGCAGGCGCCGCCGACGCCCTATCTCACCGACCTCGCGGCCGGTCTCAAGGCGAGCGCCACGACCGGTGCGCTGGTCGTGTTCATCCGGTAACGGGGAGTGCCCATGGACGTGCGTCTCCCGAACAAGAACGAGCGCGGGATCGCGCTGGTCATCTCCATGCTCATCCTGCTGGTGATGACGCTGCTGGGGCTGGTGCTCATGGCCGGGGCCAGCCTCAACCGCGGCCTGGCCGGGAACGACCAGCGCATGCGCCAGTCGCTCAACATCGCCGAAGCGGGCGTGGGCGAGGCCGAGGCGCGCATCGGCAACCAGGAGACGTTGATGGATCCAGCGGATCCCAACGACGCTTGCCTGGTCTTCAACACCATCGCGGGCAGCGTGCCGGTGGTGGGCGCGGATACGATCGCGCTCGCGACCGGCCAGCCCGTGGGCTCGTACCTCAACTACACCACGGCCACGCGCACGCCCGACGTGCTCCTGATCGGCTGGAAGAAGAACGCGGCCGGCACGCAGGTGATGCGCTACGACGCCGCGAGGAACCCGGCCGTCCAGACGCTCAGCGGGACGCCGATCTACACGATCACGGCGACGGGTCGTGTGGGCCAGGCTCGCCGCACGATCGTCACCGAGGTGATGCAGAGGCCCTACATCGTGAACGCGATGGGCGCGTTCACGGCGAACATCCCGATCGAGGACCTGGGCAACGCCGTCGTCTGCGGCTACGACCACCTCGCGAGCACGCCGATCAACGACGGCATCAAGGGCCGGGACAACCCCGCCCCGATCCCGCCGAACGATCCCAAGTACTGCCACGACAACGAGAGCGGGATCGCCGCGAACGACCGGCCCGGCGTGTGGTGCGGCGACGCGATCGCTCCGGGCGGCGGCTCCCAGAACTTCGGCAACCCGCCGCTGCTCGGCGGCCAGGGCAAGAACAACTTCTACACCGGGCCGTGGGACGCGCTGGGCATGTCGCAGGCGGACTGGTGGGCGTTCGTGGGCGCACCGAGGGATCCATCGACCGTCTCCGACTGGAACGGGATCCTCCACCTCGACAACAACACCGTGACGCAGGACGGCTCGTGCCAGGTGGGTCCCAGCGGCGTGGACGGCGAAGGGCTGCTCTACATCGATGGCGACCTGCACCTGAACTCGAACTTCACGTACAAGGGCTTCATCTACGTCGAGGGTGACATCGACGTGAACGGTAACGCCTGGATCCTGGGCGGCATCGTCGCCAGGGGCAAGACCAAGATCAAGATCAACGGTGCCATGACCGTGCTCTACTCCGGGGACGCGATCACGCAGCAGCTCACGAAGTACGGCAGCCAGTTCGTGACGCTGTCCTGGCGCGAGCAGTAGCACTCACACACGACGCATTTTTTGCCGGCGCCCGCCCCCGAGCACGCAGGGGCGGGCGCCGCGTTGTTGAGCGGGTTCGCCGCGGTGTATCGTGGCCGGCCGCACCACGTCCGTGACGCAGCCCCAAAGGCCAGGAGCCCGCCCCACCGTGTGGGATCGCATTGAAGAAAAGATGTTGCGCGGCGAGCGCCTGAGCACCGAGGAGGGCGTCCACCTGCTCACCGAGGCCCCGCTCGTGGAGCTGGGGGCGCTGGCGAGCGAGGTGCGCGCGCGCAAGACCGACCCGCGCATCGTCACCTACGTCATCGACACCAATCCCAACTACACGAACTGGTGCACGGTCGACTGCCACTTCTGTGCGTTCTACCGCAAAGTGGGCAAACCCGCCGCGGACGCCTACACGCATGACGTAGAAGGCGTCATGGGGATGATGGAGAACGCCCGGAAGCTCGGCGCCACCACGGTGCTGCTCCAGGGCGGGCTCAACCCGGAGATCCCATGGTCGTTCTACACCACGATCGTGAGCGAGGCGCGGAAGCGCTATCCGGAGATCACGCCGCACTTCTTCTCCGCCCCTGAGATCCACCAGATGGTGGAGGTGAGCGGCCTCCCGATCCGCGGCGTGCTCGAGGCGCTCTACAAGGCCGGCCAGCGCACGCTCCCCGGCGGCGGCGCGGAGATCCTGGCGGCCAGGGTGCGCAAGCGCATCTCCATCAAGAAGGGCGGCCCCGAGGCCTGGCTCGACGTCCACCGTGCCGCGCACGCCGTGGGCATGCGCTCCACCGCGACGATGATGTACGGCCACGTCGAGACGCCGGCCGAGATCGTCGAGCACTTCGACTGGATCCGCGCGCTCCAGGACGAGACGAACGGCTTCACCGCGTTCGTGCCGTGGAGCTACAAGCGCGGCAACACGCCCATGGAGTCGAAGGTCCCGCACCTCGCCGGGGCGAGCATGTACTTCCGCGTGCTGGCCGCGAGCCGGCTCTACCTCGACAACTTCGAGCACATCCAGGCGTCGTGGTTCAGCGAGGGCAAGAAGACCGGGCAGGTGGCGCTCCACTTCGGGGCCGACGACTTCGGCGGCACGCTGTTCGAGGAGAACGTCCACCTGGCGACCGGGCACGTGAACAAGACGACCGTGGCCGAGATCGAGACGCTGATCCGCGAGTCGGGCTTCACGCCCGCGCAGCGGACGACGCTCTACGAGATCCTCAAGGTCGGCGAGGGGCCCGAAGCGCTGGTGACGCTCGCCGACGACGTGCCGCTGTTCATCGAGAGCCTGCGCGAGCTGCCGGCCGAGTACCCGGCCGCGCTCGAGGGCGAGGAGCCCGGCGACACGCTGGTGATGCCGCGTTGACGGGCTAACCCACCCGCGCGGCGGGGGCGTTCACCCTCGCGCGACGGCTCCACGTCCCGCCGGCCGACCGCCGAACCACGAATTCCCAAGGAATTCAGGCGCAATTCGGGGACCGAGCCCCGTGAGCCCGTGGCTCACGCCGTGCATGTCTGCACCGAGAACCGGATGGACCCGGTGGACGTGCACGCATCGTCCCCGCCGAGCGGGGACGCTCCCCGGAGTTCCCCCTGCGACATCCCCCCACGCTGCGCCACACGTGGCGCGCCGGCGTTCTCCTCTGCCTGGCGTACGCCACGTCGAGCTCCGCCGGACCCGCGCTGAGCGTGCCTTCGCGCGCGCTCGAGTCCGGGATCGGCCAGTGCCTGCCGCCGCGCACCGTGGTGGCGATCGTGCCGCTCGCCGACCGCACCGACGGCGTGTGGGCGAACTGGAGCGGCGTGAGCCCGGCGCTCCTCGTGACGCGCCTGCTCGCCGACTCGCTGGCGCACGGCCAGCGCCGCGACGTGCTCAGCCTGATCGGCGTGCAGCCGAACGCCGGCGCGAAGCCGCTGGCGCGCGCGCTCGACGACGACCTCGCGCTGGGCGCGGCCCGGCGCACCGCGGCCGAGGTGGTGGTGACCGGGAGCGTGGACGTGTTCGCGCACGACGACCGGCTCGAGCCTGGCAAATTCGCGCGCTGGGGGATGGGTGCGCCGGACGCGCGCTCGCGCGTCCGCGTGAGCGTGTCGCTGCGCGCGCTGGACGTCCGCGACCGCACCGTGCTCATCGAGACCAGCGCTTCACGCGAGCGGACCGGGAAGAGCGTGGCGACGATCGACCGCGGGGACCGCTCCGGCGGAAGCCCGGTGCTCGATCCGCTGCTCGCCGAGGCGCTCGACGAGGTGGTCGGCGACCTGGCGCGCACGCTCGGCCAGCGCGTCGAAGGTCGATGGAAGGCGCACGTGACGAGCGAGCGCCGCGGCGAGGTGGTGCTGGATGCCGGCGCTACCCGCGGGGTGTTCGCCGGCGAGCGGCTCGACGTGTGGCGGCCCGGCATCCTGTTGATGGACGAGGACCTCAGGCGGCTGGGCGAGGACATGTGGGTGGGCTCGGTCGTGGTGACGTCGCTTCGCGGTCGCACGCACGCGCGCGCGCGGTTGACCGACGGCGAGGTGCACGTGGGCGACGTCGTCCGGCCGTGCTCGCCGTCGAGCCCGCCGGCGCTGTCGCTCAAGCGCTAACGCACGCGCAGCCGGTAGAACCACACGAGCGGCGGCTCGCCGTCCACCGCCGGATCGAGCGCGAAGCGCAGGTCGTAGTCGCCGGCCTCGAGCCGTCCCTCGGGCCGCAGCCGGATGGCGTCGCCGAGCGCGTAGAACGGACCCGTGTGGCTCGCGAGCTCGCGGCCGTCCTGGAGCAGCGTGATCACCATCCGCCGCTCGCTGGCCTCGGGGCTCGGCGGTTGGAGCGCGGGCGGCAGCACGAGCACCATGCCGGAGACGCTCGTCACCGCGCCGACCTCGATCGGCTTCGCCGCCCGGGCGCGGAAGCCGGGCTCGGGCAGCTTCACCGCGCCGGCGGTGAGCGAATCCAGCGCGAACTCGAACGCCACCGGCACCGCGTGGCCGAAGCCGCGGAGCCCGGGCATCGTCCGCCCGCCACCGCCGAGCCATGCGGGGTGCGCCGCGAACAGCCACGCGGCCACGCCCGCGGCGGCACCGAGGAGCCCGATCACCCAGAACCAGAGCGAGTGGAGCCACGAGCCTCCGGTCCGCGCCCGCCGGCTGCCCGGGCGATCCGCCGGCTCGTCGGCGATCACCGCCTCGTGGCCCGCGAACGACAACTCGGCGCGGCACTCGGCGCAGTCTTCGAGGTGCGACTCCACCAGCTCGCGCTCGAGTCCCTCGAGCAACGCCGAGCTCCGCGACCAGGTGGCGATGAGCGACGCCGGCAGGTGCGCGGCGCTCGTGCCCGAAGCGGGCTTGAGCGGCGCCAATCGCGACCGGCAGTCGGGACAGCCGTGAAGGTGCTCCTCGAGGCGAAGCAGCTCCTCTTCGGGTAAGAGCCCGGCGCTGTAGGCCAGGAGCTGGCGGACGGCCCAGTCGTGGGCGATCGCGGAGCCCGTGCTCATGCGTGGTTCAGACGATCCGCGCCTGGCGGGCCCATTCCCACACCGGCCCGCGCTGCGCGTACGCCAGCTCGCGGATCTGCTCCATGCACGCCGACCAGCGCTTGATCACCGTGCTGTGCCGCAGTTGCCGTTGCCTCGCGATCGCCGACCAGCTGAGCTCGGTGAAGAACTCGGTCGCGAGCTCGTGGCACGGCGCATCGTGCTGCTTGAAGTGCTCGAGCACCACGAAGCGGAAGAGCTCGAGCATGTCGACGCCGGCTTCGCTCCCCGGAGATGGCGCCGGCAGCTCGAGCGGCGCGTCCTTCTGCGACAGCGGGTCCAGCCGGCCGGCGGGACCGCGCAGCCGGCGCACGTGGTCCACGCACACGCGGTCCACGAGCGTCGCCGCGAGCGGATCCGGGTTCACCAGCGCCTCGCGACGCGACAGCCGGTAGAGCGAGACCATGGCCTCGCGGGCCAGGTCCTCGACCGTGTCCTCGGGCAGCGACTTGAGCTTCCGCCGCACGCGTTCGAGCGCGCGGTTGTGGATCGCGGTCCAGTCGAGCGCGGACCGCTTCGGCGGCTGTGGAGCGCTCAGCGGGATCCTCCGGGTCGGACTCCGGGAAGTGGGTGGCGGGCGGCGTCGGGTGGGCCCCTGAAGCCTAGCAATGGCCCGGCGCTCGTGCGACGCGTGGCGCACGCGTCGAGTGCGACCTGCGGCTGCGCTCCGAGCTCGAGCCACACCACGGTGAAGCCGTCCGCGGTCATGAACCGCCGCTCGTGGCGCACGCCCAGCTCGGTGTGCGTGCCGGCCTCCCCGGGGCGCTCGACGATCTCCTGCCACGGCGCCCACGCCCGCTCGGCGCTCCGGAACACGAGCAGCACGTGGCGGAAGTCGTGGCGTGCGCGGCAGGCGGCGATGTCGGCGGGCGAGTAGGCGAGGTGGATCACCGGGTGGTTCGTCTGCCAGGCGAGCGCGGGCCCGAGGTTGCTCATGAGCGTCTCGCCCGGGCCCAGCACCGTGTTGAGCGTGGCCGAGAGCCCGGTGAGCGACGGGCTCGAGGGCACGCCGCGCTCGAGCGACATCGCGCGCGACTCGGCCTGCGCCATGCGCGTCATCCACGTGGCCCAGCCGAGCGCGAGCAGCGAGGCGAGCACGCACGCGGTGGCGCGCGTGCGCACGCTCGCCCCCGGGATCTGGCCGAGCAGCGACCACAGCGCCAGCATCCCCGCGAGCTCGGCGAGCACGCGCGTGGGGAACACCTCGCGCAGGACCGGCGCGCCGGCACTCGCGGCCAGCGTGTCGAGGACCAGGCTCATGAGCGCCACGACGGCCGCGGCGACGAGCGGTCGGGAGGAAGCGTCGCCGGAGCTCCGGGTGAACGGCCAGCAGGCGAGCGCACCGAGCCAGAGCCCGCGCGGGCCGGAGAGGAGCGGCGGGACGAGCCGCGCCAAGTTCGATGCGGACTTCTGGGCGAGCAGGCCGAGCGCCTGCGGTCCGTGCGGCAGCCCGGGGATCTCGGCGCGGTGGAGGAGCTCGAACCAGCTCCGGTCCTGGACGTGATCCCAGAGCCCGAACCACGCCACGTCCCATGCCGGCGAGCCGAACGCCCGCCACTTGTAGATCCACCACGGCGCGAGCGGCAGGGCGAAGCCCGCGAGCACGAGTGCTCCAGAGCGCAGCCGGCGCTCCGGCGGCGCGCACCAGGCCGCGGCGAGCGCGAACACCGGCGCAAGCCACAGCGCGTTCGCGCGGAAGAGGCCCGAGACTCCCAGCACGATGCCGAGCGTCAGCGGCGGACGGCCTCCCCCGAGCGCGAGCCCGAGGAGTGCCAGCAGCAGCAGCACGGTGGCCGGGAGCTCGCCCACGCCCGAGAGCGCGAAGTGCTGGGCCTGCGCATCGAGGAGTGCGGCGAGCCCCAGCGTCGTCGGACCGCCCACGCGCACCCAGCGCGGGGCTTCCGGCGCGTGGCGCGCGAGCAGGTAGCGCGACGCGAGCATCGTGAACGCCCCGAACGCCAGGTAGCAGGTGAACGGCAGCACGAGCGTGAGCCACGCCCGCGGGTCCGAGCCGGCCGTGATCCCGCGCGCGGGCACGAGTTTCAGGATCAGCCCCTCGACGAGCACCAGTCCCGGCTCCACGGCCGAGAGTGGCCACGGGGGGTGGGCGTGCGAGACGAGATCGATGGGGAGCGCGAACGGCGTGGCGAGCCGGCCGTGCCAGGCGAGCTCGCGCGCGGCGAGCGCCACCTGCGCGCTCTCGTAAGAGAGGATCGGGGAGCGGCCGCCCAGGTCCCACGACTGCGCGTGCGCGTACCAGAGCGCGGCGCCGGTGAGCATCACGAGCACGAGCGGGATCAGGTGGTCCGTCGACGTCCGTGTCGGCGCCATGAACGGCGACACTACGCGGCACGCCGACGCGGCTCAAACGCGAGACCATGATCAATGCCGGCGCGCCCTCCGTGGAATCCCGGACCCGCCCGCGCCCGTGGCTCGGATCCGCGCGCTGGCGCCGGGCGCGCTTGCGCGCGGGGGGAGCGATGGGGAAGGCTGTGCGGCTGGCTCGTGCGCTTGGGCCACATCCAACGTTCCCCTGCCCCGGAGAGCTCCCCCCATGCCCGCATCCGCCCTGCGGTTCCCCTGGCGCGTCCTCACCGCGCTCGCCGCCTGCCTCGTCCTGGCGCTCGCATTCGCGGCGCGCGCGGCCGAAGCCCCCGACGTCAGGCTCGGCCGCGACGTCGTGCCCACGTTCCAGCGCATCCGGCTGCATCTCGATCCGGACAAGCGCAGCTACTCGGGGAGCGTGCACGTGGAGTTGAAGGTCGCGAACGCCACCGACACGGTACGCTTCCACGCCGAAGGCCAGAAGCTCACGCGGGTGACGCTCCGCCAGGGGAGCGACAGCGTCGTGGTGACGCGCGCGACCGGCGAGCACGGGCTCCAGACGCTCACCGCGGCGAAGAAGCTCGCGGCGGGCACGGCCACCCTCGACATCGAATTCACGCATCTCTACGGCACGCGCGCCGTGGGCATGTACCGGGCGAACCGCGAGAACCGCGGCTATCTCTTCACCCAGTTCGAGTCCGACGACGCGCGCGAGGCGTTCCCGTGTTGGGACGAGCCGGGCTTCAAGTTCCCCTACCAGCTCGTGCTCGAGGTGCCCTCGGCGCAGGAGGCGATCGCGAACACGCCGCCGGAGGGCACGACCGAGAAGGACGGCTGGAAGACGGTGACGTTCAAGCGCACGCCGCCGCTGCCGAGCTACCTGCTCGCGATCGCGGTGGGGCCGTTCGAGTACACGCCGGTCGCGGGCACGAAGGTGCCGACGCGCATCATCACGTGCCAGGGGCAGAAGCACCTCGCCGGCACCACCGCCCAGAGCGCGCCCAAACTGCTCGCCGGGCTCGAGCGCTGGTTCGGGACCCCGTACCCGTTCGAGAAGCTGGACCTGATCGCCGTGCCCGAGTTCGCCTACGGCGCCATGGAGAATCCCGGGCTCATCACGTTCCGCGACGACGCGCTGCTGCTCGACCCGGCCAGCGCCAGCACGTCGCAGCGGCGGTCGAACGCGAACGTCATCTGCCACGAGCTGGCGCACATGTGGTTCGGCGACCTGGTGACGATGGCGTGGTGGGACGACCTGTGGTTGAACGAGTCGTTCGCCGACTGGATGGCGGCGAAGGTCACCGACCAGGTCTTCCCGCAGTTCCGCCAGGGCCTGAACGACCTGCAGCGCGTCCAGCAGGTGAAGGCGGGCGACGCCCAGCCCTCGACGCGCGCGATCCGCGACAACACCACCAGCTCGGCCGCGGGCCTGGCGAATGTTGGACTCGTCTACAGCAAGGGCAACGCGGTGCTGTCGATGTTCGAGCGCTACCTGGGGCCGGAGACGTTCCAGAAGGGCGTGCAGGCGTACCTGAAGAAGCACGCGTGGGGGAACGCCACCGCCGCGGACCTGTGGCAGGCGCTGGACCAGGCGAGCGGCACGAACGTCTCCGCCGCCATGACCACGTTCCTCGACCAGCCCGGTGTGCCGTACGTGCGCGTCGTGCCGGCGCCGGGCGGCGTGCGGCTCACGCAGTCGCGCGCCACGCCGTACGGCGTGAGTCAGCCCGCCGTGCGCTGGGACGTGCCGATGACGCTCCAGTGGTCGGACGGCAAAACCGTGCGCTCGCAACGCGTGCTGCTCAAGGACGAGAGCGCGGTGGTGAAGCTGCCCTCGACCCCGGTGTGGGTGATGCCGAACGGCGGCGGCCACGGCTACTACGCGTGGAGCGTGCCCGAGGAGTGGATGGCGACGCTGGCCGAGAACGCGGCCAAGCTCCTCGGCCCCGACGAGCGCGTGGCGTTCCTCGGCAACCTGTCGCTGCTCATGACGCAGGGGGAGGTGCGCGGCGACACGTATCTGCAGTCGCTCTCGCACTTCGGCTCCGATCCCGAGCCGCAGGTGGTCTCGAGCACGATGGAGGCGATGAACGGCGTGCGCGCCCCGTTCGTGCCGGACAGCCTGGCGAGCCTGTTCGCGGTGTACGTGCGGCGCACGCTCTCGCCCGCGCTCGAGCGCGTGGGCTACGAGCGCAAGCCGGGCGAGGACGAGACCGTGTCCACGATGCGCGGCGACCTGTTCCGCTGGCTCGCGAACCGTGGCCAGGACGAGAAGGTGCTGGCGTACGCGCAGCAGGCCGCGAAGCGATACCTGGCCGACTCGACGAGCGTGGATCCGGGGATCGCCGATGCCGTGGTGTCGCTGGCGGCGAAGAAGGGCGACGCGCAACTGTTCGACGAGTACCTGCGCCGGCTCGAGGCCACCGAGGTGCCCGCGATCCGGCGCCGGTTCCTGGGCGCGCTGGGCGCGTTCGAGGACCCCGCGCTCCAGACCCGCACGCTGGATTACGCCCTGTCCGAAAAGGTGCGGCCCACCGAGACGTTCACGATCTTGCAGGGGTTCGGCCAGCGGAACGAGGCCACTGGCGACGCGATGTTCCGGTGGATGATGTCGCACTACGACCAGATCGCCGCGCGGGTGCCGCCGCCGGCGCTGCGGTTCATGCCGCTGTTCGCGAGCGGCTGCAGCGAGGAGCGGCTCAAGGCGGCGACGTCGTTCTTCGGCGATCCCTCACGCGCCGCACCCGGCGTGGAGCAGACGCTCGAGCGCGTGGGCGACAACGTGCACACCTGCATCTCGCTGCGCGAGCGCGAGGGCGAGCACGTGAACAGCTACATGCGCGGGTTCGCGATCAACTGACGAGGTGAGCCGTGGAGAGCCATCCGAGCTGGACCGGCGCCGAGCGCGCCGGGCTGTGGCTGCTGGCGGTGGTGGGCGCGGTCGGCCTGAACGGCGCGTTCGTCTACGGGCTGCTCGCCCGACCCGGGGCGCTCGGCGAGGCGATGGCGAACCCGATCGCCGCGGCGTTCATCCTCGAGTCGCTGCTGCTGGTGGTCGTGCTCGCCTGGCTGCTGGCGCGGCTCCGGCTGAGCCGGAAGCCATGGGGCTGGTTCGTGGTGTTGTCGCTGCTCGGCGGCATCGCGTTCGCGCTCCCCGTCATGCTGATGTGGGGGCAGGACCGAAAAGCCTGAGCGGCGGCTGAACCGGAGGCGGCGCGACCGCCGGGCTCCGTACCAGTTCGCGCTTGTATCGGGCCACCGGGGGCCCGGATACTGCGCCCCAGCGCCACGCCCGCCCCCGCTCGCCCCCGCGCCCGTGACGTCCCCTCACGCGCTGCCCCCCGCTCCTGCGCACGTCCCCGTCCCTCGCGTCACCCGACGCGCGCGCAGGAGGCACCCATGCGCCAGCTTCGCGTTTTCGTTGTGCCGCTCATCGCCACGCTGCTCTTCGGCTGTGGCCGCCAGACGCCGCTCACGCCGAGCACGGATGACCCGGCCGCGATCGCTCCCATCGATCTCTCCGAGCTGCAGCGGATCGACGCGCGCACGCGCATCACGCGGCTGCCGCTCGCGGGCAGCGGCAAGGTCGTGGAGGTGCCCGCCGGCTCGGCGAACGCGCTCGCGGCCGCGCTCGCGGCCGCCGGCACGAACGGCACGGTGGTGCTGAAGAGCGGGCTCCACACCGAGTCCGGGATGGTCGAGATCTCGCACACGGTGACACTCGCGGGTGAGGTCGGCGCGGTGCTCGAGTCCGCGACCAGTCCCTCGCTGACGGCCGACGACCCGGTGGAGCCCGCCCTCTGGGTGCACGGCGCCGCGAACGTCGTGATCCGCGACATCGAGTTCCGGCCCGCGGCGGCGATCGGCGGCTGCGGCATCCTGCTGCATCACGCGCCGAACGCGAGCGTGTTCGGCAACAACATCCACGACGTCGAGCTGGGGATCCTCGTGGAGGACGGGGACCGGGCCAAGATGTGGGGCAATCGCATCGCCTGCTCGACCGGCTGGCTCACGGGCGCGATCCCCCAGGCGCTGGGCATCACCGTGGTGAACGGCGACCAGGCGCTGATCGCGAACAACCAGGTCACGGGCGCCCTGTTCGGCATCTGGCCGTGCGACGAGGGCGGGAAGGTGCTCGGCAACAAGGCGAGCGGCTGCCTCGAGGGCATCATTCTCTGCAAGGTCCCCGCCTGGTCGTTCGAGCTCCCGGACGAGACGTACGCCGGCACCGCGCAGGCCACGACGCGCTGCCTGGCGCAGGGCAACGAGACGTTCGGCAACTTCGCCGACGGCATCATCGCCATCGACGGCGCCCACGACAGCCGGATCGTGGACAACAACTCCCACGACAACGGGGCCTACGACGTCGAGATGAGCGGCGACTCGTTCCGCTTCGGGTTCCTCACGCCGAGCTGCTTCGGCTGCACGTTCACCGCGGGCTCGTACCCGAACGTGAAGGTGAAGAACTGCGGCAACAACAACCAGGTGAATGGCGGCGTCCTCGTGGACAACGCCGTCGATCCCTGCAACTGAGATTCCGTCGCGGGCCGAGAACGGGGGCGGGTCACGTGACCCGCCCCCACGTGTTCAGCGCGCCGGCGGCGACAGCCGCATCGGCTCGAACAGGCCGGGGGCGTTCAGGTAGCCGGAGAAGCGGTAGCTGACTCCGAGCGAGAACATCTCCTGCCGCCAGTATCTGGTGGAGTGGGCCTGTTCCTGCGTGGCGGAGAGCGTGAGCGCCCAGTCGTCCTCGAGGAAGTAACTCAACGACGCACCGTAGGCCACGTCCCACAACTCGGGCTTGCGATCCCAGCCGGAGCCCTGCGCCTCCAGGCTGTGCAGGAGCTTTGCATCCGCGTACCAGCGGTCTGCGACGAGCCAGACGCCCTGAAGCCCGGTCTGGAGCATGAACTGCGCGCCACTCTCCGTCACCAACGCCCGGGAAGTCCCGTCCACCTGCCATCGGGGGCCGAACGGCTCGTGATACACCACCGTGACACCGGAGAAGATGAAGTCGCTGCGATCGTTGGTCTCGGTGCGTGGCGTATTCGTCTCCGAGGCGGTGACCAGCGTGCCGTTCTGGTAGAACGCATTGGACGACGTGGCGCCCCAGCTCGAATGGGATTGCCCCTGGAACATCACCACCTCGGGCCCGACCGATAGGCCGCGCGCGCGCAATAACACGCCGGCCCTGATCGTGAGCGGCTCGAGCAGCCGCTGGACCGCGTAGGCATCGAGCCCACGCTCGCTCAGCACGCCATCGTCGTTCAGCAGCCGCTCCAGCTCGCGCCAGAAGTACTTCGTGGGCCGGTCGTGCGCGAACGCGACCGCCGCCTCGGTCGTGTAGAGCGAGGCCAGGCGCTCGCGAGCGGTGCGCGACAGCTCGCGCTGGATCGTGCCCTCCTGCAACAGGCGCTGCTCCAGCACCTGGACCTGGTAGACGGGCGTGGCGTCCCGCACGCGGCCCCAACTGAGGCCAGCGGTCAGCTGGGAGGACACGACGTAGCGGCCCAGCGTCCAGCTGCTGTTGGTTTGCGTCTCCGTGTTGGCGGAGCGTGCGATCTGGCTGGAAGAGTTCCAATCCTGCTCGAACGTCGCATCCACCTTCGCGCTGAACGAGATGCCCAACGCACTGCCCCACGGGTAGCGATGGTCTGCGATGAACCCGCTCAGGACCTGACTGGTCCTGGTGAACTGGTCCGTGCGGTCCACGGTCAGGTCGACGGGGACCTGCTCGAACGACTCGGATCGTCTTCGATCACCGGCGGCGCCGAACAAGAGCTCGTAGACCGTCGATCGCGGGTCGGAGTCGAAGCCGCCCGTGAACCGGGTGCTTCCCGCCCCGTTCAGGTCACTGGATTTCGACTCACCGGTGAAGTAGGGGCCGCGCTGGAAATTGCCGGTGGCGGCCACATTGGCCGTCCACGATCTCCAATAATGTTCGGGGATCCGGTAGTCGGCGTACGGGTCGTCGGCGGATGAGACGGAGGGGAGCAGGGCAAGTGAAGCGCTGAAGAGCAGCGCGCGGCGAATCCCACGCATGGGATGGCCTCCTGCATTCACGACCACGGGGAGGCCCCATCCTACTCAATCCGCCGCGACTCCGTACAGAACGAGTCCGGGCGCCGTCCGAAAATGTAACTTGAGGATCGTCCTCGTAATGCGGACGGTTCGTCCGTCCGCTATCAAGGCGTGCGCGCGAGCCGCGGCGCCGGCACCGCGATGCCGGCCACCTGGAGCCCGGCGACCAACGCCGCGAACATGATCACCATGCGGAACGCCGCCTCGATGCCGTTCACCACCTCGCGGTCGAGCAGCAGCGCGAGGCTCCGAAAACCCACGCTTCCGGGGACGAGCAGCAGCAGCGCCGGCGACAGCGTCACCAGCGCCGGCGTGTGGCGCACGCGCGCGAGCACGTTGCTCAGCGAGCCGGCGACGAGCGAGCCGGCGAACACGCCCAGCTCGGGCCCGAGCGCGCGCGAGCCGGCGCGGCTCCCGAGCACGGCGGCGACGCAGACGCCCAAGATCGCGGGCGCGTCGGCGGCGCGCGCGCGCATGAGCACGGTGAACGCGAACGGCGCGACCACGAGCGCCGCCCATTCGCACCACGTTGGAAGCGGTGCCGGCACCGCCGGCACCGCGGCGCCGAACGCGAGCTGCGCCGCACGCGCGCCCAGCGCCACGCCGAACATGAGCACGAGGAAGCGCATGATCGCGCCCGTGAGCCGCGCGGTGCCCGAGACGAGGTGCTGCGCGTTCAGCTCGCTCATCGCCGCCGAGAGCGTCAACCCCGGCAGCAGCACGATCAGCCCGCCGAGCGTCGCGAGATAGGTCGAGAGCGGGACACGCGTGGCGAGCGCCGACACGGCGAACGAGACCACGAATGCGGCGAACGGCTCGTGGAACCTGCGCGCCGCGATCGGCAGCAGGTTCGCCGCCGCGACCCAGCCGGTGAGCATCGCGAGTACCGCCGCCGCGGCCACCTCGACGGCGCCGCCGCCCAGCAGGCACGCCGCCGAGCCGCCCGCGATCCCGAACGCGAGCGTCGTGAGCGCCACGCCCCAGCGCGGCGGCTCGCGGTCGAGCGCATCGAGCGCCGCGAACCCCTGGCGCGGCGTCTGGCGGCCCTCGAGCACCGCCTCGGCGATCTCCTGCACGCGGCCCAACCGTTCGAGGTGCAGGTCGCCCGGCTCCACGCGCACAAGGAACGTGCTCTGGCGGTCCTGGGGCCCGAACGCGGAGAAGATCGAGGTCGGCGTGGTGAAGAACTGCCCCTCGAGCCCGAGCCGCCCCGCGGCGTCGGCGAGCAGCTCCTCGATGCGATGCGACGAGTAGCCGAGCGCGTGGAGCGCGCGGCCCAGGCGCAGCACGAACGCGATCGCGCCGTCATCGGCCATGGCGGGCACCGTACCGAACGGCGCCCGGGGGCGCGAATGAGCGACGCCTACAGCAGCGCCTTGATCCAGCCGCCGTCCACGGCGATCGATTGCCCGGTGATGTAGCTCGCGCGCTCCGAGACGATGAACGCGGCGAGCGCCGCGAACTCGCGCGGCTCGCCGAGCCGGCCGAGCGGGATCTCGCGCTCCCAGCGGGCCATGGCCTCGGTGGGCGTGATGCCGTCACGCTCCGCGATCGCGAGCGCCAGCTTGTCCACGCGCTCGGTGCGCGTGTAGCCGGGCACGATGTTGTTCACGGTCACGCCGTAGGACCCCACCTCGTTCGCCAGCGTGCGCGCCCAGCCGGTGACCGCGGCCCTGAGACTGTTCGACAGCATCAGGTTCTCGACCGGCTGCTTGGCCGCGATCCCGGTGAGGTTCAGGATGCGGCCCCAGCGCCGCTCCTTCATGCCCGGCAGGACGCGGCGCGCGAGCTCGACCGGCGCGAACAGCACCAGCTCCGCCGCCTTCTGCCACGCCGCGGCGTCGAGCGTCTCGAACTTTCCGGGCGGCGGGCCGCCGCCGTTCGTGAACAGGATGTCGACGCGGCCGTAGATCCTGAGCGTCGTGTCCACGAACTCCGCGATGTCGGCGGGGCGCGAGACGTCGGCCGCGCGGGCGAGCACCTCGGCGCCGGTGGCCTTCGCGATCTCGTTCCCCACCGTCTCGATCGCCTCGGCGTCGCGCGAGCAGAGCGCCAGCTTCACGCCCTCGGCGGCCAGCTCCTCGGCCACGGCGCGGCCCAGGCCCTTCGAAGCCGCCGCGACGAGCGCGACCTTTCCCTTGAGCCCGAGGTCCACCTACTTGTGCTTCCTCAGGTAGGCGTCGGTCTTGTCCACCCAGTCCCAGCGCGGCGGGCTGAAGACGTCGATCGCGAACACGTCGTCCTGCGCCTCGGCACGGTGCGGCACGTTGGCCGGGATCTGCAGCACCTCGCCGGCCTTGACGTCGATCATCTTCTCGTCGTCGCCGATCCAGAACCGCAGCGTGCCCTTGACCACGTAGCTGAATTGCTCGTTCTCGTGGTGGTGCTTGGGCGCGCCGCCGCCCGGCGCCAGGAACACCTGCGCCATGGTGATCTGGTCGCCGCTCACGAGCTTCCGGCCGAACGTGGGATTGACCTCGTCGCGCGGCAGGTCGTCCCACCGCGTATGCGTGACCGCCTTGAGTGTCTCCATCGCTTCTTCCTCCTAGACCACGTCGAACCGCGGCGCCGCCGGGATCGCGCCGCAGGCGAGCGCGCGCTCGTACAGCAGCTTCAACCCGGCGCGGCCGCGCTCGCCCATCTCGAGCGTCAGCTCGTTCACGTACATGTGCACGAACCGCTTCCCCTGCGCGGTGTCGAGGCCGCGCCCGAACTGGAGCGCGTAGCGGATGGCCTCGTCCTCGTGCGCGAACGCCACCTCGATGCTCTTTCGGAACCCGGCGCTGCACGCGCGCATCAGCGGTTCGCCGAGGTCGCGGCGCACGACGTCAAGGCCGAGCGGGACGGGAAGCCCGTCGCGCTCCTTCCACAGTTCGCCGAAGTCGAGCACCTTGACGAGCCCCTCGGCGCGGTACGTGAGCTGGCTCTCGTGGATGATCACGCCGGCGTCCACCTCGCGCTCGCGCACGGCTCGGGGGATGTCGTCGAACATCACCTCCACGGGCACGACGTCCGGACACTCGATGCGCAGCAGCAGCGCCGCGGTGGTGAGCTTCCCGGGGATCGCCACGCGCCGGCCCGCGAGGCTCGCCGGCGACTGCGCATCGCGCGCCACCAGCACCGGGCCGTAGCCCCAGCCGAAGCTCGCGCCGCACGCCATCACCGCGTAACGGTCCGCCAGGTGCGCGTAGGCGTGCGCGCTGCACGCGGTGATCTCCAGGTCGGCGTCACGGATCGCCCGAACGTTGAGGCTTTGAATGTCCTGGAGCACGTGCTCGACACGGCAGCCGTCGATCGTGGCCTCGCCGGTATGGAAACCATAGAACATGTAGGCGTCGTCGGCGTCGGGGCTGTGGCCGAAGCGGACGGTTCGGAGCGCGGTGCTGGGGGCGGGCATGGGGTCCAGGACGGGTGGGCAGGGGTGGGTGGGGTTGACGATGGAGCGCGGAGCATAACGCAGGGGGACGGCGCCCCGCAGGGGCGTTCGTCACGCCGAAAAGCCCGTTGCGCGTGATACGCTCTCGCCGCAGCGAACGGCCGCCAGCGTCTTGAGCAACGCTTCCCGAGGGAGATCCCGCGCGCATGACCTCGCGACCGCACCGCCCGTTTCTGATGAGCCTTCCGCTGCTCGCCGGGGCCCTGTTCTGCGCGATGGTCCCCGCCGCACACGCGGCGTGGTCGATGCACGGCGGCAACGCGCAGCACACGGCACTCGCCCCGGTGCCCACGCAGCCGCTCCAGCAGATCCACTGGCTGATGCCGGTGGACCTGAACCCGCAGTATTCGGGCAGCACGCTGCTCATTCACTACGGCTCGCCGCTCGTCACCGAGGGCAACACGGTCATCGTCCCGGTCAAGCTGGGGGTGACCGACACGTTCCGGGTCGAGGCGCGGCGCGGACGCGATGGGCTGCTCCTCTGGCAGCTCGCGACCGACTACCAGCTCCCGCCGCACGGCTGGGTGCCGAGCGTGGGGTTGACGCTCGCGCACGCGGGCCGTCTCTATGTCCCCGGCGCCGGCGGCACGCTGCTCCGGGTCGGCGCGCTCGACACACCGGGGCCGCACTCGGCGACACGCGTGGCGTTCTTCGGGAACGCGGCGTACGCGTCGAACCCCGCCGCGTTCAACGCCAGCCTCAAGATCTGCACGCCGCTCACCGCCGACGCCAAGGGCACGGTGTACTTCGGATTCGTGGCCGTGGTCGGCAACCCGCTCGGGATTCAGAGCGGCATCGCCGCGGTGGACGCATCCGGCGCCGGGCGCTTCGTGTCCGTGGCCACCGCGACCGGCGGCCTCGACACGCAGATCGCCACGAATTGCGCGCCCGCGCTGTCGCGCGACGAGCAGACGCTCTACATCGCGGCCCGCGGCGGCAGCTCGTCGCCGGGCCATCTGCTGGCGCTCGCCACGTCCGACCTGAGCACGCGGCACGTGCAGCTGCTCGTGGACCCGGTCACGTCGAATGCCGCGAGCGTGTCGAGCAACGGCACGGCCTCGCCGATGATCGCGCCCGACGACAAGGTCTATTTCGGCGTGCTCGAGAACCCGTTCGGCTCGAACGCGGTGCGCGGCTGGATGCTCCGGTTCGATGCCGACCTGAACCCCACCGGCGCGCCGGGCGCGTTCGGCTGGGACCACACGCCGTCGCTGGTGCCGCTCTCGGCGGTGCCGGGCTACGCGGGCGCGGCGCCGTACCTGATCATGACCAAGTACAACTTCTACGCGGGCCTCGGCGGGAACGGCGAGAACAGGATCGCCGTCTTGGACCCGTTCGCGACGCAGATCGACGGCTTCTCGGGCGCCACCGTGATGAAGGAGGTGGCCACGATCCTCGGCGCCACGCCGGACCCGGACCAGTTCCCGACGTTCCCCACGGCGGTGAAGGAGTGGTGCATCAACACCGCGGTCGTGGACCCGTACAAGCACTCGGTGCTCGCCGGCGCCGAGGACGGGAAGCTCTACCGCTGGGACCTGGCGACGAACACGTTCAGCGAGCAGATCGTGCTCACACCGGGCCTGGGCGAGGCGTACACGCCGACCGTGGCCGGCCCCGACGGCCAGGTGTACGCGATCAACAACGCGACGCTGTTCGCGGTCGGGGCGACGAACGTGGGCGCGCCGCCGCCGGCCACGCCGAGCGTGCTCGAACTCGGGCCCGCGCGGCCGAACCCGTTCACGGCCGGCACGACACTGCGCTACCGCCTGCCGCGCGAGAGCGACGTCACCGTCGAGGTGATCGATCTCGCGGGCCAGCGCGTGCGTACGCTCGAACGCGGCGTGTTGCCGGCGGGCGAGCACGTGGCGGGCTGGGACGGCACCGATGCGCGCGGAGCCAGGCGCGCGCCCGGTGTTTACTTTGTGCGCCTGAGCGACGGCGTGTCGTCGGTCACGCGGAAGGTGCTGTTCACGAACTGAGCCCGGCGGGCGACCGTCCCCGGACTCAGGGAAATGGCTCGAGGCGCGGTCGCCGCCCCTCGAACGCGCGAGCGCGGCCCGGGAGCATCGCGGCCAGCGTCCACGGCAGGAGATGGCGCGCGGACCACTGGATCTCGCGCCATGCGAGCGCGGCGACTCCCGGCGGCCGCACCGCCGGCAGCGGCTCGCGCCAGCGGCCGTCGGTGCCGGGGAGGCCGAGCGCTTCCGCCAGCGCATCGGCGATGCGCGCATGACCGGCCGGGTTGGCGTGGATGCGGTCCTCGTCCCAGAGCCGCGCGTCGGTGGCGAGCGGCAGCTCGGCGAAGTCCAGTAGCCGCACGCCGGTCTTCGCGCACGCCCCGCGCACCGCGTCGTTCATGTCGCGGATGCGCGGCGCGATCGCGCGCGCGAGCGGCAGGAGCGGGGTGAGGTCGGGAAGTGTGAACGTGAGCACGGTGGCGCCCACGCCGCGGAGCGCCTCGTGGATCCGCAGCACGTCCCGGCCGAACTCGCGCACATCGAACCGGCGCCGGAGCACGTCGTTCGTTCCGGAGAAAACGGTGGCGAGGTCCGGGCGCATCGACACCGCGCGCCCGAGCTGGTGCGTGACGATGTCGCGCGTGGTGGCGCCGCGGACGGCGAGGTTGGCGTAGCGGAGCCCGCCCTGGACGCGCGCGATCCGTTCGGCCAGACGGAACGACCAGCCGCGCATCGCGCCCGAGCCGTCCACGTCGAGCAGGCCTTCGGTGGAGCTGTCGCCGATCGCGACGTAGCGCTCGAATGCCCCGCCGTCGCTCAGTCCGGTGGCTCCGTCAACGCCACGGCCGTGCGCCGGGGCGCGTGGCCGCGGCGCGCGCGCGCCGCGGAGCGGCGGAAGAGCTCGGTGCGCAGGCCGTCCAGGCCGTCCTTCGACAGCGCCGAGACCACGACGCAATCGGGGAACTCGACGCGGAGCACGCTCGCTTCGTCGGCCGAGAGCCGGTCCGACTTGTTGAACACCATGATGCGGGGCGGGCGAGGCTCGACGAGGATCTCGTCCAGCACCTGGTCCACGGCGGCGATGTGGCGGCGGAAGTCGGGGTCGGCGGCATCGGTGACGTGGAGCAGCACGTCGGCCTCGATCGCCTCGACGAGCGTGCTGTGGAACGACGCCACCAGGTGGTGCGGCAGCTTGCGGATGAAGCCCACCGTGTCGGTGAGCAGCACCACCTCGCGCGCGGGGCTCACGAGCTGGCGGGTCGTGGAGTCGAGCGTCGCGAACAGCCGGTCCTCGACAAACACCCCAGCGCGCGTGAGCGCGTTGAAGAGCGTGCTCTTGCCGGCGTTCGTGTAGCCCACGAGCGCGGCGCGGTACTCGCGCCGGCGGCGCACGCGTTGCGTCTCGCGCTCGCGCTCCACCGCCTGCAGTTCGGCTTTCAACCGCGCGATCTTTTCACGAACAATTCTTCGGTCGGTCTCCAGCTGCGTTTCGCCGGGGCCGCGCGTGCCAATGCCGCCGGCCTGGCGTTCGAGGTGCTTCCACATGCCGGTGAGCCGCGGCAGCGTGTACTCGAGCTGCGCCAGCTCGACCTGCAGCCGGCTCTCACGCGTGCGGGCGCGGCGGGCGAAGATGTCGAGGATCAGCTCGCTGCGGTCGACCACCTTCCGCTGCAGCGCCTTCTCGAGGTTCTTCACCTGTGCGGGCGAGAGGTCGTCGTCGAAGATCACCAGCTCGGCGTCGCGACGCTCGACCAGCTCCTTCAACTCCTCGAGCTTGCCCTTGCCGATGAACGTGGCGGGATGGATCGTGCCGCGCCGCTGCACGAGCACGTCGGCCACCTTGGCGCCCGCCGTGTCGGCGAGCAGCGCCAGCTCCTCGAGCGAGCGCTCGAGGTGGCCGCGCTCGGTCTGCGCGTGCCCCACGAGCACGGCGCGTTCGTTGCGCGCCGGGCGGGGAACTTCGAACGCCGCGGTTTTCATGCGGGCAGCGGGATCTCCAGCTCGTAGGGCGCGGGGGTGAGGTTCTCGATGCTGCCGTCGGCGCGCACCGCGACCAGGTCCTCGATGCGCACGCCGAGGCCGCGAGACGGGTAGTAGAGCCCCGGCTCGACCGAGACCACGTGCCCGGGCTCGAGGAGTGCCGTGTTCGTGCTCGGGCCGCCGAGGCGCGGGCCCTCGTGCACGGCGAGGCCCACCCCGTGGCCGAGGCCGTGCACGTAGCCCTCCACGACCTGCTGGTCGGTGCGCACGGTGGCGTGGCCCTGGCGCTCGAACACGTCGCACACCAGCTCCTGGTAGCCGCGGCAGGGCTCGCCCCCGCGCATCTTCCTCATCGCCACGTCGAACGCCTCGCGGCACTGTCCGTACACCTGCTTCAAGGGTTCTGGGGCGGGCCCGAGGCAGAACGTGCGCGTCATGTCGGTGTGGTAGCCGCCGCCCGCCTCGGCGGGGAAGATGTCGACCAGGATGGGCACGCCTGCGCGCACGGCGTCGTCATCATTTCCCCGGTTGTGGGGTACGCCCGCGTCGCGACCCTGCGCCACGATGCTCTCTCCGTCCTCGGCCAGACCGAACTCTGCAAACGTCCGGTGCAGGAGCCGGCGCAGGTGGCCGAGCGTCGCCGGTCGGCCGTCGCGCGTGACGAATCCATCGGCGGACCCGCCTGCGGCGGGTGCCCGCTTGAGCGACGCCAGCTCGTCACGCACGCGCTTCATCGCCTCGACGGCGCCGCGCGAGCAGTGCCGGATCTTCTCCAGCTCGTCGGGGCCCTTCGTCATGCTGGCGACGCTCAGCACGTCCGGCTGCGAGGGATCGACGGTGATCTCGGGCGCGCGCTTCATCAGGTGATCGAGCATCTGGTGGCCGAAGCCCAGCGGCACGTCGCCCGTGAACGCCACGCGGCCCTTCATCCCCAGCTCCGCGGCCACGTCCGCGACCAGCTCGCCCAGCGCGTGCGCCTGCGAGTCGGCGTTCTTCACCCGCTGGAGGAAGCCGCGCTGCGCATAGGACGTGGCTTCACAGCCCACGAGGGCGGCCTGGTCGCGCTCCATGGGATCGTGCACCAGGTGCGCGCGGCCGGTGGCGGTGCGCACGTAGAAGCCATGATGGATCTTCTGGCCGGTGCAGTAGTAGAAGGCGGGGCTGTAGCGGTCGAGTGCCAGCACGACCAGGCCGGCGAGCCCGCGCTGCTGCATCAGGCGATCGAGGTCGGAACGCACGGCGGGTCCTCCGGGGGCGGAAGGAACAGGGAAACAGGGGGGACGCAGGGGAGGGCGAGGATACCGCAGCCGCCCCGCTCGCGGGCGTGGGATTCACAGGCGCGACGATCGCGCGACGGACGGGTGAGAAGGAGGAACACACCCATGGCCGCCCTGGAACTTTCAGTACCGCTCACGAGTCGTCAGGCGCCAGCACCGGCGCCGCCCTGTCCGCTCTGCTCCGGCAGGCGGAGCCGCGTTCTCCGGCGCATCAAGGTCAGGCACCCGGTGGCCGGGGGCACGTACCGGCTGCGGCGCTGCCACGATTGCGACCTCGTCCACCTCACGCCGCGCCTGGAGGATGAGACGCTCGCGACGCTCTACGGCGAAGAGTTCTACTTTCCGCGCGAGTCCGCGTTCGGCGCCGTCGCCGAGGGCGTGAAGGCGCTGATCCAGGACGCGCGCCGGCAGGTCGTCGAGAAGCGCGCGCGCGTCGGAAGGCTGCTCGACGTGGGCTCGGGAGACGGTGCGTTCGTCCACCACATGGCGAGCCACGGCTGGGACGCCGTCGGACTCGACTTCTCACCCGCGGCGAGCGAGCTGGCGGCGAGGCGGGGGTTGCGGGGCCGATTCCTTATGGGATCGCTCGCGGATCACGACCTGCCGTCGGGCTCGTTCGACGCGGTGACGCTGTGGCAGGTGCTGGAGCACATCGGCGATCCGGTCACGACGCTGCGCCGCGCGCACGATCTGCTCAGGCCGGGCGGGCTGCTGGTCGCCTCCGTGCCGAACATCGAAGGGCTCTCCGCCGTGCTCACGCGCGAGCGCTGGTGGGGGTTGGACGTGCCCCGCCATCTCGTTCACTACACGCCCGCGACGCTGCGACGCGTGGTGAGCGCGTCGGGTCTGCGCGTGCTGGACGTGCGGCACTTCTCGCTCCAGTACGACCCGTATGCGTTGCTCCACAGCTCGCTCGACTGGACCTTCACACGGCGTCACTTTCTCTCGGATCTCGCCAAGCAACAGGTGGCCCGGGCCATGGGCCCGCTCGAGTACGGCTACAACGTCGCGGCGCTCGCCGTGCTGGCGCCGGTGCTGGCGCCGCTCTCGCTGCTCGCCACCACGGCGGGCGCCTGCTTCCGCCACGGAGGCTTCATCGAGGTGATCGCGCGGCGCGGGTGAGGGCCAGATTCCGCTCGCGTCCCGGGGGCATCTCGCGGTAGCTTTCGAGCCCTCTCCCCGAATCGGGCTCGACCGGAACGAGGACCCTGGATGCGCCGTGCGTGGTGCGCGCTGATCGCCGCCGCGTTGCTTTCCGCCGTCCCTGCCGGGGCGGGCGACAGTGCGTCCGAGGCCGAGCGGTTGTCGAAGGAGGGTGCGAGGCGCTGGTCCGAGGCCACGTTCGCGGATCGGCGCAAGGCGATCGAGCTGCTGGAGCAGGCGGCGAAGCTCGCCCCGCGCGACGTGAAGCTGCAGTCGCAGCTCGCGCATGCCTACCTCGACGCCGGCTACACCCACCAGGCCAAAGACCTGTTCGAGCGCATCACCCAGATGGCGCCGGACGGGGCCGACGGCTACGACGGGCTCGGGCGCGTGTGGAAGCGCACCTGGATGGCGACGCTCGACCGTGTGCCGCTGGAGGTATCGGTGCGGTACCTGAACGAGGCCGCACGGCGCGACCCTGCGCGTGGCGACGTGTGGGCGGAGCTCGCGGTGTTGCAGCTCGAGCGGGGCGACACGCTGCTCGCCGCGCGCGCCAGCGAGCGCGCGCTCGCGGCCACCGCCGACTCGCTGGGGCCGCAGCTCGCGGCCGGGATCCTGCGCTACCTCGGGGGCCGGCTGGCAGAGTCGGAGAGCCTGTATACGGCAGCGCTCGCCCACATGCCGCGGGAGATCGCGCAGCGCTTCCGCGACGTCGAGCCGCTCCTCACCGGCGCCGATGGCCAGGCGATGCTCGACCTGGCACCGGCCGCGCACGCGGAGGCGGTGCGCCGGTTCTGGAGCGTGAGCGATCCCGATCCGACCACGAGCGTCAACGAGGCGCGAGTCGAGTACTGGACGCGGGTCGCGCGCGCGTCGCTTCTCTACAGCGACTCGTGGGCGCCGCGCTGGGACATGCGCGCCGAGCTCTACGTGCGCTACGGCGCCCCGGAGCACATCGCCTTCCAGCACCCGGGCATCCCGGACGCGCAGTACCAGAAGAATCCGGCCGCCGAGATCTGGGTAGACCCGATGTCCGGTTTCGAACGGCGCATCGGCATGGACCCGATGTGGTTCCCTATGCACACGCAGGTTTGGGAATATCCGCAACTGGGCATGAGCGTGCTTCTCCAGGACCTCACGATCTCCCAGCATTACGAGTTGCCGCGGCGCCGGGACGAAGACACCATCGACCCCACGCCCGACCCGGCCCAGGTCGCGCGCAGCGGCCTGCTCGCCACCTCGGGCGGCCGCGGCGTCTTCGCGCCGGTGCCGCCGGGCGAGCACGCGCTCCCGGTGCAGGCGGAGGTGAGCGCGTTCCAGGGCGACCACGGGCCGCGATTGCTCGCGAACGTCGAGGCGCCGGGCGCGCCGGAACGCGCGCTCCGCGCCACGTGTGTCGTGCTCGATTCCGCCGAGCACGAGGTCGCGCGCCTCGCCCGCGACCTCGCCGCGTCGCGCTGCGATCCCGCGACATTCCGAGCCGGCGACTTCGCGTTCGACCTGCCGCCGGGGCGCTACCGCGTGGCGGTGTCCGTGGTGGACGGCGAGGGCGGCCGCGGCGTGGCGCGCGCGCCGCACGCGCTGTCGCCGCCGCCCGGTGCGCTCGCGCTCAGCGACATCGTGCTCGTCTGCGGGCCGCTGGAGACGCTGCCCGTGGGCGGCAGCGTGCGGCTGGACCCGAACTTCGCCCGCCGCGTCAGCGGCGACGAGCCGCTGCTCGCCTACTTCGAGGCGTACGCGCTGCGCCTGGATGCCGGCGGCCATACGACGTTCGAGTACGAATACAAGGTTCGCTCGCTCGAACCCGACCCGCGTCCATGGTTCAAGCGCATGTTCTCGCGCGTGCGCGTGCGCGAGCCGATCGACGTGCGCTCTCCCGTGGAGGGCGTGGGCCCGACGCGCCGGCAGTACCTGAGCGTGCCCGTGAGATCGCTCCCGCCCGGACGCTACCGGCTCGAGGTCACGGTCAAGGATCACGGCGCGGGCGCGCGGCGCGACGTGGAGTTCGTGAAGACCGCCGCGCCGGCGGACGCCACCGTCGGCGCTCGCTAGCTAGTCCACCACCTCGGCGCGCGACGTCACCCGGCGCGAGAACATCATCATCACCAGGAAGCCGAACACGAAGCCGCCGATGTGCGCCCACCACGCCACGCCGCCGCTGCCACGCGCGACGCCGAACGACATCGTGCCGGCGATGAACTGGAACGCGAACCAGATGCCGAGCAGGATCAGCGCCGGGATGGCGATGATCTGGAAGAAGAAGAAGATGGGCACGAGCGTGAGCACCTTGGCGCGCGGGAACGCGAACGCGTAGGCGCCCAGCACGCCGGCGATGGCGCCGCTCGCGCCGACCGTGGGCATGGGCGAGCCGGGCATGAGCGCGGAGTGGATCAGGGAGGCGACGATGCCCGCGGCGAGGTAGAAGAGCAGGAAGCGGCCGTGGCCCAGGCGATCTTCCACGTTGTCGCCGAAGATCCACAGGTACCACATGTTGCCGATCAGGTGCAGCCAGCCGCCGTGCAGGAACATCGAGGTGACGAGCGTGAGGAGCTCCACCGGGAGCGATGTCTCGCCCGTGAGCGCGGCGAACAGCCGGCCGGGCACGAGGCCCCAGTCGCGCAGGAACTCTCGCGTGCCGTCGGGGAGCGACAGCTCGTAGACGAACGCGAGCACGTTCAACACGATCATCCCGCGCGTCACGATCGGGACTCGCTGCGCGGGATTGTCGTCGCGGAGTGGGATCATCCCTGAACCTTACTTCGGCGAAACGCCCGATGCCGCCTGCAGTTCGGGCGTTGACGATTCACTGTCCAGTTCACTATTCTGCCCTGCCCACCGCAGATCCGCGAGCATCCCGCGGGCCGGTCGCGCATCTCAAACAACCGGTCCAATGCCGTCCCGCAGGCCTTCGCCCCAGACGATCCTGTCTTCGGGCCCCGCGCCCGGCCCCGTGATGGGAACGGGGGCCCGGCCGTGACCCTTGAACACCTGATACGTAAAGAGGAGAGAAGCGCTCCATGTCGAATGCGACGCCCGTCACCGATGCCAATTTCGATACCGAGGTGCTCCGTTCCGGAACGCCCGTGCTGGTGGACTTCTGGGCGCCCTGGTGCGGCCCCTGCCGCGCCGTGGCCCCGGCCGTGGACGCGATCGCGCAGGAGTTCGCGGGCAAGTTGAAGGTGGTGAAGCTCAACACCGACGAGGAGCAGGAGATCGCGATCAAGTACGGCGTGGTCTCGATCCCGACGCTGATGGTGTTCAAGAACGGCGAGATGGTCGAGCGCGTGATGGGCAACCGCCCCAAGGCGGACCTGGCGGCGCTGGTCTCGCGCCACGTCTGACCGCGCGCCGACCCCGAGTCGGCAAGACAGTCGGGCGCAACGCGAGGCCCCGTGACGAGCGGTCACGGGGCCTCGTCGTTCGTGCCGCCGGCACGGAGCAACGGCGACACGTCCACGAACGGCTGCGTGCACGGCCGGCCCTCGGCGTGGCGGTAGATCGTCCGCGAGCGCGTGAGCGCGATGAGCGCCGCCGACACGGTCGGCATCCGGCCCTCGTGGAGGCAGACGGCCGGGCTCCCGGCATCGCCGTGGTGGGCGAGCAACCCGGCGAGCCGGCCGAGCGCCGATTCCACATCGCGCTCCTCGAGCTCGGCGAGTTTTCGCACCAGCCACTCCGTGCGGGGTTCGGCGGCGTCGTCCAGCTCGGCGTGCGTGATCGCGTGCCAGCCGGGCGTGATGTCGCCGCCGCGCACCGGACCCTCGCCGGGGATCGCGAGCCACCAGCACGCGTGCGCCGAGGCGTGCAGCAGCGTGCACGGCCCGTAGTGCCCGCTCGCGGCTTCCGCCTCGGCCGCGGCACGCGGATCGGCGGCGCGCGCGACCTCGATCACCAGCAGGCCGCGCGAGCGGGCCGGGACCGGCGCGCCGGGCAGCGGGCGGCGATTGAGCAGCATCGTGATGGTAGGGCTCTTGGAACCGACCTCGCCTGCGGCTCGGCCGGAGTGCGGGGGCGCGGCTCGGACGGCCAGCCACGTGCCGCCCGCGACGCGGTCGCGGCCACCCACGAGCCGGGGTGATTCGAGCAGCACGCCCGGCGGATCGCTCGGCCGCGCCGGGTTCTCGTCGCGGTTGGCCGCGATCAGGATCTCGCCCGGCCCGGTGACATCGCGCCCCACGAGCACGGTGCACATGACGGTCTCTAGCCCGCCGCCCGCAGCGCGGCGAGCGCGCGCGGCAGCTGGTCGACGACATCGCTCGCGATCGTGCCCGGCACGCCGATCGCCTCTCCGGCCAGCTCGCCGGCACGGCCGTGTGCATAAACCGCGAGCCGCGCCGCATCGAACGGTGTGAGCCCCTGTGCGAGCAACGCCACGAGCGTGCCCGCGAGCACGTCGCCCGTGCCGGCGGTGGCGAGCGCCGGCGTGCCCGTGGGGTTGACGCTCACGCGGCCGTCGGGTGCCGCGACCACGGTGGGCGCGCCCTTCATCACCACCACCGCTCCCCAGCGCTGCGCCCAGCCGCGCGCGGCATCGATGCGGCGCGCCTCCAGCTCGGCCGCATCGAGTCCCGTGAGCCGCTCCATCTCACCCAGGTGCGGCGTGAGCACGCGCGGCGCCGAGGCGAGCCGCAGCGAGGGCACCAGCCGGTCCTCGGCCGGGGAGAGCGCCCACAGCGCGTCGGCGTCGAGCACGAGCGGCTTCGTGAGCCGGGTCGCCAGCTCGCGCGCGACCGCGGCCGCGTGCGGGTGGCGCGAGAGCCCGCAGCCCAGCGCCACCGCGCCGGCCCGCGCCGCCTCCTCGAGCAGCGCCGGCACCGCCGACGTGGTGAGCGAGCGGTGCTCGTCCTCGCCGAAGCCGAACACCATCGGGCCCACGAGCTGGGCGGCGACCGTGTCCTGGAGGCTCGCCGGCACGGCGACGCGCACGTAGCCCGCGCCGGCGCGCGCGGCGGCGCGCGCCGCGAGCACCACCGCGCCCGTCAACCCCGGCGCGCCGCCGATCACGAGCGCGCTGCCCACCGAGCCCTTGTGCGCACGCGCGTCCCGCGCGGGTACGAAGCGCGACAGCTCGCGCGCGCTAGCGAGTATCGCCGGCGTGATGCCGGCGCGTTGCGGCGAGAGCGTGCCGATGTCCACCACCTCCAGCTCGCCGCGCAGCGCCCGGCCCGGCCACAGGTAGTGTCCGCGCTTGGGGTGGGCGAACGTCACCGTGCGGTCGGCGTGCACGGCGTTCTCGCACGCGCGGCCGTCGTCGCTCGAGACGCCGGTCGGCAGGTCCACGGACAGAACGCGCGCGCCGCGCGAACGGAGCGCGTTCGCCTGGCGGCAGGCGGCGGCCACGAGCCCGCGTGGCTCGCCCCTCGCCCCGGTGCCGAGCAGCGCGTCGATCACGAAATCCCACTGATCGCGCTCGGCGACGCACGCCGCGAGCGCCGCCTCGTCGGCCGCGAACGCCGCACGCGACCCTGCCCCCTCGTAGCGTTCGAGCATCGCGAGCGCGTCGCCGCGGAGCGACTCGCGGGGCGCGCACACCACCACGCGCACCGCTGCGCCGCGCTCGACCAGCGCGCGCGCGGCGACGAAGCCGTCGCCGCCGTTGTTGCCGGCTCCGGCGAGCACCAGCACGCGCAGCGCGAGCGGCGAGCCCCACGCGCGTTCGAGCGCATCGGCCACACCCTGCCCGGCGCGCTCCATGAGCAACTCGCCCGGCGTGCCTGCGGCGATCGTGGCCTCGTCGACGGCGCGCATCTCCGCGGCCGTCAGGAGCTGCATCAGATCGAGCCTAGTGGCGGCGGCCGCGGGAGCGGGCGTCGCCCTTCAAGTCGCGCACCAGGCGCTTCTTGTACTCCGAGTCGCGTTCCACGCGCTTCACCAGCTCGGGGTCGCTGGAGAGGAACGGCAGGTCGAACAGCTCCGGCTCGGCCTCCTGCTCGGTGTAGATGCGCTCCTGCTCGTGCCGCTGGAACTGCACGGCGCGCTCGATGTTGTCGAACGGCTTGCCGCTCAAGAACGACTCGTGGAACACGTCGAAGATGTACACGTGCACCTTGGAATCCGCGACCACGCCCTCGGGCGGGCTGTAGATGCGTGCGCGCGCCGCGCGCACCTTTTCACCGGACATGGATGCTCCCTCCCTGAGATCCCTTGCCATGGACCGCCACCCCGGGGCCGCCGCCGTTCAGCCGGTCGACGATGCCCACCAGCTCGAACACGTCATTCACGTCATGGTCGGCGCCCGACTCCTTGGTATCGAACGTGTCCCCGTAGCGCGCGAACACGGTCTTCATGCCCAGGCCTTTCGCGCCCACCACGTCGCGCTCGGCCCAATCGCCGATCATCATCGATTCCGCCGGCTCCACGCCGAGGCGGCGCAGCACCTCGCGGAACGGCGCCGCGGCGGGTTTGCGCTCGCCGGTGTCGTCGAACGTGACCACGGCATCGAACACGTGCTGGAGCCCGAGCGTGCACAGCCGCAGCCAGACCTGGAGCCGCGGCGCGTCCGAGACCACGCCCAGCTTGATGCCGCGCTTCGCCAGCTCGAGCAGCGTCATCTGCGCGTGCGGGTAGAGCACCAACTCGGACTCGCGCGCGCGCCGGTAGGACACGATCCCCGAGGCGAGGATCTTCGGGTCCACCTCGCCGAACTCGCGCTCGAGCAGCTCGTCGAACACCCGCTGGAACTCGAGCCCGCGCTCGTCGTAGATGGCCTGGACGCGGCGGCGCAGCTCCTCCCGGGAACGATCGAAGCCGGCATCGATCATGCCGTCGATGGCCGCCTGGATCGCGGCCTCCTTCATGCGCATGAAGTCGGTGAGCGTGTTGTCCAGGTCGAAGACGATCGCTCGGATCACGCGCGGGTAGCCTCGGGGCCGGGGCGGCGGTCCCGGCGTGAGACCGCCTGTTCAGTCCGAGTCTATCTCATCCCGCGGCCGGTGGTCGGTTGCCCGCCGGGGTCGGGCCGCCCGGGGTGGCGGTCGGACCTGCACGACCGTTGTCTCGGCCTCAGGCAGGCTCTATCCTCATCGGTTGACGCTGACGGGCCCAGCTCCACCGGGTGGCTGCCCGCCGGCGAAGGAGCCATGCGCCGAACCTCTCTCTCCATCCTCGTCCTCGTCGCCTGCCTGTCCGGATGCAGCAAGCACGCCACCGACACCACGGAGCCGCCACCTCCCCCGGTGCCGGGTTTGGTGGCGACCCAGCCGCCCGCGCGGTCGCCAAGCGCGCTCTACGACAGCGACATCTGGGGCCAGTTCGACCGGCCGCTGGACGCGCGCACGGTCACGACCCAGAACGTCTATCTCAAGCTGGATGCCCAGCGCATCCCGATCACGGTGAGCTATGACGCCGTCACCCAGCGAGTGAGCCTCAAACCCACGATCGTTCTCGAGCTCCAGCGCACGTACACGGCGGAGTTCTCGACCGCGATCAAGGGCTCGGACGGCACCCCGATCGAGTCCGGCGTGTTCTTCCAGTTCACCACGAACAGCCTGCGCCGGCCGGTCTACGATTTCCCGCTCCAGGGCGCGCTCGAGGGGCCCGTCACCACGCTGTGCTGGGGCGGCACGCAGGGGCCCACGAACAACCTCTTCTACGAGCTGTACGTGTCGCCCGACTCGGCCGCGGTCGAGGCGCGCACGGCCCCGATGCTGCTGCGCCACGTGTTCACGCGCTTCGTGCCGGCCGTCAGCTGGCCGATGGGCACCACGCTCTACTGGTCGGTCACCGCCGAGAACCTCACCACGCACGAGCGCCTGGCGGGCGCCGTCCGCTCGTTCCGGACCGTGGATGCCGCCACCCCGCTCGACTCGGTGACGATCGCCGCGCGCGACCACGGGAGCAAGAGCGTCACCAGCTCGGTCCAGTTCTGCAACAACCAGGAGTTCCGCAGCGGCGGGGCGTTCAACGGCGCGCTCCACTGGGACGTGGGCCGGATCCCCGCCGAGGCGCGGCTGCAGAGCGTCTCGATGCGGCTCAACATCTTCACCGGCGATACCAGCACGGTCGAGGGCACGCAGCCGTCGCTGTGGATGGCGCAGAACGACTGGACGGCCTGTCTGATGAACGCGCCGGGGCCGCCGTTCACCGAGAACACCGGATTTCTCGCCTCGGCCACGACCCAGGACTCCAAGTCCGCCGTGTTCAGCACCGACCGGCTGGCCGGGCTGCTCGAGGCGTTGATGCGGGGCCGCGGGCTTCTCTACGGCACGATCGTCCGCGCCAACCACGCCGTGGCCTTCCACTCCACGTTTTCGGGCGAGACCGGCAGCCGGCCGAGCGCGGTGGTGCGCTTCTACCGTGTGCCGCCGGCTCACTCACCGTGAAGCCCGCAGCCCTCGCGGTCTTCCTCGCACTGGCGTCGTGGGCACCCCAGCCCGCGCGCGCCCAGGCGGTCAAGCCGTGGACGCCGGCCGGCGCGGACTCGATCACGAGCCTGGTCGCCGAGGCCAAGGTGCGCTTCCGCCAGGCCACATCGGACACCATCACCGAGCAGAACATCCAGGCCTTCGACCGCGTCGGCCAGGCCGCGCGCCGGCTGCTCCGCAGGCTGGGGCGCGACCACACGCAGTTCGCGCCCACGATCGAGGGCACGCTCGACTCGCTCGGGCTCGACACCGACGTGGTGAACGATCCGCTGCTTCCGAGCATCGTGCTGGTCATGGTGCGGAACCCCTACCGGCTGAGCCAGCAGGCGGTGGGCTACCTGCTCTGGTACCGCGGCGTCGACCTGCGCATGCAGGGCGCCGCGTTCCCGCCGTGCGTGCGCCCGCGCATCCGCTCGTGGTGGAGCGGCCGGCCGGCGAGCCCGTATTCGACGGCGATCATTTACGACACGCGCAACCCGGCGCCGTCGCTGGGGTTCAAGTACCTCGAGCTCTCCGGCGACGGCTACTACTGGAACCTGGTGCAGTACGAGGGCAACGGTCCCGAGCTGGGGCTCGCCGGCGACGCCACGTTCGCGGACCTGAACGGCGACGGGCGGCCGGAGCTGTTGTCGTACTCGCGCGCACCGGAGGACTCGGTGCTGTCCACGGCGCCGCCGGTCCACCCGCTGATCCGCGAGGCCATCTACACCGAGCGCGGCCGCGGCTTCGTGGTGCACGACGCGCGCATCCTGCCCGGTCCGCTCGCCACGCTGAAGCTGTTCCTCGGCTGGCTGCGCGAGGGCCAGCCCGACAACGCCCGGCACCTGCTCGTGGACCCGGCGTTCCTCGACCGGGCGCTCAAGCTCGGTTGGGCAGACGTGCGCAGTCCGCGTAACTTCCTCGTCGACCGGCAGGAGGAGGGCCAGTCATGGCCCGACTGGCTGGGCGCGCGCGTGCAGACCAAGGCGGGCGTCCAGCGCTGGGTGTTCCACTTCACGCTCCAGGAAGGACATTGGCTGATCAAGGACTGGGTCGCCGAGGACCCGGCGCGTTCCAGCGCGTCGCGCCTCGCGTCGCCCGACTCGACAGGAGGACGAAAGCCGTGAAGCACGCTCTGCTGCGTCTCACCGCGATCGGGCTCGCCATCGCCCTCGCCACCACCGGATGCGACCGCAAGCCGAAGCTGGTGCCCCGTTCGGCCGACAGCCTGTCCGTGGACCAGGACTCGGTGGCGATCCTGTCACGCATGGCGACGCAGCAGTGGGAGTCGGGCCAGCCCGACCAGGCGGCCGCGGTGAGCGCGCGGGTCGTGCGCGCGCGGCTCGAGAGCGACGTGATGTCGCCGAACTGGAGCGATCGCGCGCGCAGCCTGCTCGATTCGCTGGGCATCGCCTGCGAGGTGGCCGGCAGCGGCAACGCCGTCGTGGTGAACCTGTTCTCGCGCGCCGAGACCGACGGCAACTCGTGGCCCTACTTCTTCTGGAGCGAGGCGGACGGCGTGCGGCAGCAGCCGCTCGAGGGTCGCGGCATGCGGCTGCTGGACGCGTCCACGCGCGGCTTCGAGGGCGCGGCGGCCGGCGATTCGGCGCAACTCGCGGTGCTGTGGGCGCGGCGCAGCGGCTCCGGGCAGCAGCCCCTGCTCCTCACCTGGCGGCACGCGCGCGGCGGGCGCTGGGACCTCGCCCAGACGCTGGGACCCGACTCGCTGGGCGGCACCGGCAGCGGGCAGTTCGACGACCACGACCTCGTCACGCGCACGTTCCGCGCCACGCCCTACTTCGACGAGTGCGCCACCTGCCCGCACGTGGTGCACGAGCGCCGCTTCCAGTGGGACGCGCAGGGATTCGTGCGCGTGGACGACCGCATCATCGCCTCGCCGTACGCGACCTTCGCCACGTTCGTCGCGGCCCTGATCTCCGGCGACCGCGACGCGGCGCAGGAGCAGGTGGCGGACCCATCGCTGGTGGAGTTCGCGCGCCGCTACGAGTGGCACGACCCGGCGCTCGGCCGCTGGCGCCCGGCGCCCGGCACCGAGGCGAACGCGCCCGAGATGGTGTTCTTCCGCGGCCGCACGGATGCGTTCCGCGTCATGTTCCAGCCGCGCGGAGCGCGCTGGGTGGTGCTCGGGTTCGAGTCGACCACGCGCAGCGTGGAGTGATCGTTGGGAGCTTGATGCTGGCGCGGGACGACTTTGCTCGACAGCTCGCGGGTCTCGCGCTGGTTGGGGTATCGCTGCTCGCGGCCCGCCCGGCGCTCGCGGTGATGGACATCGCGAACAACGGCGCCGTGCTGGATGCCGGGCGGTTCGCGATGCGCGTCACGAACGTCGGCGTGATGGGGAACGCGTTCTTCAACAAGGGGCTCTCGTACGACGCCTCGTTCGAGTTCCCGCGCGGCAGCGGCCACGAGTGCCTGGAGCACGCCGAGCTGTGGGTGGGCGCGATCCGCGATGACGGCACGATCGGTGTGTCCGGCGGGCCCATGCTCGAGTGGCGACCGACGCTCGACCCCAGCGACCTCGTCACCCGTCGCTACGCCGGCGACCGCGGCACGCGCGGTGCCTTCGACGACGACGGCGACGGCAAGGTCGACGAGGAGCCTTTCGACAACCGGGACAACGACGGCGACGGCGAGGTGGACGAGGACATCCAGTTCCCCGCCCAGGAGACGTGCGCCTCCACCTACACCGACGACACGAAGGAGGCGACGGAGTTCACGTACGAGAACGGCGAGCGGCACGTGCCGCTCGGGCTCTCGGTGACGCAGGAGGCGCACGCGTGGTCGATGCCGAGCTTCGACCGCGTCGCGGGCTACCAGTTCACGATCACGAACCACACCCAGCACACGCTGCGCGAGGTGCGGCTCGGCATCTACGCGGACCTCGACGCGCGCGACGCGGCGGGCGGCAACGGCCACCTGGACGACGCGGTGACGATGCTGAGCGACTCGGTCTCGATCCCCGAGGGGACCTCGGTGCTGGAGGGCATCTACGTCAAGACGTGCGTGACCACGCTCAAGGGCGAGTTCCCGGCCGTCCACGATGCCAACGCCGAATCGAAGACGCCGTGGGCCGCCGTGCTCGGCGTGTCGCACACGACCGACCCGCTCGGCTACATCACGAACGTGGCGTTCCCGGGCGTGCGCGAGGCGTTCGCGGCGGCGCGCGCTCCGCGTCGCGACACGGCGTTCACGTACTACGTGTTCTCGCCATCGCTGCCGCCCCGGCAGGGCGGGCCGCCGAACCTCGATGTCGATCGCTACGCGGCGCTGCGCGGCCAGTTCGCGCAGGCGCCGGCGGACCAGCCGCGCGACTACGCCGTGCTGCTCTCGTGCGGCCCGTTCCGCGTGCTCGAGCCCGGACAGTCGGTGGAGTTCGACGTGGCGTTCATCGCCGGCGAGAACGCCGACAGCCTCGTCAACGCGGCGCAGTCGGCGCGGCTCGCCTGGCGCGGCACCCGGCTCAACATGCAGCCGGACCTTCCCGGTATCCAGCCCTACTTCCGGGGCGAGACCGGCATCAACGGCCACGAGATCTGCTACGAGCCGCCGCCCGGCGTGTCGTTCAACTACGACCCGCATTGTCCGGAGAAGTTCGTGCTCGACCCGGCCTACCGGCCCCCGCCCTCGCCCGAGCCGCCCGGCATCGCGTTCGAGGTGGAGTACCGGCCCGGCCAGCCGTGCGTGTGGTCCGACTTCGACTGCGACGCGTGCACCGGCTTCGACGGCAGGGAGACCACGTTCCACTGGTACGTGCAGGCTCCGGCGCCGCCGCAACCCTCGTACCGCTCCACCGCCGGCGACCGTGAGGTGACGGTCGAGTGGGACAACCTGCCCGAGCTGCTGGCCGACGCCAGCGTCATGCCCGGCGCGCCGTTCAAGTTCTGGGGCTACCGCCTCTACCGGCTCGACGAGTGGAACCGCACCTCGCTGCTGCCACCGCCCACGCGCTGGCAGCAGATCGCGAGCTTCGCGGTCGACACCACGCTCGGCGCGCGCCCGCTCTCCGACGTGCTCGTGGGCACCGTGGACTACGACTCGATCGCCTACGAGCGCAAGCACTACCCCGTGGGCCGCTACCGCTTCGTCGACGACCGCGTGCTCGACGGTTTCGACTACCACTACGTGGTGAGCGCCGTGGCGCAGCGCACGTTCACGCTCACCGGCACCACGCGCACGGAATTCCTCGAGAGCCCGTTCCGCGCCGACTTCTCCGGCGTCGTGCGGCCGAGGGTCGAGGCCGGCGGCGGAACGATGCGCAGCGACGGCAAGGTGTGGGTGGTGCCGAACCCGTTCAAGGCGGACGCGCCGTGGGAGCGCGAGCCCGTGCCCGGCGACGCGTTCACGCGCCACGTGGACTTCTTCGGCATGCCGCGGGCGAAGGCGCGGATCCGCATCTACACGCTGGCGGGCGACCTGGTGCAGGTGATCGACCACGACGGCAGCCAGGGCGACGGGCAGGCGCCGTGGAACCTGATCTCGCGCAACGGGCAGGACATCGAGTCGGGCGTCTACCTGTTCACGGTGGAGTGGCCGGGGGGCCACCAGGTGGGGCGGTTCGTGATCATTCGCTAGGCACCGTTTTTTCAGTGGTCATGCCCCGCCAACGGAGGGCACAATCTCGGCGAACCGGACCTGAAATGCCTACAGCAAGGGTCCCCGAGAGGAGAGCGATCATGACCACACTCCTGGAAACCGTACGCACGCGTCGCCAGGCCACACCTGAAGTTCGTTCGATCTCCTGGCGATCGGTCGGCGAAATGGTGCAGATCTCGGTCGAGATGATCAACGATTCATCGGAACGGACCACGCCCGACACGTTGGTGATCGAAGCCGCCGCCTTTGGCGCATTCGTTCCGAATGTCCCCATCGCCAGGACTGCGGTCGGCGCGCTCGATCCGGGTGAAGAGCGTGCTATCACGACGACCGTATCGCGGGCCACGCTCGACCGGGCGACACAGCGCGCCTCCTCCCGGAAAGCTTTCCAGGATGTCTTGAAGGCGATGGCAGGATCGCACTGGATCGGGAACCTGAATGTGTATTTCGAAAGGGCACCAGAACAGGCGGTCGAAAGGCACTGCGCGTTCGATCTCGAGGTGCCCGCGGGCAAGAACGTCACCGCCATGTTCTTCGTGGGGGAGACCGACTGCACGTTTCAGACGCGGTGCTCTGTCGAGGCCTGGTCTGCCAGAGTTGTCCCCATTGGCCGGCGGCGGGACGTAGTCCTGTTCGTGCGGGCACCCGGTGATCCGGGTAAACGCGCGAATGTGACCGTTGACGTCATCCGCACGCGCGACGGAAAAGTCGTGCCCGTTGAGTTCAGGTTCCAGACGGTTTCCGGTCGGGGCGAAACGCTCGGGTGCATCACCGTCTGAACGTCGCCTCGGCGAACTAGCGCGAGCTGGTGCTCCGGCTCTCGTTCCGGTGCCTGGGGACGCAAGAGGGGCCGGTTTCGCGACGGCAGGCAGATCCTCGCCGCCGGTCTGCGCGGCGAACCGTGAAACGGCTGGCGCTGCGCCCCCGGCAGGGTATACTGCCCATCCGTGCAGTAGCTCGAACGGGGCTCCGATCTGCCCGGGAGCCGCTTGGACCTTCCTGCCGAACCGCTCGGCACGACGCCCGCCCGCGAGGTGAGCATGAAGCTTCCACCGACGCACTTCCTCCGCGATCAGGCATCCGGCGCCGGGCTGGCGGACTGGCTCAAGGAGTTCGCAGCGCGCCCCGAGAATCGCGGTGCTCTCGTCCACTGGCAGGTGCTCCCGGCCCGGGCCGCGCGCTTCGGCGAGCTGCAGCCACCGCTCGCTGACGCGCTCGTCGGGGCGCTCGGCTCGAGCGGCGTCTCGCGGCTCTACACGCACCAGGTGTGCGCCATCGAGGCGCTGCGCGCCGGGCGCGACACGGTGGTGGTCACCGGCACGGCCTCGGGCAAGTCGCTCTGCTTCCACCTGCCGGCGCTCGAGCGGCTGCTCGAGGAGCCGGAGGCGACCGCGCTCTACCTCTTCCCGACCAAGGCGCTCGCCCAGGACCAGTTGAAGAGCCTCGCGCGGCTCGCGGGCGGCAGCGTCGAGCTGTCGGGCGTGCTGCGCGCGGGCGTCTACGACGGCGACACCGCGGCCACGACACGGAAAAAGCTCCGCGACGAAGCGAACGTCATCCTCTCCAACCCCGACATGCTGCACGCCGGCATCCTGCCGCAGCACGCGCGCTGGGCCCGTTTCCTCAGGAACCTGCGTTACGTCGTGATCGACGAGATGCACGCCTACCGCGGCATCTTCGGCAGCCACGTCGCGCTGGTGTTGCGCCGGCTCGCGCGCCTGGTCAGGCACTACGGCGGCGAGTTCCGCTACGTGCTCTGCAGCGCCACGATCCGGAACCCGGGCGAGCTGGCCACGGCGCTCACCGGGCGCGAGGTGAGCGTGGTGGACGACGACGGCGCGCCGCGCGGCGAGAAGCACTTCACGTTCTGGAACCCGCCGTTTCGCGACGAGACGCGGGTCGAGCGGCGGAGCTCGAACGTGGAGGGCTCGCAGCTCCTCTCCGGCGTGCTCGAGTGCGGCGCCCAGGCGATCGCGTTCACCAAGTCGCGCGTCTCCGCGGAGCTGGTCTATCGCTACACGCGCGAGCAGCTCGAGCGATCCCGCGCGAGGGTGCCGGGCGAGGAGCGCGACGCCAGGGCCTTACCGCTGCCCCCGCTCCACGAGCGGCTCAAGCCCTACCGCGGCGGCTACCTGCCCGAAGAGCGGCGCGCGATCGAGAAGGCGCTGTTCTCTGGTGAGCTGCGTGGGGTGGTGAGCACGAACGCGCTCGAGCTGGGCATCGACGTGGGCGGGCTGGACGTGGCGCTCCTGATCGGCGCGGCGCCGACGCTCGCGAGCATCTGGCAGCAGGCGGGCCGGGCCGGTCGCAGCGGCGCGCCGTCGCTCGTGGTGCTGGTCGCCTACAACGACACCGTGGACCAGTACCTGATGCGCCGGCCGCAGTACCTGTTCGGCCGGCCCACCGAGGCGGCGTGCGTCGACCCGCACAACCCGTACATCCTGGCGCAGCAGCTCGCCTGCGCGGCGTACGAGCTGCCGCTGGGAGACGCCGATGCGCCGGCGTTCGGCGAGCAGATGCATGCAGTGCTCGCCGCGCTCGAGGAGGCGGGGGAGACGCGCTCGATCGACGGCCGCGCGTACTGGTCCAAGAGCGACTTCCCGGGTGCGAAAGTCTCGCTGCGGACGATGAGCGACGACACCTACACGATCGTGGATGCCACGCACGCGAACGCCGTCATCGGCACCGTGGACGCGATCAGCGGGCTCGAGCTGGTCTATCCCGACGCCATCTACCTCCACGAGGGCGAGACGTGGTGGGTGCGCTCGCTCGACCTCGAGCAGAAGGTCGCCACGGTCGAGCCGCGCACCGTGGACTACTACACGCAGCCCGTGCTCGACACGAACATTCGCATACGCCAGGAGCTGACCGAACGCGCGTGGCGAGGCGAGAGCGTGAAGTTCGGCGAGCTGACGTACAGCTGGCAGACGGTGGCGATGAAGAAGATCCGCTACCGCTCGCTGGACGCGATCGGCTATCACCCGCTGGAGCTGCCGCGACTGACGCTCGAGACCGCGGGGCTGTGGCTGGCGCCGAACGAGGACATGACGCGGGCGCTGGCCCAGGCGGGCTTGAATCCCTGGGAGGCGCTCTCCGGCGTGCGCAACCTGTTCGTCCAGCTGCTGCCGCTCATGGCCATGTGCGACCCGATCGACCTGGGCGGCATGCTCGACAGTTCGAACACCGGCCGGCCGACGCTGTTCCTGTTCGATCGCTATCCCGGCGGCCTGGGTTTCGCCGAGCAGGGTTACGCGCGCCTGGACGAGCTGGCCGAGGCGGCGCTCGCGCATCTCGAGGGCTGCCCCTGCGGCACGGGGTGCCCCGCGTGCGTGGGCCTCCCGGTGCTCCGTCCCGCGCAGCAGCAGGATTGGGACGGGATCAAGAACGCGAAGGAGATCCCGACCAAGGATGCCGCGAGGTTCCTGCTCGAGCGGTGGCTCGCGCGTTAGCGGCCCGGGTACCATCGTCACCCCCCGACATCGTCGCCCCGCCCCCAACACCGAGGAGCAGCGAAGCGTGATCGACCCGAAGCCCGAGTGGCCCGTCGCGTTCTTCGACGACGACTACCTGCGCATCTATCGCCCGCAGTTCACGCCCGAGCGCACGGCGGCGGAGACGAGGTTCATCGCCGACTCGCTCAAGGCCCCCGCCGGCGGCGACGTGCTGGACCTGGCCTGCGGCTTCGGCCGGCACGCGATCGGCATGGCGAAGCTGGGCTTCAAGGTCACGGGTCTCGATTTCAACCCGCGCTACCTGGAGATCGCCGCCGCCGACGCCGCGGCGGCCGGCGTCCAGGTGACCTGGCGCACCGCCGATATGCGCGCGCTGGGGTTCGAGCGCGCTTTCGACGCTGTCTACTCGTACTTCACGTCGTTCGGCTACTTCGACGACGACGAGAACGAGCAGGTCCTGGCCGGCATCGCGAAGGCGCTGCGCCCGGGCGGCAGCGTGCTGCTGGAGATGGCGAACCGCGACCGGCTGCTCACCCATCCCCAGGAACGCACCTGGACGCAGCGCGAGGATGGCGCGCTGCTGATGGAGGAGATCACGCTCGAGTGGGTGACCTCGCGCGTCGTCTCTCGCCAGCACCTGATCGACCCGCAGGGCGGCACGCAGGTGACGAAGGAGTTCTCGCTGCGCACGTACACGTGCGCCGAGCTCTCCGCGTTGCTGCGGCGGCAGGGCTTGAACGTGCGCACGGTCGCGGGCGGCATCGACGGCCAGCCCTACCTGCCCGACAGCCGCCGGCTGGTGATCGTGGCGGAGCGCGCGCGGTGAGCAACGGGCGCGCGGAGTCGGCGAGCGCCGCGTTGCGCGAGCGACTGGGCGAGCTGGTGCGCAGCCGGCGCGCCGGGCCGGCTCCCGCGACCGGCACGAACGAAGCGGAAGCGACGCCGGCGAAACCGACCCGGCGCAGGCGCCCCGGCTCGCACGACCCGTCCGCCACCGGCGTCGAGGCCTTCCTCCCGGGAGGCGAGTGGCGTCACGAGCGCCATGGGGTCGTCTACGTGCACGAGCGGCTGCGGAGCGACGTCGAGCGCCGGCGCGCCACGTGGGGCCGGCTCCCCGAGCCGCCGCCGGGCGAGGTCGAGCTGTCGTCGCTCCGTTGCCTCGGCCTCGAGCGCGCGCTGTTCCTGGATCTCGAGACCTGCGGGCTCTCCTCGAGCCCGGCGTTCCTCGCCGGCACGATGCACTGGAACGGCGAGGATTTCGTGCTGCGGCAGTACTTCGCGCGCCACTACGGCGAGGAGGCGGCATTGCTCGCGGCCGTCTTCGAGCAGGCGCGCGGCTTCGAGTGCCTGGTCACGTTCAATGGCAAGTCGTACGACGCACCGTTCCTCGCCGCGCGCGCGCTCACGCACGGCGTCACGCTCACGCTGCCGCGCTATCACCTGGATCTCCTGCACCACGCGCGCCGGCAGTGGCGCGAGGAGCTGCCCGACTGCCGGCTCACCACGCTCGAGTGGCGCGTGTGCCGGCGCCGCCGCGTGGGCGACGTGCCCGGCGAGCAGATCCCGGGCCTCTACCACGACTACGTGCGCAATGGTGATCCGTGGCGCCTGGTGCCGGTGTTCCACCACAACCTGCTCGACGTGACCACGATGGCGGACATCCTGCACGCGCTCTGCAAGGCGCCGAAGCCGGACGCGACGCTGGAGGCGTAGGTCCGTGTTCGCACACAGAGGGGTGGTCTCTTACGACGATCCCAGCACGCCCCGGACGCGAATTGCCCGCATCTTCCGCGGCCCGTGGGTCAGTTCCCTCGTTGACTCGGCCCGGAGCGCGGCCGGATACTCGCCTCCGCAGTCCGTCCCCTGTGGGTCGTCCGTCGAGTGGGCTTTCCAGTGACCGTTGCCCGTGTCCGGCAGTCCAGTTCTCGCGCCGCGTCGCTCGTCCGCCTCGTGAACGGTGTCGCCCTGGCCTATGCATAGGCCGGGGCGTTCTTGTTCAGGACGCCCCTCTTTTGTCGCCGCAGCAGAGGTAGTTCGTGTTCGGGAGGTCCAGCAGAGTCATGGCGAGTACCGAGGACAAGAGCATCACCTGCGTGGATTGCGGGGAGGAGTTCCTGTTCACCGCGGGTGAGCAGGCGTTCTACCGCGAGCGCGGGCTCACGAACGAGCCCACGCGTTGCAAGAACTGTCGCGAGAAACGGAAAGCGGGGCGCTCCATGACGGGCGGAGCCGGTGGTGGGGGCGGTGGATCGTACGGTCGCTCGGAGAAGCAGATGTATCCGGCGACGTGCTCGAACTGCGGTCGCGATACCGAGGTGCCGTTTGCGCCCACGGCGGGCCGGCCGGTGCTGTGCCGCGACTGCTTCAATGCCCAGAAGGGCACCGGGGCCGGCGGTGGCTACGGCGGCGGACGCGGCGGTGGGCGCGCGGACGGCGGCGGCGGCCACGGGGGCGGGCGCGGCGGTGGCGGTGCTCGCCCGGCGCGGACCGCGAGCCCGCCGGGGCCGTCCGAGGGTCGCGTGCAGGGCTCGGTCAAGTGGTTCAACGACGCCAAGGGCTTCGGCTTCATCGCGTCGGATACCGGCGAGGACGTGTTCGTGCACTTCTCCGCGATCGGCGCGAGCGGCTTCCGCTCGCTGGCGGAGGGCGAGCGCGTCGAGTTCGACCTGGTCTCGGGCCCGAAGGGCAAGCAGGCGGCGAACGTCAGCAAGATCTGAGCGTTCGCGCATCCTCCATGGGCGGGCCCCGCGCCAGCGCGGGGCCCGCCCGCTTTTCGGACCTCGCCGATCGCGGCCCCGGTGGGCAAGGGCCGTGCGGGGGCCGGCCCACGCGGATCAAGCCGGCCCCGCCAAAAGCCGATAGAATGAACGGAATCTTGCCTCCCACTCTCCCCGTCGCGCTCGCTCCGCCCCGGCTCATTGGCCCCGCATGATCGAAACCGTCCGCACGTTCACCGCGCTCAGTGAGGAGTTCGTCGAACTCTTCATGAAGCACCATCCGGTGGCGGCCACCGAGGCCGGCATCCACGACTACGACCACCTGCTGCCGGACGACTCGCCGGACGGCCAGAATGCGCGCGCGTTGTGGCTGCGTGACCTGGACCAGCGCCTGGTCGCCTCGGTGCCCTGGGAGGAGCTCCCGCTCGAGCCGCGCGTCGACTTCGCGCTGCTGCGCTCGCGCATCGCGTCGCTGCGCGCCGACCTCGAGGAGATCAAGGTTCCGCAGCGCTACCCCGGCGTGTACCTCGAGCGCGCGCTCAACGCCGTCCACCTGCTGCTCGCGCGCTCGTTCGCGCCGCTCGACGAGCGCAAGGAAGCGGCCGTGTCGCGGCTCATGGCGATCCCCGACTACCTCGAAGGGGTGAAGCCGAACCTGCAGCAGGTGGCCCCCGAGCTGCTCGCCGCGGGCCTCACGATCGCCGCCCAGGGGCCGACGTTCGTGGACGAGGTGGTGCGCACGCTGCTGCGGCAGTTCCCCGGTGAGGCCGAACGGCTGGAGCACGCCGGCAACCGCGCACGCTCGGGGTTCCTGCGCTTCCACGACTGGATGGAGAAGGAGCTCAAGCCGAAGGCGGGCGGCACGTTCGCGATCGGCGAGCGGTGGATGAACTACAAGCTCGAGCACGAGCACATGGTGCCGTACTCGTGCGCCGAGCTGGAGAAGGTGGGGCGCGAGCACGTGGCGCACGCGCTCGTGCTGCTCGAGGACGAAGCGCGGCGGCACGATCCCCGCCGCACCTGGCGCCAGCTGATCGACGACGGCCGCCGCCGCACCCCCGAGTCGCACTGGCTGCGCGAGGCCTACGTGACCGAGGTCGAGCGCACGCGCCGGTTCGTGATCGAGCGGAAGATCGCGCCGATCCCGGCGGGCGAGCGGCTGGAGATCCTCGACACGCCGGTGTTCGAGCGCGCGCTCAGGCCGTACGCGGTCTACCAGGCACCGGCGCCGTTCGACGCCGAGACCGCCGGCGTGCTCTACGTGACGCCCATCGACATCCGGCGGTCGAAAGACGAGCAGGCGGCCCAGCTCGGCGCCCACTGCGCGCCGGCGCTGCCGATCATCGCGCTGCACGAGGGCTACCCGGGTCATCACCTGCAGCTCACGCACGCGAACCGCGCCGGCAGCCGGCTGCGGCGCATCATGCACAGCGACGTCTTCGCCGAGGGCTGGGCGCTCTACTGCGAGGAGCTGATGTGGGAGCAGGGCTACTTCACGGCCGATCCGTTGACGCGGTTGTTCCAGCTCCGCGATCTCCTGTTCCGCGCCTGCCGCGTGGTGCTCGACGCGGCGCTCCAGTCGGGGCGCATGACGCCGCCTCAGGCGGTCGACTATCTTGTCGAGCAGGCCATGCTGGACCCCACGCTCGCCGCGAGCGAGGTGGGCCGCTACTGCACCACACCCACGCAACCCATGAGCTACCTGGTCGGAAAACTCCAGATCCTCGAGCTGCGCTCGGAAGCCCAGCAGAAGCTGGGCGCACGCTTCCAACTGCACGACTTCCATGCGGCCCTCCTCGCCAGCGGGACGATCCCGCCGGCGCTGGTCGGCGAGGAACTGTGGTCCCGGCTGGGGGTGGCGTGAGGGCGCGCGCCACCGTCCTGCTCACGCTGCTCTCTCTGCTCGGGCCGGCCGCCGGGCCGGCGCGCGCGGTGGAGCCCGCCGACCAGTACACCGCCATGCCGAAGTCCGCGGGCCTCGAGTGGTCCGCCGTGTCGTTCAAGTCGACGCGTGACGAAGCGGACCTGAACGGCTGGTGGTTCGAGGGCAAGCCCGAGGCGCCCGTGCTGGTGCTGTTCGACCGCTCGAAGGGCAACATGGGCGACCTGCTCCCCTCGGTGCGGGAGTTCGTGGGGCGTGGCTTCACGGTGATGACGTTCGACTACCGCGACTTCGGCCCCGCAGGCCCGGGGCCCGTGGATTCACTGCTCCAGCTCGCGTACGCCTCGCGCTGGGTGAACGACGCCGAGGGGGCGCTGCGCTTCGCGCGCGAGAAGGCCGGCACGCGGCCGGTGTTCGCGTGGGGCCAGGAGCTGGGCGGGGCCATCGCCGTGGCCGCGGGTGCGCGCGACCGGAAGAACGCGGACGCGATCTCGTGCGAGGGGCTCTTTCGCACGCTCGCCGAGCTGCTGCGCTCGAGCGGCCTCGCGCAGGTTCCCGGCGCGCCCGAGCGGCATCGCTTCCTGGTCGAGACCACCGACGAGCCGCTCGCGGCCGTGGGCAGCCTCATGGTGCCGCTGCACGTCGCGATCGCGCAGAAGGACGACGTCTGGCCCGCCACGGCGACGCAGGAGGTGACGCGGCGGAGCCTGTCACGCATCGACCGCTGGAACGTGCCCGAGGGCAAGCACCTGGGCCTCGAGCAGACGCCCGGCTATTACGATCGGCTCGGCGGCTGGTTCACGCGCATCGCGGGGATGATCAAAGCTGCAACGCCGCCGCCCCCGGCCGCGCCGCCCCCGGCCGCGCCGCAGCAGAAGTAGCGCCGGCCAACGCGAAGGGGCGGCCGCCCGCGGGCGCCGCCCCTTCGGTATCAGCTTCGATCGAGGCTAGCGCCCGAACAGCATCCTCAGGTTCTGGTCCAGGCCCTGGACCTGCGGGTAGCGGTCGGTCACCGGCTTCAGCGACGACGCGGTCGTGGACGCGTACGTGAGCGGGTTCACCGGCGGCACGAAGCAGCCGAACCGCGCGTTGATGGCATCGATCATCGTGTTCGCCATGAGCGCGTAGCCGAGGTCGTTCGGGTGCACGCCGTCGAGGCTGAAGAGCCCGCCGGTCACGAACTCGTTCGTGTAGAGGTCGCCACCGATCGTGACGCCGCTCGAGGCGATCGTCGCGAGCAGCCCGGCAAGGTCCACCTTGGCGACGAACGGCCGCGCCGCGACCGAGTCCACGACGGCATTCAACTGCGCGACCACCGCCCGCGTGTCCGTGACCTCCTGCACGCGCAGGATCAGGCTCTCGGGAAGCGGCTGGCCGTTGCTGCCCGCGGGCGGGTTCAGGTAGTTGTATCCGCCCGCCGGGATACCCGTGCCGGCGGCGATCTGCGGGCCCGCCGAGAGCAGCACGAGGTCGCCGGGTTGGCACGGACCGTTGACGCCGACGAGCGGCATCGGCGCTCCGGTCGTGGCGTTCACGGTGAACGCGGACAGCGTGGTGAAGAACGGGATCGCGGTCACGTCCGGCACGTTGAACACCGCGACCTTCGTGTTCGGCAGCGCGGTGTGGATGCCGTTGAGCGCGGCGGTCATGGCCGGTTTATAGATGTTCCCGGTGCCGGGGTCCGGAGCCGTGCCCTGCACCGCCGCGAAGCCCAGGATCTCGTTCGCTCCGTACTCGATCGACATGATCGTCGGCTGCAGCGACAGCGCCTGCGTCAGGATCAATCCCCGCGTCCGCTGGATGATGTTGAAGTAGGTGAAGTTGCTCCGGATCGGCGTCGCCGGCGGGTGATAGAACGTGGAATCGATGAGGTCGATCAGGATCGCCCCAGGGATGCCGAGGTTGTGGTACGCGGAGTTCTGCCCCAGGTTCGTCGGGGCCCCGGTCGTGCGACCGGCGTTGTTGATGATGAGCGGCGAGTACGACTTGATCTCGGACAGCGCCGGGATGCCGTCGAAGTTGATCGTGGGCTGCGTGAACGTGCCGGCGCCGCCGTTGATGTCCACCGTCTTCCCGATCTGTCGCGCGAAGATGGACGGGAACGAGTGCACCTGGTGCCGGTCGACGACGCCGCCGGACTCGTAGCCGGACGTCAGGCTCGTGCCCACGGCCACGTACGTCGTGAGGTCGACGCCCTTCGTGTCCAGCGTCGGTCCGTTGATGCTCTCGATCTTGTCGCAGGGCCCCGAGCAGCCGGCGAGCGCGACCATCAACGCGATCGCGACCCCGAGCCGTGTACGGTTGAGATGTCTCATGGCGCGTCCTCCGCTCACCAGTGATACGCGACGGAGCCACCGAGCGCGTTCACGTAAGTTTTGTAGGTGCCGTCGAAGCCGTCGCGTTCGCGCCCTTCCGTGGAGCGGTTCTGGAAGATCAGGAACAGGTTGTAGGCGTCGAACGTCCACGGGCCGCGGTTGATGCCGAATCCGAGCGTGATGCCGTGCCGGTTCGCATCCGGCAGCAGCGGCGTCACCGACTCGGTCGGTGCGGGGGACTGGTCGTAGTAGTAGCCGAAGCGCGCGGTCCACAGCGGCATGCGGTGCTCGGCGCCGGCGCGGATCTGGAACTGGTCGTCGTAGTTCTCGATGATGTCGGTGTTGAGCGCGGGGTCGCTGAAGCGGAGCGGGAGCTTCTCGAACGCCGACCACTGGGTCCACAGTGCGTCCACCTCGACCGTCCAGTCCTCGCGCGGATCCCATGCCACGCCGCCGGAGAGCATCGCGGGGAACGTGAGCTCGGTCGTGACCCGCTGGCTCGGCGGCAGGTTCGCGGCGACGGCGGCATCGAGCGCGGGATCCCCGGTCGGGATCTGCGAGAACGTCGCGTCCCCATCGTCGACCTTCACCTTCACCTCGCTCCGGTAGGTCACGCCGACCTTCCACTGCTTGTTCGGCGTCGCGAGTGCCGCCAGGTGCCAGCCGAAGTCCGGCGTGAAATCGGACTTGAGCTTCTGGTGAGAGATGTTCACCGGCTGTCCGCCGCCGCTGGCGAGCGTCGCGATGTTGTTGAGCTCCACCTTCGCGTAGAGGGCGCTCACGCCGGCGGCGAAGCTCCACTGCTCGCTGGGTGCGAACGCCAGGCTTCCCGACGTGTTGAGCGTCTGGAGCGTCGCCTTGGTCACGCTGGTGCGGCCCGTGAACTGATCCGGGTCCTCCCACTCGACGCCGAGCCCGAACGGCGTGTTGACGCCGAGTCCATAGGACCAGCGTTCGCCGAGCCGGGCGGCCCAGTAGGCGGTCGTGGGGAAGAACGTCCCCGGCTCCATCGCCTCGGTGACGCCGAAGCCCGGGTACTCGGGCTCGCCGGCGAAGCTCGTGTGCGTGCTCAGGAACGTGGTGCCGAGCGACAGATGCTTGCCCTCCAGTCGGGCGAGCGCGGCCGGGTTGTAGAACTGTGCCGTGGCGTCGTGCGCCGAAGCGACGTACGCGCCACCCATGCCGAGTGCGGCAGCACTCTGCTCGTAGATGGCGTAGCCCGATGCGTGCGCGGCGGCCGGGAACAGAAGAAGCGCGGCCAGCGCGCATGCCTGCGACAGGCGAAGCATGCGCATGATGAGAGGACCTCCTGACGGGGTGACGGGCAGGTCAGCTGGCGCGCAGCGCGGCCGCGCCCGCGTACATGCCCTCGATCAGCTCTGCGAACGTCTGCGACACGATCTTGCGCCGGACCTTGAGTGTGGGCGTGAGCTCGCCCGCTTCGGCGCTGAGGTCCCGATCCAGGAGCTCAAAGCGCTTGATGGTCTCGAACGGGGCGAGCCCCGCGTTCAATTCGTCGACCACGCCCTGGTAGAGTGACCGCACGCCCGCCGAGCGCAGCAGCTCGCCGCGCGAACCCGGCCAGCCCTTGGCCCTGGCCTCCGCCTCCAGGTTGGCGAAGTTGGGGACGATGAGCGCCACGCAGTAGGGGCGCTGGTCGCCCAGCATCACCGCCTCGCTCACCCAGCGCGAGGTCTTGAGCTTTGCCTCCAACGGCTGTGGCGCCACCTTCTTACCCCCGGCCGTCACCAGCAGGTCCTTCAAGCGGTCGGTGATGCGCAGGAAACCCTCCTCGTCCAGGTGGCCCACGTCGCCGGTGTGGAACCAGCCGTCGCGGATCGCCGCACGCGTCGCCTCCTCGTTCCGGAAGTAGCCCTGCATGATCCCCGGGCCCTTGGCCTGGATCTCGCCCTCGGCCCCGAAGCGCACCTGGGTTCCGGGGATCGGCGGCCCCACCGCGCCCGGCCGCTCGCGACCCGGCTGGGTGAGGCAGATCACGGGCGAGGTCTCGGTGAGCCCATAGCCCTCGAGGATGGGGATGCCGATGGCGAAGAAGAACTCGAGGAGCTTGGCGCCCAGCGGCGCGCCGCCCGAGATGCAGTAGCGGATGCGGCCACCCACGCGCTCGCGCACCTTGTGGCCCACGAGCTTGTCCGCGATCGTGCCGACGAAGCCGAGCCACAGGCCCGCCGTCTTGCCCTGGAAGCGCAGGCGCGCCACCTGCTGGCCCACGCCCAGGCCCCAGTGGAAGATCGCGCGCCGGAGCGGCGGTTGCTGCGACGCGTTCTCCATCACGCGCGCGTACACCTTTTCATAGAAGCGCGGCACGCCGGTGAGGATCGTGGGCCGCACCTCCTGCGCATCGGCAGCCACGGTCTCCACGCTGCGCGCGTAGGCGATCGTGCAGCCCGCGGCGATCATGGCGTAGAGCCCCGCCATGCGTTCGAAGATGTGGCAGAGCGGCAGGAACGACAGGCACGAGTCGGTGGGCTTCAGGCCCACGACCTGGAGGCAGGCGGCCACGTTCGAGGCGATGTTGTCGTGCGTGAGCATCGCCCCCTTGGGCTCGCCCGTGGTGCCCGAGGTGTAGATGATCGTGGCGAGATCGCCCGGCTTCGTGGCGTCGGCGAGCGCGCGGAAGCCGTTCGCGTCGGCCGCGCGCCGGCGCTCGCCCTCGGCGAGCACGGCGGACCACGGCTTGACCCGCGGATCGCGCGCGGCGGGCGGCGGATCCATGACCACAATCGTCACGAGCCGCGGCAGCGACTCGCTCACCGCGAGCAGCTTCTCGAGCTGCGCCGGGGTGGAGACCACGCACACCTGGGCTTCCGAGTTGGCGAGGATGTACTGGCATTGCGGCGCGGTGAGCGTGGGATAGATCGGCACCGTGACCGCACCCTGGCCCAGGGTCGCCAGGTCGGTGACCGCCCACTCGTAGCGGTTCTCGGAGAGCAGCGCCACGCGGTCGCCACGCCGCACCCCGAGCGCGGCGAGCCCCAGCGCCAGCGACTCCACGTCGGTGCGCGCCCGCTCGCTCGAGAGCGACTCCCAGCGGCCCTTGCCGGCGATGTCGCCGACGCGGCGCATGAACAGCGCCGGCTTCGGGTGCTGGGCAACCGAGTCGAGGAAGATGCGGATCAGCGTCTTCGCCATGGTCCCTCCGTGGGCATCCGTGCCGGGTCCGTCCGCGTCGGCGTGGCAGGGACGGCGCGCTCGCGTGCGGCGCTCCGGCCGACGCGCGGGGGGTGAATACGTAGCACGCGGGTAATCGCGTGCCAAGAACACAGTGGCCGCGGGAGGCCCGGCCATGCGTCGAGCCGCCGGCGCGGCAGGCGGTTGACAAGCCGGAACACGCCAGCGCAAGGTGCGGCCGCTGCTTGAGGAACGGAACGCCGCGCGCATGGAGGATGGGAAATGAGTCGCAGGAACCGTGTTCGGCGACACATGCGGCTCCTCGCGCCGATCGTCCTCGCCGTCTGCTCGGCCCTCGTCGGGCCGCTCGCGGCCGCAGCGCGCACGCTGGAGGAAGCGCTCGCCGACGGCGAGCGCGCCTACGCGGCGGCGAACCTCGAGGAGGCGCGCAAGGCGTTCGCCGAAGCGCTCCAGACCACGCCGGGGCACGTCGCCACGCTGTGCAGGCTGTCGCGCGTCGAGTCCGAGCTGGGCGAGACGCAGAAGGGCGACACGCAGCGACTCACCTGGGCCGACGCCGTGGTGCACGCGCGTGAGGCGGTGCGCGCCGCGCCCGACCTGGCCGAGCCGCACGTCACGCTGGCGGTGGCGCTCGGCCGCCAGGCGCTGCGCGAGGGACCCAAGGCCCGGCTCGCGCTCTCCAAGGAGATCAAGGCCGAGACGGATCTCGCGCTCAAGATCGATCCCAACATCGGGCGCGCCTGGCACGTGCTCGCGATGTGGAACGTCAAGATCAGCGGCCTGAGCGGCCTCGAGAAGATGATCGCGAACTCGGTGCTCGGCGGCGTGCCGAAGGGCGCCTCGACCGCGAACGCCGAGCAGGCGTTCCAGAAGGCGATCGCGCTCGAGCCCGACTACATCAACCACCGCCTCGAGTACGGCCGGTTCTTGAAGGACATGAAGCGGACGGACGACGCGCGCCGCGAGCTGGAGAAGGCGGTCGCGCTGCCGGCCACGAGCAGCGCGCTCGATCCGCGCTTCCAGGCCGAGGCCCGCGAGCTGCTGGCGAAGCTCCCGAAGAAATGAGCACGCCGGGCGGCTGGATCCTGGCCGGCGTCCGCACCCCGTTCGCCAAGGCGGGCGGCGCGTTCAGGCGCGTCCCGAGCTACGAGCTGGGCCGGATCGCGGCGGCCGAGGTGATCGCGCGCGCGGAGCTGGACCCCGAGCGGATCGACGAGGTCGTGCTCGGCCACTGCGCCATGCCGGCCGAGGCCGCGAACTCGGCGCGCGTGGTGGCGCTGCGAGCGGGCGTGCCCGAGCGCGTGCCGGCCGTGACCGTGCACCGGAACTGCGCATCGGGCATGGAATCGGTGGCGAACGCCTGCCATCGCATCGGCTCGGGCGACGCGAAGCTCGTGCTCGCGGGCGGCATGGAGTCGATGAGCCTGATCCCGCTCCAGTTCCCGTTCAGCTACAGCGACTTCCTCGAGGGCCTGATGCGCGCGAAGACGCCGATCGCGCGGCTGGGCGCGTTGGCGAAGTTCCGTCCGGCCATGATCGCGCCGCGCATCGCGCTCGCCGAGGGGCTCACCGACCTGGTCTGCGGGCTCAACATGGGGCAGACCGCGGAGGTGCTGGCGCGCGAGTTCCGCATCACGCGCGAGCAGCAGGACGCGTACGCGCTCCAGAGCCACCAGCGGGCGATCGCCGCGCGCGAGCGGCTGCGCGAGGAGATCGTGCCCGTCTATCCCGGTCCCGGCTACGCCGCCGTCCGCGACGACGTGGGCCCGCGCGACGGGCAGACGATTGAAGCGCTCGCGAAGCTCAAGCCCTATTTCGACAGGAAGAACGGGTCCGTGACCGTGGGCAACAGCTGCCAGGTCACCGACGGCGCCGCGGCCCTCCTCGTGGGCGACGAGGAGACGGCGAGCGGCTGGAGCATGCCGCCGCTCGGACGCATCCGCAGCTTCGCGTTCGCGGGCCTGGACCCGGGCCGCATGGGGCTCGGACCGGTGATCGCCATGGCGAAGGCGCTGGCGAAAGCGCAGGTGAAGCTCACCGAGATCGAGGTGTTCGAGATCAACGAGGCATTCGCCGCCCAGGTGCTGGCGTGCCTCGCGGCCGCGAAGTCGGACGCGTTCGCGCACGCCGAGCTGGGGCTGGACAAGGCGCTCGGCGAGATCCCGATGGAGCGGCTGAACGTGAACGGCGGCGCGATCGCGCTGGGGCACCCGGTGGGCTCGAGCGGTGCGCGGCTGCTGCTGACGACCCTGCACGAGATGCGCCGCCGCGGCGCGCGGCTGGGCCTCGCGTCGCTGTGCGTGGGCGGCGGGCAGGGCGCGGCGTTCGTCCTGGAGCGCGCATGACGCAGCTGTCCCAGGTCTTCCGGGTCGAGCGGCGCGCCGGCGGCATCGCGCACCTGGTGGTGGACCACCCGGCGCGCAAGCTCAACGTGCTCGACGCCGACGCCGTGGCGTCGCTCGAGGCGGCGCTCACCGACCTCGAAGCCTCGCCACCGGTCGGCGTGGTGGTGATGAGCGGCAAGCCCGGGAGCTTCATCGCCGGCGCCGACATCGAGGCCATCGGCTCGATCACCGACGCCGAGCAGGTGCGCACGCTCGTGCGCCGCGGCCAGGCCGCGTACTCGCGGCTCGCGGCGCTCCCGTGCCCGACCGTGGCCGCGATCGACGGCGTGTGCCTGGGCGGCGGCACCGAGCTGACGCTGGCGTGCGACTCGCGCGTGGCGGCGGAGGAGCCGAGAACGCAGATCGGGCTGCCGGAGACCCTGCTCGGCATTTTCCCAGCCTGGGGAGGCACGACGCGCCTGCCGCGCCTGATCGGGCTCCCTGCCGCGCTCGACATGATCCTCACCGGCCGCGCGCTGGACGCCCGCCGCGCCGAGAAACTGGGGCTGGTCGCGCACGCCGTGCCCGCCGCCTGGCTCGTGGAGCACGCCGAGAAGCGGCTCCTCGCGCTCGCGAAGAAGAAGCCCAGGCAGCGGCGCGACCGCTACCGCGCGCGCGGGTTCATGCCGTGGTTCCTCCACGCCACGCCGTTCGGCCGCGCGCTCGCCTGCTCGCAGGCGAAGAAGAGCGTGCTGCAGCGCACCGGCGGTGTGTATCCCGCGCCGCTCGCGGCGATCGCCGTGCTCGAGCGCCATGCCGCGGGGCCGCTCGAGCCGGGCTTCGCCGCCGAGGCCGACGCGGTGTCGCCGCTCGTGGTGGGCCCCGTGTGCAAGAACCTCGTGCGCATCTTCCGGCTCTCGGAGGACGCCAAGCGCGCGAACGTCGTGGCCGACCCGGCGATCAAGCCCGCGAAGATCTCGAACATGGCGCTGATCGGCGCCGGCGTGATGGGCGCCGGCATCGCCGAGCTGGCCGCGCGCAACGGCGTGCGCGTGCGGCTGCGCGAGCTCAAGCCCGAGGCGCTGGAGAACGCGCTGCGGGTGATCCGCGGGGTGATCGACGAGCGCGGCCGCCGGAAGCGCCCGAGCCCGCGCGAAGTGGACACCCAGATGGGGCGTGTCATGCCCACGCTGGATCTCTCGGGCATGGCGCACGCGGACTTCGCGATCGAGGTGGTGGTGGAGGACCTCGACGTCAAGCGCCGCGTGTTCGCCGAACTCGAGGTGCGCGTGCCCGCGACCGCGCTGCTGGCGTCCAACACCAGCAGCCTGAGCATCGACGCGCTCGCGGCCGGCCTCCTCCACCCCGAGCGCTTCGTTGGATTCCACTTCTTCAATCCCGTCCACCGCATGCCGCTCGTCGAGGTCGTGCGCGGCGCGCGCACCGGCGACACCGCGCTCGTCACCGCGGTCGGGCTCGCGCGGCGGCTCGGGAAGACGCCGGTGGTGGTGAAGGATTCGCCCGGCTTCGTCGTCAACCGCGTGCTCATGCCCTACCTGCGCGAGGCCCTCCACCTGCTCGAGGAGGGCTACGTCGTCACCGACATCGACCTCGCGATGAAGCGGTTCGGCATGCCCATGGGGCCGTTCGAGGTCGTGGACGAGGTCGGACTGGACGTGGCGCAGAAGGTCGCCGGCGTGCTGGTCGCGGCGTTCCCCGAGCGCATCCAGACGTCGCCGGCACTGGGCAAGCTCGTCGCCGCGGGCCGCCTCGGGCGGAAGAACGGGCGCGGGTTCTATCGCCACACCGGGCGCAAGCGCACCGTCGACCGGAGCGTGCGCGGCCTGCTCGGCATGCCGCACGCGCGGAGGCCGCAGACCGTGGACTCGCTGGCCGAGCGCATGGTGCTGGTGATGATCAACGAGGCCGCGCGGTGCGTGGAGGAGGGCATCGTGGCCGGGCCCGAGCAGGTGGACCTCGCCCTGGTGTTCGGCGCCGGCTTCCCGCCCTATCGCGGCGGCGTGCTGCGCCACGCGGACACGATCGGGCTCCAGCACGTGGTCGACCGCCTGCGCTCGCTGCGGGCCGAGAAGGGCCCGCGTTTCGAGCCCTGCGCGCTGCTGGTCACCAAGGCCGACGACGGCGACCTGTTCACGGGGCCGCGCCTCCGCTGAGCCCTCTGCCCGGGGCGCTGCCCCCGGCCCGGCTGAACCCGCCGCTCACGTAGCGCGTCCAAAAGCCTCCCGGCGGCCGTCCGGCCCCGGATCTCTGCACCCCGCGCGGAGCCAGCCTCCCGCGGGCGCCACCCCTTGGCCTACCCGGCCCCAAGGAGGTCGTATGCAGCCCGAGCTCAAGCTGGTCAAGGGAGAGGGCGCCTCTGCCCCCGCCCTGCCCCCCGCACCGCCCGCAGATGACGCCCTGCTGCTCGACGCCTACTCGGAGGCCGTGGTGGGCGCGGTCGAGCGCGTCTCGCCCTCGGTGGTGAGGATCGACGTCGAGCACCCGGAACACCGCGGCCGCCCGGGCGGCTCGGGCTCCGGGTTCGTGTTCACGACCGACGGCTTCGCGCTCACGAACAGCCACGTCGTGCACGGCGCCTCGAAGATCGAGGCCGTGCTGGCCGACGGCCGGCGTGTGCCGGCGACGCTCGTGGGCGATGACCCGGACACCGATCTCGCGGTGGTCCGGATCGCCGCCGACGGCGTGCCGCCCGCCACGCTGGGCGAATCGCGCCGCCTGCGCGTCGGCCAGGTGGCGATCGCCATCGGCAACCCGTTCGGCTTCCACGCCACGGTCACGACCGGCGTGGTGAGCGCGCTCGGCCGGTCGCTGCGCGCGCAGTCGGGGCGGCTGATCGACGACGTGCTCCAGACCGACGCCTCGCTCAATCCCGGCAACTCGGGCGGCCCGCTGGTCAACACGCGCGGCGAGGTGATCGGCGTCAACACCGCGATGATCCTGCCCGCGCAGGGGATCTGCTTCGCGATCGCCGTGGACCTCGCGAAGTTCGTGGCCACGAGCTTGATCCGCGATGGCCGGATCGTGCGCGCGTGGATCGGCGTCGCCGGGCAGAACGCGCGGCTGCGTCGGCATCTGGTGCGGCGGCACGAGCTCGCGCGCGAGTCCGGCGTGCTGGTGCTGTCGGTGGAGAAGGGGAGCCCGGCCGAGCGCACGGGGCTCCGTGACGGCGACGTCATCGTGTCGCTCATGGACCAGCCGGTCGCGGGCGTCGACGATCTGCACAAGCTGCTCGCCGGGAAAGCCATCGGCGTGCGCGCGTCGATCGCGGTGCTGCGGAACTCGGAGCTGGTGACGCTGGAGATCGAGCCGTCGCCGGCGCCGAAACGGAGCTAGCTCTCCACGCCGTACCGCGGCGGAGTCGTCGCGATACACAAATAACGAGCGCCCGGCTGGAGGCATGCCGGGCGCTCTCTTTTCCCGGCGATGAGCCTTGCCTTCCCATCGCCGTGCCCTTTCGGGACTCCCAGCGGCTCCGGTCTCTCATCCCGGTGCCGCGGTCGCCAACCTCGCTCGCAGGTGGCATAGGTTGAGACGCCGACGTGCCCCGAAAGGTTTCGTTCATCGTGCGAAATCAACATTTCCCTGTACCCGCGGGCACGGGCGCGGCGATTCCACCGACGGGTGAAGACGGGGAACGCCCGATGGTCAAGGACCATCGGGCGTTCGTTCGCTCCCGCTCGCCGGGTCAGGGGCGCTAGGCCGGCCGCGGACTCGGCTCGCCGAAGCCCTCCGGCGCGCCGCCCTCGTCGGGCCGGGTGACCGGCGCGGCGGCTGTAGGCGGCATCTCACCCGGATCGCTCGGGCGCGGCAGCGGCTCCAGCTTCTCGCCGTGCAGCAGCCGATTCATCTGGTCGCCGTTGATCGTCTCGCGCTCGAGCAGTGTCTTCGCGAGCAGGTGAAGCTTGTCGAGGTTCTCGCGCAGCAGCTTGAGCGCATTGTCATGAGCCCTCTCGATGATGCCGCGCACCTCGACGTCGATGAGCATCGCGGTCTCTTCGCTGTAGTCCTTGCTGCTGGTGATCTCCTTGCCGAGGAAGATCATGTCCTCGCGCTTGCCGAACGTGAGCGGCCCCAACTTGTCGCTCATGCCGAAACGCGTGACCATGCTGCGCGCGATGTTCGTGGCCTGCTCGAGATCGCCCGCGGCACCGGTGGTCAGGTGCTCGAACACGACCAGCTCGGCGGCGCGACCGCCCATCGCGTGACAGAGGCGATCCTCGAGCTGCTTCTTCGAGTGGTTGTGCCGTTCCTCGGCGGGCGCATAGGCGGTGACGCCGAGCGCGCGGCCGCGCGGGATGATCGTGATCTTCGTCACCGGGTCCGAGCCCGGCAGCAGCCAGGCGACGAGCGCGTGCCCCGCCTCGTGATAGGCCGTGGTCTTCCGCTCGGCGTCGGTCATGACCAGGCTGCGGCGTTCGAGGCCCAGCGTGACTTTGTCCTTCGAGTCCGAGAAGTCCTGGAGCGAGACCTTCTTCTTGTTACGCCTCGCCGCGAGCAGGGCCGCCTCGTTGACGATGTTCGCCAGGTCGGCGCCGGCCATGCCCGGCGTCTCGCGCGCGATGAGCTTGAGATCGACGTCATCGGCGAGCGGGATCTTGCGCGTGTGCACCTTCAGGATGCCCTCGCGACCGCGCACGTCCGGCCAGTCCAC